>ERZ1046568.82-NODE-82-length-79127-cov-14.803571_pt1 | contig 79127 bp, 54 predicted proteins | sample MGYA00383092_ERZ1046568 | MGnify/ENA primary metagenome ERZ1046568 (study PRJEB29581, sample SAMEA5548362) | metagenome | biome: marine; feature: coastal; material: water | depth 1 m | study: Short-term variability in the microbial, nano- and picoplankton dynamics... | reverse complement strand
CCTTAACGTTACAGGGGTGAACTTTGGAAGTTATGACGTGTTCAGTAATGCAGTGCTTGATAGCACCGGCAACATTGACGTGAACTGCCCTAGCGGCGTCGGGTATTCCATGGCGCTCTCCGCGGGAGGCGGGACCCATGCGCAGCGTGTCATGAACAGCGGCGGCCATAGTCTCAATTACAACCTTTATACCGACGCTAACCGCGCCGTCGTGTGGGGCGACGCCACCAGCGGCACCGTTACAGTAAACGGCACCGGTATTGGTGTGAATGTAAATCACGCGGTATACGGGCGTATTCCCGCCCTCCAAAACGTACATGCTGGCAGCTACAGTGACATCATTATTGTAGAGCTAACTTTTTGACACAATATACGTTGAGACGTGCGCCTCCAGAAGGTATCCCAAAATAGAGAAACAGGTGATTGCTCTTCCAGAATAGTATGTACTAGCAATTACTAAGCTTCTAGTGGCAGAGAACGCACGCGCCGCCCTGTTGCAGCAAACAGCGCATTGCTCAGTGCAGGCATACTAGGAGGCACACCTGGCTCACCAATTCCACCGGGGGCCTCATTATTATCGATGATATGAATATCCATCAGGGGTGTTTCACGCAATCGCATAAGGCGATAGTCGTGGAAATTCGACTGTACGATGCGTCCTTCCCTTATGCGGACTCCTCCCCAAAGTGCTGCGGTTAATCCATCGATCATGGCGCTTTCTAATTGCGACTCAATAATGCTCGGGTTCACAACCCGGCCACAGTCTACGACACAGATCATCTTATGCACTTTAATAGCACCGGTATCACTTACGGATATCTCAGCGACTTCGCCGACAATACTGGCAAAGCACTCATGAACCGCCATGCCGCGGAACCGACCAGCCGCAGCAGGTGACTGCCAATTCGATTCGGCCTCCAAACGATCTAATACCGCAATAAAACGTGGATGGTTTTGTAGAAGCTCTCTGCGCAACTGAAAAGGATCTTTCCCAGTGGCTACCGCTACCTCGTCCATCATGCTTTCCACATAGAAACCATTATGACTGCTGCCCACGGAGCGCCAACTTCCAGAAGGTATATTGCTGTGGTATTCCTTCAACGTAACCGTCTGATTCGGGATGTCATACGGGATATTGACCGCACCCTCTATCGAAAATGGATCATTGCCATTGACCAGCGCGGCGGCGAAGTTACGCTTCGCAACTGATGTAGCGACTACGGCATTCCTCCAACTAACTGGCCGCCCGCTGTCATCGACGCCCACCTCAAATCGAGATGCACTTGTTGGCCTATAATAATCGTGTTGAACATCTTCTTCACGGGACCAAAGCAGTTTGACCGGCTTAGCCGCTGCCTTAGAAATAAGCGCAGACTGAAGAACGAAGTCCGCCTCAAATCGTCGACCGAAACCACCACCCATAAGGGTAGTGTGCAGAGTAATCTGTTGCTCCGACAGGCCGAAAACCCGTTGCAACACGTTCAGGACATGAGACTCTCCCTGTGTCGGCGCCCAGATCTCGAGACTCTCACTACCATCTTCTGCAACCTTGTAGTGTGCGGTACAGTTCATCGGCTCCATACACAAGTGAGCGAGAAACGGAGCCGTATAATCTGCACTAATAACTCGTTGCGCTCCAGAAGTCGCCTGCGCAACATCGCCATCATTGCGCATTACAGCAGCGTCCTCATCACTCAGGGCAGCAATCATTTCTGCACGAATCGTAGCATCGCTGATACTCGCAGCTCCGCCATCATCAAACTGCGGATTCAGCGCCTGAAGTCCCTTCTTGGCCTGCCAATAACTATCGGCGAGAACAGCGACCGCATCTGGCATCGCGACAATGTCCTGCACGCCCGCGCTCTCTTGAGCAGCAGCGGGCAGTGAAATAATTCTTTGCACGCCACGTACCGCTTTCGCGGCCGACTCATCCATAGATCGCAAATTACCTTTGAAGTTTGGGCTCGCTGCCAACGTTGCATACTGCATTTCCGGAATTCGCACGTCGATACCAAATAGTGCGGAGCCATTCACCTTCGATGGCGTATCTAATCGCTTCGCAGGCGTTCCGATTATTTTGTATTGATCAGCAGTCTTTAATGGCAAGTCCATTGCCGGCTCAAGCGCCGCCGCCGCGGCGGCCAAGGAGCCATAGCCCGCGCTGCGATTACTTCCAGCGTGTGAGACAATTCCGTTCGCTACTGTTAGCTCACTCACATCTACTGCCCATTGTTCAGCGGCAGCTCGCAGCAGCATGTCACGCGCAGTGGCGCCAGCCTTTGCAATAGTTGGCCACCACCTGCGCACTGCAGAGCTACCGCCCGTGCCTCGGCTACCCGTTAAAGGGTTTACGAAGTCAGGTGTAACCGGCGCGGTTTCAGAACGCACTAACTGCCAATCGGCATCTAATTCTTCGGCGATGATCATAGGCAGAGACGTGTGTACGCCCTGACCCATTTCTGAGCACGGCACGCGAATAGTAACTATCCCTTCGGGGTCTATCGTTAACCACGCGGAAATATCACTGCTCCCAGCAGCCCCTTCGCTGCTCGCCTCGGGCGCGCAACCAGGCAGAGCAAAACCCAGAGACAAGCCACCCGCCGCAATCGCAGAGCTCTTTAGAAATTGACGCCTATTAATGGTCTTGTTGATCATCTAAATTTCCTGTTGGGGTTCGCGGATAGCTCTATGGATGGCTTTGCGAATTCGTGAATAGCTGCCGCAACGGCAAATATTGGTCATTGCCGAGTCGATCTGTTCATCGCTCGGGTTCGGATAGCTTTCAAGCAAGGCAGCAGCCGCCATAATTTGTCCGGACTGGCAGTAGCCGCACTGAGGAACATCTTCAGCAATCCAGGCCTGCTGTACCGGATGACTATTGTCCCTGGATAGGCCTTCGACAGTGCTTACCGAACGCCCCTCCAAGGTTGAGATGGGTAATGTGCAGCTCCGCTGCAGTTCACCATCCACCATAACTGAACAGGCTCCACACTGGGCAACGCCACAAGCAAACTTGGTGCCGGTCATTCCTAGTGTATCGCGCAACACCCAGAGGAGTGGCGTATCCTCATCTACTTCGAAGTCATATTCGACTTCATTGACGGTTAACTTCATCAGGGCTTTCCTCGTTTTAGGCACGGTTCGGTGATCTGCAGGTGAAAATTATTTTGAATCAGGAGTATGCATGTTAGAGTGCACTTGAAGTCAATTGGTTTTTCAGGCTAGTGTGCGCCCGCAATTTTGTCCAGGGGTCCAAAGATGAGCAATTTTACCGTTACTGAGATGGCCAGAGAATCTGGTCTCACGCCACATACATTGCGCTATTATGAGAAGGAAATCCTACTCCTAGATGTCCCCAGAGACGGCGGAGGCAGACGCCTCTACGGCGAAAATCACCTAGCGGCAGTTAAGTTTATTACAGCGCTTAGGGCTACCGGCATGTCCATTCGCTCTATCAAACAATACATAGAACTGTATAGGGAAGGCCCTCAAACAGCAGTGGAGCGCCTCGACATATTGGAGTGCCACGAACAAAATGTAATCAGTCAACTAGCGAAGATGAAAGAGAGTCTAAAGCTGATTCGCAAAAAGATTGGCTACTACAATAGAGAAGCCCGAACGAGGTGTGAGTAATAAATGGTTATTGGCTACACCTTCGTTAGAGCGAAGGCTGCATAGCCTTAATAGTCTCTGATTACGCGAGAGGCTACACAGTCCTTATACACGCGAGAGTTATAACCAGCCAAGACCTGTTACATCCACTGTTGTCTAATCAGCCTTTGGCGCAATTACTACAAAAGCTAGCTAGTCAGGCTACAAAAAATCCATCAGAGGAGGCTACCTGCAATATGGTATCACTGATTCCTCCAAGTCCGACCAAAGAGATGACCTCTGAATAAGTGACCTCACTATAGTCGGGAAAGCTTTCTGCAATTTCATTTTGGAAAATTGAAGTGAAGTCATCGTTTCGTAGGAAAATCATCACTAAGTCTTTGACGTCCTCATATTTGTAATCTTGACTCCCATACGTAATTGTATGGCTGATTACCTTTTCTCCGTTGAGAATTCTTTCCTCAACAAGGTCAGACACCGTAAGGGCAGAGTCGGAAACTACTCCCTCTTCCACAATAATAGAAATTGTGTTCTTTTCAACTGTGTCCGCGACGTAACCGTGGTCGCCCTGGTCATTATCTTGAAATATATTCAGCAAAATTGCTTTTCCGGGTCTTGAAACTATGGGCGCGATATATTTTGTAAATAACGCATATCCCAGCGGGTTTGTAGCTAGCACTGATTCAGGAGTCAGCGCGTCGTCTGACCACTCAGGCGCAAGCGTTCCGTCTTCCCAAAACTCATTGTATTCCCACATAGCAAAGGTAAGCAGGTACATGTACTCCTTGGTTATAACGTTTGACGTAAGCTCTAAATCTCGATCTAAGCTTCCACCATAGCCTTCTAGCCCATAGACGCCATTTTCAACTGCCTCATTCATTGCCTTATAAATTTCGCTAGATTGGTTTCCCCCATCGAGCGCTTCTAAAGAACCGTCAATCGCGCCTCGAATCCCAAGGACTTGAATCGTGTGCAACGCGTGCTCCAATATCTCGCCAATATCGTTTTTACCCTCGGGAGGATTGGGAGAGCTTACATTGCGATACCAAACCATATCGTTAGACACATGGCGATCGTTGTGCTCATCCAAGCCTGGCCATGCCTCTGGCTTTTGCAATGGACTAAGATCATAGCTGTCTGAGCTGCCGTAAAGCGTTCTTTGAACAGTGGGCTGGCCGGCGTGGAAAGTGCCGCTTTCGCCCTTCAATATCTTTATGGCGTTCTCTTGCGCACTGCTGTTTATGCCCTCCCCCGCTGGGTCAAGAAGTAGCTGTATTACTCTTGCCGTCTTATAGACCCAGTCGTCGGGCACAGCCTTATTACCACTTACTTCTGCGCCTGCGACGATTTTTATTCCGTGAACCGTCAAGGATCTGTCGTAAAGAGCAGTACCTGGGCTGTAAGCTTGTAAATCTCCGCTGAGATAATCGGTCACAGGCAGTTTCCTTCTTGTTGTTGTTTAGTGAGGAGGCAATTTACCGACTAATTTGCTGGGTTTAAATCGCTGTTTCGAAGCTCGCTGATTTTCGGTCGATTCTTCTTTGGCGTGGTCACGCAGCACTGGTCACGCGGATAGTTGGCACTGCGCGGACAAATAATAGTCGCCTCACGCTCTGAACCGCGTCCTACCCATTCGATATTAGGAACGAAAGCGACCCAAGGGAGGCTGGCCTCAACTTCAACACAGGGCTAGAATTCGTTCGAAAGCCCCAATTTCGTACTAAGTTGTGATCTAGCTGATTAGATCTAGCATTGAACTATTTTGTGACTGATATTGATAAAGTCCTTATCTCATTTTTTTATCTTACTTTACCGACTTTATTGTCACCTTACTTCTGGTGCCAAGCATGCCTTCAAATTTTAAGCTCTGGGCAACTGTGGAAAGGAGGTTCGGCGTAAACATAAGCAATTTGCATCGCATCAAGCATTGACCAAAGTACGTCTAACTTAAATTGAAGGATGCGGAGGGCTTGCTCCTGCTGTTCTCTCGATTTGAAATGCTCCAGAGTAATATCCAGACCATGTTGCACGTCGCGGCGGGCTTCCGATAGGCGCTTTCTGAAATATTGGTAGCCTTCGATGTCGATCCAGGGGTAATGATCTGGCCAGGTATTGAGCCTTTTTTGATGAATTTCTGGAGCAAATAATTCTGTCAGCGATGAACACGCTGCTTCTTGCCAACTCGCTCTACGGGCAAAATTTAGGTAAGCATCGCAGGCAAAACGAACACCAGGTAACACATGCTCCTCAGACAGTATCTCCTGACGGCTCATACCCACCGCCTCTCCTAGGCGTAGCCAAGCCTCTATGCCTCCGTCTTCACCGTCAACACCATCGTGATCCAGAATTCTTTGCATCCACTGGCGGCGTACATCTCGCTCGCTACAGTTAGCCATTATGGAAGCGTCTTTAATCGGGATCGTCGTCTGATAATAAAAACGATTTGCCACCCACCCCTGAATTTGCGCTTTATTGCTCTTGCCGGAATTCATGTTTACCTGAAAAGGGTGGTGTATGTGGTACAGCTGACCTTTCTCTTTAAGTTTTTCTTCGAATTCTTTTCTGGTCCAAGCTTCAGTCATGTCATTCTCTGTTTTGTAGTGAGTGGCTTGATTTTTTTATTTGTCTGTTCGGCTAGTTAGGATTTTTCTGCTCTTATTTTTTTCGAGTTCCCCGGGTTTCTAAAGACCAGCTCGCGAATATCTTCCTCTTGATATGGTCTTTGTGCCTTTTGCGTGATTCTTAAAACTTCGTCATGATGAGGTGAGAGACTGCAAACAGGGTCAGCGTTCGTGGCATCACCAGTGAGCATAAGCGCCTGACAACGGCAACCACCAAGATCGATTTCCTTTTCGGGACAACTCTTGCAGGGTTCTGTCATCCAGTCGGTGCCGCGAAAACGGTTGAAGAGGTCTGACTTGTGCCAAATGTCTGTTAATTCGTGATCGCGAACATTGGGGAATTCCAACCCTGGAATTACTTTCGCAGCCTGGCAAGGTAATACCTCGCCCTCCGGATTTACTGTCATGAAGGTCGAGCCCCAACCGTTACTACATTTTTTTGGTCTATCGTCGTAGTAGTCAGGTGCGACAAAAAATATATCCATGTCCCCCTTATGCTGCTCTCTAAATTCGTTGGTTACGCGTTCAGCATCGACCAACTGCTCTTGGCTAGGAAGAAGGTGCTCGCGATTATGGAGACCCCAGCCATAGTATTGGCAGTTTGCCAACTCTACGAATTCTGCTCCTAGAGATTGCGCCATAGTTAAAAACTCTTTTACCTGATGCATGTTTTGCCGATGTAACACAAAATTTAGGCCCAGCGGGAGTTCCTGTTTTATGACCTCTTTGGTCATTGTCACCTTGTGATCAAAGCTATCTGTCCCGCCTAGAAGCTTGTTCGATTCGCGATTACTTCCCTGAAAGCTGATTTGAATATGGCCAAGACCCGCTCCTTTGAGCGCGGTAATCTTTTCGGCCGTTAGGCCGATGGAAGAGGTGATCAAGTTGATGTAGTAGCCAAGTGATTTGGCTTCGACGACTAGCTCCTCAAGATCTGCGCGAACTAACGGTTCGCCGCCAGAAAAACCGAGTTGCACTGCACCTAGCTTACGCGCTTGGCGCATAACGCGAATCCACTCCTCAGTGCTTAACTCGTTTTTGCGAGATGCAGAGAGTTCAAGTGGATTAGAGCAATAAGAGCACTGCACTGGGCATGCGAAAGTAAGCTCAGCTAGCAGCCACATAGGAATATAAGTAGTCGCACTTTCCATATTTTAGTCTCTTACCTCCACTATCCAGACTTGCTTCTGAGCATCCGCTAAAAACTCCTTGACGTCATCCTCCAAGCCTTCGGCTCCAGGAAATGCCTTCTCGAGTTCATCTAAAAGTCTGGACGTGGTGGTTGGTTGTTGGCAGAGCTGCAAAATCGCAGTTGCGCTGTCGCTTAGCTTTACTAATCCTTCGGGATAAAGCAGAACATGGCACTGCTGCGCTTCCTCCCATTGAAATTGATATCGAGGGTTCAATTTAAATGACACTGTCTCAAGGCTGAACTCGCTCATAGGATATACGTAACTCTTTTCAATAATGGTCCGTTTAATGATTAACGTTTGGTGGCTACAACTTCACATCCATGCCATCAAACGAGACCTCAATTCCTTCACTAGCCAGAATTTTCCTCTGCTCGGAGTCTTCATCGAGTATGGGATTAGTGTTATTTATATGAATCAGGATCTTTCTCGGTTTGTCCATAGCCTTCAAAACATTGATCATGCCATTCTCACCCGACTGTGGTAAGTGGCCCATGTCTTTTGCTCTTTTATCGCCGACACCCGTTGTCAGCATCTCGTCTTCTCGCCAAAATGTGCCATCCACTAGCAGGCAATCGGCCTCTCCCATGAGTTGCCGAGTCTGATCAGTTAAATCACCTAGTCCGGGGGAATAGAAAAGATTCTTGCCGTTACTCTCATCTGTTACTTTAATGCCGATATTATCGCCAATGTGCGCGTCGTTTCGGTGGGGTGAATACGGCGGGGCCTTGCCGGTAACTGGGATGGCGGTGAAGCTCAAGCCGCTAATGCCGGCAATATTGAAACTCCTACCATCTAAAGGAATCGAGTGCCGATTAATTCCCCCGTTCCAATGCTTCAGCATATTGAATAAAGGGAAGCCAGTGCTCAAGTCTTCATAGACCATATCGGTGCAATAAACTTCGTGTGGACAGCCTTCGCGTAACATCAACAAGCCGGTTGTATGGTCTATCTGGCTATCCAGGTAGACAATGGCCTTAATAGCCGTGTCTCTGAGCGTGCGCGCGGGCTGCAATATTGGAAAGGCGGCGAGTTGTGCGAGAAGGTCTGGAGAAGTGTTAAATAACACCCAATCGATGCCATCGGCGCTGACTGCTATCGATGATTGGGTTCTTGGAACGGCATTGATAGTCTTGTTGCGTACGCCATGGCAATTCGGACAATTGCAGTTCCACTGCGGGAAACCACCGCCCGCTGCTGAACCTAAAACTCTTACAAGCATGGATTATTCCCATTATTAAAGGGTGAGTCGATGAAGAGAACTCTCGATCTTACCCAAAACCAGGTCAAAAAAAACGCCAGACTAGGTCCGGCGTCTTCTAAGCACTAGCTAGTGAATCAGCTTAACTTAAAACCCTAGCGGGCTAACATACAAGCCGAAGCTACTTAGCCTTACTTTTTAAGAAGATTCTTCTTCTTAGCGTGTCTTGAAATACATAGTGATTTCGAATCCGAGACGCATATCTTGATAAGAAGGTTTAGTCCACATAACGTTACTCTCCAAGCTTAAACAATAATTAATATGAGATTTACAGTACAGCGAAGAAGATCCTATCAGGAAATACGGACAAGAGCCACCATCCTCAGAGCGATTATTCAGGGCTCTACACATAGAACTTATGTTGTAACAGTTTGTGACGCCGCCTACCGTTATTGAGCATGAACTATTGATTAAGCTAATGAAATATATGCAAAAATAAGGAAATTTATCAGACTTATCACCCTTGTCAGTTGCAGCCCAATTTTAATACTTCTCGATAAAAACTTAGCTCGGAATCCAGCGCTAACACCTGATTCGGTAATTGCCTGAAGCCATGGCCCTCACCTGCGAAAGGAATATAACGAACATCGACGCCCTTCTGATTCAATTTTTTGCAAATACCTTCTGCCTGATCTGAAGGAACTACCTTATCTTCCAGGCCTTGCAATAACATGAGCGGGGAGTTGATCTTGTCGATGTTGTAGATTGGCGATCGTGCCAGATAAACGTCTCGAGCCTCTGGGTAAGGCCCAATTAGCTGATCGAGATAACGAGACTCGAATTTGTGCGTACCCTGAGTTAAAACCTCCAAGTCGCTTACCCCGTAGTAACTAACTCCGGCGGCAAATAGGCTGCTTTTGCTTAAAGCGGCCATCACCGAATAGCCTCCTGCACTGCCGCCACGAATAGCCACTTTTGCTGGGTCAACAAAGCCTTTATCGATCACGTAGCGCACTGCAGATTCAATGTCCTGAAGGTCGAATAGTCCCCAGTTAGGGTAGAGGCTATTACGAAATTTTCGACCAAATCCGGTACTGCCTCGATGATTGATATCGATAACTGCGAAGCCTCTGTTAGTCCAAAATTGTAGCTTTAGGTTCAGAGAAGTCTTGGCACTACTCGTGGGGCCGCCATGCACACTGACTATTAACGGGGGTAGAGAATCGACTAAGCCCTTGTATTGTGAACTACAAGGCGGATAAAAATTCGCATAAGCGAATTCACCGCTCTCAGTTTTAAAAGATATTGTTCGAGCCCTAGAGAATTCAGAAGTGGCTACTTCAGAATCTCCGCTAGGCGAAATCCGTTCGATAAAAAAATCCGAGAATTCTTCCTCCCTTTTTAACTGCATGCGGTGAATAGCGTTTTCTTGATTAGCAGTAGCAGCAGAAAAAAATAGTGTTTCAGCATTGCCGCAAATATTTTCAATTTGGCCATATTCAACCGCTATGCTCTGCATTTCCCAAGTATCATGTGGCGTATTTCGCAACAAACTCAATTGCCATTGACTATCCTGAGTGAAGCTCACGAGTATGGATTCATCGTCTAACAATACGTAGTTACGATGACCAAGTAGCCATTGAGGAGGAGCAAAATCTGCTTCTAGAGGGTAAATAGCTACCGCCTTACATGTGGTCTCTAATTCCTCGGTACTGACTCGGTATAGATTCCACCAATCAGACCAATCGGAAATAAAATACAGCTGACCCTTTTTGTCGAAAAGAGGTTGGACTAGCGAGCCCCTTCGAGGCTGGTGAATCTGTCTTATATTTGTCAACTTGCCTTCAGCGTCGAAATTGGCAATCCTTATTTCAGTATTATCCCACGGCATATTCGGGTGCGACCAAGTCTGCCAAACTAGTGTCTTACCATCAGGCGATAGCCTTGGAGATGAAACGAAATCTGAGCCCGCGTAAAGGATCTCACCTTCACCCCCCGTGTTTAAATCTATTGATACCAAGGAATTGATGACACTATTAGCATCAAAGTTGACTGGCTCGGAGGGGCGATGATCTTCGCGAACACAAATTAAACGATTGAATTTGGAGTCAATCAAAAAATCTGCATATCGAAGCTTGCCGGCGGTCGACGGCTCCACGGGAGTGAATGCTTTGGCCCCCTTTAAATACTCAGGCGGAGGCGTTCTATCTACGGATAGTTCTTGCGTATAAATAGCTTGGTCGGCGAGGTTGCAGAACCATAGACGGTTGTCATGAACGCAATAAGGGACGCCTCCGTATTCGTGCACTCGACTCCTCACGTTAAAGCGAATCGGCGAAAGTTGATTCAATTCTCCCTGGGAGGAGAGATGCCAAACAGCTTGCTTATCCTTTTCGCCATTTACAGAGTCGACAAAACAGACTCCTTTGGAATCAGCTCTTAAAAAATTTATCTCTCCCGAATCGAGATTGACTCCCTCCGCTGTAAGAGACGAAGGCCAACAACCGTATCTATGTTCTCGTCTTTCAGTCATCAATTACTATTGCCCCGAGTGAATTTTTCCGCGCACTGCCGACAAAAAAAGTCCGGGTACGCACAAACCTGCAGCCAAATAAAAACTGAACCGTACAGTCTTCTCCAATTCGAAATAATTGGCGGGTTCGATTTGGGTAGCACCAAAAGTTAGGGCCATTATCAGTGTTATTAATACCATGCTAAACAATTGGCCCAGTATGCGCGTTGTCGAAACTGCGGCGGCAGCTGCACCTAAGTGCTTTTTGGAAACTGAACTCATAATCGCGTTCACATTAGGCGAAGAAAACAGGCTAAAACCCAGACCAGTCACTACCAGCGCTATTACGATATTGGATGTTTGAGAGTTGCTGTTCAACATGCCTAGTAGTACTAGCCCGATAGCAGTGACGAACATCCCCACAGAAGAGAGAATTCGCGGCTCAATACTGTCTGAGAGTTTGCCCATAAGAGGGGAAAAAACAGCCATTGTGAGCGGTTGAACCATCATTATTAGGCCGGCGACAGATGGAGATAGACCTTTAAGATATTGCAGGTATAAGCTCAGCAAAACCACATTCATGAAGGTTGCGCTGTACATAATAAGCGAAGCGAGAGCGGAGAAAGTGAAGGTTCTATTGGTAAAGAAGAGATTTACATCGAGAAGTGGATGGTTGCTTGATCTAGCCTGCCGAAAGAAAATGCCGACGCCGATGAGCCCAGCGGCCATTAATAAATAACCGGTTGAACTGGGCAGAAGCGAAGCTCCGATGCAGATAATGAATATCGCCAAACAATAAATCAGCGCTCCAGTAAAATCGAATAAGCCTCTTTCATCTGCAGCCCAGTCGCCTTCTACTTTATATATCCCAATGCAAAATACTAAAATTGCTAACGGGATTTGTAAGAGGAAATTTATTCTCCAGCCAATCTGATCGACTATGATCCCGCCAAATAATGGCCCACTCGCTAAGCCGATATAGATGAACGAAATAACGAGACCGATCACACGCCCGCGAGTGGCCAGTGGAAACACAGAGGACACAATAGCCATTTGCGTCGCATAAAGCATGGCAGCGCCAACGCCTTGTAAAAACCTGGCTCCTATCAAGCTGATAGCACCCGTTGCTAGCGAGGCGAGAATCGAAGCAAACACTACAGATGCAGCACCAATGAGAAATATTTTTTTACGGCCGAACATGTCCGCAAGACGGCCGAAGACAAGAATAAACATCGCGCTTGCCATTAAAAAGGCAGTGGGTATCCAGCTCACACTAAGAGCTGAAAGCTCGAGGTCAGCTGCAATATGGGGTAGCGCCACATTGACCGACGACAGCATAATAGGAACAGAGAGTGCGTTTAGTAGCACCATGACCAGCACGGATTTTTGTGACGAGGTATAGGAATTGATTGGGAGCAAAGCCTGTATGGAATTTTTCTATGGCGATAGGATACAGTGTCGTAGCTGTCTTGCAATAGTCCTTACGTTATTGGTGGGCGAAACTAGAACCATGCGATGAAGTGAAATAACCTGGATTACATATGCAGATCGAGAGGTGCATGTCGGCGATAGATTGTTAGAGACACTGGGGCGCTCAAATGCATTTGTCATGGACGCAACTATAGCGCCGGGGCACTTCGTCACTACTTTTCACAGAAGCGGGCACCAAAGTCTACGCTACTCAGTCCTTTACATAGCCCTCTAATTGTCAGCCAATTCCTTAAGTGCAGTTGGCAGAATCGCCGGCTCTGCAGTTACTATCATAACGAACAACGATCGGGTCTAAGCCTGAAAAGCTGCGTTTATTGAAAAGCGCGAACCTAAATGGACGGGGCGTTAAAACTGGGTAATTCAAACTCTAAATATCATTATTCTTAAAAAAGGGTCATCGGAGAGCCATAGTTGCCGTCCCGTTCAGATATGACTTGCTCCATAACTTCCAACAAATCTTTCAAAATACCTGGTGGCATAAATTCAGCATCTTTACTCAGATAAGGAGATGACCTGCCAGAACCATCATCCATATTAATTTCCAAAAGCGCATACTAAGGCAACGCTAATGCTATCAGCTCAGCTGGCTCGCCTCCGCCACCGACAAACATGGCGACGTATTGTTTGCCATTATGCGCGTAAGTAAACGGCAGACCAGTCTGATTGGCCGGCAAGTTAATTTCAGCAAGGATGTCACCGGTTTGTTTATCAACCGCTCGAAAAATCGGGCTAGCACCGACGGCGCCAGTACCCTCCGCGACGAACAGCAAGCTTTTAGTGAGGACGATTCCTGCTCGTGTCGGAATACCAGTGCGAGGAAGATCAACTCCTTTTAACAACGGGTGGTTCTTAAGACGGTCGGGTGTATCGGCATTAGCGATCATCCACAGATGTTCGCCCGAATTCATATCAATGGCTGTAATTCGTCCATAGGGTGGCTTGACTAATTCCAACCCTTGAACCCGCGGCACACGGACACCAAATCCTTGGCTCAGATCCAAATCTGAACCCGCGTATTTTGAGAGTGTCATCACACCCAGTTGCGTTCTAGAGGGCACGTAAAGAATTCCTGTCTCTGGATCAAGTGCCGAGCTTTCCCAGTTGGAGCCTCCAGTCGCATTAGGTAGCGAGAGCTGTCCACGCGTGCCATCTGTCGCATCTTTCAGTGATGGAGGAGTATAGACTCCTGCGCTGAAGCGTAATCCATTAAGAGCTTCCAGAGCCAACGTCCGGAGCTCTGGCGTAAAATCTACAACGTCATCCTTGGTAAAACTTTGTCGGTCAAACGCCGCTGGGCGAGTAGGAAAGGGTTGTGTCGGAGAATACCACTCACCGGGGACGTCTCCCGCCGGAACTGGTGTTTCTATGATCGGCCAGATTGGTTCACCAGTAGCTCTATCAAAAGTATATACCCAGGACTGTTTAGTGACTGACATGACCACTTCTTGACCATTAGGTAAATCGGCAACAATTGGCGGAGACGGGATATCATAATCCCAGATATCATGGTGAACTAACTGGTAATGCCACTGGCGCTCACCGGTTTTGACGTCTACTGCTACAACAGAACTAGAAAATAAATTATCGCCGTGTCGTTCTCCGCCATAGGCATCACTGGTGGCAGCTTCTGTGGGCAGGTATACGAGACCTAGCTCTGGATCACCTGAAATTGCAGCCCAGACACCGGCGTTACCGGTTATATCATTACCAGTGATCCAGGTCTCAAAACCTATTTCTCCCTGCTCGGGAATCGTGTGAAAAGTCCACAACAGTTCGCCTGTGTGTATATCGAAGCCGCGCACATCGCCCTTAGTATTGTATTTGGAGCGCGGTCGACCACCAGCTCGATGAGCAGCCCCTACCACAATCACATCGTTCATAACTAAAGGCGGCGCTGATAAACCAATATCCGGATAAGGATAACGAGGGTCATCTCCATTTCGCACACCTAAGAATAAATCAACGATACCGTTATTACCAAAATCCGGATCTGGAATTCCAGTTTTAGCATCTAAAGAAACTAAGAGGTAACCTGGAGACACATCAATTATTCGCTCCTTATCTCCATCACTCCAGAAGGAAACCCCTCGACCGGAACCCTTGCGCGGTGATTCGTCAAATCGATCGCCTTCTTGATAGCGCCAAAGCCATAAAACTTGACCCGTTGCGGCATCGAGCGCCACGATATTTCGCGTAGTACCGACATTAGCGTATAAAATCCCGTCAACTTCGATAGGTGTAGATGGATTAATGTAGTCAGCACCGAGACCAAAGCCCTTTGTTGAAAAGCTCCAAGCTATTTCGAGGTTCGCCACATTTTCTGCATTAATCTGATCAAGTGGCGAGTAACGCTGAGATGAAATTTCACCGTGGATGTTCGGCCAATCTCCATCGTCGACGCTAGTACCAGATTGCCCCACCACGAGGGGAGCGCAGGCAAGAGCGCCTGCCGCAACGGTGAGTATTGATAGTATCCTTTGTACGGCTTTCATCTACTGCGCTCCTAATCCTCTTAAACCAATTTCTTTAATAAGAACCTCCTGTTTGATTAAGCCAGAAAGCTCAGTACCTTAATTATTAAATTTGCAGTCTAAATCCAACTACCAAACATGATGAAACAAGCCAGACCGACTAATAAATAAAAGTATGAGGATTTAATATTAGAATCATACTGCATACTTACGAAAGCAATCTGTTATTAGGGGTATTTTACGGCCGGACTCGGATGTATTTTTGTATATTCCGTCCCATAGGTTCACCACCGTACATATTGCCCTCAGCATCTACAGCAACGAACTCTGCTCCCACTCCAGATACAATGCTGGGATTCGCATACGGAGTTAGTACAAAATGATTTACCCAACCCGATTCAGCATCACCTATTCTTATCCCCATTTCCCAACCTGGATTTTCAATATTGTCAGATTCAGAATCAGCCACATAAATATTGCCGTTCTGATCAAATGATATTCCGCTTGGCCTGCCAAATTGAGTCCAAACTGCTAAAAAATTTCCATCTTGATCAAAGATCTGAGTTCGGCTATTCGAACGATCCCCAACATAGACTTTCCCTTCATTATCGATTGCGATGGTATGTAAAGCTCTAAATTCACCAGGAGCATAGCCTGTTTTTCCCCAGGATTTTATAAAAGAACCATCACGGGCAAATTTCACTACACGATTATTACCATCATTATTGTGCCCATCAGCAACAAAGATATCGCCATTATCTCCAATCACCACATCTGAAGGAGAAGTAAAATGATCTTCGCCACTGCCTTCCTCTCCAGGGGTCCCTAATACCATAAGCACCTCACCGGCTGGGCTAAACTTTATGACTTGATGAGCTCTAGGGTCACCAGCAGGCAGCCTATCGCGACGAACTGATTCAGTTACCCAGACATTACCTTCAGAATCAACATCCAGCCCGTGTGGCCATATGAACAAACCAGCACCAAAACTGTCGACTAGGTTGCCGTCTGGATCGAACTTTAGAATCGGATCCAAATCTGAATCTGCACATTCGTAGCCAAACTGTGCTCGCGGAGCATCACATCGAACAATCGCCCAGACATGCTTTCCATCAGGATCGATAGCGACATCGCCAACCGCGCCCATTTGCCGGCCATCAGAAAACTTTGCCCAGCCAGGGACTGTACGATAAGGATTCGGTAACCCCTGAGCAAAAACCTGCGCGCCCGTTGCTAACAATAGAGTTATCAATAGGCTTCTAATTACCACCAATTTCCGTATGTCCAACATCTTATTACTCCACTCGATTTGTATTTATCTTTATAAATATCGTTAATGTTTAGTCCTACACCGCATCAGGTTCACGAAGAAAAGTTCTATCTATTGGCTAATTATTATTTGAGAATTTATTTCTTGAACCCTAGCGCCCCTCAGCATGTACAACATTGCATAATTGCCCTCATGGCATGCGTACTCATAAAGTAATCCATCAATCTTAGCGACTGGAATTATTCCGGTGAACTTGTCAGTGTAAGTAGTCGGATCATCAACCGTAAATTCGTAGTCGATTGCCGAAGGACCTACCCTGCTGAATTTTTCGGTTAAGACTTTGTCATAGGAGGTGCCAGGCAATCCTAAGTCCGCAGCCAATCCAGCAAAACTTGCGGTCAGACTATTAAAATTTTTGGTTATCACTACCAATGTATCTCCTTCCCAATACCCACGCGAATCGCCCGAATACAAGCGAATATCATCATGAAGCGATGCAAGATCATCTGCAGAATCGTAAAGGGGCACGATGCGCGCCTCATGAATCATTTCAGTCATGATTACGACCGTATCTCTGCTCTGGAAAATTTGAATATTGTTGTTGTACACACTTGGCGTAAAAGGCGGCCCTGCGTTAAAACCTACCAAGCATCTTTCAGAAAGGCCTCGATCTTCCGGGCCGTCAATACCTATACCGCGAGCGAGGTGTCTGGCAGGTCTTTCTGCTGTCTTTTCGGACCCTCGAGTTCCAAACTGCACCGCGACTCCATCCTGCAGTTGCGGTACACGTCCATTCTTTGGGTAGACAATGTGCGAAGTACGGAAAGTACTGCCTACTGCAGCTTGTTCGTTCCAAAAATCATCATAGGTCTTACCTACTTCTCCCGCGGGCAAAGGCGTCTGCTCTGCATCACTATCTTTGCTAACGGGCGGCTGCACCAAAGCTGCAGATATTTCTTCGCTGTTAAGAAACTCGCGATCGCCAAAATGCACGGGCCTTTCCATCGGTATGTTGGATGAAAAACTCCACACTCCCTGTAGATCCGGCTGCCCCCATTCAGTGCGAGGAGCGAGATAATCGTCAGTAGCGCAGGTTAGTGTTGAGAATAAGCAGCCGGCGCCTGACAGCGCACATGATATAAACCGCAAAATCTTTTTGCTCATAGGAGGTTCCCACAAAGAAGGATTGGAACTCACTGGATGACTGATACCGGTACATAGGCATTTGACCAGCAGCACATGTTATCGAAGCGGCTATCGGGTGCTGCAAAATTACTGACTCGCAACCTGATAATATATTCACCAGGCTCTCGAAACGTGGCGAGAGTCTGAACGTGAATCCAATCTTCAGCGCTGAGTTGGTTTATTCCTTCTGCCACTCTGTCTGAGTCTAGAATTAGGGAGCGCTCGAATTTCGGAGCAGCTGGACCTTGATGCATTACCCAATCCGTCGTCAACGGGTAGAAAAGCAACTTACTCTGCTCAGGATATTTAGCCCGGTTGCCTCGATCCTGAACATATGCAGACAAATTCACAGGCGTTCCAACCGAAGCAGTGATTCTAGATGCCTTAATCCCTTCCCGAGTCGTAGTCTCTGCACCATTTATATCGAATCTAATTGCAGGTGCTAGCGTTCCAAGAGCTCGCTCACCTTCACTCATTTCATAGGTTGTAGAGGTTGCTCTACCAGGCACAGAGTACTCGTACCCAGCATACTTTAAGGTCCATACAACTTCAGTTCCAACCATATCGGGCGGCACAGTGACTGCGAATGTTCCTCTTTCGTTTATACCGATAAAACCGCCCCTGTTGTAGACTGGGAAATGCGTGGGTTGCGCGCCGTTGAACTCCGCTGGTTCAATATAATTATTCGGACCCAGAGGTATATCTACTATCTCTTCTCGATTGCGGTTAGCGAAACCGAAAAGCATAGTGACAGAGCCGTCTTCATGAGGGGTCCAACCGTTGAATATAGGGGCAACTAAGTCTCCACTGGCTTTTCGTTCGGCAAGCGGATATTCACGCAAATGACTTGGTAACTGAGCAAAAAGAAAAGCAGAAATCGAAGTCAGCAGCAAAATCGCTACCGTTTGAAAGGCAAAGAGCTTAATGTTAATCATTGTGCGCGACCTCTCCTGCAGTGGCTACCGTTCTCACTTTGCTGTCTGCACGTTCTGCCTGTAGTTTTTGATAACCTTTCTCGTCCAGATGGGTGACGGCGATCCAAGCATGAGACATCTCATCCCCAGTTCGCTGACCCGAAGTTACCCATTGATCCGGATCAGGATTCCACGGATTATCAGCAGTATTATCGTGCCAACCAGTCAAAATTATGACGGCTCCTACTGGAACGAGTGGTTGAAACCCATCTTCATAGGTATGGCTATGGTTCCATCCTGCACTCCAGTTGGACACCTTGCTGAGTAATTCAGTACGTCCCGTAGCCGGGTAGAAAATTTCCATAGACATGGCCACACCGCGCAGGTGCATATGAGGCTGCCAGCTATCAAGTCGAACCGGGTGGTCAAAGGAATGGAATCCCTGAGTCATCAACTTCCCATGAGGAGGAATGAGGTAATCATCCGACTCTCCATTCTTGCTAAGGTAATAGTTATCAACATCTTGAAAATAAGCCGACTCCTCGTCGAAGTCATCCTCTTCATCGTAATACCAGATACCAACTGTTACCTGATCGTCTACTACAGCATTGCCATCGGGATAGTAATGAATACTCCATTCGACCATAGAATTTGCGGGAGCCACTCTGCATGCGCCTTTCGGAATTTTTTCCCCAAGCTTTCCCATAGCAAATTCAGATAAAAGACTATTCCATTCCCACTCACCTTTTTCATCTAGTGTTAGGAGCGTGGTGACACCATGGTGTGTTGATCCGCTCGCGGCTACCGATGGTATTGTCTCTACTGCTTTTATACAGCGGTTTTCAGTAATTCCAGTTGGCACCCTAGGCTCCCACCAGTAATCTTGACCACTCGCGGGAACGTCCCACTTCTCTGACTTGATGGTGTGGTCTGGAGGGCCGAGTTCTTTTGCAAAGTAAAATTCACCAGGCGTTGGAAATTCCTTAGCTGGCGGCAAGTCTTCGGAATTACCCATTAGGGATCCCTCATCAACCCACGCAACAATAGTATTTATGTCTTCATCCGACAGCCTCCAGTCGTTTTTCAGCTCTTGAATTCCGATATCATGGTCGTATTGATACGGTGGCATTTCTCGCTCCAAAACCTTTAGGCGAATGAGCGGAGCCCAAGGTCGGACTTCTTCATAATTCGTAAAGGACATTGGACCGATCCCACCCGGCTGGTGACAAACCTGACAATTGTCTCGCATAATTCTCGACACTTGGTTTGAATACGTGATCTCACCCTCAATCGCGCTTCCCAACAGCGGCAACATAGTCATACTAAAAACTAGACAAACCAACGAAGCCCTAATCATTATTTCCTCCCAAGTTTTTTAAAATTTACTGTGCTAGTAGGCAAATTACTTAAATAGAATTCTGCCAATATCGATACAAAGAAGCGGACTAGAACCATCGAAGCCTTAAAACCTCTGAGCTTTCAGAATCTGCACACTTAAGGCCGGTTTGCATTTCGCTCTCGATTACAGCTCGCTTATTTTAATTTATTCGTTTGTATAAAATATGCTTTTCAAAGACTGAAAGCAACGGCTTTAATAACAATTCGAGGCCTATACCTCAATATAGTAAGCTTCCTCCCCGAATTCCGCCAAGTCATTTGGATCTGCCTATGCTGCTTTTCATGCATCAACATACGGAAAATTTAATCAGAGTCCTCCTGATTTCAAAATTAGAATCAAAAATCGCAAAATATTGAGGCGTAAACTGACCTGGCTAGCACATTATGAAATTCCCGCCAAGACCGAACCCAAAAAAATCGGGAATGTTCATTGAACATTCCCGTTTTTTATTTTTGCGATTTATAAAGAGTATAAGCGAATACTAAAAACTCATTGATGCTCGAGCGTAGAAGTACCTACCCTGCCAGTCCAAGTTGTTTTGAAAGCCATACAGATTTCCGCAACAAACAAAGCTGGTTTCGGTTTTTCCTACATCCGGATATTCATCTAACAAATTTCGAGCGCCACCTGAGAGACCGACTGTGTCGTTAAGTTGATATTGCAGTTCAAGGTCAGTGTAAAGAACGCCTCCAAACTCCTGATGCAATTTCCCTCCGGTAGTGGCTTTTTCATAGTCCCCATAATAGCTCAGCCGCCCTATCACAGCCAATCGATCTACTTCGTGACGAGCGGTTGCTATACCGCGAAATTTTGGTCGAAGATTTACAAAGTCGGCCTGTTCCTCACCTGTTAAGAAAGTGCTGACTTGGCTTACCGGGCTATCGAAATCGTTCTTGGTGTAATTCATAGCAATGCTTAGGTTCGTTACGCCACCACTACCCCAATTGAACGGCGCCGTGGCTACGACATCAACTCCTTTGGTAGTGGTATCAAAAGCATTACCAAAATAATTCACCTGACCGTACTGCTCCGCATTGTTTACACCTGTTGCTACAAGCGCAAGGTACCTGTCATAGGCCGCTCCCGCACTCGAATCTGTAGACACAGAATTTGCGTCTTCGTTAATAAATACGCGGTCTGTAATATCTATGCTGTAGAGGTCTACGGTTACGTTTACGTTACCGATATCGGCAGTAAAGCCTAAGGTAATGTTATCAGCCATTTCTGGTTTAAGTGGCTGAGCACCTATTGCTTTTGCGACCGCAGAATCGGCTGGGAACAACCCTCGGAGTTGAGGAACACCGTTTGGCAATCGGACAGAGATGTTAGTTGTACCCTGTTGACCTGGGCTTGGAGCACGTAAGGATGTACCGAGCGAGCCACGAATGGCAAAATTGTCAGTCAAATTAAGTATAGCCGCGAGCTTCCAAGTTACTTCGGATCCAAAGTCATCATAGTCTTCGGCGCGAACCGCACCCTGAACAAACAGTGTGTCGGTCACATCTTGACTGAGATCTGCGTAAATTGACGTCCCTTTTCGCCCATAGCTTTTTGAAAATTCGGGCGGAAAGCCTGGAAATCCATTAGCACCTACCTGACCAACGTAATAAACGGGGTCGGAGCTATCAGCGCAATTCAGGCTTGAGCCATTTGATATCACAGCCGCACCCGCTGCTGTGGCAACATCACCCGCACAGAAACCATGAGGATCTGCAACCCCATAAGTCCCTGCCTGATGAGAATTAGGCTCCCCTCCCAAAATATTATATTCTTCATCTAAAAAGCTGGCTCCGAAAGCTAACACCGCTCCAGAATCAGTTTCGTAAGTAAAATCTGCCTGGTACTGAGTTTCTTCGTTAACCAGATTTCCCAAATGGAACTGCGTGGGGGACTCGATGCCCATAGAAGCATTGAGCGTGTTGAACAAGTTATATTCGATTTCGCTTTCACCGTTGCGGAAACTGAAATCATAAGTCAGACCAGTAGCCCATTCACCCCGCCAACCAGCAACCAACGATCGGTCTTCCACGTCACCAAACAATTGCGGAGTAAAACCGGCAGGAAAAAGTTGCCTAGGGCTATAAGTAGATCCATCGGCCAACCGAGATTCCTTGAAGAGACCGATAACAGGACGACGGTGGAAAAAATTTGCATTGGACTCGCTGTCAGACCAGTTACCAAACGCATATAACTCACTTGTTTCACTCAGGTCCAAACCCGCATTGAAAAACATACGCAGTGATTCAGAGGCTGGCTGGCCCCAGGGCTGAGAATATCGGCCAGTATCGCCAAATGTTGGAGCTCCGCTCTCGTAAGCTGTTCTGAATAATGCTGTCTCTTCGTATGCCGATGATGAATTATTTCTTGCATTAAATATTTGGTACTTTGGATTGTTTCTATCCGCACACCACCACGTCTCGCAATATTCTTCCGCCCGTATAGTGCGCTCTACATCTGTATACTCACCGGAAATGCTGAGAAATCCATCATCACCTAGCGGTAATCCTATATTCCCTTGTACATTTACTGACTGGCCATCCCCTTCACCATACTCGCCCATGTCTACTGTAATAGAACCGCCCTCTCGGTTCTCCTTCAGTATAAAGTTAATTACACCTGCGATAGCATCGGAACCGTACTGGGCAGCAGCCCCATCCCGTAGCACTTCGATGTTAGCGAGAGCAATTGATGGGATTGTAGCCATGTCTGCGGCTTGAGCGCCTGCGCCGTCCAAGTCAACAAGAGCGGAACGATGACGTCTCTTGGAATTGACCAATACGAGGGTCTTGTCACTTTGAAGACCTCGCAACGTCGCCGGACGAATGTATGCCCCACCAGAAAAATTAGTTTTAGAGACATTAAAAGAAGGAACGAGAGTCTGAAGAATGTCATTAGTATCGGTTAGTGATATCTGACTTATATCTTCAGCGCTGAATACATCAATAGGCACTGGCGAATCTGACACGGTACGTGGCCGACCACGAGCACCAGTTACGATAATTTCCTCTAGTTCTTCTATGCCCTGTTGGGCCATGGCCGCAGGAATGAGCCCAGTTGGGGCTATAAAGGCCAGCGCGATTGAAGGTGATAGAAATCTGCTTATCTTATTTCGTCTAAACATGGTTTTTCCCTAGGTTTATTATTTTTTATACGCGGTTATTCAGGTCTACATGAGATTTTCGACTTGCAAAATAAGCTATTTAAAGCTGCTTTTATCTTGCGTGAGTCCTAAGTTATACAATTGAATATAGTCTTGCAAGCAATTATACAAATGAATACTTATAAATCGGCGCTCTTTTATAGATTAGCCTTCAAGTGAAACTCAATCTCTCGTCACTCTTTCGGTGCCCGAGGCTTTGTTTTTTGTGAAAAATGGCTGCGAGGCGCCAAATTCACGCTATAAAAGCCTTGTATTCGTGACGCATAAGTATTATTTTATACAAATGTATACTCTGCTGCGACAAGGGCAACTCTTCTCTTACTAGCAATTTCCATCGGGACCTGCGTCATACGTAGTCCCACTACTCAAACTGCAGAGGGCAGCCAGCATAGCACCTCCGTTGCGCGGATCTGCGTACAGACTCAGTTGCGAGACCCTTATCGGAAACACAGCTCAGCACCGTAAAATGTTCACTCTACTTGCAGCCGACATGAATTAGGCTGTGCTAATGACAACGAAAAGAGGTTAGCCATGCCCAATACCAGTGCAGATTCCTTCTGGAAAGCCAATATAAGATTAGTTCTTTCGCTGCTGAGCATCTGGTTCTTCATTTCCTTTGTTTGTGGAATCCTGCTGGTAGATTTCTTGGATAATTTTCGCTTCGGTGGTTTTAAGCTCGGCTTCTGGATCGCCCAGCAAGGATCGATACTGACTTTCATCGCTCTCATCCTTATTTATATCCGCTCAATGGACAAGCTTGATAGTCAATACAAGCATGCTACTAGCAACGACGGTCAGGATAGCGAGGAGGCACCACGATGAGCGTTCAAATGTGGACATATATTTTTGTCTTACTGTCCTTTAGCCTCTACATTGGCATTGCAGTCTGGTCACGCGCTGGATCCACCAAAGAATTTTACGTGGCAGGGGGAGGAGTTCATCCTATTGCGAACGGTATGGCCACAGCTGCCGACTGGATGTCAGCTGCGTCTTTCATCAGCATGACCGGACTCATTTCTTTTCTAGGTAGGGATGGAACATTTTATTTAATGGGTTGGACCGGGGGCTATGTGCTGCTTGCACTGCTACTTGCGCCCTATTTACGAAAATTTGGCAAGTTCACTGTCCCAGACTTTATTGGTGATCGCTACTATTCCCAGACAGCAAGGCTGCTTGCCGTATTCTGCGCCATCGTCATCTCGTTTATTTATGTGTGCGGGCAAATGCAGGGCGCGGGCATCGTGTTCTCTCGATTTCTCGAAGTGGACATTACTACCGGCGTGATCATCGGCATGGCTATTGTATTCTTCTATGCCGTGCTCGGCGGCATGAAGGGAATCACTTATACACAAGTCGCTCAATACTGCGTACTCATCTTTGCTTTCATGGTCCCTGCCATCTTTATCTCTATAATGATGACCGGTCACGTCATACCGCAAATTGGCTTCGGTTCAGAATTAATAGACGGCAGTGGTTATTTACTCGATCGACTCGACGGGCTTAGCCAGGAACTTGGCTTTGCCACTTACACCGAAGGACAGCGAAGCACGCAGGACGTCTTTTTTATAACCGCGGCTCTTATGTTCGGAACGGCGGGACTACCCCACGTAATCATTCGCTTTTTTACCGTACCGAATGTGCGCGATGCACGCAGATCGGCCGGATACGCCATGATTTTTATTGCTATACTGTACACTACAGCGCCGACTGTAGCAGCGTTTGCTCGGACCAATTTGATTAATTCCGTTAGCAATGCTGAATATAGCACTATGCCAGATTGGTTTGGAAAATGGGAAACCACCAACCTGATCAGTTTTGACGACAAGAACAATGACGGTAGGATTCAATACCTAGGCGATGCCGAGCGCAACGAGCTGACGGTAAGTGCAGACATTATGGTGATGGCCAACCCAGAAATTTCCGGCCTGCCAAATTGGGTTATCGCACTGGTTACCGCCGGAGCTCTTGCCGCCGCCCTCTCCACTGCTGCCGGATTGTTGCTAGTGATCTCGACTTCGGTGGCACACGACATGCTAAAACGCACCTTCATGCCCTCGATTACCGAGAAGCAAGAATTATTGTCCGCACGCATATCTATCTTTGTCGCGGTGCTGATTGCTGGATATGTCGGCATGAATCCACCGGCCTATGTGGCACAAGTTGTTGCCTTCGCCTTTGGACTCGCGGCGGCGTCCTTCTTTCCAGCCATAGTATTAGGCATCTTCCATAAGAAAATGAATAAACAAGGGGCTACATCAGGAATGGCGGCCGGCTTTATTTTTACCGCATCCTATATCATTTACTTCAAGCTTATTAACCCAGAGGCGAGTACAGCAGACAATTGGCTATTTGGTATCTCACCGGAGGGTATAGGTACTCTTGGCACTATCATAAACGTAAGCTTCGCCTGCACGATAGCGAAGTTCACATCTGCTCCGCCAGACGATGTACAGAAATTGGTTGAGAATATTCGACTGCCTGGCGAAACCTAGATCACGCAATAGTCTAAAATTAAGCCTCTGGTGATTTTAGAATAAAGGGGGCTCGCAGTTGTCGGCGTTTTTATGACAGCGGCTAAAAACCCTCTGCTATTTTATTGAGGAATAATCTGCCGTCACCATATATTTGCTCTCTACTCCAGCAAAGACTCTCTCATTAGCGTTAGACGCTTTTAAAGCTCTCATCCATTTTGGATCTTGGCCAAAGGCTTCCCAAGATGCGTTAGCCGCCTCTTCAGTCGCATGCTCTAACATGTAAACCAAAGTGTCCCCACTTTCTTCTTCGCTTGCAGGTGTCCAGAAGCCGATCACTTTCATGTCGTGCTTACGAACATTCGTCTTGTGTGATTACGAAATCTCGTTTGAAGATTTCTCAAGTTTTTTGGTTTAGTCATGTAAGCTCTTAATTCAAATACCTTGCTTTCATCTTGAGCAGAACTATTCAAGAACATTCCCGCACCTAAACTAATGTTTAGAGAGATTTAGGAAATAATTGCTATCTTTATTTGCTTATTCCCATGGCTTTCCTGATAGTCAATGAGGGTTTGCGACACTTAGCGATTTATTCTGTTGGTGATTAACTGTTCTACCACAGCAGGCTCGGCAAGCGTCGTCGTGTCACCCAAATTATCCAGTTCATTTGCCGCTAGCTTTCTGAGTATGCGACGCATGATTTTACCAGAGCGGGTTTTAGGAAGGCCGGGCGCGAATTGAATAAATTCCGGTCTCGCGAAAGCGCCAATTTCCTTTGCAACGAATTTCAGCAATTCGCTGCGTAAATTCTCGCTTTCTTCAGTGCCAGACATCAGCGTTACATAGGCGTAAATTCCCTGCCCCTTGATGTCGTGTGGATAACCAACAACGGCGGCTTCTGCCACTGCACAATGCAGAACCAGTGCACTTTCAATTTCTGCAGTGCCAAGCCGGTGCCCGGAGACATTTATGACATCGTCCACCCGTCCAGTTACCCAGTAATAGCCTTCATCGTCGCGGCGAGCGCTATCACCCGTGAAGTAATAACCAGGGTAGGTAGTAAAGTAAGTATCTATACAGCGTTGATGATCGCCATACACACTGCGGATTTGACTAGGCCAGCTTTGACATAGAACCAAATTGCCAGTAGCCGCACCTTCCAGTTCATTGCCATCGGCATCCAACAATGCTGCTTTGACACCAAAAAACGGGGTTGCTGCCGAGCCAGGTTTCAAATCAGTGACTCCAGGTATCGGTGTAATCATTATCGCCCCTGTTTCGGTCTGCCACCAAGTATCGACGATAGCGCAGCGCGAGTCGCCGACCACCTTGTAATACCACTCCCAGGCTTCAGGGTTTATTGGCTCTCCTACGGAGCCGAGCAGACGCAGTGACGAACGCGAGGTGCTGGTGACCGGTTTGTCACCAGCTGACATCAGCGCGCGAATAGCCGTGGGCGCGGTATAGAAAATATTGACTTGATGCTTATCAATAACCTGCCAAAAACGCGACGCATCGGGATAAGTTGGCACACCCTCGAACATCAGAGTGGTGGCACCATTTGCCAGGGGACCATACACTATATAGGAATGGCCGGTGACCCAGCCAACATCGGCAGTGCACCAGTAAATATCTCCCTCATGATAATCGAACACATATTTATGTGTGATACTTGCCCCTAGTAGGTAACCTGCCGTAGTGTGCAGCACACCTTTGGGTTTCCCGGTTGAACCCGAAGTGTATAGAATGAATAGTGGATCCTCGGCATCCATTAACTCTACTTCACATTCAGCACTCGCGGCCTCGGTGGATTTGAGATAGCACACATCTCTGCCATCAAACCAAGGTACGTCGGCTTTGGTACGGCGCACCACAAAAACAGAATGGACATCGGGGCATTGTTCCAGGGCGGCGTCGACGTTGGCCTTTAAAGGAACAGTACGACCACCGCGCAATCCTTCGTCGGCAGTAATAATGGTCTGGCAGTCAGAGTCCAGTATTCGATCTTTTAGTGATTCTGGGGAGAAGCCACCAAAAACGACGGAGTGTACGGCACCAATTCGAGCGCAGGCCAACATGGCGTATGTGGCTTCGGGAATCATCGGCATATAGATACAAACGCGATCGCCTTTGCTGACGCCTCGCGCCTTAAGTGCATTAGCGAATTTGCAAACATGTGTGTGCAATTCTCTGTAGGTAATTTTTTTATCTTCAGTGGGCTCGTCGCCTTCCCAAATAATGGCTGCTTGCTCACCTCGTTGTTCGAGATGTCTGTCTATGCAATTAAAGGCAACATTTAATTTCGCGCCAGTGAACCAATTGGTTTCGGCTTTGTTGAAATCGCTGCTGCTTACCGACTGCCAGCGTTGATGCCAATGGAGCAATTCATCGGCTTGCCCAGCCCAAAATTCATCGGGGGATGCAATCGATTGCTGATAAAGTTCTTGAAAGCGGGTTTTATCTAAATGACTGCGACTACCGGCTGAATCGTGAACTGAATATATCTTGTCTTCTGGCATTTCTGATTCCTGTTTTTTTTAATACAAAAAATCACACTACCAAGCTTGCGGCTAAAAGGCGGAGCGATATTGAAGGCAGTGCGAAGCGCTACCCTAACGCTTGGTCGTTAGAAAAGTTTTGGTAAAAAGCTGAGAGCTATCTATTAGGAGATTGACTTTGTCCAGAGTTACCCGAGAGGACGGCTGTCTCAAACTTTAGTCAAGCAAAGAGTCTTCCGGCCAAGCGGGCCCAGATCTCAGTTGTTCAAGCGATCGCAAGCCTTGATAAGCGAATTTCTGCACGCGTTTACCTTCATAGGTTTCAGTTGTGTAAAAATTTCCTTCCGAATCGCTGACAATACTGTGAGTGCCGAAGAACAACCCAGGCTGCCTGCCACCCTCGCCAATGTCATACATAAGCTCAAGCGTGTCACGGTGCACAACGTGGACTTTCATATTGGAGCCGTCTGCTACGTAAATAAATTCTTGGTCATCATCTTGGGAGAAAGCGATGTCCCAAGTAGCTCCAGCACCTACAGTCATGGGAGCAATTTGAGCTTCCTTAATAAATGTTCCGTCCGCCCTAAATACTTGAATCCTATCTGCACCCCTGTCACACACATAGATTAGACCGTCATTCGACGGCTCAGCACAATGTACCGGGCCACGAAATTGCTGCGGCAAGGGTTCCCCAGGCGTATAGGTGACAGGCTCATCTGAAGGACGATTACCATAAGCCCCCCAATAACGCTTGAAGGCTCCAGTGGCCACATTCAAAACTGCCACTCGCTTGTTGCCGTAGCCATCGGCAATGTAAGCCTCATTTGCTACCGCGTCGATTGATATCTCGGCTACTTGGTTGAAATGGAGCGTGCTATTACTATCAACATCCTCTCCGGGTAAGCCAATTTCGCGCACAAATTGGCCGTCTCGGGTAAATACCACTATGTGGGAATCGCCATTGCCATTGCCACCAATCCAGACGTTGCCGTTGGGTGCGATTTCAATGCCATGATTTGTAGCCGGCCAAGTATACCCCTCCCCAGGACCACCCCATGCATTTACGAGTGAGCCATCGGGAGCAAACTCCAAAATTGGCGGAGCTGGTGTACAGCAATCCGATATTCCGTTGTCAATTCCGATTTCCGTTCTGCCAAAATTAGCCTCATCAGTTCTGTGTACGATGTAAACATGATCACGGGCATCAGTAGCCACGCCAATAGCGCTTCCCAAAATCCATTTGTTAGGCAAAGGCTGGGGCCAAAACGGATCCACTTCAAAATGCGGCACCATCTTTGAGTTGTTAGCAGCGGTAACTGAGTCCTGCATATAGTGTTGGGCAACACCTAGTATTAACAGCACTAAGGGGGCTAGAGATGCAGTTAAAAAAGAGCTCTTACTATATTGCATGACTCGACCTTTATAATTGTGCGCTCAACTAGCTATGTATTATTTAGATTAAAAGGACTCCAATGAAGATGCCCTTGTTGTATAGATAAATTACTTCCTGTTGGTATTTACGAACTATTTGCCGAGTTATGCCACCACCTTCATGGAACCAGCGGCTCTACATGCGTGATACGTCCATTGAGCTGACCCACCACCCAGAAGCTCGATAGATTATTTGGATTGTCTGACTTCTGTACATCCACATGACGAATGTTAGTTTCAAGTGGAAGAAGATACTCCGTGAACTCCCCAGTCTCGACATTCAGCCGCACAGCCAGGTCGTTATTCATGCCGCCGGTCCAGACATAGGTCTCGTCATCGAACTCCGCGTCATAGGGGCTCGTCCATGGTGTAGGCATCTGCCATTCCGTGATCTTTTCCGTCACCGGATCGAACATCCCGATACCATTGCCCCGATATTGAGCCCACCACAGGCGATCTTTAGCGTCGACATTGCCGCGTCGTCCACCAGCGCCTGGCGTCGGTATCTGGTAGAAAGAGGTCTCTAGAGTCTTTGCATCCGTCTTCCATACGTGTTCTTTATCCATGTTGATGCCGTACATATTGTTCTGCGAGTCGGCAATGACGTCGTAGGCATTATGGGGCGGAGCGCTAAGGGGATGAGTAACCTCTGTCCACTCGTTGGTCCCGAGATCCACCTGGTATGCCACACCCATTTCTCCTCCTTTGTAACCATTGACCCAGATGAGGCCATTGACCGAATTACCTCTCGGATCGAGCACTGTCAGACGGGCATCATTAGTTGCACCATCAACGTCCCAGTGCGGGAAAAGAAACGTTTCCATTTCCTCAGTATTTGGATCAAATTTCACCACCATAGCCTGATGCATGCCGGCTGCGTAGATCATTCCATCATCGTCAAAGTCGAGGGCGTGACTACCAACTGCATAGCCAGGCTTTTGAATCGGAATGTCGAACTCAATTGCTTCGCCCGTCTTGGGATTCATTTTCCCTATATAAGGAGAGACGAAATCGTTGTACCAGATATACCCGTCCGGACCGAGCACAGCATCATGAGGCGCCGCGTCCGAACGCGGTAATTCATACGTGGTCATGATCACCTGAGTTGCTTTACCCGTGGGACGGGGTAATGTCTGCAGAGGGAACTGCCAAGTATCAGCCGAACTGAGATTGATGCTGCTGATGTAACGGCCCTTGTCGATCTGCTCCGCCGACGGCGACTTGCTGATTATCTCCGGCATAGCCGTCTTAAAATGAGGATGCTCAACCGTAGAGTTAAGAGTATGGGCACTCATACGTTGTACGACGCCCGTCATAACATCCGCTTCATAACGAGAATTTAGCGGTCGCTGCAGTGTGTGGCACATAGTGCAATCGTCCAAGTACTGCTTCTCCTCAAAGCTTCCTGGTGCACTAATCATCCATTCGGTATTCGTAAGTTGCGCAGACAGATTATTGGTAGTAGTCAACTGTAGATCCAAGTGCGCTGGCTCCGCCGTTAGCTCCACCGGCCCCGGGTTTGTCAGATCATATCCAACCGCCCGCATGCTCACTGTATAACTTCCGGGTTCCAATCTGTCCTTGGGGAAACTGTACTGCCCCTGGGCATCGCTGACTACCGAGACCGTCATCATTGATCCCTTTCGCTTCGCGCTGACAATCACCCCTTCCATTGCGCCTTCCGCTTGCGAGGTAACCTTGCCCGTCAGTGCAGAGGTGTCGACCGTAGAAGACTCTTCAGGCACATCTGGACTGCAAGCCGTCAGGCCAAAGAGAGACGTTCCTATAAAACCCACCAAAACTAGCTCTCTAATCTTTCTCGTGCTCATCATTCCTCTCCTGGCCACAACGGCCGAAATTGTCGCGCCCATGTCTCACTAACTTCGCCGTCTCTTGGGCTTAAGTCTTCCGATGGGAACTTTAATACGTACTGCCTGCAAGCATACAAGAAGCAGGAGCTTTCGATTTTTTAATGTAAGCCTAATCTAGTTGACGGACTCAGCACCTTCTGCGCCATCACGGGGTGCACCAGTACCGGATGAGCCCATAAACAGTTTTCGGCCGTCAGGGAATGTAATGTCACGACCATTAGCACGACACGTTGGCTCACAAAGCCGATCTTTGGACTGATAACCTGTTACGACGATATTTTCACCTAAAGACAGAGAGTTACGGTTAATCCCGCGACGCAGAAGCGTATTCGGCGTTCCGCCCTCCACCATCCAAGGGCCTGAGTCGCGAGTAGCCTCCTGGTCGTTATTATCCAAATGAATCCAGGTGTGAGGATTTATCCACTCTACGCGAGTAATTGGGCCACCTAATCGCACTGGTAGATTTGCATCAAATTCAGCGGAGAACGCGTGATGCGCGAATGCGTCCAGCTTGATCGCGACAGCACCGATAGTAGTTACAGCTGCCAATACCAATAATTTAGTTTTCATCTAGAATCCCTCAAGCTCACAGTCGGGCCCTGCGTTAACCTTATTTCAATTAGTAGGCTATGCTCGGAAACAGCATAAATCCTTCTTCCTGTCGCGCCTCGACATCCGAGCGCATATAGATACCGCAAAGCGCGTTGTGCCGTTTGCACGCGGCCCCGACCTTCGCGATCGCCGCAACCACTTCTGGCGCGCTAGAGTTCGGCCCCGGATTTCCTACACCTAACGCCATGCTCAGATCAGCGGGCCCGATCAATAGACCGCCCAGACCTGGCACTTGAAGGATCACGTCGATGTTGTCGATTATTTCTCGGGTCTCGACCATGGCTATTGCGAGAAGTTCGCCGTTCGGATTGAGCGGCCACAGGTCGGCCTTGCTAGCGTATTCTTGCCCGTCCACGTTCCAGACTCGAATAGCGGCACTTGGCCCCCAGCCTCGCTGGCCCGCCGGTTCAGGATACTCAGAACGACGCTGCGGCGGATAGCGCATCGCCTGGACGAGCTTGGTGACGTCGGCCGGAGTTTTGACCTGCGGCAGGACGATTCCCATCGCACCTGCGTCGAGCATCTGTTTAACGTAATGGCGATAGTCCTGATTCGCTTCGTACGGGATACGCACGACTGGGGTCAATCCCGGTCTCAGTGCACCTTCGGCCTCAATTTCATTGAGGAATGACTCAAATTCATCGATCTGGAAGGGGTTGTGCTCAAGGTCATTGAGCTGCCAATGCTCCCCCACGAGGGACGGTTCACCATTCTCGAACTGCTCGATAATTTTATTAAGACGGCCCTCCTGCGCGCCCGCCAGCGGCGCGACTAGCGTACCTAATGCAACTGCGATACCGGTTGACCAGAAAAAACTGTTCTTGTTATGACGCATGGCGTGACCTTTGATAGCCTAAAATTTACTAGCTTTATGCCTCTACAGAGAATATTGGATGATTGGATCCAACTTTTCTTGTCTAAACATCTCTTACACTGAAACCAGTCTAATTTGACTACTTCCGTTACGTGCGACTATGCATTAATTTATACAAATGAATAATATTGGTCAAGACGAATGCTGATAGATTTTCAAAAATCTTTTTCTGAAGAAACTAAGAAGTGACGCAGGAGAACAAGAAATTGGCTACAGCCTGCTCGCGCTGGCGCTCATGCCTAGCTTTCGAGGCCTAAAGGACACTCATTCGTTGCTGAGCTCAAATACTATCTCATTAAGCAGCCCTTCGATTCCTCGAGGATTATTAAAATAAAGAGCTTTATACACAGGGTCTCGCATATCATTTTTCATTGAAGCAACTTGTTTTATCCAAAAAGCTTCATCCAGCATGTCCTTCTTATATTGGTAGTACAAATTGTCCATGTGCAGCACACGAATACGTGCTGATATAAGAAGGTAAGTAATATCTGCATTGGTGAAATTTTTACTCTGGGAATATTCTTCCAGATCTTCACTCCAGTAGGAGGGTCGCTCCCCAGATTCCCAAGCCCGGATACTCGAAGCGATAAACCCATCACTTTCCATCTGTGTACGCAGATCCTGTCTCAGAGATTCAGATCTGGCTGCGTATTGCGCAGCAAGTGCAACATTACGATCTAACTTTAACTGCATACCAACAAAAACGAGTGAGGCAATAATTGCTGCAGCACCAATGCCTTCAACAATTTGCCTGCTACTTATACGCAATTTGTAATTCCTATTGAATAAAGAACTTTTATCTACGAATAACATTAAAAACTAAAATTTCTTCACTAATCTTTCATTTAGGCAATGCATAAACAATAAGTTCTGGTGCGGGCTGTCCGCTAACAGCCACTGCGATATATTGCCTACCATCAACAGAGAAGCTCATCGGCGCTGCATTGGGATTGCCTGGAAGATTAATTGCCGCAACTTCCTGTCCAGTCAATTTATTTCGCGCAATCAATTTTGTCCCCTCACTAGTATTTTGAGCATGTACTAAGAGAGTAGATGTCACCAACACCGGATGTCTGCCGCCGCCTCCTAGCGGGGGTAAGTCGATCCCTTCCAAGGCAGGATTTTTCTCAACTTGAGACATCCCATCGCCATTCGCTACCTGCCAGAGAATCTCTCCACGATCCATATCATACGCAGTAATAGTGGAATAAGGCGGCTTCAATAGGGGTAAGCGTCGCGGACCCAAGACTCCTCGATTTTGCAAACGGTAATACCGCAGATCTGATTCATCTTCTGGCAGCGAACCCATGAATGGCAAGAAAGCATTGTTAGATCCAGGAACAAATAAAATATTGTTGTCTGGATCCACACCAGCACCCTCCCAGTTCGCTCCGCCACCAGCACCAGGAACCATGATAGTACCTCGATGACCATTGTCGTCAGGTAAACTGGTTGGAGTAAATAAAGGACCGTAGGTGTAATCCTCTAAGATTTCTCGAGCTTCGGCTCGTAATTGCGGGGTGAAATCGATGAGGTCATCTTCTGTCAAGCCCTGCACAACGAAGGGCGGGGGCTTAGTCGGAAAGGGTTGAGTAGGTGATGTTCGCTCCCCCGGAATTAATCCTTGAGGAACTGCACGCTCAATAATTGGCCACACTGGAACCCCGGTCGCCCGGTCGAATACATAAGTAAAACCCTGCTTAGTAACTTGAGCAAGGGCCCTAATTTCTCTTCCATCAACTTTAATATCAATCAAGTTCGGTGCCGCTGGGGTATCGTAATCCCAGATACCATGGTGAATCATCTGGAAATGCCAAACTCGTTCACCGGTGCTGGCATCAAGGGCAACAACACTTTGAGTAAACAAATTGTCGCCTGGTCGGTGTCCACCATAAAAATCATTCGTGGCTGCTTCAGTTGGAAGATAGACATAGCCCAATTCGAGATCGGCACTCATCTGAGTCCAAACGCCTCCGTTACCGGTATAACGCCACGACTCGTCCTGCCAGGTTTCAACGCCGAACTCGCCACCCTGTGGAATCGTGTGAAAGGTCCAAGCCATTTCTCCGGAATGAATGTTATAACCTCGCACCCAAGTAGGAGGACGCTCTTTATAGTGGGGTCGGTTTGAAGTGATTTGCTGAACCACTAATATATCTCCGACTACTATAGGAGGAGACACTGCACCTACTGGCTGTGCACCTGAATAGTCGAGGGAATCCCGATCCGCTCTAGGAATACCGTCTGTCATATCTACGCGGCCGCCGCCAAAAGCAGGATCGACTTCACCAGTTTCCGCCACCAATGAGATAATGTACCCATCGTTGGTAGTCACTAAAATTCTCGACTTTTCGCCATCACCCCACCAAGCGACACCTCGATGATGAAAACCCAATGGGCTGATTGGCTTACCGGACATGTATACTTCTGGGTTATGTGACCACAACATTTCTCCGCTGGCCGCATCCAATGCGGCAACTTGGTTCAAAGCGGTTAGCATATAGATCACACCATCAACCATCAGTGGAGTTGCCTGCAACCGACCGAAGCTAATATCTACATCGGGGCCCAACAAAGCTTCAAAGTCCAATTCAGCATCGATGGAAGACCAACGCCAGGCAATATCAAGCTCAGCGAAGTTGCCGGCATTGATTTGACTGAGGCTCGTGTACTTAGTGGAACCAGCATCAGCAGCATAACTAGGCCACTCACCGTCACTGCTCCCACTTTGTGCTAAAGCCATCAAGGAAGTAGAGAAAAGTAGGCCCCCAGCTATCCGCGCGGAAAACGCGGCCGAACTTACCGTTTCTAAAAAGTATTTATGACAGTTGTGTTGCATGGTAATCATTCTATTAGCTCCATCTTATGTTTAGCCCATCTCTACCTATTTACTTGCCACGAGGATTGATCTCTTAAATGCGCCAAAACTCAGCGAAGGAATATGCATTGATAGAAAAAAATAGAAAACCATTTTGTCTACAGCTTTTAGACATCGTTCCATTTCATATCCAGGTGAACTAAGAGTTCCAGTTCAACGCAATGTCGCTAGGATGATTCCCTAACTGCCTTAACATTTTTAGAAAAGTTCAAGCCCTAGCCTGGCACGAGGCCCCGGTAACCTATATCTTGCACATAGTCTGGCACGATAGAGGCAATCGTCGGCGTGCCGCTCCCACGCATTGTGATAAGCAACTCCCTGTTTAGCAGGTCTAAAACTCTTTCAACACCAGCCTGCCCAAATGCACCTAGGCCGAAGCAGTACGGACGGCCTATGCCAACAGCTGACGCCCCCATTGCGAGCGCTTTATAAATATCGGTGCCTCGGCGAAAACCTCCGTCAACAATAACCGGTATCCGACCATTTATCGCACTTACTATTTCTGGCAGACACTCGATAGTGCCACGACCCGTTTCGGTGGCACGACCGCCGTGATTAGAAACCCAAATTGCATCTGCACCAGAGCGCACGGCGAGAGCTGCATCTTCAGCCGCTTCAATACCCTTAATGACTACATTCATGTCCGTGACTTCTTTCATCCTCGCTATGACCGCCCAGGTCATAGCTGCATCTGTATGTTCAACCCCGCGCATATCCAAACCGTCGAACATGGGCTTGCTCTGCCCTGCATGGCAGGAGTCACAATTGCGAGTATCTTTGCGTGCTAGTACTGCGCTAGTTTCAGTATTGCGTCCACCGGGCAAATCAATAGTCAGACAAACAGAAGTGCAACCAGCGGCTTGTGCGCGATGCAGCAACGCAACGGTGTATTCCCAACGATTCGTCGAATACAATTGATGCCAGATAGCCGCGCCTCTGGCCTCGACAACCTGTTCCACTGCAGTTGATGATGTGGTAGATAGCACCATGTGATGGCCTTTTGCTGCTGCCGCTCTAGCTGTGCCCAATTCGGCATCGGCATGATAGGCACCCTGGCTGCCAACTGGGCAGAGAAAAATGGGAGAGTTGGCGACGGAGCCTAAAACGTTGACCGAAGTATCGATTTTGGTGACATCTACAAGTCTTCTGGGCTTTATTTGAAAGCGAGAGAAACCGGCTCGATTTGCTCTTAAAGTGAGATCACTATCAACTCCCGTTGACAGATAGCCTAAATGAGCTGGCGGGATTCTTTCCCGAGCTATCGCCTCCATTTCGAAAACATTAATTACTTCAGACGGGTCTGTTAGTCGTTGACCCAGAGTTTCTTCTACTTCCTGCGCGAAGGCAGAATAATTTGTTAACAAGGGGCTAGCTGCTAGAAATTTCAGAAACTCTCTACGCTGGGTCATGCTGTTCTCCACTTAAACTGACTAGAGCTTGATGCCAGATAATTAGGGGCCATTAGGACAGCACCACAAATTCAAACAGCACAGATCCTAACGCAAAATAATACTCGGCTAGCTAGCAAACTGGGTTGAGAAAATCATCTAGCGAGGCACATCAGGGGGCGCCATTAATGTCAGACATGAGGGCTCCAAATTCTATAAGCACTTCGCTTGGTTTGGGCCCGGGTTTTGGTCTAGCATCAAAGTCAAAAAAATCGGTACTCTTTTCACTAGCCAAGGCTATATCAAGCGGAGTTTGGCCTCGGCCATTCATTGCATTAATGTCAGCACCTCGTTCGGCTAATTCTCGAACTAGAGTGGGTAGGTTTCGTGCTGCCGCGTAATGGATCGCTGTTGATTCGGTAAAGTCAGAGTGATTTAAGTTAACACCGTGCTCAGCCGCTGCGATGACTGCTTCGAGGGCTAAGCGCTCTTCGCCTACTGGGTCTGGGTTTTCCTGAGTGTAGAACCGACTGCGGGTACTGTCCCCTAGTATTGCTGCCTGCAACGCACTAGCAAACCCACTCACCGCTTTTGGTACTGGTGGATTCAGTCGATCGGCACGGGTTCTGCCTTTTTCCCTGAAAACCTCTTCATTGGTGAGTAGAGTATTTGCGCCACCTTGTTCGAGAACGCGCATTATTTTTGCTTCGCGATAATAGGCGGCCAACCAGTATGGCGTCGCGCTGATCAGAGGGCTCTTCAGAGCCCAATCTTCACTTGCCCTTTGTACTGGAGTGGCTCGTTTGAGCCTGACATCGGGATCGGCTCCATTTACGAGGAGCTCTTCTACTGTTTCAAGGTCTCCGCGCAATACTGCTGCATGCAATGCGTTGTAGCCGGCACCAATTGCATCGGGATCTGCGCCAGCTTCTAGCAAGAGGCGTGCAAAATCCGGGTGACCGCTATGCGTTGCAACGACTAAAGGGCTGGCTCCATTGGCAGCAGTACCATTAATGTTCACTCCGACACGTATGAGTAATTGACCTATTTCGACATTGCCTTGCGCTGCCGCGAAGAGCAAAGGCGAAAAGCCACCTAGTTGCTCAACTACACCTTGATCGAACGCAGCACCGTTAGAACTCTCAGCATACATAAGCCGAGAGCGCACTTTTGATCTAGCCTCTAAATTTGCACCTGCATTGACCAACACTCTAACAACATCGACATGGCCTTGAGTCACGGCCCACATAAGCGCGGTTTGCTCTCGAGATTTTTCATAGGCATTGACGTCTGCTCCGGCTGCAATCATCTGCCGCACCCCTTCTACAGTGCCCGCTCGAGAAGCGGTCATGAAAGGTGTTTCACCAATTTTTAATGCAAGGTTCGGATCTGCACCAGCGTTAAGCAATCTTTCAATTAATTCAGCATTGCCATTCTTCGCAGCTAGGTAAAGCGGCGAGGCTCCTAGCCGGTTGGTGATATTGACGTTGGCTCCGGCTTGGACTAGCGCGGCTAGCATGTCGGCATCTTCTTGATACGCCGCCCAATGCAGTGCCGTCGCACCATCGTTTTGACGCGTATCCGGATCCGCACCTGAGGCTAAGAGTAGTTCTACTGCCTCAGCATTTTGATATCTAGCTGTTTCGAGTAACGGAGGGTTTTCAGCCCAAGCTACCGCTGATGAAATAGTTGCAACCAGTGCTGCCATGACTGACCTCACAATCGGCAGACTTGAAAACCCTGAACTAGAATGCTTAATAATCATAGGTCTCACGCTACACATCACTTAGCAGATTGAGTGCGTTCGTGCTGCTACCAATTTTTTCAACAGGAAAACCCATCTTGTCGAGCATGGTTAAGTGCAGATTACTAATAGGTGTACCCTCCTCATAGCGAAGATGCCTTCCGCCCTTAACAGAGCCGGAACCACCCCCAAGCAGCACTAGAGGCAGGCCGGTGTTGTCGTGGCGATTACTGTCAGACATACCAGCGCCATAAAGCATTAACATATGGTCGAGCAGCGAACCGTTGCCATCGGACGTCGCGTCAAGCTTGTCGAGATAATAGGCGAAAAGACTAGTGTGGAATTCGTTAATCTTGGTTACTTTTTCGTACAGCGCAGGGTCATCGCGATGATGGGAAGTTGGGTGATGAGAATCAGGTACGCCGATCTCGGCGTAGGTACGACCAGTTAGCTCGCGCCCCATCATGAATGTTATGACACGAGTAAGATCTGTTTGATAGGCAAGCACCTGCATATCAAACATCAGTTTGGCATGCTCCTCGTAAGTGTCCGGCACGCCAGCAGGTTGATCTACCAGTGGCAACTCGCGATTGCTTTGTGCCTCAGCCATTTTAATCCTTCTCTCCACATCCCGCACCGCATCCAAATACTGATCCAGCTTGGCGCGATCGCCAGCACCGACTTGGCGGTTAAGCTCTGAAACGCGCTCTGATACTGCATCTAATAGGCTTTGATCTTTGCGAATTCGTTTTAAGCGCACAGCCGGGTTGGTAGTCCCGGTATCGCCAAATAGTCGCTCAAATACGGCCCTGGGGTTAGTCTCCATAGGAAGCGGTGTGTAGGCATCTCGCCAGGAAATGGTACTGGTATATTGACAGCTAAAACCGATGTCGCACGAGCCGAATACATCACTCTGGTCCAATGCCAGCTCCAGTGAACCAAGTTGAGTTTGCCGACCAAGCTGTTTAGCGACGAGCTGGTCAACAGAAACAGCGGCCTGCAGATCTGATTCGGTCCGCGCCGGAATCGTTCCTGTTAGAAAGCGCGTAGATGCACTGGCATGCACCCCGGCGTTGCTGTTAGTGCCGTTAAGACCAGTTAATACCAGCATTCGATCCTGATAGTCGGCCATCGGCTTAAGGATGCGCGTAAGTTCAAAACCCGCTCCGTCCGTTGCCGGGGTCCATGCCTTCATAGCCATACCGTTTGGCACATAGACTACGCCAAGTCGTTTTGACGGTTGCGCTACCTGTGCCGAAGCTGCTGACAGCGCAGGAACCATACTGTCTAGCAGCGGCAATGCCAGGCTCGCACCTATTCCACGCAGCAGTGTGCGCCTGGGGAGTGTCTTATTGAAAAACTTCATAACTCAGTTCCCCGCATTTGAAATGGGGCGCTTTTGATTACGCCAAGAATCACTGACGACCATCGGTAGTCGTCCTCTCTGGCTGCCCGAACAATCCCTCGCACTTCCGGCATATCGTAGTATTCGAGACTGCGCCCGAGGGCGAATCGCATCAGCTTTTCTGTAATGGTGCCAACAAAATCGTCAGGCCGCTCGAGCAACAAGCCTCGCAAACCATCAGGGCCATCAAAAGTATTACCATCGGGAAGTAGTCCGGAAGCGTCGATCGCTTGACCGGCAAATTGAGTACGCCATTTGCCCACCGCATCATAGTTCTCCAGTGAAAAACCTATTGGGTCCATTGCTGCATGACATACACGACAGGCAGGATTTTCCCGATGCATGGCCATGGCTTCGCGCATAGTAAGCTGCTTGCCATCGTTACTCGTTTCCAGAGCAGGCACATTGGGGGGCGGTTCAGGTGGGGGGCCGCCGAGTAGGTTCTCGAGTACGAACTTACCGCGCAGTACCGGGGAGGTGCGATTGGGGTAGGAGGTCACCATCATTAAGCTACCGTGGCCAAAAAGACCGCCTCGTTCAGCGCCTTCAAGCATCACCTTCCGATAGCGATTGCCATAAATCTTTGGGATACCGTAATGCTCAGCTAGGCGTTCGTTGACATAGGTATAATCTGCGCTCAACAACTCCCGAAGACTGCGGTCGGAACGTATTTGATCATCAATGAACAACTCTGTTTCCCGCTGGAAAGCTTCACGCAAATTTTCATCGAATTCAGGGAAAGCAGCAGGATCGGGATAAATACCATCCAGATTACGCAAGTAAAGCCATTGACCGACAAAGTTTTCAATGAAGCCTGAGGAGCGAGAATCGCTCATCATTCTTTTTACCTGCGTCTCGAGCACTCCGGGATCCCTTAATTCGCTGCGCTCAACCAAATCTAACAACTCGTCGTCCGGCAAACTGCTCCAAAGAAAGAAGGAGAGTCGTGAAGCCAGCTCAGTATCTGTGACCGGGTACATTGAATCAGGCTCAGCATTACGCGGATCCTGTTCTATGCGGAATAGAAAGTCTGGGGAAACTAGCAATCGTTCTAATGCAAACTGAATTCCCGTTTCAAAGCCACCTTCAAGTTGGCCCTGTTTGTAAAATTCCATCAATCCTTGTACATCGTTCTCCGTTACGGCTCGGCGATAGGCGCGTCGTGCTAGAGAGCTAAGTATCTGACGTGCGCAGGCAGGCTCTTCATCAGCGCTAATCGGTTCGCAACTGAAAATTTGTTGTCGACTAGGAGTAATACCAGACCCATCTATTGACAAGGGTCCCTCTATTTCTACACTGCCAATACCTGGGTTCCCATCTGGCAATTCCGTGACTGCCAATTGATAACCGAATAGCCTTGGTTGCTGAACACCTTCGGCTTCCCACATCTCCCTTGGGAAAGTGGCTCCAATAACTCGTGGACCAGCTTTAACTGGTAGCACTAATTCGAAACCTTCATCAGCGAAAGCCATCATAAATTCTTCCCAGTCGTCGCTGCCGCGGATATTGCCGGCATAACTATAGGGCGCGGGAATACCCGGAGCATCGCCGCCGAATGCATAGGTCTGCAGATGCTCACCATCGAGGCTAAGCTCCACCTCGTTAGCATCATCAAAGCCACGCACGAAGTCCACGTAGTTCGTTTGCAGATTCAGTGTAATCCGATATTCACCGTCTACAGGAAACAGATGCTCAATCGCAGTTCCACCTCGCGAGCCAAAAGGTAAATCTTCACTGAGTCGATCGTCTTGAATCAGGTTCAATGGAACGTCGTAGGTAGTGATGGAAGCCCCACGTGGTGGTGCGCCAATCGCCAGCTCCGCAATCTTATGTGCAGCATTGACATAGCGCTCCACGCTCAACGGCGAGAGAGCCAATACCTCGGCGTTATTATCAAAGCCATATTGGTCTGGAGCGTCTGCCGGAATTAAGTCTGAAACATCAATATTCAGATCAAGCAAGTCTCGGATAGAGTTTCTATATTCAGTTTGGTTGAGCCGATGAAAAGCCTGAGTACGCCCCGGGTTGGCGCGGTTTGCGGCAATGCTGTCTAACTCATCCTCGAGCCAGGTGCGAAAACCGTCATAGCGCACTTTATCTGGGCGCGGATAGTTTGGCGGAGGCATTACACCCACTCGAAGCTTCTTGATGACCTTCTCCCAAACCTCCGGGTTTGCCGCCAAATCCGAAACATCCTCAGTATCCAAAGTCAGGCCGAGATTCCGCAGCTGCGTGGTTTGAAGACCTTCGTTGGACGTGGCGAGTGAATTGACCACTGCCTGGTTGTGACAGATGACGCAGTATTGATCCAGTAATGCACGGTTGCTCGCCGAGACACTCTGATGCACCGATTCTGCAGCTAAGAGCAAACTTGGAGCCGCCATGCAGACGGCTAATAGAAGCTTTTTTTTCATGTCATACACCTGTAAAACCGAATTACTTGTTACGTCCCGTGGGGTTTCTCACTGTGCCGCATTCATCCCCTAAGTAGCCGTTTCCTCCACAGTAAGACAGGTCCTGCACCTGCATGAGAATGCCGTCAGGATCGGTAAAATAGAGCTCTGGAGTGCCATCGATCGCTCCTCCCCTGTCTGCACCACGCATTGTTACGTAAGCTTGTAGTGGCCCGTTTGCACTCCCTGCCTCTCCCAGTATCGTCAAGCCATAGCTTTCCAATAAAGAAAATATGCGATCAACATCAAAATTTTCTATCGCTAGAGACGCGTGATGTATCTGACTAGTTCGAGTAGGCTGGCCTGACAGAGCTAAAAATTGTTTTCCGCTTCCAACTCTTAACACTGGCAATGCACCTTGGTAAGTATCAATAGGCAATCCGAATAAGCTTTGATAAAACCGAATGGAGCGAGCCTGATCTGTGACAAATAAGGTAAAGTGATTGAACTCGCGAATAGATAGCAGACCATTAGTCGAAGCAGGCTCAGCTATCGGCAGACATTCTTCACCCAATAAGCCAGCCCCGCCACAGTAACTTGTGTCTTGCAATTGCACGACGATGCCGTCGGGGTCGCCAAAATAAAGTTCCGGAGTGCCGTTAACTGCGCCGCCGGATTCTTCTCCGCGTAGTCTTATTCGCGATTGCATGGCAGCAGAGGCGTTCGCTGCCTGAACGCCATTGCCAGCAAGAAATTGCTCAGCCTCGGCGTGATCGAAGTTGTCCACAGCTAGGCCAAAATGAGTGATTCGAGGATTGTCACTGGCGTTACCGCCAATAGCGATGAATTGTGGGCCGTCTCCCACTTGCAAGACTATTGTGCCGCCTTGGTGCGCAACAATAGGAAAGCCGAACAGCCCCTGATACCAGGCAAGTGATGCCGCGGGGTCAGACACCGCGAGAGTCATATGATTGATAGCACTCACAGCCATGGGAGCCGAATTTTGCGCTGCTAATACAGTCTGCACGCCTATACTAGCCGCCGCCGCGAGTGTGGCCATAGAGCCGACAAAAGCACGACGACTAACGTTTGTTTCCATGTTGCTTTTATTTTTATTGGTCACTGCTTACCCCTCTCAACTAAACTTTAATGTGAAGCCGCTGGACTCTACTTTGCCAAGGGGTCAGGTCTAATTTGAAACTTGACCATTTTGCTAGTTGTTCCCTTGCCACCTTCTGTGTGCCAGTTGAAATTGGTGCCATAATTTGCCCATACGCCCCGACCTTTCCATCCAGCATTAGGATCATCGATGCGCCCATCCAATCCGCGAGAGTAAAACCCCAATGGGTAAGGAACGCGCATATGCACAAACTCTTCAGTTTCCGGCACCAGGGCTATGAGTGAGTCGGAGCCTGATCCATTCGCGATAGGTACATTCTCTCCCAGCCCAAGAGTGTTAAAGATATCTACCCAGTTGTAATAGTGAAAGTCAGCTTTACGGTCAGTGCCTTTCATGTTCGGGCCGGGGATTTCATGCAGCGTCCAGCCTTGCTGGCAATGCTGAGAGTCAATCACACTAGGACCGTTTAACACATCGCATTGGCTGCGATCGAAACTGGCCATGTGACTGCTACCTGACAGTGCGGACCAGATAATTCCATTGCTATCCATGTCAATGCCGCGCGGCCCAAAACCCATGGGCTTGCCATCTACCACAGGCAATTCATAGACCTCGGTGATGCAAGTCTCCGGTGGGTTGTCGCCGATATCCAGACGGTATATACGGCCTGGAAATTCTGTACCCACACCCCAGGCCACACCTTCTCTCTGAGTGTCGGCGATGATGCCATAACTGCCGGGACTCACGCGGGTATCGAGTGTCAAATCCACATCAACGAGACGACCCCCACCACCGCCTTCATTTTGGCTTCGCATGGCGCCAACTGGTTGATTCCAGGGCTTGCTAATACGGCCATCACCGTTAGTATCTATCACCATGGGACACCAACCCTGGGATAGCTGCTCGTCCTGTGTTCGATCCCAGGTGCGCGTATTGATAAAACCAATCACGTCTCCCCCACCACTGAAATAGAGCATGCGATTTTTACCCCAGCCGAACTGCAGATGGTGAGTACCAAAACAAGTGGCGATGAGACCAAACTCCTCGGAGGCAGGATCGTAATAAGACGCCTGTCGTTCGCTGCCACGTGACTGGTAATATTCAGCAAATTTGTTGCCGGAACCCGATTCGCACCACTGGGGCACCTTATTACCCTGCACTTTTGTAGTCATCCACACTCGGCCCAGCTCGTCGAACATAGGATTGTGCGGATCGGCAGGTCGTTGCCACAAAGCCTCATCACCATAGTAGGCAGAAGGCACTGCGAACTGTTGGGCAAATCGCGTAACTGCCGGATTGTCAGGATTGTCCTTTACCGCTATCACTATTTCTTTCCACTCATGGGTATCGGGATCCAGCTCCAGCAGGGCCCCGTGCCCACCATCAACGCCATACACTTTACCTCCGGCATTAAGTGAAGCATTTCGCTTGTCAGTGGTGATCTCATCATGGATATAGGAAGACTCATTACCCCAATCCCACTGAGTAATTACCACATTACGTTCGGTTCCGCTGGGACGTGGGGGTACAGGGGGTAGTGCGCCAGATGCAATTCGATCAGTCCAGTCAGCATACATTTCCATACCCCGGGGACCAAAGCGATTGGCATAACGTGTCATAAATGGACCACGGATACCCATTGCGGTTCTGTATTGCCAAGCTTGAACACTCGAGTTGAAGTCGATGTGGCTAAGGTGATCCAGAGTGCGGGTCGCTTTGTTACCCAATTGGTGACACAGCTGACAACCTTGCTTTGTCAGATCGAGCCAGCGGTCCTGACTGTTCATCATCTCACCGATACCATTGCCGTCGCGCCCGGTACCAGGAAACTCACCTTCAGTGGGAACTTCCATCAAGGAGTACCAATAGTTGGCAGGATAGACTTGGGCGGCAAGCAAGGGATCTTCTGCGGTGAACGTTCGAAGCTTCACATCCTCGGCTCCGATTCTTAAGTGCATAGGATCAGAATCCACCAAACCATATCCACGCACCCAGACCTTGAAAAGAGCGTCAGGCAATTCGGGTAACACGAAGCGGCCTTGACCATCAGTGACCACAATTTTTGTATAGTGCGTAGGTAAATCATCGGTTTCAGCTATGACCCAGACCCCAGCCTCTGTACCACTACCACTCATTACGCTCCCTGAGATTATTCCTTCTTGGACATCCTGTTGGGCGGAGGCAGGAAGAGTTAGAAAAACCATCAAACAGACGAATAACAATGACAATCCGTCTCTGAACGATGGACAAGAGTCAGACGTCTGAAGCGACATTGTGCGAAAGCGAACGAACATATAACCACCCTTCGAATTTTAAAAAATCTTTTCCTCATCGAACCGCCAGATCGTCTAGTTTACATGCCGGTATTTAGGGAAAATCCATTACCATCAGACGACACTGGCAAATATCTGTGCTGATACTCATGTCACACGCTATGTAAGACACAATTTCTGCCAAAATCAGGGGGAAAGCTTCTCTATTTCGAAATTCGAACTAAAAAACTAGGAATTACGTGACCTACACACCATGAGGAGCTTATCGACCGGACATTGAACCGAAGGACAGTAAATCAGGCCTTAGAAATATGCTGCGCGCGGTATTCCTTGGGGGTCATGTGATTTACGGCTTTGAATGCAGTATAGAACGAGGAAAGAGATGCGTAGCCCACATTTAGCCCTATATTAGTAATCGGCTCTTTAGTATCTACCAATAACTGAACTGTTTCATTGATGCGATAATAATTAAGGAATGCGCTGAAGTTTCGGAAGCCCATATGATTGTTAATGGCTCTACGTACCAGATACTCCTGACTAACAAGACGTTCAGCGAGAGCTGGAACTGTCAGACTCGGTTCATGATAGAGTTTCTGTTCTTCCATAACAGCCTTGATTTGAATGCTTAGCTCCCTCTCACGCACAAGTTGCTCATTTTTTTCTTTATCAAGAGCAGGCTCTACTGGACCTCTGATCACAGATAAGTTCACTACACGGAATATCCAAAGGAACAAAACAACCGTGACAAAATAGGCATAAATCGAGTACACAATTGGTGATAGTGGCGTAGCCCGAAACCCAGTGCCTGCGGCAATGGCATTAAACACCCAAACACTTCGATTGCCCATCATCAGTAATAGCAATGTAGCTACGCAAAAAACGAAGATCACACGCTCAAGGCGGCGTTCAACAACAAGATCACTTTTCCACCCCTCTGCTGCCACGTAAATCGCCGCAATTGAAAATCCTAACAAGACGAGCTGCGAGTAAACCCAGGTAATTACATTGCTGAAAACGCTCAAATCAATGGCGTAGTGCGCATAGTAGCTCCCAATTGACCTCATAATAAGTGCGGTTCCTGCAAACACCCAAAAACGCAAACGTACTTGGGAAATGTGAAAATTATCGTCAAATAGTTTAAGCGACAAGAGCCAGGCTAAAAACATCGAGAGGTTACCGATGCGATTGAGCGTCATTGTTAAGAAAATTAAACCCTTACGACTTTGGGGGCTGACTACAAAGTTCAATCCCTCCCCGAGTAGTCCAGAAATCAATGTGAGAATTAAAACGCCAGATAACAATCCAAGGGCTGATTGCCTGTGATACAAAAAAATATAGATAGCCATCACAAGTAACTGCGAAGCTGCGAGGCTTAGAAAAACGATATCTACGACCGGCATAGAACTTCCATAATCTTGAGTTTAAGTTTGCTATCCAATAACCACATTTATTAAAATTTGGTGTTCAGACAAAACCAGAGAAATCATGTCGATGAGTTTTTCTGAATGCATAACTTATCAGCAATTTCTTCAATTTGAAGCCTAATTCATACATTTTTTTAAAGATGCATGAGCAGTGCAATAGAAGAGGGAAACTTAAGAATTAGAAGGAATCTTTGTGCTATGGTTTGGGCTAGCTCTACTGTCGGCATCTACAATTAGCTGCGCTTCCAACAAAATCACACAATTCCATTTGTGCAACCTCGCTAGTGATGCCAAAAAAATCGATAACGTTAAACTTCCGTTAACCAGCCACGAGTATCCTCAGTAACACCATTGACTAGGTCAAAATATTTATTTTGCAGCTTCCTAGTTAATTCTCCTGGCTTACCTGCACCAATAGGTGAACCATCAATGTCATTAATTGGAGTGACCTCCCAGCCAGTGCCACAGAAAAATGCTTCAGAAGCGTCATAAAATTCACTTCGATCCATATCCCGTTCCTGTACTTCGATACCCATTTCCTTGAGTAAAATAATAACCGTATCACGCGTAATACTCTCAAGGATATCACTGGTTACTGATGGTGTAATGGCAACACCATTACGAATCATGAAGACACACATTCCTTGACCTTCAGATATTTTGCCCCTGCTGTTTAACATGATGGCAGCGTCATAACCATCGACCTTCGCCTGAATGCCTGCATAGCGAGAGTTATTATAATTAGCGTTTGATTTTGCCCGCGCGGGCATAGAACGATCTGAAATTCGCTCCCAGGAAGAAACTTGTGCGCGAACACCATCCTCAACTTTTTTCGGTGTACCACGTTCGATTGCGGTAATAAATTGACCGATGGGACCGCGCGCAGATGATTCACCATACTCATCCAGATAAACTGTTGGACGAATGTGCACCGACGCTTTGAATTTATTCCGCCGCATAAGTTCAACCGTGGCGTCACATAGAGGGCCGGCTGGAGCTATTTCTCCAAAACGCATTACCCGTTGCGAAAGTTCGATACGCTCCATATGATCTTGCAGACGGAATAAATAAAGTTTTTGTTTATCGGCATTCCAGTAACCACGAATACCTTCAAATACCGATGCACCATATTTAACCGCTGGTGAAAACGCATGTATTTTAGCTTGATCCCAAGGAACGAATTCGCCATTAAAATACACGATTAAATCTTTAAATTTATCTGTGCTCATTATATTTATGCCTTTTCAAGAATGTCATCGGGAATTTCAACGTTGTAATTCAAACCTGAACGACCGCCGTCAACATAAATCGTTTCGCCCGTTATGTAGGCTGAATCCTCACTGGCAAGGAATAATACTGGACCGGCAACGTCTCGCCCTTCGCCCAAACGACGCATAGGTATGCGAGTCAGTACTTTCCGACGCGCCTCCGGGTCGCTAAATAGCCCATCACGACTTAAATCGGTCAGGATTGTACCGGGGCCGACAGCGTTCACGCGAATACGATGAGGTGCCAATGACAAAGCCATCGCGTTTGTCAGTGTCGACACACCACCTTTCGAAGTCGCATAAGGTGATATACCAGGCATCGTCATGCGAACACTGGTTGAGGACATGTTGACTATGGCACCACCTTTGCCCGTTGCGACCATGTGCTTGCCAACTTTTTGTCCCACCAAATACATAGATTTCAGGTTCGTTTGGATAACTTCGTCAAACACTTCTTCAGTAACATCGAGAAAATCACCGCGACGTTGAATGCCTGCATTAGAAACTAATACGTCGATATGGCCAAAGTCCTCAACCACCTTCTCGATCGTCGTATCTACTTCTACTTTAAGACCAACATTACATCTATAGAATGCGGTTTTAACACCAAATTGCTCTGCAATTTCAGCGGCGGTTTTTTGTCCCGTTTCTTCGAGCATATCAATAATCGCAATATTACCGCCCTCTTCCGCAAAGCGTTCTGCACAGGCACGACCAATTGATCGAGCAGCACCTGTTATTACAATATTTTTACCTTTCATACGCATAATTATTTATCCTACACTTCACGCAGTGCGTTAAATTGATCGATATAGCCGGAACCATCTATACGGGCAGCAATTAAAGTTGTGCGGCCTGTTTTAAGTGCTGCCGTCAAGGCATCACCGAGTTTATGCGCGGTATCTACGACGACACCATCGGCACCGAAGCCTTGCGCGAGCGCTTCCCAATCTAGGCCGCCGATACTAACGCCGTGCCTTGGGATACTTTTGAGTGCTTGCTTAATTCGGATTAATGCGATTTCTTCATCATCGAAAACGACAACGATAATAGGTAGGTTTTCTTTGACTGCGGTTTGTAATTCGGCAACGGCCATCAGGAACCCACCATCGCCGGCAAATGCAACAACCGGGCTTTTAGGCCGCGCCAAGCGTGCTGCTAATGCACCTGGTATCGCATACCCCATGGAGCCCAATCCATTTGATGTAAGGAAATTGCGCTCACCATGAGATTTCCACTTCTGTACAACGAGTAAACGACTCGCTCCCGCATCGCAGGTGGCAACGGTATCCCGTGGTAACACATCGCAGGCTGCTTCCATCGCTGCCTGAGGTGACAAGCCTTTACAAGGCGTATTCAATGCATTAGAAACAGCGATCCGGAAATCACTCGCCGCTTTTAATCCCCAGCCCTGGCCAGCTTCACAAAAATCAGTCAGGCCGTGAACTATCAATTTGATATCGCCGACCATTTCCATATCGAAAGGGATTAAGCAATCCAACGATGGAACATTTGCCAGTGATAGCACCGGAAGCGTGTAAGGCCATGGCTTAGGTTGAAGTTCAACTATGTCCAGGCCGATGGTGATGATTAGATCCGACTGGTTAACCAACTCGCGCTCAATGGTGCCACCAATTATGCAGCCCGCACTCAATTCGTGATCCTCAGGAATCGCGCCCTTACATTTAGAAGTGGTTAGTACCGGCGCGCCCAATTTTTCGGCGAACGCAACCAACTCAGCAGAAGCCTTATTCCAGTAAACGCCAAGCCCGACCAATATAATCGGCTTGCGTGCCTTCGAGATCATGTCCAGTGGCTTAGCCAATGCTTTTCTATCCGGCTCGATGGATACACGCTCCGGTAATAGTAGTTTTGGTTCACCCACTAAAGGGAGTGCTTGTTTGGTAATTTCTGGTGATGGAATATCAATATGCACAGGGCCAGGCGTCCCTGATGTGGCAACCTGGAGCGCGTGACGAATTTGCAAACTCGCCGTGTTCGCCTGCAGAGTAGTATTCCATTTAGTGATTGGAGAAAATATTTTCTGGTGGTCAATAGTCTGACGTAATCTTGTTTCATAAATATCTGTTGGATATTGATCAGTAAGCGCTATCAACGGCGCTCGATCTAGCCAGGCGTAGGCAACCCCATTTACCATATTCGTCGCACCTGGTCCGCGGGTTGATGTACAAAGGCCTGGACTACCGGTAATCTCACCCCATGTCGCAGCGAGCATCGCTCCCGCAACTTCTTGCTTCATCAAGATATAGCGCATATCGCGCTCACGAGCAGCATCCATTAAATGCACGGTATCGCCGCCTGGATGGCCGACGATAAAAGGCGTACCTACATCACGAAAAGCTTCCGCTAGTACTTCTACAGTATTGCTCATGGTTTTTTCCTAATCCTTAATTTGGTCGTAATGGATATCGATTATCAGATTCAAGTGGTCATCAACGGTTATAGTCGTATCCGGCCCTGCGACAACAGTTGATTCACGCTCTTCTATTACCGCTGGCCCAGAAAAACTGGTGCCTGCGGCGAGGCCATATCGATTATAAATTTTGCAAGGCGCGTAACCCGTCTCTGGGAAATAAACCTGACGCTCTCCCTTGTCGGCTGCGCCGCGGTCAATTTGCTGACCTTCAAAATTCAGTTGAATATTCGGTGTTGGACCAGAAGCATTAATACGCCATGCCACCGTTTCGATGGCAACGTCAGAAATGCTACGACCGAACAATTCGGTATAACGCTCTAGAAATTGAGCCTGGAGCAATTGGGGTAGGTTAACTCCGGTTAAATCATCTGGCAGATCGACTGAGATCTCAAAACCCTGCCCCTTGTATCGCATTTCCACACGCTGCTTGATGGCAATCGTATTTACATCACCGCCCGCTTCAACCAGCGATTGAATCGCCGTTTCTGACATGTCCTTGTAAATTTTGAGAACTTTTTCTAGATTAAGCTGATCTAAAAGCGACACATAACTGTGAACACCTTCCGTAGCAGGCGCGGCAATTAGAAAACCAAGCGCTGAAGAAACACCGGCACCCAAGGGGCAGATAAAACGATTGAGTTTTAGTTGCTTAGCCACGCCATAGGCATGCACGGGACCCGCACCACCGGTGGCGACTAAGGTATAACGGCGTGGATCGCGACCTTTTTCTGCGATATGTGAGCGTGTTGCCGCGGCCATATTGTTATTCACTATGGCATGAATTCCCGCAGCAATGGCAGTCACTTCCAAGCCCGAAGGGCCTGCAAGTGTAGAATCAATCGCGTCGCGTACTTCATCAACTTTGAGTGACATTTCACCACCGAGAAAATAGTCCGGTGACAAATAACCCAACAACAAATCTGCGTCGGTTACTGTGGGATTTTCTCCGCCTAAACCATAACAAACAGGCCCAGGTTCAGAGGCAGCACTATCAGGACCTACTTTTAACAGCCCCATGGCATCAAGACGAGAAATCGAACCACCTCCAGCACCAATCTCGATTAAGTCAATAACCGGAACCTTAAGTGGAATACCAGACCCTTTTCGAAATCGACGTACTCGACCCGCTTCAAACGTATTCGCATGCTCTGGCTCGAAGTCTTCAATGAGGCACATTTTCGCTGTCGTGCCTCCCATGTCGAAGGCAATCACAGATTTAGTATCAGTCAATTTACCGTAGTAAGCGCCAGAAATTGCACCTGCTGCCGGACCCGATTCAATCATCTGAATTGGAGCCTCTTGCGCTACGCGGAGTGCCGCTATACCACCACCCGAAAGCATCACATTTAGTGGGCCTTTGAGCCCCAAGACCGTTAACTTTTCCTGCAAATCAGTAATATACCGACGCATTAGTGGCAACACATAGGCATTCGCAACAGCCGTACAGGTGCGCTCGTATTCTCGAATTTCGGGGGCTACTACAGTTGATATTGTCACGGGTAAATCAGGGTGATCGGATAGAATGATGTCACTTGCACGTTTCTCGTGCTCTGCATTGATATAGGCATTAATGAAACAAACCGCTATCGCATCAACTCCTTGGGCAACAAGTTCATCACTAGCCTCCTTCAATCCAGCCTCATCCAGTTCGACTAGGATTTCACCATCCGAACTAATACGCTCGTTAACCGTAAGGCGCAGATTACGAGGCACTAAGGGCTCAGGCTTTTCGAGGAATAGATCGTACAGGTCGTAGCGCATTTCATGCCCCACCTCCAATACGTCACGAAATCCGCCGGTAGTAATTAGGCCAACCTTTGCCCCAAGACGCTCGATAACCGCGTTGGTTACGAGGGTAGTACCATGCACGATCCCATCGAGCTGCGACATTTCAACCCCCGCTTCGAGAGCAATTCGTGCTACCCCCTCGCAGATTGCTTTACCGGGATCAGTTGGAGTCGTTAACTGCTTACCGGTAAATATCATGTCCCGGTGTTCATCGACTAATACAAAGTCTGTAAAAGTGCCACCTACATCAACACCTATTCTAATTCTTTTCTGCATTTCGGAGTTTCTCTTAAACGATCGTTCAGGTGACTACTTTGATTCTGATGCCTTCAGCACCTCATAGCTATATTCTGCTTTCGCAGCTGCTCTTGAGACGTAGCCATTATCAATATCTCTCTGGATAGAGGCTGGATCACGTGCTTCTGGCTTGCCAAACCCCCCACCTCCGGGAAAGTGCAACTTTAGTAATTCACCTGGTTTCAACACATCGCGGGACTTTAGATGGGCATGGGATCCATCGCTCAGTTCGACTTTCGAACGGGAACCGTTTTTAGCCCCGAGAATACCCATAGGGGGATATTTTCCTCGGTCAGCTAATGTAGATAAATTGACCGGGGACTTGGATAGCACCTCAATCTCAATATCCTGCCCCAAACCACCGCGGAATTCACCAGCACCACCGGAGTCCGTCGCCAATTCTTTTTTCCATACACGCAAAGGTGACGCACTTTCCAGCGCCTCGATGCTACCCACACCGGTATTCGAAGGAAAAGCCGTGCAGGCATAGCCGTCCATGCGATGATTTGCACCCAAGCCGCCGCAGGCAAACAAAACTTGATTGAACCGATTCCCTTGGAGATCCACACCGCCGTATACCGTACGCAATGTCGGTGAACTACCCGAGTCCGCACTCACTTTTTCAGGAACAATTTGGGCCAGGCATCTGTAGATAACACCAGGTAAAAAATGCCCGGTTAAATGACGCGCCGCGGTTGGAGCAGGTGAAGTCGGATTAAGTATGGATCCCTCGGGAGCTGATACGGTAACTGGCAAGAACGAACCCTCGTTCCGCGGGCTATCGGGGTCTAGCGCACACTTGATAGGATAAGTTGCATAAGAATAGGTGTACTTCAAAACTGAGTTTATTCCGCGGGCAATCTGTGGGGAGGTCCCTGCGAAATCCAGATGAAGGTCAGAACCCTTAATTGTTAGCTCACATTCAATATGCGTCTCTTCATCATCAAAACCGTCTGCATCAACAGAAGCATGCCAACTACCATCGGGTACAGCTTCAATAGCAGTTCTCATTGCGCGTTCTGCTCGGCTACGCAATGCTTTAGAGAGACTAGTGAGTTCATCCAGTCCAGTATCTTCAAGAAATTGCTGAACGCCTTTAGCACAAACCCGCTGTGCAGCTACCTGAGCATAGATATCACCGATTACCTGATCTGGTACGCGAACATTCGAGCGGATCGTTTCGCCTACGAAGGGGTCCTCTACATTTTCTCGAATGAATTTAACTGGCATGATGCGCAAACCTTCTTCCACCAGTTCGCGCGAATCGGAACCCCAGCCTGAACCACCGATGTCGGGAAGATGCGCAATCGAACCGGAGAAAGCCACCAGCTTATCTTTGTAAAAAATAGGTGACGCCATAGTAATGTCTGGCAAATGACCGGAACCAATCCACGGATCGTTGGTGATAATACAATCGCCCGGGCGCCACTCTTCTATGGGTATGCGGTCGATAAAATCTCGCACAGAACTCGGCAACATACCGACAAATGAGGGTATGCCACCGGTATTTTCTGCTAGGCAATTACACTCGGCATCCATCAATACGGTGCAAAAATCATTGGATTCCCGCACCAATGTCGAGAAGGCCGTGCGCAGTAACGCCGCTGCCGATTCATCTGCGATAGAAATTAGTCTCGACCAAAGAATTTCTAAAGTCACCGAATCAAAGTCATCTTTTACTTGCTCGCTCAATGCTTGTATCTCCTCAGCTTCTGAATTTTGTCATCGTCTTCGTGACATCAGGGACTAAGCAATGACACGGCATAAAATTCTTGTATTTGTCTTACAGAAGCGCTAATTTATACAAATGAATAAAACTAGTCAAGAGCTTATACGATTGAATAATAATGACTAAAGAGAAGCTCCATTAAAATTCTTCGTTTATTTGATATCGATTAGCTAACAACTAGCGACTGCTAGCGGCTTAGGTTTTGACTCATTAGTTAAGGGGCCCCTGATTAACACCCCGTATTAACAACACGTTGCCAACAGGAGAACATTTGGTGAGCGAGACAGTTAAATTTTATAGTGCAGGAGAATGGACAACAGGCAGTGGCGAACCCTTCGCTTCGACAAACCCTGCAAATGGCAATAAAGTAGCGATTATCGGCGGCGCCTCTGCGGCTGATGTCGACAATGCTGTTAAAGGCGCTCAACTAGCATTCAACAATCCTGACTGGCGTGATTTGAAACCCCATTTGCGTGCTCGATATCTCTACCGCATTGGTGAGCTAATTGATGCAGATGCCGAGAACCTCGCCCATATTCAAATGACCGACAACGGCAAAACAATAGGCGAATGCCGTCAAATGATTGCCGGTGCGGCGAACTGCTTTCGTTACTATTCGGGCGTTTGCGAAACCATAGAAGGTATTGTCACGCCCGCGCGCGGGGACTATATGTCAATGGCGGTGAGTGAGCCCATCGGTATAGTCGGCTTGATCACACCTTGGAATTCACCAGCCTTGCTTGAAGCCAATAAAATCGCTCCTGCACTTGCTGCAGGAAATTGCGTGATACTTAAGCCGTCTGAGGTCACACCCCTCATTGCACTGGAGTACGCGCGCATTGGTGAAGAAGCGGGCTTACCACCCGGCGTTTTGTCCGTCATCACAGGGGCCTCCGATATAGGCCGGTTGATAGTCGAGCATCCATATATTGGCATGATTAGCTTTACCGGTGGTCCCGTGGCTGGAAAGAGGATCGCTGCGAGTGCTGGCGCCTTACTGAAACCAGTAGTACTGGAATTGGGTGGTAAATCACCGAATATTGTCTTTGACGATGCTGACTTCGATGCTGCACTTAAGGGCGTAGTAAGCGGCATATTCTCAGGTAGCGGGCAATCTTGTGTCGCCGGCTCAAGAGTTTTTATCCAGCGCTCGATAATTGAAAAGTTTGTATCGGCCTTAGTTGAGCGCGCCAATGAATTAGTCATGGGTGCGCCTGATGCTGTAACGACTGAGCTAGGCCCTCTAGCCACCTTCGCACATCGTGATCTTGTACATAGCCTTGTTCAGCGAGCAGTTGATCAAGGGGCGGATCTGCTCTGTGGAGGGGAAATACCCAAGGAAGGAGCGCTAGCTTCAGGCGCCTACTACCCCGCCACTGTGATTAGCAATGTCACAAATCGCTCTAGCATTTGTCAGGAAGAAATTTTTGGCCCCGTGGTCACCGTGTTACCTTTTGACAACGAGCAGGATTTGCTTAGTCAAGCCAATGATAGCGTTTATGGGCTGGCATCAGGCATTTGGACAAGCGATTTAAAAAGAGCGTGGCGAGTTGCGCGTGGATTACAAGCGGGAACGGTTTGGATAAATACATATAAACAACAATCTATCTCAACACCCTTTGGAGGCTATAAAGAGAGTGGTTTAGGGCGAGAGAAAGGTATCCAAGGAATGCGCGTTTACATGCAAACCAAAGCAATCGTCTGGGCAGACTAAATCATTAGAAAAGCTTTATTTTTCGGAGCTATCCGCCTCTAGTTCTTCGCTTATCATAGCCGCAACCCGCGTTAATCCGGCTGAGCGCACGTGCTCTTGCGCAACCGCCTTCGCAGTTATTGCGTCACGCGATCGCAGTGCATCGAACATTTTTCGGTGCTCTTGTTGCGCTTCCCTCCAGCGCTCATGCGAAGGATAGACTGGCTTCCAAATAAGTATTTTTGCGGTATTAATTACTTCAAGAGATTGGTTAAGAAACCGGTTCCCTGAAATATCGAATATCGTTTTGTGAAATAGCTCATTTACATTGGCCAATTCACTCCCCGTTTGATCGCGCCCTTTCTCTAATTGCAAGAGAATTGCGTCGAGACCCTCGATCTCATCTTCAGTAATTACACTGGCAGCCATTTCAGCTGCAAGCCCCTCGATGATTTCTCGATATGCGTAGAAGTCCGATACCTGCCTGCGGCTGAGGGTAGCCACGGTGATACCTTTCCATGGTTCCATTACTATCAAGCCTTCGGCTTCCAGGATACGAATGGCTTCTCTTATCGGTGTTCTACTCACACTGAGTTCTTCGCCAATGGCGCCCTCTTTCAGCCACTCACCCGGCTTGTATCGACCTTCTGCAATACCGTCACGGATATGATCCCTAACCTCATCCGTCAATGAGCGCCTTAGCGGTTTCGGTGCGTTTACTTTCATATCGAAAAATCACTTACCAGCAAAAATTTTATTTGAGTATACATATATTGCGCGAGAAGCATACGCTATTTTCTGACCGGGTATTAGAATGTCTGCGTCGGGGGGGGCACGCAAGCAACTGAAACACTCTCTGAGGTTGGCTATCATCGAAAATCTTCATAGGCTGTTCGGAACCCAGCACTGAATGCTAACTTGCTATAACAAGCACGTAATTATAGCGCCCTTCTCTTGAAGTTTTCGTTGCGAAACGTTAAATTATACAATTGAATATTGATATCGTGCAGAGCATTTAACGTGAACTTCAATTTCCCGCCTGAGAAAAACAATATGCCGTCCACTGTCTATGAGCCTTACAGTACACCCACAGCCTATCAAACTCAGGAATCCAACGAATTCGAAAGAAAGACGTTGCTTAGCGATATCCAGACAGATGCTGTGGTGATTGGCGCAGGAATTACCGGCAACACCCTAGCGGTACACCTTTCTGAAGCGGGAAAGTCTGTTGTTCAACTCGAAGCTAACGTCCCGGGCTGGGGTGGTTCTGGACGCGCCTTTGGCTCAGTAGTCCCCTGCCACAAAAATAGCGAAGAGGCGATAATCCGGCATTATGGTGAGCAGCGGGGTAATCGCCTTATAGATGCATTAGCACATGGTCCAGCACTCGTTTCAGAATTACTTAACCGCCACAACATAGACGCCGCTTTTGCTGGCGGGGGATGGGCTTTCGGCGCCCACTCAAAGCCATTCTATAAAAAACTGCAAACGCGCGCCGAATACTGGCAAGCACGGAATGCCGACGTCGAATATCTTAACGCATCTGAATTTAGCCAAGTCATTGGCAGTGACTACTACCGTGGCGGTCTAATTGATAGACGCGCATTATCAGTCAACCCGTATGCCTATGCACGGGGCTTATTCAAGAAAGCTAACCAACTAGGAACAGAGCAATACACCAATACTCCCGCCGTCGATGTGGAGCAAATGCAAAATGGAAGTTGGCGGATCAGGACTCCCCAAGGCAGCGTTGAATGCGAAAATGTATATTTTTGCACTAACGCTTACACAAAGGGTGTTTGGCCAGGACTCGAGGAAGGATTTATACGTGTGCGAGGTTTTGGTGCAACCACCGCTGCCATTGACCCAACTCTGCTGGCTGATATTCTCCCGCAGAACCACTTCATCACCGATACCCGACAGCTCTGGTCCGGCATCAGGAAACTTCCTAATGGACAGATTCACCTAGGAGTCGGCGGGCCCGCCATGGGCGCTAAGGGTAAAGCAGATTTAAAAGTCGCCAGGCGGCGCCTCAAAGACGTATATCCCTCGATTGGATCTGTCGAGTGGGGTGAAAGCTGGAGCGGTTGGATTGCAATAAGTACGGATCAGTTCCCACGAATACTGCGCCTCGCCAATGGCGTATGGGCCGCGCAAGGATATAGCGGTAGGGGCATTGCCATGGCTACTTTACTCGGTCGAGAGCTCAGCTTCTGCCAGGGTGATATTGAAAGCGAAGATTTGATATTACCGGTCGAAAAGAAAATCCCTTGGGTACCTTTCCATTCAGTCTCCCCCTTGGGAGCCGCTGCTATGATTGGTTTGTACGGCGTACAAGACGCTATCGCAGACAGAAACAAGTAAATGTACGCTCACTTAAACTCATTATGTAAATCACCCGCGGTTAAAATCTGGTCGCGGCCAGGTCGCTTTGGTTACATTAACTACGATGGACACGGATATGAATAATCTGGCAAAAACCTATAGTAGAATCATCCCGTTCTTGACCATATCTCTTGCCGTCCTGACAAGTTGTCAGACCACTGAAAACAATTCAATTCCTCGGACGGCTGACGGCAACCCCGATTTTGGTGGTATCTGGCAAACCATAGGTAGCGCGCACTACAACATCGAACCCCACGCCGCAGATTTTCCACCACTAGCAATGCTTGGAGCTGCCGGTGCAATACCAGGTGGCCTGGGCGTGATTGAGGGTGAAACGATACCGTATACGCCAGCTGCCCGAGAGAAGCAACAGACCAATAAGAAAGATTGGTTGACCCTAGATCCCGTGGCTAAGTGTTTTATGCCTGGTATTCCTCGAGCTAATTACATGCCCTTCCCATTTCAGATTGTGCAGTCATCAGAACATATTGTGATGGCGTATGAATTCGCCAGTGCAAGTCGACTTGTCTATCTAAACCGGCCCGATTTTGAGGCACCGGTATTTAGTTGGATGGGTCACGGCCGAGGCCATTTTGAGGGAGATTCTCTTGTTATCGATGTGACGGATCAGGTACCGGACACATGGTTTGATCATGCAGGCAACCACCACACCGACGCATTGCGAGTAACAGAGCGTTATACTCACCTAGGTCCTAATGTATTGATGTACGAAGCAACCCTGACTGATCCAAATGTCTACACCAGACCGTGGACTATTCGTCTACCACTGTATAGACGACTCGATACGAATATGCAGTTGCTTGAATTTAAATGTGTAGAGTTTGCAGAAGAGATGATGTACGGCCATCTGAGTAAAGATGCAGAGACTCCTTAAGCAACTCTCTTTAGGCTCTGCCATTTGCGACAGCTGCTGATTTCGCAAAAGAGAGCGCGGGTTCCAACTTTACAGAGCCAATCGATTCACTTGCATATACTAAAGGCTGCGAGATGGTAGACAGTAACAAAATACAGCATCAGCAGTGGAAAATCCTCGCGTTAATGTTTTTGGCCTATGGCGGGACAATGCTTTGTCGGAATACGATTGGCGCCTTAAGTCCTGCCATGTCCGAAGACCCAGAAATCATGCTAACCACATCTCAACTTGGCGAAATATTAGCCTGGGGGGCAGTGGGCTCAATAGTGGGTAAGTTATTTTCAGGAATAGTTGCTGACCTTATTGGTGGAAGGCGAGCTTTATTTGCTTGCCTATTTACTGTGGCTTTATCAACAATGGCTTTCTCGCTACCTTCATCCGTTTTCTTTTTTAGTCTCATCCATTTCATTATGCGCGTATCGCAGACCATAGGCTGGCCTTCTGTAGGCCTGCTTATAAATCAATGGTTTCCGAAGCAACATCACGGCAAAGCTTGGGGAATTATATCAACGAGCTCTCGTATTCATACCGCCTTATCAGCAGTACTATTAGGGGCCCTGGTCGCCGCGTTTAGCTGGAGATCCTCTTTTGTCGTAGCGGGGTCTTTTTACTTAGTAGCTTCATTTATATTTTTGTATCTTATTAAATCATCTCCCACAAAAGTAGGTCTCAAAGACCTGAGTGAAAGAGCTGCGCATACAAATTTGCCTGAAACATTAAAAAGCATTTTAAAATGGCTCATCATTCTGAAAAAAGATTTATGTTTCGTTTACATAACACTCATGATGGTGATGCTTTTTGTTCTATACGATTTTGTAGGTTATGCCCCTCTTTACCTAAACCAGGCCACAGGTCTAAGTGCTGCAGATGCAGCGAAAGCCTCGGCATTTTTCCCTCTTGGAGCTCTCGTTTCTGTGGTGATATTTGGTTTCCTCTACGACCACTTGAAGTTTAATTACCTACGATTATTGCTGATCTGCTGTCTTAGTTTAAGCACACTATTTGTTGGCTTACTATGGTCCATAGCGTCATTTGGGCTTAGCCCAGGATCAACGCAAATTCTGAGTTTTGTTTTGATTTTCATGTTTGGGTTCACGTTCGCACCGGCGTGGTACTTACCAGTTAACGTTTATATTACTGGCTTAGGCGGATACCACATTGGCTTTACACTCACTCTTGTAGATGTATTTGGCTACATTTCATCAGCTATTTTCAACGTTGTCGCCGGGAGACTCGCAGAACTCAGCTGGGATTACTACTTACTATTTATAATGCTATTCAGTATCTTGGCCACTGCTTTTCTTTTTATGTTTTTCAAAGAAATGAAAAAGAAACAATAATACACCGAATATAAATCTGGCTTTTTTTAAAAACCGGCTGCTACCTACAGATATCCACGCACCTCGAACCGCCTATTGAAATATAAGGATTCAGAAAGATCAAAGCTAAAACTCGAAAGTGAGAATTAGCCTTCCTTCGGCTTTGTAAAAATAGACAGAATTATTAAGACATATCTGAAGACGCTGAGCGTCTATGGATCAGCAAAATTTAAAGGTTATACTCATGGATGATTCGCAGCAAACGACTCCAGACTTAAGTCAATACGGCATCAATGATGTCAATCAAGTCTTCTACAACCCATCCTATGAATTTCTTTTTAAGCAAGAAACAAATCCTCATCTGACCGGCTATGAGAAAGGTAAGTTGACAGAATCAGGAGCGATCGCGGTAGACACTGGGGTTTTTACTGGGCGATCTCCAAAAGACAAATATTTAGTTAAGGATGACATAACCCGAGACACGGTGTGGTGGTCGGACCAAGGTAAGAACGACAATAAGCCCATCGACCAAGCAACTTGGGCTAGCCTCAAGTCGAAGGTGACTGAAAGGCTTAGTGGAAAGCAGCTCTATGTTGTCGATTCAATCTGTGGTTCGAATGAGAACAGTCATTTAAAAGTACGTTTCATCATGGAAGTCGCCTGGCAGGCACATTTCGTTAAGAACATGTTTATACGGCCAACGCCCGAGCAGCTTCAAGATTTCGAGCCTGATTTTATCGTAATGAATGCCGCTAAGTGCTCGAATCCTGACTGGCAACAACAGGGTTTGAATTCAGAGAACTTCATTGCGTTTAATCTTACTGAGAAGACTCAGTTAATTGGCGGAACCTGGTATGGCGGCGAGATGAAAAAAGGCATGTTTTCGATGATGAACTACGTACTGCCACTCAACGGCATGGCATCAATGCACTGTTCAGCCAATATTGGCAAAGATGGTACCACGGCAATTTTTTTCGGCCTCTCCGGTACTGGCAAGACTACCCTCTCTACCGACCCAGAACGGGAACTAATAGGCGATGACGAGCACGGCTGGGATGACGATGGAGTCTTCAATTTTGAAGGAGGCTGTTATGCTAAAACTATCAGACTGAGCAAGGATAGTGAACCGGACATATTTAAGGCTATCCGTCGTGACGCATTATTGGAAAATGTATGCGTTAACGAGGCAGGGATTATAGACTACGATGATGGTTCCAAGACCGAAAACACACGAGCTTCCTATCCGATTTACCATATCGAGAATATCGTCAAGCCTATTTCGAAGGGGGGCCACGCCAAACAAGTCATATTTCTTACAGCAGATGCTTTTGGCGTACTCCCTCCGGTATCGAAGCTGACGCCAGAGCAAACTAAATACCACTTCCTGTCGGGCTTTACTGCAAAGTTAGCAGGCACTGAACGCGGCGTTACTGAACCTACACCTACTTTTTCTAGCTGCTTTGGAGCAGCATTTCTTTCGTTACATCCTGCGAAGTACGCACAGGAATTGGTTAAAAGAATGAATGCGGCTGGTTCGACGGCTTACCTCGTCAATACCGGCTGGAATGGAACGGGCAAACGAATATCAATTTCCGCCACTCGTGCCATTATTCGAGCAATACTCGATGGGTCCATCGATTGCGCTGAGACCTTTACTCTTCCCTACTTCAATTTAGAAGTGCCAGTATCTGTGAACTCGGTTGACAGCAACCTACTTGACCCTCGTAATACTTATGAAGCTGCGATTACATGGAACAAAAAAGCAATCAATTTAGCAGAATTATTTGTAGAAAACTTTGAGAAATTCACAGACAACAGTGCAGGCAAAGCTCTAGTAGCTGCCGGGCCGACACTACCTTAGACGAGTGCATTCTTGAACAGGAACCACAACGAGAGCCCAAGCCTCACATGCATTCACTTCCTCAAAACACCTGACAAAGTCTTCGCGCTTCATAGATCGATGCGTGAATGTTACGTGATGCAACGGAGTCTCCAATTCGATAAAGCCTGAATTCACTGGTCGTATTGGCTATCAGAGTTTGAGGTTTGAATTTTGTTAATTCCGTAATATCTATCTGACCGTGGTTTTGAGATGCTGACTTCAGTTCAAAATAGAGATCATCATTGGGTAAGGTGCCGTATTCGACAACAATCTGATCAAAGAGTCGAGTGCTCGCTTCTTCCGAATAATCGTTCCACAGATGAGCTTCAAGACGCCCATCTTTTTCTTTGATGCCTATCAACTGCATATCAGTAGTTACCTTAAGGCACTTTTTGTAAATCTCGCGAAGCATAGGTGGATAATTCGTAGCTCCAATCCAAGAACCCAGCAACCGATCACGTGTCATAAATTCAATTTTGCAGCCGCCCTCCATCATCATTTCAGCGCAGCTAGGTCCGGATTCAGTCCCATTCTCATCGTAAACAAGTACTTCTTTTTTTAGCGGCTCATGGCCGTTCAACACATCCCAAGTAGAAACCGCTAAATTAGAACCAAACTCTAGGAAATCTAAATTTGGGATTCCACCGGTTGCAATAATAACAATATCGGCCCTAATCTCGCGGATATCCTCTGCCTCCATATATCTATTGGTATGAATAGGTACCCCAATCTCTTGCAGCTCAGAAATTAACCAATCCACAACACCTATCAGATTTTCACGCCTAGGGGCCTTGGCTGCAGTCAAAACTTGTCCACCGGCGTGGGCCGCAGCCTCGAACACACTGACATCATGCCCCCTCAGCGCGGAAACTCTTGCGGCTTCCAAGCCAGCAGGACCGGCACCAATAATCACAATTTTCTTTTTTTGAGTGTCAGTGGTCGCAATGAGCTGTGGCACTGTCTTCTCACGCCCAGTTGCAGGATTATGCAGGCAATAGGCAGCTCCCGTCAGATAGATCTGATCAATGCAGTGACCCGCTCCCACACAGGGGCGAATTCTATGCTCATCTCCTTCAGCTACTTTTTTAAGAATATGTGGATCGGCAATATGCGCACGAGTCATGCCAACTAGATCAACTGAGTCTGATTGAAGTGCATGGCGCGCTGTAGCGACGTCCGCAACACCGCAGGAATGAAGGATGGGAATATCGAGCCGCGCTTTCACCGCCTTTACTTTGTCCAAGAACGGCGACGAGGGCGAACCAATCGGCGGAATAACCCTGCTCATCGACATTTCATTGCCACTGCTGGCTCCCCAGACAATATTAAGATAATCCACTAGGCCGCTGTCTGCATATCGCTTCATGATCTCAAAGGCCTCGCTCTCATTTCCACCACCGCGAATGCCTTCTCCACCAGAGACACGGAGGCCGACAATGTAATCGTCACCAACTTGCTTACGCACCTCCTTTATGACTTCAAAGTTAAATCGCATACGCTTTTCCAGCGACCCGCCCCAATCGTCATCCCTAAAATTCTGAGACGGAGATACGAATGATCCAGCCAAATGACTAAAAGCCAGGATTTCTACTCCATCCAGCCCGCCCTCCTTAGCTCTTCTTGCGGCCTGGCCATAGTCTTTTATTATCCGAGCAATATCCTCTTCTTCCGCAATTTTCGGAAATCTGCGGTGAGCCATCTCGCGTTGGCAGGAAGACCAAATCAATGGAAGCCAGTCTCCTTGCGCCCAACTCGACCGACGTCCCATGTGAGTAATCTGCGTGATGGTAGCGCAATCGTATCGATGCATGGTATCAGCCAACTTTTGCAGCCAGGGTATTACTCTGTCATCAGACAGATCGACATTACCAAATGTCCCCGGAGAGTCTTGACTTACAACAGCGGAGCCGCCAATCATGGATATACCAATGCCACCCTTAGCCTTTTCTTCATGGTACAGACGATACCTTTCCTTAGGCATTGACTCTTCTGTCAAAAACGGTTCATGACAAGCTGAAAATAGTCGATTTTTCAACTTGAGGTGTTTCAGCGTATATGGCTGAAACAAAGGATCAGTACTAGTGCTCATAGGTATATCCATTTAGCTTTGCGTGCCGTTAAATTTATTAGATCAGAACGGTGGTGAATGATATTGGGCATAGCCTGTCATTCCAGCGGTGCTTCAGGAGTACAACTGGTTGGTATACCCAATTTAAATTTGGCGATCCCGACGGCACAATCGTCATTTGGAGTTTCGTAAACCCTCACTCCGCTTGCCTAGCAGATACCTCTCGCTGGGAACCACGAATCGCTTGCTGCCCGCTGCTCTTGCAACTTCGGTCAGACCCTGTCGGTAGAGGTTTTCCTGGCGCCTTATTCTAGATTCCAGTGCGCCCTCATCGGATGCGACTCGGCTCAAAGCCAACCTCGCAGTCGTTAAAGCCAATTCAAAGTCTCCCGTGGCGGCTTGGGCCGTCGCTAGCGTACTTAGCGACATGGCATCGGGCTTAGGGAGATGTCGCAGCGCTCGGTTAGCCAACTCTAGAGCTTCGCCTGGTCTGCGCTTAGTCGGATCAGGATGACTTGCCAGCAAGCGGACCGCGGCGTTGAGGGCTGAGGGTTCATGGGGGTCAAGTGTCAAGGCGGCGCGAAAACTTAGTAGAGCATCGTCGAAACGACCGAGGTAGGACTGTGCGCGGCCCAGGCGAAAGTATGCCGGAGCGAAGGCAGGATCCAACTGTGTAGCGAGTTTCAAATGAGACTCCGCTTCCACAACCTGATTCGAGAAACCGAGAGCGATACCTAAATTGAGATGCGCACGGGAATCGTTCGGATCCAGCTCGACACAACGCCGCCAGTGATTGAGCGCGTCGTCGAGTCGTCCCACGTCCGTTAGCGCGATGGCAAGACTCTCTAGCACCGTGATGTTTTCGGGCGCAAGCTCCAGCGCCTCCTGAAGGCGAGCCACTGCCTTGTCCAACTGACTAGCACGCCTATAGCTGAGGGCCAGCTCAATGTGGCGATTGACGTCGGGTTCGAGTTCGACGAGCCGTTCCTGCCGTTCAATTATTCTCTGTTGCAAGTGCCGAGCGGAGAAACGCTTCAGACTTCCACTCTCAAGTTCGTGGCGGGGTATGACCTGAATCCACAAGTCGGCCATCTCGTTCGATGACAGAGGGCCGAATTCAATGTCTTTCGGCGGGTTATTGGGGTTGCGCTCGTTGCCTGAAGAGTTATCGAAGCCGAACTCCATCGTCACAATCGTGCCACGCGGCAGACTGAGTGGCCGCTTGAAGCGGGACGAGTTCTGTCTGTAAAAATCCCATTCCTCAATCCTCGCGAGCCACTGCTGGCTACCGTCCGGAAGAACGGCCCATGCCTTGATGTCCTTGCAGATGAAGTGGCAGTGAGGCAGAACGCTCAGTACATCGACATCGATGGGCAACTCGTAGCTGTCGCGAGCCACGAAGTTGGTGTCACCCGCTTCGATGGGCAGCCAGCGCGAGCCGAGCCAGATCACCTGCGGATTCAGCTTAGGAAGCTCGTCGGCAAAGTAGAGCCCTATCTGGGGGTCGATGATCTCCTCGAAACCCGACGGCATCATATGCAGCTGAACCACGAGATCCGCGTGGGCCGGGAGTCGCCAGGCGAGTTCTTCGGGCAACTCGGCGGCTCGCTTCCCTGGGACCCAATTCACGAAATGGCCGTCGGGATAGTGCGCCGTTGAGTTGTCCATCCCCTCGTAGCCTGTGCCGGGTTCCTCGTTATCGCGTTGCCACGAGGCGTCAGTCTCGTCGAGTCGAAACTCGGCATGATGAACGACTGCGTGATTGCCTAACCTGAACTCGAGCGCGCGCACATAGCGATCTGACGAAGTTACATTCGGTATCACGAAATTGCGGAATACGTCGGAATCCTCCAGCGGGAGCAAATACGGAGCTCGGAGCTTCACGATCATATCAGGCTCGCCTAGTGGCCAGCCCCGCGTCCCCTGAGCGATTAGAAGATGCTCCGACGGATTGCCAGGTGCAGCGCCTTTGGGTTCCGCCATCGGGGTGTCGTCGTGCCTATGGTTGATGACTAGAGAGTCGGTGACTGCAGAATTTTGGTTGGGTAGGCCTTTACTGGGGATGATATTACCGGAAGTTCCACATCCGGCCAGAAATAGAAAAGTGACCAGGGTGGCGATCAGTGACCGAGTGGCTGACATGATTTACCCCCCCCCTCTCCTTATTGACTTAATCAGGCCAGAATATAAATTAATTCTCGCCGGCGGCTGCCCGCCGCTCCTCTTCCCGCGCACCCTGCAACATATTAGGTAGCGCATAATTACCCTCGTGACAGGCAAACTCATATATATCTCCGTCGGAATAGTCAAAGATGATTTCCCGAGTGTAAGGGGCAGAGTAAGTGCTAGGGTCATTTGACGTTAGTTGATAACGCATCTGTCCATCACCGATGCGGGTAATGCGCTCAACATTTAACTCAGCGCGGTTGTGGCTAAGTTCACTCCTATCCGAATAATTGCGCGTTTCCACCACTAGGGTGTCGCCGTCCCAGTAGCCTCGGGAATCGCCATGCAAAAGCTCGATAGCCTCGGGCGCATGGGGCATGTCAGTGAGGGGGATGATTCGGGCGTCATGCATCATCTCCTGGAGGATTACGACGTAATCTTTGGACTGTACGATCTGCCAGTAGCTGTTGTATCCGGAATCCAGATAGGGTGCGCCATTAGTGATGCAACGGTCGTCCTGGCTCAGAGTCGCATAAGAGTCAAGAGTTTCAAATCTCTCGCCGACGGCAGCCGAGTTATTCCTCAGCTGAGCCATCCGCTCACGTCGAGCTATGCCCTCCTCGGTAAGTGGGGGATATTTTCCATTCGATGGGTCTATAATCTGGGAAGTGCGGTTATGTATACTCCGTTCCGCCAACCAGAACTGGTCATAGTTACCAGTAGAAGGATCATTAGATCCAGTATCTCCTGACAAGGCTGATGTAATCACTGATTCGCCGAACAGGGCGTCATCGGTCCCTGCAGTAATTTCGCCTGCTCGCTGCGATATAATTTGCATTTCTTCCGCGCTGAGAAACTCCCGACCTTCGAATATATCTGGTCGCTGCACAGGTGTAACAGTGTTATTAGCCCAAACGCCCTGAATATCAGGCTGTCCGTCGCTAGTTCGGGGAACTTGGTAGCCCACTTGAGCACACGCGGCGCTGCCCGTAACGAGGATATATAGGCAGAGCATGCAATGCGGGATTCGACTCATATTGGTGTTCATGGCTTTGCCTCTGATTCAATAAATACTTTGAAAGAATTGCGCTAGGTTAACCGATTTTTGAAATGGACATAAATCTTTATTCAATTGTATAATTTAATCATAGGGATGTAAAAACTATTTATACTGAAATTAGGAATTTTCGCCTCGGAAGACATACTGGCGAATTAACAGTAGTTGGCTCATAACCTGAATATCAAGAGAGACCATAATGAGAACTAAGAATATCGTATGTTTAGAAGTCCTGGTAAAAACTGGGTTGCTGGGACTAATATTTTCATTGTCGTCTGCTGGGGCAATGGCGCAAGCGAACCCCATGGCACAGACTGACGGATCAATGGCAGAAACTGGAAAGCCAGCTGCGCATGCAGGCCAGCGACCAATTAACAATTTACCAAACCCTTATGTCACCCAACGTAATTTTGGCTCTTTACCAGATGGCCGCCGTTGGGGCTCTGTCAGCGCGGTAGATATCGATATCGATGGCGTGCACGTGTGGGCAGGCGATCGTTGCGGTAACAATCAATGTGCCACGACTCCGGATATTAACCCAATTGTTAAACTCGATCCGAATGGGCGTGTGGTCAAGCAATTCGGCGCGGGCCAAATTCTCTGGCCACATGGCATAGATGTGGATCATGAAGGCAATGTCTGGATTGCTGATTCCCGCATTGCGAGGGCCGAAGAAATTAACGAAAATCCTGCTTCGGCAAATTTAGGCAGTGCGATACTAAAATTTAGTGCTGACGGCGAGCTGCTAATGACCATCGGTACGCCAGGAGAGGTGGGTGATCCACCCACTCATCTTACTGACCCAAATGATGTTTTGGTCGCTCCGAATGGCCGCATCTATATAGCTGAAACTCACGCCGCTCAGTTTCAAAATGAGCCTGGCCCAGATACCAAGAGCCGAATAACAATGTGGGAACCCGATGGCACTTACATAGGTCACTTCGGGGAATATGGTTGGGATGATGGCCAGTTCCGCTCGCCTCACGGCCTTGCTATGGATTCTCAGGGTCGTCTCTTTGTTGCAGATCGTGGAAACAATCGTATTCAGATCTTTACCCAAGACGGCGAGTGGTTAGACACCTGGTACCAGTTCAGTCGAATTTCAGGAATCCACATAGACCCCAGCAATGACTTACTTTATGCCATCGACTCTGAATCTGATGAAAACTACAACCCGGGTGGTTGGAGAAAAGGACTTCGTGTAGGCAATGCTCGCAATGGCGAAGTGCTTTATTTTATTCCTGAACACGTCTCCACAATTCGGCCGTCTGGCATGGGAGGCATCGGTGCTATGGGTGAAGGTGTTACAGCCGACAAAAATGGCAATATTTATGCCGGAGACGTAGGCGTCTTTAAGGGAATGACCCGTTTTGTGCCCTTTTTAATTCGATAACACATTACGGAGGCATAAGAGCGAGGCTTAAAATTTATTCGCTTTGACTGTTTGTAGAAAACTTTATGAGTCTTTTATCTACTGAATTTGTTTTTAACTGATGCCGAGCGTGAAACCACTTTATGGAGAAAAAGATGACAAAAGCATCCCTAGCAACTGTCCTATTGCTCATTGCAACTAATACCGCGTGGGCGCAATTTACAGAATATGATCAGCTCGACAGCACTGGTTTCGTGCAGGAACGCTTGGGCAGAATCGATACGGTAATCAACGCGGAAATTTCCAAAGGTAAGATACCAGGTGCGGTTGCGCTAGTCGCTTTGAACGGTAAACTCGCCTACTTCAAGAGCTTTGGATTTTCCGATATCGATACAAAAACACCGATGCAGAAAGACAATATATTCCGAATGGCGTCAATGACCAAAGCTATTACTTCAGTGGGAGCTATGATCCTTTATGAACGCGGACTTTTTCAGCTTAACGACCCAGTATCGAAGTATATTCCTGATTTTTCCGACATGCAGGTTATATCTGAAGTGGATGGCAATGGAGATATATCCGCTACCGTTCCCGCGTCTGCGCAAATCAAGATTGTCGATCTGTTCACACATACATCTGGAATTAGCTATCCTTTTACGCCCAACAGTTTGCAGAAGCCCTACGTTGCCGCTGGAATAATCGATGGAATGACCAGCAGAAACATTACCCTCCAGGCTCAAATGAAGCTTCTAGCTAAACAACCGCTACTTTTCGAACCCGGTTCGGATTACGTTTATGGGCTCGGTCTTGATCTTCTCGGATATCTTATCGAAGTGATCAGTGGCAAGCCCCTAGACCAATTCTTCGCCGAGGAGATTTTTACACCACTTAACATGCAGGACAGCCATTTCTATTTGCCGAAAGCCAAGGTCGATCGTCTTGTCACTCTTTATGCCGAAATGGATCAAGTAGGCCTGACCGTCGCACGAGGAAATGAATCCAATATCAATCTCGATAACCCGCGTTACCCGGCTGGAGACGGGCAGAGTTATTTTTCGGGTGGTGCGGGAGTGTCCTCCACTGCTTATGATTACGCGCGTTTTATTCAAATGCTGCTGAACAAAGGGACTCTGGAAGGATCTCGAATCTTGAGCCGCAAGTCTGTGGAACTTATGCAAAGCGCTAGGGTCGATTCGGACGGCGATCAAATTCCTGATTTCGGTCTGGGTTTCGAAATCATTGTTGATGCTGCGAATGCAGGCGAGCTAGGTTCAATTGGCACCTACTCATGGAGCGGAGCATACCTCACCTCATACTGGATTGATCCTAAAGAAAATCTAATCGCTGTATTTTTGTCTCAGGTCCGCCCAAGCCAATCTGATATTCGGGCTAAATTCAATACAATCGTTTACCAAGCGCTTGAGTAAAAATATCAACTTGAACCTAATGAGTAGCCCTGCACTGAGAGGTAACCAATAACACAGCTAAGACCATTGGGATTTCAAGGCATAACGTTCTAACCAGCACATAATCCTTTGCGAGCTCGTCTTGACATTAATTATTCAATTGTATAAAGTTGTTTCCACATGGCGTTATGAGTTTTGCCTTGTGTGTGCAGCCTCTTGCGAGTTAAGACTAGTAAGCTTGCACATTTCTCTCCGAGTAGGTAAGTGCCTTTGACCCAACGGCCCCCCCGCCGTTGGGTTTTTTTTCCTCAGAAACAGCAATTGTAGAGAGCCCTTCAATGGCAATAATTGTAAGGTTAGTACCATGCTCGTGCTGATTCTATTAATTAGGCACTCCCCCATACCCAAGTGTTTCTCTCCCGAAAAGGTTTGGAAATGTGGTGTTGAAGCGTGCAGCCAGATCGCAAGCGGACGCTAATCTTACTGATTTTGGCTTGATTCTTAGAGTTCAAAGAGGACTTTCCCTCCTTTCGAAGATCCTTTAAGCTTATCAGCCAATGACAACTACTATACGTTAGCCAATGACAATGTCTAAACGTCCTGAACCGGCAGCAGCATCGCAAAAAATGCCATTGACAGATCAAGCGATGACTCATTTGCGTGATGCAATTCAGACGCAGAAATTCAACCCTGGGCACGAAATCGATTTTGCCGCGCTGGCCCAAGAGCTAGGTATGAGTCGTACTCCGATTCGAGAATCGATACGGCAGTTAATGGCTGAAGGTCTACTTGAACTGCTGCCAGGCGGCTCAGTGTGCGTTACTCAGCTATCAGATGCAGACGCTGACAGCTTTTATCATGTGCGCGATAAACTCGAAATTGTAGCCGCCCGCGCCGCCGCAGTGCATATTTCAGACTTAGAAATTGGAATGCTAAAGGCTAATTTGGCGCTGTTTGATAACGCAAGAGCTGAACCCGAAAAACTGTCCCAAATTGACAATCAGTTTCATGCGATTTTGCACGGCGCTTGCAACAATACCTATTTGTCACAAACGTTAAGACGCTTGCGCATAAAAATTGGACTGCTTCAAGGACGACCATTTCGTAATCCCGAGCGGATTAATGATGCTTACAAAGAGCACGCATCTATAATCAGAGCCCTCAACTCACACGACCCAGATAAAGCCCAAAAAGCAATTGCCAAGCACTATCAAAGTGCACGTAAATCTAGACTGGCTCCATTCTAGCCGAAAATAACGACTGTCTTTTCAGAATCACACATTGTGAGTCCACTACATAAGCTGCTGATGATTTTGCGCATAGCGCAAATTATTGTAGTCATATAGTCAACAGAATGCTTTTAGCATAGCCTAATCTTGACTATTATATTCATATGTATAAGATGGAAACCGCATCTGATTCTGTGTGCGTTTACAACGCACTAAATTTAGACTGGTAATAAGGCATTCCCAAGCTAAGTTTCGATAGCCGCCGTCGTACTCGAGCAGCTAACCTAATATTTTTGGGATTTAGCTGTATTAATTCCAGTAACAGGCTTCCTGACACCCTCTACCAAATGACAAAACTTAAACAAGCCGCACCAGTTACCGCACAGAAGAATATGCCACTGACGGATCAAGCGTTAGCCTATCTCCGAAGAGCGATCCAGACACGCAAAGTCAACCCTGGACAGGAAATTGATTTTGCTGCTCTAGCCCAAGAGCTTGGCATGAGTCGCACTCCGATCCGGGAATCTATACGCCAGTTAATGACTGAAGGCTTACTTGAGCTGTTACCGGGCGGCGCAGTGTGCGTAACTCGGTTAACAGCTGCAGAGGCTGAAGATTTTTATCATGTTCGCGATAAACTAGAAATTGTTGCCGCCCGCACCGCCGCCGTTCATATTTCAGACTTAGAAATTGAAATGCTCAAGGCCAATTTGTCACTGTTTAACATGTCACGAGATGAGCCCGAGAAACTTTCTCAAATTGACAACCAATTTCATACTGTTATGTACGACGCGTGCAATAACAATTATTTATCACAAACACTACGACGCCTGCGCATTAAAACTGGACTACTTCAAGGACTGCCGTTCAGTAACCCGAAGCGTATCAATGATGCTTACAACGAACACGCCTCTATTATTGAAGCACTCGAATCACACAACCCAGATATTGCTGAAAGTGCAGTTGCTAAGCACTATGGTAATGCGCGCAAATCTAGATTATCAATTCTCTGACCGGAGTCACGGACTACCTCCCCTTCGACCCACGTATCATAAGCCTGCTTCACTTGATATTGTTATTGACAGATGCGGCGCTCCCTGACGCTTATTACAGTATTCGGAACAACTCATCGACAGGCATCGGAGAAGTACTGGAGAGTCACTGTCAGTAGCATTATCGGTTTATTTAAACAGAGACACTTAGTACTTGCATTCATCTTGTATGAGAGCTATTTTATACAATTGAATAAAAATTGAAAAATCAATGCCCAACTATGCACCAAACAAGGTGGCAAGTGTTCCTTCTAGCCCAAAAATGAAATTAACTCAATAATTGTTAAAAACTTCGTCGACGCTGCAATTTGGAGAGCACAGCAATGCAAAAATTTCGTAAAACACTCGGTACTCTCAGTTTACTCCTGGTCACATTTGTCAGTGTTTTTAGCAGCGCGCAACAGCCACGATTCCTCAGTCTTACGCCTTCTGAAGGAATGCCTATCGTTCCTATTTTCGAAGGCTGGACCGCAAACTCTGACGGCTCCAGAAGCTTTTCTTATGGTTTTCTCAATAGAAACGAGACCACTGTTGACCTCCCTCTTGGAGGGAGCAACTTCATTGAACCTGCAGAATTCAACGGTATGCAACCGACACGCTTTCCTCCCGGCCGCTATACTGGCGTTTTTTCAGTTACTGTACCGGCGGATAAAAGTGATATCGACGTGTGGTGGAATTTAAGAACAGGTGACCATAACGTAGCTAAAATTCCGGGACGAGCCGGCCGAGCTGCTTACGAACTTGATTTCATACTCCCACGCCCACAAGGGTCTCTACAACCTTTTGCGGGTTTCGGTGAAAACAGTGGCATTTCCCCGGGACTCTTTGCCTCTGTTAGCACATCCACTGACCCCGTGAAGGTCGGCTCTCAAGTCCTGTTAACGGTTAGAGTTAAAGATCCATCGCTGCGGGACTCTACTGACCCTCGATTTAATGAAGTATTTCCTATAGGCGTAACATTCAACGAGTACCAGGGCCCTGCTCCGGTCGCATTTACAGGCCACCCGGAAAATATAGTTCTAACTCCGCCGAAAGTTTTAAATGAACCTGTTTCCCTTTGTCAGGGCTGCACGATGCAGGGCAAAGAAGACGGACCTAATTTCGTTTCAGTGCCTGGAGGTGAGGGTCTCGCCCGTGTCTACGCCACTTTTTCTGAATCCGGTGACTATATTATTCATGCGCGAGTAGACAATTTTCAGGCGCCAGACAGCACGCAAAATAATCAATGTTGTTGGACAAATGTTTTTCAGAAGATTACCGTAATTCCATAGTCACCCATGTTCGGCAGCCGGTGGCTAAGCGGCAAATCACCTCTGTTTTCAGACCCCGAAGACAAATAATCGAATATCTTGACACTCAACAAAAACTGGAATTTCATCGTCCGCAGTATTTCCAGGTCAATGCAATAACAGAACCGTTTGAGCAATTAGAAAATACTTGTGCTTATTAGTTATAAGCGATAATTTATACATTTGAATAAATTGATGAGGGAGAATGGTATGAAGATAGTAAAAAGTAGGCAGTTCTTATCGATACTAGCGTTGCTCGCCTTTCAAGCTCAAGCACTAGCACAGGACAATACAGATCTTCCGCTTACTTATAATGGTGAAGCTGGTCGTATTCTTAACGAAAATTGCGTTGTTTGTCACCGAGAAGGTGGTATCGGCCCGATGCAGCTGACCACTTACGACCAAGTTCGTCCATGGGCTCCGCTGATACAAATGAAGATAGCGAACAGAACCATGCCTCCATATGCCTACGATCACGGCATTGGAATTCAGGAGCTGCAGGGTGACTGGCGACTGAATCAAGAAGACATCGATACAGTGGTCGACTGGGTAAATGCCGGATCCCCAGAAGGCGATCCGGATATGGTGCCTCCTACACCCCAGCTACCCGATGCCGATGACTGGAGTTTCATCAGCCAGTTCGGCCAGCCAGATAGAATAATTGCTTCTGAGCCTATAGATATACCTGCTAGCGGAAACGATCTGTTTAGCAAACATTTTGTGAACAGCGGCATAGAGACAGATCGCTGCATAAAGGCAGTACAGGTGAAGCCACGTGGTGATGCTAAATCCGTAGTGCATCATGCCAATTCCGATATCTATGCACCCAATGATGCTGGCGAATTCGCTACCTATGGGCAATTAACCGAGTACGCCATGGGAAAATGGGGCGAAGTCGTCCCTGAAGGTGTTTGCCGCACAATCCCGGCGGGATCACAGCTTCGCTGGAGCATTCATATGTATCCGGGCGGCCTCGGAGCAGTCGCACCGGGTACTGTTATCAAAGACAACGTCGTTGAAATTGGTCTCTGGCTACATCCAGAAGGCTATGAGGCGCAAGCTCAATACAAACAAGACCTGAAACAATATCAAATTGGCAAAGAGGGGGATCTATTAATACCTGCAAATGGTTACACAATGATGGAGGGCTTCCATTCATTTGACCACCCAGTTCGAATCGACAGCTTTCAACCTCACGGCCATCTCCGCATGAATGCCGCCTCTATGGAAATATTCTACCCAGAAACAGGGCGCGTCGAAGCGATTAGCCAGGTATCCAAATGGAGTGCTACATGGCATCACAGCCACATCTACAACCCAGACGTAGCACCTTTACTTCCAACAGGTGCTGTTCTAGTCCTTAAGCAGTGGTATGACAATACTTCGGATAATCCTCATAACCCCGATTCTGACCAAAACGTTGTTTGGGGCAGCCGCACTGGCGACGACATGAACCATGCGTGGATTGCGATAACTCATTTAGATGAAGAGGGTTTTGAAAAATTAGAAAAAGAACGAGAAGTGGATAAACAGCATTCGATAGCGATCCTTAACTAAAACTATTTGTTAGTTTTAGTTTTTTAATCTAAATAAGGCCGACTGGATCCCTCCAATCGGTCTTTTTTCTTACAATCCATTTTCCACTGATCAACCATAGTAGAAAGGAATCTGAACGGTTCAAGTCACATGTTACGGGAAACCTAATTTTCCTATACCAGCCCATAAACCTGCTTGAGCATTGGATGCGGGTACAATTTTTATTATTCAAAACGGAACACGCGAGACTACAAGCAACAATCAACACACCATTAGTTGAAAACTTTTCCTCGAAGAGCAGCATGCGACTAAAAAAGACCACTCTTGTGACTGCACGCGAACTCACTAACGTGCGATACGGCACACTCATTCGTTTCGTTATCATGGGGGTGGCTGATAGAGCTCCTAGTAAATCATTCCGCATAAGATTATCAACAAAAAAATGCATGCGACGAAACTGAATGCATACAAAGTAAAGCGACATACCACCTTCATAGCTTAAAATAACGTTGGTCTGATTGGGCGTTTAGAGCAACCTATAGCATTCACATCACGCGGACTCGTCGTACCATGGCCATCGGCACAAATATTTGGAAACTCTATGTCATCAAGACGTCCAAATGGATGACGTTATTCATGCCTGTTATCTGGTTATTCTATGAAGAAAATGGGCTAACCATTACCGATCTCTTTGTAGTTCAGGCTATTTACTCAGTAACTATTGCTCTTATTGAAATCCCATCCGGTTACATTGCCGATGTCTTCGGGAGGAGGAACTCGATGATTGTTGGAACATTTTTTGGTTTCTTAGGAATACTTACTTATTCCCTTTCTTTTAGTTTTGATGGCTTTTTACTGGCAGTGCTTTGGTTAGGCATTGGCCAAAGCTTCATCTCGGGATCTGATACAGCCTTAATGTACGATTCTTTAGCCGAGTTAAATAGAAGTGATGATTTTATTAAACTCGAAGGAAGGACGATCTCAATAGGAAACTTAGCTGAATCGATTGCCTTCGTGGTAGGAGGCTTTTTAGCTGAAATAAGTTTAAGAACTCCCTTCTATTACCAAGTTGGTATCGCTCTCGTTGGTTTTACAGTTGCTCTGTTTTTGATTGAACCCAAGGTACAACGACTGCATGATGGAAAAAGCAGACCTTGGAAGAATATTAGGAAAATTATTCACTATGCGATAATAAAAAACAATATTTTGAGAGCGTATATTTTCTTCTCTGCTATTTTGGGCGCAGCAACATTAATGATGGCTTGGTTTGCTCAGCCTTACTTCAATACACTCGGTTTGGATATAGTCTATTTCGGATTGATAGGTGCGGGCCTCAACTTAGCCGTTGCTTTACCAGCATTTTATGCTCACGTAATAGAAAAAAAAATAAAAACTAAGACATTGCTCGGCCTCTTATTGCTACTAATTACAGGCTGCTATTTCGCCATTGCTTATGTCAGCTCTCTATGGGGTTTGTTGATTTTACTCCTTTTCTATCTAACACGAGGAGTAGCAACACCAGTTCTCCGTGATTACATGAACAGGCATATACCTTCTAATATGAGGGCAACCGTTATGTCTATCCGAAGTTTTATCATTCGTGCTATCTTTGCTCTTACATCTCCAATATTTGGTTATGTGGCCGATTCATATAGCCTCAAACAAGCCCTTAATCTATCTGGAGCACTATTTTTTTTCTTCGGGCTCGTCGTTTTAATTTACTTGCTTAGTCAAAAAACCATACCGGTTTTATCAAATTTTTCAAAATATGATTAGCTAGTTTGATATTTCCCCATCGATTGGTGTGCGCACACAATGCTATTGGGACTTTCTCGGCCATACCTCTAACCCCCAGACTTAGCGTACCTGTTAAACTCTATGAACCGATAAGTAGTACCGTGGAATTAGCATAAGACGAGGGCGCCGTCTTTAGCCGAGGCAGTGTGCACCAGAGCGCTTACAGCTTCCTTTTTCGCTATGGAATTGCTAAGTTAAACTCCGAAAATTAGGCGGATAGCAGCCTAAGGCTTGTCGATCAAACCACTACATCCACCCGCCTGCCCAATCAAAGGGAATACCTAAAAGGACTTAGCCACATGGCCACACATAAAATAGCGTTACTCGACGGCGATGGCATCGGTCCTGAGATTATGGCCGAAGCAGTAAAAATTCTCGACCTTGTTGCCGAGCGCAACGATGTCGACTTCGAGCTCGTCCATGGTGCGTTTGGCGCCAGCGCTTATTTTAGCCACGGCGACTCATTCCCCGAAGAAACCAAAAAGCTCTGCGACGAGTCGGCAGCAATCCTGAAAGGCCCAATCGGTCTCAATCACGAAGACTCGAAAAAAATCCCTATCGACATGCAGCCAGAACGTGGCGCCCTGCTCCCACTGCGTCGCCGATTCAACACGTTCGCTAATTTTCGCCCCGTTTACCTGCCCCAGAGCCTAGCCCATTTCTCGCCGCTCAAGCCTGAAATCATCGGCGATAACGGCATTGATATAATCATCATTCGCGAACTTGTTGGCGGACTGTACTTCGGTAAGAAAGAGATGGGCACCAACGCCGAAGGCAAGCGTTATGTTGTCGAAAACCTTGAGTATGACGAAGACCAAATTGCTAAAATTGCGCGCGTTGCGTTCGATACTGCTCAGAAGCGCAAGAAAGTGCTGCACAATATTCACAAGTCCAATGTCTTGAAATCCAGCGTGCTGTGGAACGAGATAATGGATGAGGTCGGTGCCGATTACCCCGACGTGAAAGTCGTCAATATTTTAGTGGATGCCGCGGCGACCTACCTGTGTTTAAACCC
>ERZ1046568.81-NODE-81-length-80305-cov-10.864810_pt1 | contig 80305 bp, 44 predicted proteins | sample MGYA00383092_ERZ1046568 | MGnify/ENA primary metagenome ERZ1046568 (study PRJEB29581, sample SAMEA5548362) | metagenome | biome: marine; feature: coastal; material: water | depth 1 m | study: Short-term variability in the microbial, nano- and picoplankton dynamics... | reverse complement strand
CCTTGAGATCGGCCCCATGGGTCTAGAATTTTCTGCGTTCGCACAACTCACTGGCGCTCAGGCAGGGTGCTCTTTCAACGGGGCGGGAGCCGGCAGCGCCTTGAGAGGCCCTTGAGATCGGCCCCATGGGTCTAGAATTTCCAGCGTTCGCACAACTCGCTGACGCTCAGACAGGGTGCTCTTTCAACGGGGCGGGAGCAGGCAGCGCCTTGAGAGGCCCTTGAGATCGGCCCCATGGATCTAGAATTTTCAGCGTTCGCATAACTCGCTAACGCTCAGACAGGGTGCTCTCTCAATCTGAAAATTATAGACCCATAGGCGGGGCCTGATTGATCTCAAGGACCTCTCAAGGCGCTACTTTGACTATCGTAGGGTGTTATTTAGGGTTTAATTCGGATGGTAATCTGCCGCCCAAATACAATTCTGGCTTATAAGCAGCACATCAAAAAAGTAAAATTACACTCGATGCTGAGGCTTTCCTGTAGAAGGGGCCTTTCAAGACCGTGGCCAGCAGGGATGCTGGCCTCGAGACTACAGGGATGTATTCACGGCGTGTCTTGAAAGGCCCCTTCTACAGGCAAGCCCACTCCAAAACCAGCCTACGAATAAACGATCAAGTTTTAGATAATAAAGGATGGTCAGGCGGCAGCTGACGGGAAATCCACAGGGCCAGTTTATGGCGCATATTCGGATCACTAATCTGATCTTTGGCCAGGGGCTGAATTAGCTTATCTTCGATAAGTACCTTGTAGACAAACTCAACCTTGAGCTTCATCGAATCATGGCTTTCAATTTCCCCATAGGCCCGCTTCTTGGCGTACACAGCGCCTATTTGCAGGGCCTTTTTAACCAACTCATCTTCATTGGGGATCTTTTGCATCACTTGTGCCTTTAGTCTGTAAACGTCCTTGCATTGCGGAATATTCGCATCCAACCACTGTCTTCACCCCAATCATCTGGGTGCCAGGAATTAAGCACAGTGCGATAGACCCGCTCTGGGTGAGGCATCATTAATGTAGCCCGACCATCGGCAGAGGTTACACCGGTAATGCCATCCGGCGAACCATTTGGGTTTGCTGGATAGCGGCTGGCCACATCGAGGTTGTTCTCTAGGAAACGCATGGCAATTTGATTAGTTTGCTGCAACTGAGCCAGTGCATCTGGGCTGGAAAATTCTGCGCGGCCTTCACCATGGGATACAGCAATGGGCATATGAGTGCCGGCCATCCCCTGCAAGAATACCGAGGGTGAGTCTTCGATTCGCACCAGTGAAAAACGCGCCTCAAACTGTTCCGATAGGTTGCGTACAAACCTTGGCCAGTGCTCGGCACCGGGAATCAATGTCTTGAGATTACTCAGCATCTGGCAACCATTACAGACACCCAAACTAAAGGTCTCGGGGCGATGGAAGAACTGCTGGAATTGATCCCGTATCTGGCTATTAAACAGCACTGTTTTAGCCCAGCCTTCACCGGCACCTAAAACATCACCATAGGAGAAACCACCACAGGCAACCATGCCTGAAAAATTAGATAGCGAACGACGTCCAGCGAGCAAATCACTCATATGCACATCGACGGCGGTAAAGCCGGCCCGATCAAAGGCGGCGGCCATTTCCAGATGACTATTAACGCCCTGCTCGCGAACAATCGCGACCATGGGTTTTGCGCCCGTTTTAATATAGGGCGCACTGATATCGTCGGCGGGATCAAATGTCAGGCTGGCAGAGAGCCCAGTATCAGCACTGCCAATACGCTCAAACTCTTGCTTAACACATTCGGCATTGTCGCGCAGTGAGGCCACCTGATAGGAGGTCTCGCTCCAACAGGACTGCAGTGCTGCGCGATCACAGGCAAACAGTATGTCGCCATCGCGACTAATCTCTAAACTATCATTGGCATTAAGAGTACCGAGTTGGTGCACGCTGACACCGGAATCAGCAAAGCGCTGCGCCACATCGTCGGCACTGTCCGAACGCACCTGAATCACACCGCCCAATTCTTCGTTAAACAGCACCGCCATGCTATTGGCATCGAGATCGGTAAGGTCTACAGAGACACCTACATGACCCGCAAAACTCATCTCGGCCAAGGTGGTTAACAAGCCGCCATCCGAGCGATCGTGGTAGGCGATAATATCGCCCTGCTCTATGGACGTCTGCAAGCTATCGAAAAAGCCTTTTAGGGCTTGAGCATCATCGACATCAGGCGCTGTATCGCCAAACTCCGAAAACACCTGAGCCAAAATAGAACCGCCCATACGGTTGGCACCAGCACCCAAGTCCAACAGCAGTAATTCTGTATCGCCCTGATCAGTGCGCAGCTGTGGTGTCAGTGTTTTACGCACATCGAGAACCGGCGAAAACCCGGTGATAATTAATGACAGCGGCGAGGTAACCGCTTTGTCCTCACCATTAGCCTCTTGCCAAGCTGTGCGCATCGACATGGAATCTTTGCCCACGGGAACGGTAATACCCAGCTTGGGGCAAAGGTCCATACCTACGGCTTCAACGGTGCGATAGAGTTTTTCATCTTCGCCCGGCGAGCCTGCGGCACACATCCAGTTGGCCGACAATTTAATATCTTTAATATTGCCAATACGCGCAGCACTGATATTGGTGATCGCTTCACCGATTGCCATCCGTCCAGACGCGGGACCATCGATCAGCGCCAGGGGTGTGCGCTCGCCCATCGCCATGGCTTCACCTGCGGTACTGTCGTAGGTCACAGTGGTGACAGCGCAATCGGCGACGGGAATCTGCCAAGGGCCTACCATTTGGTCGCGGGCAACCATACCGGTAACCGAGCGATCGCCAATGGTAATCAGGAAACTTTTACTGGCCACCGATGGGTGGCGCAATACACGGAAAACCGACTCGCTAAGATCAAGCTGTTCGGGCGAGAACGCGGTGGCCGGCAAATCTAGCTTGGTGGCGGTGCGATGCATCTTTGGCGCCTTGCCAAATAACACCGACATCGGCAGATCGACTGGCTTATTGTCAAAGTGATCATCTACCACGGTAATTTGTTTGGTTTCTGTGGCTTCGCCAACCACGGCATAGGGGCAGCGCTCACGCTCACAGATTGCCGTAAAGCGTTCAATATCACTGGGTAAAATAGCCAGCACATAACGCTCTTGCGCCTCGTTGCACCAGATTTCTACCGGCGCCATACCCGGCTCATCATTGGGCACCTTGCGCAAATCAAAACGTCCGCCTGTGCCGCCATCTTTAACCAGCTCTGGCAGTGCATTGGATAGACCACCTGCGCCCACATCGTGAATAAAGGCAATGGGATTGATATCACCGAGCTGCCAGCACTGGTCAATAACCTCCTGACAACGGCGCTCTATCTCTGGGTTCTGACGCTGCACTGAGGCAAAGTCCAGATCCGCAGAACTGCTGCCTGTAGTCATCGACGAGGCTGCTCCGCCGCCCAAACCAATCAACATGGCGGGGCCGCCAAGAACCACTAGTTGCGCACCTGGCTCAAATTCTGGTTTATCCACATGGTCTTCACGAATATTGCCGTAACCGCCAGCAAGCATAATCGGCTTGTGATAACCGCGACGCTCACCAGCAAAATCCATCTCGAAGGTTCTAAAGTATCCACAGATATTGGGACGACCAAATTCATTGTTAAATGCCGCGCCACCCAATGGTCCTTCGGTCATAATATCCAGCGCCGAGACAATGCGGCCCGGCTTGCCATAATCCGTTTCCCAGGGCTGCATATAATTTGGAATCTGCAGATTGGAGACGGTAAAACCAACCAGACCCACCTTGGGCTTAGAGCCCCGACCCACCGCACCTTCATCGCGAATTTCACCCCCCGAACCGGTACCAGCACCAGAGTAAGGCGCTATAGCTGTGGGGTGATTATGGGTTTCAACCTTCATCAGCAAATGCACTGGCTCTTGGCTATAGCCATATTCTTTTGTGATCGGGTCGGGGTAAAAACGCCCGCCCTCAGTACCAGCGACCACCGCGGCATTATCTGAATAGGCGGAGAGAACATTCTCACCACCCAGTTTGTTGGTATTGCGAATCATGCCAAAAAGCGAATGCGCCTCTTCCACGCCATCGACGGTCCAGCTGGCATTAAAAATTTTATGCCGACAGTGCTCAGAATTAGCCTGAGCAAACATCATCAGTTCCGCATCTGAAGGGTTGCGCTGCAACTCTTCAAAACTGGCCACCAGATAATCAATTTCATCATCGGCCAGGGCTAGACCCAACTCAACATTCGCTAGCTTTAGGGCACCTGTGCCACCAGCAAGAATATCCACCTGGGTCATCGGCTTGGGCTGATGATGGGTAAATAGCATTTCAGCCTTCTGCAACTCATCGAACACAGTTTCAACCATGCGATCACTAAGCAACTCTGCCAGTGCTGCCAGCTGGGCATCATTAAGTGCACTTTTGGCTTGCAGGTAATAGGCTGTGCCGCGCTCAACACGCAGTACATTGTGCAACCCGCAGTTATGGGCAATATCGGTAGCCTTGCTCGACCAGGGAGAGATAGTACCGGGACGCGGCACCACCAACAGTAATGTGCCATCGGTCGAGCCTTTATCTTCACTCGGCCCATAGGTCATCAGAGCTTCTAACGTTGTCAGGTCAGTCTCTGACAGAGTTTCACTCACTTCGGCAAAGTGCACATATTCTGCCACCACCGAGGTCACTGAGGGCACTGCCTGCTGTAAATTAGAGAGTAATTTTTGACGTCGAAACGCGGAGAGAGAGGATGCGCCGCTGAGGATTATCATGGATGCTGGTCTCAAAAACATGGCTGTTGGGAAGGGCGTTATTCTAGCTGAAAAATTACTGCTTAGGCAGAATGAATTACCTAAACCATGTACAATTCTTGAAACCTGAGCGACACCAGCCAAAGCACTTGCCACTGAGCCGCATAGAGGTAAATTAAAAAGCCATGCGCGAACTTTCCCGCAGCGTCAGAAAAACACTTCATCGGCTTACGCTGATTGCGAGCCTATCTGTGTTTGTGGTTTATATATCCAGCAGTGCGCATATGTCGGATCTTGAGAGAGTGCATGCCCGAGGCCAACTGGTGATGCTGACAATACCTGGACCCACCACCTATTTTGAAGATGGTCACGGCAAGAATGGCTTCGACTACCTTATCGCTAAAGCCTTTGCTGATAGTCTAAATGTCAATTTAGTGGTCAAGCCACAGTCAACATTGCGCAAACTGCTGCTCTCTGTGGGCGGCCCGCAGGGGGATTTTGCCGCAGCCAATTTAGTAGCCACCGAGGCGCGCACCAAATCGTTACAATTCTCCCAACCCTTTTTCGAAGTCACCCAACAGCTGATCTATCGCCGCGGCAGCAAACGGCCTAAATCACTGAACCAACTCGAGGGCGAACTGCGGGTCATTACTGACTCATCCCACAGCGAGCAGTTGATCAAACTGAAGGAGTCTGTTCCAGGCCTTAACTGGTCGGAGCAAGATGATGTGGAGATGAGCGACCTGATAAGGATGGTTCACGAGGGCGAAATCACCTACACCGCAGTGGACTCTCTATCTTACTCGGTGAACCGTCATATCTACCCCAGAGCTCGAAGAGCATTTGATATTGCCCAGCCTCAGCCAACCGCCTGGGCCTTTGCTGCACACAACGATGGCACATTGCTCAACGCCGCGAACGCATTTTTAGATAACTACATCAGCAGCGGCAAGCTGGCCTCATTAAAACAACAACTATTTGCTCAGACCGAAAATTTCTCTGTGGGCGACTCGCAGCGCCTCGGGCAGCTTGTGGCGCGCCGACTGCCCAACTATGAACAGATGTTTCGTGCAACGGCCAAGAAATTTGATATGGACTGGGCGCTGCTGGCAGCCGTCGCCTATCAAGAATCACACTGGAACCCCAAAGCCAAGTCACCCACCGGCGTGCGCGGACTGATGATGCTAACGCTGGATACAGCCAAAGAAATGCAGGTTAGCAATCGTCTCGATGCCGCACAGAGTCTAGAGGGCGGAGCCGCCTATCTGGTTAAATTAAAATCACGCCTGCCACAGCGAATAACCGAACCCGATCGCACATTATTTTCACTGGCCGCCTATAACGTTGGATTCGGTCATCTGGAAGATGCAAGAGTACTCACAGCACGCAGTGGCAAGAATCCAGATCTGTGGACAGATGTTCGTGAGCACCTGCCGCTACTAAGTAAGAAACAGTTCTACTCAACCGTTAAATATGGCTATGCACGGGGTAAAGAGCCGGTGCTCTATGTGGATAATATTCAATACTACAGAACCTACTTGCAGCTCTATTCACTGTCTGAACATGACTTTGAACCGCCACCTGAAAACCCAGATCGGGACGCGGACGCGCCAACGTCCCTGTAAAACTCCGAGGCCTTTACCGGCTTTTATTTTCCCGCTTAAGGCGAAAGAAACGACTGATAAGATCACCGCATTGCTGCGCCAACACCCCGCCGCACCACTGGATACTATGGTTGTAATGACTGTGGTCCATCAACTGCAACTGGCTTTGCAGTGCACCTGCTCTGGGTTCCACCGCGCCAAATACAACACGGCGAATACGCCCATGAACCATTGCACCAACGCACATGGTGCAGGGCTCAATGGTGACATACAGCTCGCAGTCACTTAAGCGGTAGTTATCGATATTTTTGGCGGCATCACGCATCGCCACAATTTCTGCGTGTGCGGTTGGATCGCAACTGGTAATCGGTTGATTAAAACCTTCACCAATTATCTCTCCATCTTTGACCACTAGGGCTCCTACCGGCACCTCGCCGATGGCAGCGGCTTGCTCCGCCAACTGCAGCGCTTTGGCCATATAAAATTCGTCAGTACTCATCTATTGCCCTATAGCGTAAAATTATCGCCCTACCTTATATCAAGAACTATCATGCTCAAGCCGCTAAATCTTCCAATCGATGCCCAAATAAACAGCCAGACCCACTGGCAAACTGACTTGAGCCAATGCATTACCAATATCGATGAACTGCTTGCCGAGCTCAAGATCGACAGTTCACAGCTGACATCTTGCCAGCGTGCGGCAGCGCAATTCGCCCTTAGAGTGCCGCGGCCATTTGTGGAGCGCATGAAAAAAGGCGACCCAAACGACCCATTACTTGCCCAGGTCCTGCCAGTTAAGGCAGAGATGCAATTAGATCCCTCCTACAGCACAGACCCCTTGGACGAATCCAGCCACAACCCGATTGCTGGCATTGTACATAAATACCGCCATCGCCTGTTGCTCATAGTCAGTCCAGCCTGCGCGATTAACTGCCGTTACTGTTTTCGCCGACATTTTCCCTATCAGGAAAATCGCCAGAGCAAAGCGCAATGGCAACAGGCGCTGGAGTATATAAGTGGTAATACAGATATTAATGAAGTGATATTTTCCGGTGGTGATCCGCTGGCAGCCAATGACCAGTTTCTTGGCTGGCTCGCTGAACAGGTCGCAGCCATACCTCATATCAAACGCCTGCGTATTCATAGCCGCTTGCCGGTAGTGATTCCATCGCGCATCGACGAATCATTTTTACGCTGGGCTACTGCCAGTCGCCTTAAGCCTATTATGGTGTTGCATATCAATCACAGTAACGAAATCGATAAGGAGCTCACCTATGCTATTGAGCGACTTTTAAATGCGGGCATAAGAGTCCTAAACCAGACAGTTTTATTAAAAGGCGTTAACGACAGTGCCTCAACCTTAGCCGCACTCAGTGAAAGGCTTTTCGATTGCGCAGTCACCCCCTACTACCTACATTTATTAGATCCAGTGCAGGGCGCCAGTCACTTTGATATTACTCCAGATCGAGCCAGCCAAATTTACCGTGAATTGCAAAATACACTGCCGGGTTTTTTGCTGCCAAAACTGGTACGAGAAATTCCTGGTGAGCTATCAAAGGCTATTATTTCCACCAACTCATAAAATTATGCAAAAAATCTGTATAAACAGCCTAAAAACGACAATAATAGTCGTATTTACGACATAAAGATTTACGTTGTGATATCTCTCCCACAAATAAGGTTAGACTTTTCAATGAGGGCTTCTACCTAGTCTTCGTTTAACTTTACAGTTGTGGTTCGGACCCCTTCTGAATTGATTAAAAATAATAATCAAAAGCCATAACAGGTAAATAGAAACCAAACTAAGTCCAATTTTATCTCGGGGGAGATTTATGAAAGCTAATACTTTTTGGAAATTAAATGCCATTGCGGCAGCTGTAATTGCTGGTAGCACTATGCTTCCAGTAGCTTCTGCTGTGGCGGAAGAAATGGTTGAAGAAATTGTTACTACTGGTAGCCGTGTTAAAGCGCGCTCCGCAACTGAAACACCCGCACCTGTGGACGTTATCAGCTCTGCTGAACTGAACAACCAGGGCGACACAGATATCAGCAACCTGCTGCGTAACTCTGTTCCTTCTTACAGCGTAAACGATCAGCCCATCAGTGACGCGGCGACTCTTATCCGTCCGGCGAACCTGCGTGGCATGGCTCCTGACCACACTCTGCTGCTGGTTAATGGCAAGCGTCGTCACCGCGCTGCAGTAATCACTTGGTTGGGTAACGGTATTTCAAATGGTTCTCAAGGACCAGATGCCGCTGCAATTCCAGCCATGGCCCTGAAAAACGTTGAAGTTCTGCGCGATGGTGCAGCAGCTCAGTACGGTTCAGACGCAATTGCTGGCGTGATCAACTTCAGCCTGAAAGATGCTAGCGAAGGCTCAAGCATTTCTCTGCGGGCTGGTGAGTACGGCGAAGGCGACGGTCAGGCCCTGACTTTCTCTGCCAACACTGGTATGGAATTAGGTAGCAACGGTTTCGTTAATATGACTTTCGAATATGGCAGCTCTGAAGCAACAAGCCGCTCTGAGCAGCGTGGAGATGCACAGGGTCTTATCGACGCTGGCGTTCAGGATGTTCCAGCTCCCGCTATGATCTGGGGCCGTCCAATTGTTGATGACGATATGAAATTGTTCGTTAATTTTGGGGCAGATTTGGGTGGCGGTACAGAAATGTATGGTTACACCAACTTCAACTCCAAAAATGTTGACGGTGGCTTCTTCTTCCGTAACCCAACTAACCGTCCAGGCGTTTTCGCTGATGGCGGCGATGATGACAACCTGCTAGTTGCAGACACTACAGCTGATATGTCTGGTAACTGTGATCAGTATGCAGTGCCTTACTCTGCATCTGTTGTTGCAGACCTGATTGCTGATGATAACTGCTTCAACTTCAACGAGACTATTCCTGGTGGATTTACTCCTCGTTTTGGCGGTAAGGTTACTGATCAGTCATTCCTGTTTGGCTTAAAAGGCGAAACTGATGGCGGCCTGGGTTGGGACGTAAGCACTTATTACGGTAAGAACAAAGCTGACTTCCACATTAACAACACAGTTAATGCCAGCCTTCTGGCTTCGACTCCACGGAACTTTGATCCAGGTTACTACCAACAGGTTGATATGAACCTAAACGCTGATTTCACCTATTCATCTAGCGAAACTTTGAATTGGGCGTTCGGTGCTGAGTACCGTACTGAAGAGTTCACTGTGGGGGCAGGTCAAGAAGAGTCCTTTATTGACGGCGGTTATGGCGATCAGGGCTTCAGCACATCTTCAAACGGTTTCCCAGGCTTCCCTGCTGCAACCTCTGGCGTTTTCGAGCGTTCTAACTATGCAATGTACGTAGAATCAGAATGGGATGCATCTGACGACCTGCTGGTTCAAGCTGCTCTGCGTTTTGAAGACTTTGAAGACTTTGGTACTACTACCAACTACAAGCTTGGCATGAACTACCAGATGACTGATGACATGGGTATCCGTGCTACTTACAGCACTGGCTTTAAAGCACCTACTCCAGGTCAGTCAAACACTTCAAACACCTCTACTGAGCTATCTGGCGGTGTATTGGTTAACAACGGTACGATCCCTGCAACCAGTGCTGTAGCACTGCGTAACGGTGGCGCACCGCTGAAAGCTGAAGATGCAACCAACTATACCTTTGGTGTTTTTGCTACTGTAGGCGAGTTCGACATTACTGTTGACTACTTCGATATTGATGTAGAAGACCGTTTGAACCTGTCATCAGAAGTTGAGCTTACTGACGACGACGTTGCTGACCTGATTGCTGAAGGGGTTCCAGGCGCTGGTGACTTGAGACGTTTCCGTTTCTTCACCAATGACTTTGACACTAATACCAGCGGTTTTGATGTTGTTATTTCAACAACAACTGAAAGCTCGTTAGGGACCACCGAATGGAATCTAGCTTACAACAGCACAAAAACTGAAGTAACTGATTACAATACGGCAACTATCGATCCACAGCGTATCAAGCAAATCGAAGATACTACACCAGAAACTCGCTGGAACCTGTCTGCTAATCATATGATGGATTCTTGGAGAGTAATGGCTCGTGTAAGCTTCTATGACGAGTGGTTCGACCAATTCGAATGTGACGTTTTTGCAGACACTCCTGTCAATGCTGCTGGCTACAAAAACTGTAATGCAGACATCATGGCAGACAACAGTGCATACACTTTCGATTCTGAGTTTGTTGTTGATCTAGAAGTTGAGTATGACATCAATGAAAGTTCTAGCCTGCTGATTGGTGCAAACAATATTTTTGACAACAACGGTCAGAAAGCTGCAGATATGCATGGCTTGGGCATTAATACTGCTACAGCTGCTGTAGGTAACACATACAGCACATTTGCCCCAATGGGCTTCAGTGGTGCGTTCTACTATGCAAACTACCGTTACAACTTCTAAGCAACTCTATTGAGTTAATTGGAAGAGGGTCAGTACGCAAGTGCTGACCTAACAGATACAAAAAAAGGGGTGCCAATTGGCACCCCTTTTTTGTATCCGCACAAATCAGTTATTTACGACTCACTAAATGGCAACAGCTCGGGCATAAATACTGGATCCGCAATCCCCTTAATATCGGTTTGAAAAATAAATAGATTGCCAGCCTCTGGCTCTGCCTCACGAGCCTCTGGTGTCATCCCCTGATAAGCCGTGGTAATAAAAAGCATATTTAAGTCTGGCCCACCAAAGGCAGCACAGGTTGGCTGGCTTACCGGCAGCGGCAAGATAAAATCAATCTCTCCCTTAGGGCTGTAACGCACGACTCTGCTTGCAGCCCATTGCGCACTCCAAATATAACCCCCAGCATCCACAGTTGAGCCATCCGGAAAACAACCCCGCTCCGTGCGCAGCAATACAGTTTGATTTGAAATAGCACCGCTGGCGGCATCAAAATCGTAGCGATGAATACGCCGTGATGGCGTATCCGTGTGATACATAACCGAAGAGTCCGGACTCCAACACAGGCCGTTGGAAATCGATAGACCAGACACCTGCCTAGACAGCTGCAACTGGTGATCAAGGCAATAAAGTGCACCAGCGCCCTGCTCCCCAGACTCCACCATACTGCCTGCCCAAAATCGTCCCTGCCGATCGGCGCGGCCATCATTTAGCCTAGTGCCCATATTATTCTGCTCTATTTTACTGAGCCATTGGATAGCGCCAGTAACAGGATTGTAATAGGCAAAGCCACTGGCAAAACCACAGATCAACTGGTCACTGTTAGTCACCAGTGCAAAAGACCCAAGGCGCTCCGGCAGTCTCCATTCATCCAGCTGCTGATTTTGCGGGCAATAACGATACAGAATGCTACCTTCAATATCGGTCCACCAGACAGCGGCACCGGCGGCATCCCAGATAACCCCTTCGCCCAACTCATTCTCAACCTTGAGGGTATCAACTAAAGTAGCAGTCACCATGCTTTAGCTTCCTTTGACAGCAGTAATAGCAGCGACAATAGCGGCGGCAGATTGATACACCTGTTCAGCACTATAGCCGGGCTTATAAATCTCAGAGCCAATACCAAAACCATCGACTCCGGCTTTTAGCCATTCATCTGCGGCATCCGCACCCACACCACCCACTGCCAATAATTTGCAGTCATTGGGCAGCACAGCGCGCACCCCTTTAATATGACCAGAGCCATAGGTTGCCGCAGGAAATAATTTTAAATAGCGGGCACCGGCCTGATAAGCGGCAAAAGCGTCTGTTGTCGTCGCCCAGCCAGGCATGGGTACCAAACCCGACTCAAGACTGCGCTCTATAACCGCCGCGTTGGTATTGGGGCTAACAATAATTTCACCGCCGGCAGCGGCGACGCCAACCACATCGGCCTCAGTCAAAACCGTTCCCGCACCGATCACGCATCGATCACCCATAGCTTGGGCCAGTGTTTGAATGCTAGTTAATGGGTCTGGGGAATTTAACGGCACCTCGATAATACCAATGCCAGCCCTGAAAAGAGCCTCTCCAATCTCCAGCACTTCCTCTGGGCGCACACCGCGCAAGATGGCAACCACAGGCATCTGGGCAAACCAATTTTCAAGTTTTGCTGTCATCAGGATTTTTCCCTATCAAGAGGTTTATAGAGGGTTTTATAAATGGCTTGGTAGCCACAAATAGCGATCTGGTTTGAGTCGCAGATACGCGACTCTATATTCATCGACTCGAGGGCCAGCTGATAGGCTTGAACCAAAATAGAATCGCCGATCAACACAATCTTGTCCACACTGTCTGTGCCATTTTTTAGTAGCCCCAAAGAACCGACAATATCGGAGCCCACCAGTAGGCCGGACAAATAGGATGCCCCATGCTCTGCATCCAGCGTACCCTCAATTTGGCGACTGCGGACGGTAAATAAGGCATTGAGAAGCTGACCCGCCTGCAAGGTTCTGGACAGCTCCACCCCCTGCATAAAATAATCGGCTGAGAAATTATCGGCCAGGGGCTGGGTAATCAGAATGCTGTGTTTCTCTAACAGGGAGTAGAGTTCGCCAGTAAAGGCAGTAACAAAGGTTTGTACCTGGCCCTCTGCAACCAGAGCCCATTTATTATGGGTGCCGGGGAGCACCACAATCTGCTCTGAATGCTCTTCCCTGTCAAGCATCAACCCCAGTAACTGTAATTCCTCCCCGCGCATAATATCCGGCGCACTTAGCCCCGTCCGAGTTTTTAGCCCAGATAGAATCCAAATATCCAGCCCGCGGACAGTAAACTTTGTTGTGCCATTGCTAATCTGTTCTGGGCTGGCGGGACAGTCTAAATAAGTCACCTCATGCCAACCTATATTGGAGCCCACGGCCCCAGATAAAATCACCGGCACTGGCCCATACTGCTCAAGCCAATCACCTATCAGATCAAAAAGAACCGTCTCAAAATCAGATTTCACGCCGCTAGCGCCGGGGCCCGAAAGGCTAGCTAAAACCTCTGCAGATTGCCCAGAGCCGAGCCGGCAAAGATAAAGACGAAGATTGGTCGAGCCCCAATCCCCCGCGATAAAAATAGATTTAGTCATTCACGTTCTGCCGCCATCAATGGTAAAACTTTGGCCGGTGATCATACGGCTATCATCGGCCGCCAAAAACAGCGCCAAATTGGCTACCTCAGAGGGTTGCAGGCGTTTCTTTAGAGCCACCTGCTTCATCCAGTCAGCCTCAGCCTCTGGCGTCAGCCAGGTATCCAACTGACGCTCGGTCACCACCCAGCCCGGCAAGATAGCATTAACCCTGACCTCCGACTCGCCATAGTCTCGTGCCAGCGCCTTGGTCATGCCGACAAGGCCCGCTTTGGCCGTCACATAACCGGGCATATTGGCTGGCCCCAGCAATGCATTTATTGAGCTGAAATTAATAATTGAGCCACCGGATTCTTTGGCCATAAGCTCTGCGCCAACTTGGGCAGCAAAAAATGCGGCATCCAGATTGATCGCCATACAGTCGCGCCAGCTATCCACTGTCACGTCAGAGGGAGAATGGCGATTATCATTGGCGGCATTATTGATCAGCGACTGTAATGGGCCCAGTTCTTTAACGGCCCGCCGAATAGAGTTTTGTAGAGCGGATACATCAGTGACATCAATTTGCTGAAACCAAAGGCTGATGCCTGTTTGGTCCTTGACCTTACTGCACAGCGCGTCGGCAGAATCCCCATCTAAATCCACAAAGGCCACCACAGCGCCCTGCAAGGCAAATGCCTCTACCATGGCAGCGCCAATACCTGTGGCACCCCCGGTAATAAAAACACAGCGTCCCTTGAGACTGGGGTAGATTGCATATTCGCCCATGAGACGACCTCTTATGGTTATGAGCCGGTAGTGACAACACACAGACTCTGATTACGGCCTGTTTACCTGCCTGTTTTTGTTTTATTATAGGATAACCATAACGCGATTTTGCAGTGACAACAACGCGGATAATTGGCGCAAAACTAAAAACCTGATAACAGGTATTAAAAGGGGTAGAGAATGACCATTAATAGGCTACGGATAACCCCATTTATTACTACCCTATTTAGCATCTTTATTACTTGCGCCAAGGTCATTGGTGCGGAACAACTTTATACCCAACAGCCTCCAGTAACACCAGAATTGGCTTTCCCCGGCACCTATGATGTCGGTGTTAGTACTATCACAGCCACAGATCCCAAGCGTTTAAACACAACTAATTTTATAACTACAATTGAACGTTCTCTAACCCTGGAAGTCTGGTATCCGGCGCAGGCGTCCGCACCATCAAAACGGCCCCCATTGGCCACCTATAAAAATGTCACCCGCCTGCAAAAGCCCTTCGAACTGCAGGGCAATGCCTATCGCGACGCCCCAGCACTCAGAGAGGGGAGCTTTCCATTGATATTTTTGTCCCATGGCTTTACCGGCTATCGCACCCAGATGTTTTATCTGGGAGAGCATCTAGCCAGCCATGGGTATGTCGTTGTTGGTATAGACCATACTGATTCAACCAATGCTGACATCAAGTCAGCAGAAGATCGGCCCGCAGGAGGTATTAGTACCTTTTATAACAGAGCTAGAGACCAGCAATTTTTACTCGATTACTTTACCGAGCAACAGACTCCAGTCGCCGACATAGTCGATACAGATAGTGCCGCGATTATTGGCCACTCCATGGGCGGCTTTGGCGCCATCAATACCATTGGTGGTTGCTATTCCTTTAACTCAGAGCAACTGGGTAAGATCGGAACTCCCGCTGCCGCTGCTCTGGTTCTGCCCTTTGCCCTCAACTCCTGTTATGGCGGCCGAGAACAAGTAGACCCACGCTGGAAAGCGGCGCAACTCTTTGCCCCCTGGGGTGGTGAATATGATGTTCATAGCGCAGAGGCCATGAGCAAAATCAGCGTGCCGACCTTTTTCTTTGCCGGTGACCAAGACAATACCTCCGGCTTTAAAAATGGCGTTAAGAAACTCCATGATCAGATGGGCTCTGAGCACAACTACATGCTGGTATTTGAAGATGCACGACATAATATCGGCCCTCATCCAGCGCCAGCGGCCTCATTTTCTACAGACTTTGAACTGGGCCATTACTTCGACCCCAGCTGGGATAGTGAAACCATTAATCGGGTTATCGAGCATATGAGTCTGGCATTTTTAGACTGCCATGTTAAAAGCGATGCGACCCGCTGTGACTATTTACCCATGCGACAAGATAGCCAGCAGTACGAGGGGGCCGACCATAAGTTTACAGACCCCTGGCCAGGCTTTCCCCATCTCTGGGCCAGCGGCCTTAAGTTCTATCGCAAATAATTAAATTAGGTAACCCTATGTTTGGAGTCTGTTACTACCCAGAGCACTGGCCACAGTCGCAATGGGACCAAGACGCAACAATGATGGCCGAATTGGGGTTAACCTATGTGCGTATCGGCGAATTTGCCTGGTCGAGACTGGAACCCAACCCCGGAGAATATGACTTCGACTGGCTGGATGCAGCTATTGCGAGCCTGACCAATGCCGGCCTTGCAGTGGTGATGGGCACTCCCACCGCCACGCCACCCAAATGGCTGATCGACCAGTGGCCAGAAATATTACCCGTAGACCCAGATACCGGCCGCACCAGAGGTTTTGGCTCACGCCGCCACTATGACTTTTCCAGTGCCGACTATCTGCGTGAATCACTGCGTATTACCGAAGCTCTGGCCAAACGCTATGGCAACCATAAGGGCGTGGTCGGTTGGCAAACAGATAATGAGCTGTGCTGTCATGACACTGCCCTTAGTGGCTCTGCACTTGCCCGCAACGCATTTCAGGATTGGTGCCAGCAGCGCTACACCAGCATAGATAAGCTTAACAACGACTGGGGCAATGTCTTCTGGTCGATGGAGTATCGGGATTTTAGTGAGATAGAGTTACCCATAGGTGCAGTGACCGAAACCAGCCCAGCCCATCGTCTGGCCTATCGTCGCTTCTCATCAGATCAGGTGATTAACTATCACAATCCCATGGTTGAGATGATTCGCCAGCATGCACCGGGCAAATTTATTACCCATAATTTTATCCCCATGAATGAAACAGCCGTGGATAACTTTGCTCTGGCCGCACCATTGGATTTCACCAGCTACGATAACTACCCACTAGGGCGTACCGATCTATTGATGACCGGCGCTCCAGCAGAACAGCTGCGACCCTATATGCGTACCGGGCACCCGGACTTTGCCTCCTATTATCATGATCAAACCCGCGGGCTATTAAACCGTGGTTTCTGGGTGATGGAGCAACAGCCGGGGCCAGTTAACTGGGCCAATAATAACCCGCGCCCAGCACCGGGTATGATTCGCTTTTGGACCTTGGAAGCCTTTGCTCATGGTGCCGACTGTGTCTGCTATTTCCGCTGGCGGCAGGCACCCTTTGCCCAAGAGCAAATGCATGCCGGGCTATTGCGCCCGGACAATTCCAAAACCGAAGCCTGGGCAGAAGCAGAGCAAGCAATGGCTGAAGTGGCTGCATTAGATATTGGCAACCAGCCTTTACAACCAGCGTCTGTGGCCATTATTACCGGAGCCGAAGGGCTGTGGGTAAGCGATATTGAAAAGCAGGGCCAAGCCTATGACTTTAATAATGTGCAGCTGAGTTACTACAGCGCACTGCGAGAACTGGGGGTTAATATTGACTTTATCTCGGTGGATTCTGACTTCACAGCCTACGCATTAATTATCGCCCCCAGCCTGCCGATCGTTGATCAGGCCTTTGTGGACAAATGCAAAGCCAGCAGCGCCCAATTTATTTTTGGCCCCAGAGCTGGCGCCAAAACCTCAGAGTTTGGCTATCCCGCCATATTGCCGCCAGGGTTATTACAGCAGCTAATCCCCATTCGCATACTCTCAGTTGAAACCTTGCGCGCCGACTGTATGGAAGGGCTAAGCTGGAATAAGCAGCAATATCAGAGCGGCAGCTGGTGCGAGCAAATAGATGCTGGGGAGTCAGAGATTTTGGCCCGCTATGATAATGGCGAGCCCGCCGTGGTGCGCCAAGATCGCACAACCTATATTGGCACATTGACCAACCGAGAGTTTTTATTGGATTTTTTCCAGCAGTATTGCCAGCAGGCGAATATCCAAACCTATAGATTTGATACTGATATTAGAGTGTGCCAAAGAGGCGATCTGATGTTTGCCTTTAACTACTCAGATCAATCTCAAGAACTGCCATTGGATTCTGAGGCCAGCCTGATGCTGGGAAGTACCCATATAGAGCCCCATAGTGTTACAGTCTGGCGGGCCTCAGGCAGCTAATGACAACCAACTAATAATAATTAAAATATAGGAGTCTCCCCTTGAGCGAGCAAGCCATTCAATTAGCCGTATTCTGTTTTGTGCTGGGTGCCATTGCACTGATCACCTTCATTAAATGTCGTGGTGAAAATCGACATTCAACAGACTCCAACAAAGAGTACTTTCTCGCCGGCGGTGGCCTGACCTGGGTGTTTGTCGCAGGCTCCATTACTCTGACCAACCTCAGTACCGACCAGCTGGTGGGCATGAATGGCAATCAAATGTTGTTGCTAGCACTTTGGGAGCTGGCAGGCTTTGTAGGCCTGATGGTATTGGCTAAGGTATTTCTGCCGGTGTACTACCGTAATAATTGCACTACGACCACTGAGCTTCTTGAGCGGCGATATGACAGTAAGCATGTGCGAGCGCTGGTCTCCACCATGTTCCTGTTTATCAATGTGTTTGTCTTTCAGCCTGCGGTTATCTATACCGGCGCGCTATTTATGATTTCCATGACTGGTATTGATGCGGATCTAATGACCATTGCCATTGCCTTTGCACTGGTGGGCGCGGCGTATTCCGTGCTTGGTGGCCTGCGAGCCGTAGCAGTATCGGATACCTACGGTGGTGTGCTGGTGTTGCTTATGGGGCTGGTGATTGTGGTGCTATCTCTGATGGCCATCAACTTTGACTTTAGCGGTATCCCCGCCGAGCGATTAACATTGATTGGCGACAGCGCGTCGCCTATACCTTGGCATACATTACTAACCGGTATGTTTCTGATTCAAATTTTCTATTGGAGTACCAACCAGACCATCACCCAGCGCGCTATGGCTGCACCCACGGTCAAAGAAGCACAAAAAGGCGTATATGCAGCGGCCTTTATTCGCGTTATTTTTATCCCTTCGATGGTGGTTATCCCCGGTATTGTTGCCTATAAACTCTACGGCGATATTGGCGACCAGGCCTATGGCCGTATTGTGGGTGATCTGTTGCCAAGCTGGTTATCCGGTGTATTTGCCGCAGCCATTGCGGCGGCAGTACTCAGCTCATTTAACAGTATGGTCAACTCCTCCTCCGCTATGTATGTCTGTGATCTGCACGAGCGCTATATTGATGAAAAACCTAATGTGCGGGTGCTAAGCGGTATAGCTACAGGAGTGTTTGTGCTGATCGCCGTTGCCATGGTGCCGGTCTATGCTCAGTCCGACAGTATTATTAATCTACTTCAAGAGCTCTGGGGTCTGATTAGTATGCCTATTCTGGCCTGCTTTGCTGTGGGTCTGCTATTTAAGAATGTAGATTATCGAGCAGCGATTGCAGCAGTGATCTTTGGAGTCTTTATGTATGCCTGCTTTATCTGGCTATGGATGCCGCTGCACTATATTCATATGACGTTTTTCACTTTCTTTATCTGTGTCGGACTGGCGCTGAGTATCAACCGATTGGTCTTTGGTAACAGAGCCGAGTTTATTGGTCTCAACTCCTCAGGTGAAAAATCAGCAGACTTGTCGGCTGCATAATCGGCAGTTGCAGCCCAAAGTTCATTAGAGCATCGCCACTCACCACCGAGCCGTTAATCACATCCACAATGGATGATGAGGCGCTGCTCGGTGTTGTGGGCCAGATAATAGTCACCGTATAAAGCGTATTTGCCTCCAACCCGCGCAAACGCAAACGACCCATTGTAGTGGTGGCTGGACTGTGCAACAGCGCATAGGAGAATAATGCCTCCTGCTGATTGGCGGCAATAATGCCAAAGCTATTTTCACGTTCACTGGTATCAAGACGCACCAGATCACCGTTATGGATTAACTGGCGGTGCTGTTTGTGCAGACTTACAGCCGAAGTTAAAACCTGTTTTTCTTTGTCATCCATTTTCAGCAGATTGGCCTCAATACCCATATCCCCAAACATGGCCACCCCGGCTCTGGTGGCCATACTGATACTGCGCCCAGTGATATGGCAGTCTCGAGGCCCCACATGGGCGCCCATAAATTCTGCTGGGAAAAACATTGAAAAGCCTCTCTGGATGGCCAGACGGTCCAGCGCATCATTGCTATCCGAGGGCCAGATCCGATCTGTGTAACCTAAAATACCGAAGTCGGCGCGGCCACCCCCAGAGGAACAGCTTTCGATTTCAACCTTGGGGTGCGCCGCGCGAACACGGGCCAATAATCCATATAGAGCCAATGTCTGAAAATGGGTAACCGCCCGCCCCTCAGCGTTGCCGGGTTGGTTAATCACCCGATTCATATCCCATTTTAAGTAGGCAATCGGATACTGATCTAGCAGTGCATCGATGCAATTAAATAGATAGTCCTGAACGTCGGTGCGAGTTAAATCCAGTACCAGCTGATTTCTCGATAGGATCAATGGCGCTGGTGGCGCACTCAGCACCCAGTCCGGATAAGTGCGATAAAGGTCGCTATCCGGGTTAACCATCTCCGGCTCAATCCACAGGCCAAACTCCATATCGTGGGCATGCACATAATCGATTAATGGGCCTAAGCCATCAGGGAAAACTGTCTTATCGACAGTCCAATCCCCCAGCCCAGCACAATCAAATTTGCGGTTTTTAAACCAGCCATCATCCAGCACAAAACGCTCGGCACCCACTTTAGCGGCACTGTCTGCCAGTGCCTGAAGCCTCTCCATAGATAGATCAAAATACATGGCCTCCCAAGTATTAAAGTGCACCGGCTTGGCCTTTCCGTCCATGCGCGCATCCGTAAGATGGGATCTGATATAGCGATGGAAACACTTGGATAACGCTGTTAAACCATTATTAGTACTGGCCCCATAGAGCACCGGCGAGCAATAGGATTGATTGGGGTCAAGGCTTAGTTCACCGGGAAAAAAAAGCTCTCCCAACTGAGCGTAGGCACGGCCTACAAACTGCTCTTCAATACGAATATGGTGATTGCCACTCCAACCCAGATGCAGCCCATAGGCTGCGCCTGAACTTTCGCTGGTCTGCTCGGTATGGATAATCACCCCGGGAAATGAATCATGGGAGGTTCGCCCCGAGCGATTTTCACGCAGATAGGTACCCATAAAGCGGTCCACAGGCTGGAGCTGAAATTCATTGGCCCAGCGACCCTGAAAACCAAGAATTCTATTGTAGTCCATAGGCAGAGGGATACTGGGAGCATTGCAATGTTCTACCGATAAACTACTTTCACCAATATTGCATAGCTCGGTGCTGGCACTTAAAACATCACTATCGCAATCCAACCCAAGTCGATGGGTAATTCTTATCTCAGTGCCCTTACAGACAGAGACAATGGTTAGATCGCTATCATTGGTTTGAGTAACAGACCCAATCTGCGCGCTCACCGCCCATTGCAGCCCTTGGCGATGAACCTGAATACCAGGATTGCCCTGAAAGCCCGCACCCAATTCTGGCGATAGGGCAATAGGTGCCTCCTCTGGTGGGCAGGCGGGTGCCTCTTGCTGAGTCGCCAACAGGGCTAACATCTCCGGGCTCGTGCCCTGCCTCAGACGCACACCCCAATAGAGTATCGCAGGGGCGTTACCGCGGCAGTCCAACACTAAACTGCTATGGTAACTATGTAATGTATAGAACCGCTGTAAGGCTTTATATGGTGACTTAATGGCTTCTGTCATAAGGCAATCTTCTTATTATTCTACTGCTTTGCTGACGATTAAATAGGCCATAATAATGCCGTATATATACCGCCTGCGGCCAGCTAATTTTATACAGATCAAATGTTCACAAAATCCCGCATAATGCGGCTCTAAATCAAACACTGACAGGAGTTATTATTTTGGGTTCCACAATAGACAGCCAACTACCCTTTAGCGAAGTCGTCAAAGTAAGATATAGCGACCTTGACGCTCAGGGGCATCTGTATTTCGCCAACTATTTAGTCTTCGGCGATGAGGTTCTTGGCGCCTATATGGAGCAACTTGGCCTTAATATCATGGACCCACTCACTGCACCCTGTCTTATATTTACCGTCAATATTCATTGCGACTATCACAATGAAATTGCAGGAAACTCTGATATTGCAATCTATGCAGGGTACGGACGTTTGGGCAAATCCAGCGCCGATGCGGTATTTGAGTTATATAATAATGCCAATGGCGTACTGTTAGCCAAAGGTGGTTTAACACAGGTATTTGTTGACCCTAAAACTCGGCAGTCAATGCCTATACCAGAGTTTTATCGAGAGAATATTATTTCCCAGCAAGGCAATTTAGGACGTTAGGAAAAACGTTTAAAGTGGCCGCCTCTAAGTAGAGGCGACCCTTTGCGTTAAGACGCCACTGATACAGCACAGCCAAGCCTTAACTATTCTTTACCACCACTTAGTCCATACGCAGCAACGCACAGATTTTATTGCCCGCGGGGTCACGCAGATAGGCCAGGTACATACTACCCTGAGCACCACCACCACGCACGCCAGGCTTATCTTCGCAGTCGGAGCCACCATTAGCTAAACCAGCTGCATGCCAGGCATCACCCTGTTCTGTACTGGTCACATTAAAGCCAATAGTTGAACCATTACCATGACTTGCGGGCTCACCGTCAATAGGCACGCTAAGGGCAAAAACGGCATTATCACCAAAGTAAAAGCAACGGCCCTTGGGGTCGATAATGCCGGGCTTGTAGCCTAACTCACCAAGGATCGCATCATAGAATTTTTTTGACTCTTCGATGCTATTAGCACCGATCATGATATGACTAAACATAGTTTTCTCTTTAAAGGTTAAGGGATAAATAAAATTAGAAATGACAGCGGCACGGGTTATTTTTGTTCTACCCGCTTCCTTCCAGTTTGCTATAGAACCACCGACATATCAATCAACTAACTAGGGTAATATCGATCGATCAAGGAAACCCACAATCCCGGACCCAACAATACTAGGCTGCATATAGGTAATATTGTGCCGGCCCTGTTCAATGGTCAGTAACTCAGCATGAGGAATAGCCTCGAGCATGTTAGCACTGCCAGAATATGGCACGGTAGCATCCTGAGTACCCCAGATAGCAAGAGTCGGAATACTATGTTTACCAACGGCAATAAAGGCGTCTTGGGCGTCAAACAGATTAAAATATCTGTAGGTTGAAACCAATGATTCTACATAGCCACTGTAAGCCAGTTGCTCACTGACCTGTGACACAAAATCGAGCCTATCCATTGCCAATGGGTCATCGATGTTTGCCATTTCGGTGTCACTTACATCGCTTACTAAAATATTTTTAGCAACCATATGGCCAAGCCATTCTCCGACTACAGGCAGCGTCACCAAGCGATTAACAGCCTGAGTACCTGGCATAAAACCCGCTGGCGCAATCAGCGTTAGAGTTTTGGCTTGAGCTGGGTAAGCTCGGGTAAAATGGCCAATCACAGCGCCACCCATAGAATAGCCCACCAAATGGACAGGCTGAGAAACCTGTTGATGAGCCAGCAGTTCTTTCAGTGATTCAATATAGAGGCCTTTGTCATACCTAACGGCGGGTCTTTCCGATAAGCCTCTGCCAAAATGATCATAAACCAGAACCTTATAGCCGCGTTCTAGAAGAAAATGTGTGATTTGATCCCAGATAAAATGTGGCGTTGAAAAACCATGGACTAAAACAACAACTTCTCCATTTTCACGCTTGGGAATATACCAGCGGTAATAGAGGTTGCCCTGACTTAATTCTGCCCAGGCCCCCTCATCAGGCAAGTCTGCTACTGTGATCGTTTTAAGACCATAGGTTTTTGCGACATAGGGCAGCCCCATCAGTAACACCAAGAGTAAGAGAATCACCCCAATCTTCACCGCTATCTGTCCCCTAACCTAGTTAGAACTCCCGTGATAAAGAATGCGCACATATCCACGAACTCCCTGAGCATAGTCTGTAATAGAAATTCGTTCATTGGTGCCATGAAAACCCGTTAGCAGCTCTGGTGTTAGGCGAATAGGATTAAAGCGATAAGCATTATCCGCTACCTTGCCATAGTGGCGACTGTCTGAGGCCGCGATCATCAACCCAGGTGCCACCGGAATATCGCCATGGATCTCACGCATACTGTGGGCAATTATAGCGAAGCCCGGCGCCTTCCAATCGGACACCGGCGAAGCATCACTACCGCCACGGCGACGAACAGAAACGCTGTCACTGGCAACAAGATCAGTCACATAGTTTTCAATACTGTCCATCGAATCTCTCGGATGGATTCTAAAATTCACCCGAGCTATTGCCTCAATAGGCAATACATTACTTTTAACACTGCCAGAAAGCATGGTTGGCGCGGTCGTGGTGCGCAGCATCGCATTAGTGGTTGGCGCAGCACTGAGCTGGCTTTCAATAAGGCCCCCAAATAACCATTGGTTGGCAAATAGCGCTTTGGGACTAAAAGGCATATAGCGACTGATAGTATCGAACATTTCTGCCCCCAGTCCTTCCAACCCACCTGGAATCGGATTTTCTTCAAGCTTGGTGATTGCGCGAGCAAGGTCTGTGACCGCACTCTTCTGTGGCGGCATTGATGAATGCCCCCCTTCAGCCTCAGCCACTATATCCAGATTAATACTGCCCTTTTCAGCAACATTAACCGCCGCGACTAAACTGCTGACACCGCTAATGAGTCCATCAAATATAAAGGAGCCCTCATCCAGCGACCAAGCCAGCTGAACCTCCTGCTCTTTGAGATAGGCCGCCACTGCAGCAGCACCCTCAGAGCCACCAATCTCTTCATCATGACCAAAACTAAGATACACCGTTCTCGTCGGTTGGTAACCAGACTCTAACAGGTAAGTCGTCGCCTCGAGAATGCCCACAACACCGCTCTTATCATCCAGCGCACCGCGACCCCAGATAACGCCATCGGCAATAACACCAGTGAAAGGAGGATGTTTCCACAGGCTCTCAGTTCCCGGAATCACCGGCACAACATCATAGTGGCCGGTGACGAGAATCGGCTTTAAAGAGGCATCAGAACCGGGCCAGCGATAGAGCATTGTGTCGTTGAATTGAAGGTACTCCAGCCGCTCATGAACGAGGGGGAATGTGCTGTGAACCCAGCTTATAAAACCCGTAAATTGGGACCTATCTTTATACGCGGGGGACTGAAATGAGACCGTCTGAAATTGAATTGACTCGGATAAATGCTGGGCTAATTCAGTTTCATTGAGCTCGATTTCAACTTGTTTAATATCAATCGCCGCTGGAGGCTGATGCAGCAGCGTACGCACAACGATCACCACCATCAATAAAACGGTGATCACTGCAGCTGTAATAAAAAAGCGTTTCACATTATGACCTTTTTAAGGTTTACAGTAAGCCTGATAGTTTGTAGCCAAATTTGTCGCTAGCTGTGAAAAATCCAAAGCAGCTTGAATTTTTTTGCCGGCCTCTCTTTTTTTTCCGCTCTCTTTTAACGCTTTAGATTCTTCCAGTAATCCTTGGGAAACCGCAAGGAATAATCCAGAGCCAGCACTGAGCTTTTTACAGTCTTCAGCCTTCCACAAACCTATAGATTGCTTTTCAACAGAAGTGAGTTCAGCCGCATGACCATCGGCCCAGCCCAATCCCGAAACCATCAGCGCACATATCAATGACAATAATAATTTCACCTAATTCTCCTCTGATTATTATTTGACTAGAGTCTTTTTTATAGGGTATTTCACTTTCATGCTAACAGGCCAGATTGGGATTATCATCCACTAATTTGGATCTGATAGTTTTCGTCCTGAACTCACCTTATCCACTGTCACACCTAGGCTTGTGCTGGAGGACAAGGAGAAATATTATCTATTCATCGGAAACAAAGGCAGCCTATCTTATGACTGAGTTAACCAGTAACGAAAATAACCTTACTTGGGCAGAGTTTGAACGCATAGATCTAAGAGTTGGCACGGTCGTGGCCGCAGAGATTTTTAAGGAGGCGATTAAACCTGCCATTAAAATGAGCATAGATTTTGGCGGTGACATTGGCGTTAAAAAATCCTCAGCACAGATTACCGATCACTATGACCCAGACCTATTAATCGGCAAGCAGGTCGCTGCCGTGGTCAATTTCCCCAAAAAGCAGATTGGCCCAATTATGTCGGAATGTCTTGTCACTGGTTTCACTCAAGACGATGGCAGCATCATACTGGCTGTTCCCGACAAGCAGGCCATCAATGGATCGCGCTTGGCCTAAAGGGCTAGTATTGGCCTAGTGGCTGGCTCAGTCCTTTACTTAGTGCTTGCCTCGATTCCAACCTACCTCAGACAAAGCCTTTTCGCCAAAATCCCATACTGGCTCCCACCATATCCAGCATGGGGGCTAACGCAGGTAAGTCTTGCCTGCAGCCCCTTTTATCTGAATATTTAAGCGTCTTAGGCTGATTTAGGATCCGCAGGCGTGGTCTTATTTAACCAACGGAACTGCACAATGATGCCCACCACAAAAATCAGCAAAAATGCCTGATGAAAACTAGCTAACAGTGGATCTTCAAAGGAGTCAATAAACGGGTCTCCCAGAGGCAGCCGGCGTAAAAAGTCAGTGATCGCAGGAATCATATGAAATAGCAGCGTACTCGAATATCCCAGTGCCTGAAAGTACATAGAAAAACCGCCAAACCACTTAAACTTCTCCATGATAATGCCGCCACTAACCGCTACTAGGGTCAATACCGCAAGCCAGTGAGCGATACCAAAGCCACCTTGGTTATATATTCCCAAGGCAGATCCGGCGACAATAATGGTAATCAACACATAGAGCTTCCCTGACTTATTTTGCAGAGAAATTATCTTGTATTTAAACAGCGTATAAAACGCGCTTACCAGCGCCCCTATTCCCAGTATTGTGTGAAACCAACCTAGCAAAGTCATCTCAGGCATAATTATTTTCTCTCTTTAAGTATTGTTGTTATTTATTATTTATGAGGGTTAACTAGGTACTTCTCACCCGTCGCCTGTTTCGCATAACCTCTAATAATCTCTGGCTTTAGCATTTCTTCAAGCGATATCTCTTGGGTGTAATGACTGGCAAAGGTGGTTTTGATCTCTTTAGCGACACGCTGGCGCATTGCACCAAATCGCTCCATACCAATGCGCCCGATCATTGGCGTCAGCAACCAACCGCCAAGACCCCATTGCATACCAAATGATCTGTTTAAAACAGTGGGCTGCATATCCAGACCGCCGTAGATATACACCTGCTTATAGGTATCTGAACCATAGCGGCTGTATTCCTTGGCGGTTTTATTGGCGGCGATTTCCATCGCTGCTAGTATCTGTCCGGGAAGCTTGCCTCCATTGCCGCCGCCTGTGGCATCAAAGCCCAGAGTACAGCCGGTTGCTACTAGCGCATCGACCAGGCTGGCCATAAAGTCGGGATCACTGGTATCGCAAATATACTCGGCACCAAGTTTTTTAAGGGTCTCTACCTGCTCGGGTTTTCTGACCACATTAATCAGCGGTACACCATCGTCCTGACAAATCTTGACCAGCATCTGACCCAGATTTGAGGCCGCAGCTGTATTGAGCAAAGCACTGTGATTTTCCATTTTCATGGTTTCAACAAACGCCAATGCCGTTAGCGGATTTACAAATGAAGACGCCGCTTCAGCAGCTGTAGTGCCATCATCCATCACCAGACAGCTGCTGGCAGGAAGACAGCGATACTGGCTATACATGGCGCCACCAGCAACACCCACGGTTTTACCAATCAGATGTTTAGCATTGGCACCGGCATCCACAACCACGCCACCACCTTCATTACCCACCTGCATGGAGTCATCCAGCCTTGGCTTCATAGCGCCCATCAGCCCCGGATGTATTTTCATTGTGGTAACGGCCTCATCACCCTCACCGGAAGTAGCCAAGGTATCCAAGTCAGCAGCAAAACTAATCAGAAGACCAAGGTCTGAAGGATTAATAGGGGAGCCTTCCACTTTGATTAGCACATCATTTTCGCCTGGCGTTGGCATTTCCCCATTAAAGATTGATAACTCCAATACGCCTTCACTGGTTATTTTTGATCGTATTTCTTTTGAGTTTTGCTCTGACATTGTTGCTCTACTCCGAGTTTAAAGTTTAAGTTTTATATTTGATCATTGATTGATAGCAAGTATGATATGGCCTTTAGAATGCTTTATACAAGTAGACACAATAATCATACTGGTATGTAAATATAGACTATAACAAAGTGACTAAATCCAATAACGCACTCGTTAACGTTGATCGGCGGCAAGTGGAAGATTTCTATGATCTGCGCGGGGGGCCTGTGAGATTTGGAGAGTTGAAGCGAGTTTTAACGCCTATTTCTTAACAGATGCTTACTAAACAACTATGGGAAGTGGAATGAGACCAGCTTATTTACCTTAAGGTATTCGAGATGATTCCGCCCAAGGTTAAGTACTCCCTCACTGAGTTCGGTAAGTCATTGGGCCCCGTTTTAAACGCCTAGTGTAAGTGCAGCACAAAAAACCAGACATTAATACAGGAAATATCTGGGTATCAGGGATAATAGCTGCCAAGGCGTATTTATCTAGTTCACACAGATCATTAGAAAGATTGCGTTTGCTCCGCAAACCCAAGCGCTCTCCTCACTGGCTTGCAGGATAAATTGTGATACTTGAAATCAAGATACCTAAACAACTACAGGGGCGTTAACCACCAACCATGTTCGTCAATTCGTCATTATCCCTGTTTCTATCACTATGATCGATTCCACTATTATAGAGCCTGCATCGCGCAACTATTTAGTGATTGATCGCTACATAGCTGACTTTATCCCTGCACAGGCACTTTGGCACGCACTTAGCAATGGCCTAGTTGATCAACTTGCCAACCAAAGCACCAGCACCGAACAACTGGCCGCACAGATTGGCGCTGAGCCAGAGAGTACAGAGTTACAGTTGTCGCTTCTGGCTAGCACTGGTGTTGTCGACAGTGAAGAAAATAACACCTGGCACCTCACCGAGCACTTTACCCAAGCCTTGATATTTCGCGACCTACTTGAAGCAAAACTAGCCTTTGCTACATTACTGGCTCCCGATCTATTAACCGGTGGCAAGGACTTTTTTAGCTCTCTGCATCGGTTTATGAGCTCTGCACGTACCTTTGATCTTTTTGATTATGAGCGAAGTTTTGAGATCAACGAGGAGAATTTAACTGCCACTGATCGCTGGGTCACCCTCACTGCAGCCTATACCCGTTATGAAGCTGTAACACTAACGGACTATCTTGACCTAAGTGACCATCGGCAACTGCTTGATATTGGCGGCAATAATGGCGAGCTCGCTCTGCATCTGTGCCACCATCTGCCAAAGCTTCAAGCTACCGTGGCCGATCTTCCTGTGGTCTGCGAACTTGGGCGACAGAGAGTCGCCGCGACCTCAAAAGCCGCCGCTATCCACTTTGTCGACACTGATTTACGTCACGAGCAGCCGCCGGGACACTACGACCTAGTCATTCTAAAATCACTGCTTCACGACTGGCCCGACGAGGCTATAGAGCATTTTATTGATCGTGCCTGGCAGGCATTAGAGCCAGGTGGGCAGCTCATTATTTTTGAGCGCATCAAGGCCAACCACTCGATTAGCCCGCCCCGCTATGGTGATTTACCCATCTTTGTCTTTGCGCAGTTCTATCGCGACCCAAACCTCTATATCAATCGATTGCAACAGTTTGGGTTCGTCAACATCGAGCAGCGAAAAGTAAATTTGGATTGGCCCTTTACGCTGATAACAGCTCGCAAGCCGGCCTTGCTGTAAACTCTAATTAAGCGGCCTTAGTAATTCTGTCTCGTCACCATAACGTTCACGATAGGCTGTATTTAAACCGAGACATTGCTGCGAATTGCACTGGTCTCTATGGACGCATTGATAAAAACCATTGCGCTCAAACTGGGTCCAAAATGCTGGATCTATCAACAACACAGGTTGGTCATTAATTAAGCGATCGCCATAGTCGCCCAACAGACATTCGGGGAAGTTTTTTACCTCTACACGCCGGCCCAATGATTCGGCCCGCGCAATGGCCTCAACTAGAAAAGGTAGCGCATCAGTAAATCGCGGTACTAGATTTTTCTCATCCCGCTCGGTCATTGGCCAGTAAAACCAAAACTCCATCTGAGCCAGTGAGGTCAACGAGGCTAAATTGTCGACAATATTCGGAAGCAGGTGATAACTCTCACGCGTAATAACACTGTTGGTAATGGCAATTACATCGTTGTAACCATCAAGGTTCTGTAGTCCGGCATAGGCTTTTTCCCAGGAACCGGGCACCTGAGTTATGGCGTCATTGGTAACTGAATCACATCCGGGAATACTAATAAAATATTCATTAACACCGGCGTTTATCAAGCGGTCGAGATAAACCGGATTGCCAAGTTTCATACCGTGGGACTGTATCCGTACCCGATCAAATCCCGCCGCTCGGGCGCGCTCTGCCAGCTCTGGCAAGGATTTCATTAGGGTAATTTCAGAGCCGGTAAGAATAATGCCGCGCCATGGGCGCTCATTTTGTTGCACCTGTAAAATCTCGGCAAACTGGTCCTCACTCTGAGGCTCTAGGGTATCCATTGTGCCCTCGATCATGCAGTGCACGCACTTTAAGTTACAGCGAAACTCCATTGTTAGAGAGACATAGTCGTCCTGTCCAAGCAGTTCCATTAAAACACCCCGTAGTAACTTGCCTTGGTAAACTGAAGCTGACCATCGACCACAGTGAAATCAGCACCAACATCAAAAAGTAGGTGGTCAAAACGATGTCTATTGTTATCAAAAAAGTCGGTAAGTTGAGACGCGAGCCCTACCCTTTGGAAGAAATAAGACAATTGCTTGGCGGTGATCCCTGAAAAATACAGAGCATCATTGGTTGGCTTGTTTGCCACTACAATCGTTCGACAATTGCGTAACTGAGGCATTAGCAGTTGCTCTATTGGCAGGGCTCCAAAGGGCGTGTGAATCGACAGAATTAGCTTGTCATAAATATCTTGCTGTCCTCGCTCTACATCAAAAAAATAGTATAGGTTGGTTAGAGTCGAACTGTTGGTGGTATGCCGATAACACAGACCCGAAGAGATCATGCTGCCATGATTAGCCACATTACCTATGTATAAATTAATACTGTCCAAGCTGCGTTGACGGGTGATAATCTGAGTATCAACGTCGATCGAAAACATAAAGTACTGTGATTGCTCATCGATGGTCACTTGGCAGTCAACATACTTGCTCAGTACCTTTAGCAGTCGAGTCGCAGAGGATGTTCGGTCGATGCGTTCGTAATCATAAAAATACAGCTCCCAACTGATCTGTCCATCGGCCCACTTAACTCCCCAGACCGTTTTCCAATCACCTAACTCAGTGCGAATCGCCTCGCAGATGGGCATCATCTGAGCTGTCACACCGGCAACCTCAAATGAATGCCACAGCAGATTAATGGAGCGCCAGCTATCGCCCGCAGAAATTGGCTGTGGCGATATGCTTGGCCACAGACAAAAATCAAGAGCCAAGTCATTATGCAGGGCTAGCTCGGGGCGCTCTAACCTGGTTATATTATTTAACAAATGAGACACCAGAAGCTACCTCCCTCACCCCGTAGTAACAGGTTATAAAGGGTTCATTTTGACGGCCACAGCCCCAAGCTAAGTGTCCTAGTTGCGCGCGATTATTGGCCGCCAACCAGTGCTCAAGCGCAGCTCGATTGGTCGGGCTCACAATGACTAATACCGAAAGCAGTAAAGACTGGACATCCTCTAGCACAAGGTTTGCAGTGTACAGATTAGCGTCTATCGAGCGACGCTTAGTAGCGGGCTCTACAACGATCAGCAGTTGACTCTGGGCGCTGGCCAACTGCCTGTTACAGGCCTCCAATAAACTCTGTATACCCGCTTTTAGCAGGCTTGGCAGCTGGCCCTGAGATGTCGCTACCACAGCGCCAACTGGCCCATCGTCCAGCGCTGGCGATCGGCCGTAATGGGTGGCAACAGGTGCGCCATCTACATGCCATTTATAGGCTAGGTAATGGGGGCTGATTCCAGGGTTGTGCCATTCCCTGACTGACCACTGGGGGTCATGGGGCGCGACAGACTGGGATTCAAAATACATTTTCATAACCAGTTTGCGACTATTATTTGCCGCCAGCCATGGTTCATAAACCGCCAATTGTGGCGCATCTTGCAGCCCAAAATGAATCAGCTCCGCACTTTCAAAAGCAGCGGCTAGAGGCGGATGATACTGCTGATCCAAACCACATTGGGCCAACAGGGTGGCCACTTTATCCCAGCCCCCAGCCGCCAGCAGATCATCGCGGTGAAAGCTGATCAGTGCACGACCACCGATCAGTCCCTGAGCTGCAACCTTAATCGAGCGCTCAATACCATAGGGGACATTGAGCGCTGCGGCAAAGTGCCCAAGACGTTCAACATAGGTATTTTCGCTTAAGGGGCTCGACAAGCGACCCCCGGAACAATCTGACGCTGACGATTATCAAACTGTGCGCTGGCCACAAAACTGGCACTGGCAGCTTCCAGCATAGGAGCGCGCTCGACTACTGTGGCCTGGACGGCTGCCCCCTGACCGAAGACTGCCATGGTGATTTGAGCGCCGGGCGCCAAGGCGACAAAACTCTGCTGCTTGGCGGTCATACTCAGCTTCAACTGATCGACATTGATAAGCCTTATTACGGGTCTTTCACCACTCCATTCACCGGCGTTGATCAGTACCTCTGCCACTACTCCGTCAAATGGCGCGCGCAGGGTCAGCAGATCAACCTCGGCTGCAATCTTTTGACGCTCAAGGGTGGCGACAGAGGCCTCACTCTGCAAACGATCAATTTCACTGTCGGCAAGTAACCTCTCGTCAATCAAACTTTGATTGCGTTTTACTGCACGTTGGGCAAAGCGCTCTCTTGCCGCCGCCAACTCAAACGAGGACTGCGCCAAATCTTGCTTTAAGGTTAACAACACCTCATTTTGGGCTACCCGTTGGCCTGCAACCACATTGACCTTATCGACAATTCCCCCGAGACCAGTTGCCAATTCGGCATCACGACTCGGCCGCACAATGCAGCTGGCGATAACTAAGGGCGCCGCACCAACCTTATTGGCATCGCCAATAACACTGTCTTTGCCTGTTTGGGCACATACAGTCCCGATCGGAAAACAGGCACAGAATAAGCTTGTGATAATTAAACGCATGGTGCTGCGTCTATTGTAGGGGGCGGTGGCCAATGACTGCATAGAAACTTTTCAACCTCTTCTGTTCCTTTTTAATATTATCGCGTTGTTTGCGGCGGAAACGAGCGCTCTGCCATTGGCGCCAATACATAACCAACCTAGCGGCACTGGTCTGCCAAGATTTTGGCAAGCCAACAATAAACCATATTATCATACCCCCTTGGTCGATTTTTTGCTGCCACTGATGCAGATCGCCATGAGTAGCATTGGATTGGTTGGAGACGACCTTAGCACCCTGTTTAGCTGCTTCTGAACCAAGAAGAGAATCCTCAAGAGAGAGCAACAACCCTATGACGCCCGGATCGCCTTGACGGCCTGCACGGCCAAAAAACTGTTGATCATTGCGCACTAGGTCATGACGGTCGAGAAGAATCACCTCAAGCCCCCCCGCAGCTCGTACCTCGGCGCTTATTTTTATATCTGTGCCCCGACCCGCCATAGCCGTTGCGACTGTGATACCACCGGCTTCGCCAGCGCAGGAAATAATTGCCGACTCCTCTGCAAGCGTGGTGGCATTGAGAAGCCGGTGGCCTATATCGCTTGCTGTTAGCTGGGCCGACACTTCGAGAGACCGAGCAACAGAGGCCGTGCCTATCAGCACAGCCCGCCCTTTCGACTGACAATCTAACAACTGCTCAACTAACCACTGCAACTGCTCAGACCGATCGCTGGCCACTCGTGTTACGCGTTTTGTTAAGGCCAGCGGCCGATGTGTAGGCAGCACTTTGCTGCCGACGCGGTAATTTTTTCGCAGTTCACGACGCACGCCCTGCAACGTGCCTGACATACCAGACAGATACCGAAAGCTAGCAAAGAACTCTGGATAGATAAGCATCGCCTGGGTTCTTGAGCCAGCAGTGGGTTCAACCCCTTCTTTAAGCTCTACAATCTGATGTAAACCCTGTTCCCACCGCCGGTCAGGTGAGGGCCTACCTGTATGTGGGTCGACAATTTGAATACCGCCGTCGACCACTACATAGTCACGGTTGTAGACAAAACTCCAAAATGCTGTGACGCCGAGCTCTAGCGTATTAGTTAGCACTGCTCGACTAAATTCCTCACCATAATGGTCAATAAGCTTTTGCTCTAGTCGCAGGCGAACCTCGTTGGCAAGCCGTTGGTGACGACCCTCACCCACCAGCTGATCGGAGGTCACTTCACTGAGTAGTACTACTATCTCTTCATAGAGAGCCAACTGCTCGCTGGCCAGCGGTATCTGTTCAGAGAGAACAAAGGGTACTGTCGCTTCATCAATAAGTAGAGCATCTGCCTCATCAACAATCGCCATTTCACCCAGAGCTCTATCTAGTTCGGTGATTGCAGGAGCCTTGGTCCAACGTGGCAAGCCCGCATAGTCAGCCTGTTGGCGGACCTGCTGACGAATACGATCAAAAATTGCCACGCGGGGTGCCATATAGAGTACATTGGCGCCATAAAGTGGTAGTCGATCCGCCTCTTTTTGGCTCTCTAAAAGCACTTCAGTTCGCAAGTTTAACTCTGCAAAACAACCGGCAAAGTCGTTGCGATCACGCTCGGCCAAATAGTCGTTGACGGTGTAGATGCTCACACGACGACCAGCACAGGCAGCTAAAGCAGCGGCAATGGCGGCCGCCAGTGACTTGCCTTCACCGGTGCGCAGCTGGCAGACAAAACCTGACAACAACAGCAGAACAGACTGAATCTGAACCTGGTGGGCGCGCAGCCCTAACTGCTGAAAAAACAACTCTCGCAGTTCTACCAATAGCTCTACCACAAGTGGCATTGGCGGAGTATAGGGCGCTCGGCGCAGTTCAGCGATGAGCACCGAACGTGGTCTGCAATCTGCTTGCTGATCGTGGCGAACGACTACCTCCTCCGCTAGTTTTGCGGCCTGCCGAGCCGTCATAGGCTGTAGCCAACCGCGCTGTTTTTTATAGAAAAGATTTATCGCCTGCTGATAGATCATCACCTTAGGCCTTTAGGAAACTCAAGAATTGGGTTTCGATAAAACGCCAAATATGATTAGCGAGAGGCTCTTGGGGATGGCTGACCCGAACATAGAGTCGTTCTTTAAAAGCCCGTACGGCAAAATCTGGGACGCTTAAAACAACTGCTACCACCGGCCTCAAAGTCGCAATACGCTCGCCATCACGGCCATCCCGCGCAAACTGGCCGCCGCCATCAAGAGTAAAAGCAATATCTGAAAGCTCATTCACTGCCGATGGCAAGACCTGCAGGCTGATATCTTGATTATAGGTATGCCGCCCATCACCGCTGCGCAATTCTACAGTCTCGGTCGACTGGCGTAATCGATCCGCTACACTTTCCGTGACATAGCCTCGAATCTGGATCAATTTATCATTGCGAATAAGTCCAATTTGCTCGCCGCGACTAGCATAGTCTGCTCCTTGCATGACGCCATCATGCCACTGCAACTCACCGGCGACGGCGGCTCGCACATCCAGTTGTTCTAACCGTTGGTCAATTCTCTGCTGCTCGGCTTGAGTGGCTGCGATAACTGCATCGAGTTTAGGCAGCTCAGCGGTCGCACCGTAGACACCTTGACGCTGACTTTCATAGCGGTCTAGGCGGGCCATCAATACTTTTTTACGTATTGGCAGGTCGCTGTTGGTGACGCTAATAAGGGTTTGACCAACAGATACTTGGGTGCCTGCAGCCAGCCGTGGCTTGCTGAGCTGGCCTGTTTCTGCAACTCTGACAATACTATCATCTCGAGGCAGTACCAGAGCCTCAAAGTTGGTGGTCGATGGCATTGGCATCCAGCCTAAAAGTAAAACAACAAGCCCAACCGATCCTGTTAGCGCTAGTACAAAACGCCCTTTCATCAAATGAAATGAGGACTTGCGCCACCCACTGCGCAATGACTTTACCAGCGGCACCAGAATCCCCATAGTGACAAACAGACCCACCAGTAGCAGACCAAACAGGGGTAATATGCCGGTCAAATAGATTGATATTCCCACTACAATAATCATTCGATAGGCAAAAGAGGCAATTGCATAACCGAGCAAACGCCCACACACATTCACCATCTGTTCCTGCGCTGGATCCCGCTGCCAACCCAGCAGAGCTCTACCCAATTGGTAGCCAAACATGTCATTGGCGCGGCGCCCAAGATTAGGAATTTCCCAAGCATCTGACAGCACATAGTAAGCATCAAATCTGACCAGCGGATTACCATTGAACAGCAGACTCGAAATACCCCCGACGATTACTATATTGGCGGCAATCGCACGCAAAATACCTGGCTCAGCAGCCACCCAAACAATCATTGCCAACGAGGCCAATACCAACTCGGTCGCTATACCGGCAAAGCCAACTGCCATACGCTGATAACGTTTAACAAACATTGAGGCATCGGTAGCATCGACGTAGGGCACAGGAAAAAAAACCAAAAACATAAGTCCAACTTCATGCACATGGCCACCCCAGCGTCTCACCAACACCGCGTGAGCAAGTTCATGAAAGGCTTTGATAAACGGGTAGGTGAGCACCAACAATATAAGATTTTCCCGCAGCACAGCAGCGTCGAGCAGATTATTTTGAAATTCTGGCCACCAGCCAATAGCCAGCACTACACCAACTAAGACTATTAACAGATAGGCGCTCAGCAGCAAAGGGTGAGTCAGGACTGTCTCTAACCAGCGGTTACGAGATAAGAAACTATCTGGGTCCCAGATTGGCAGTTTAATACTCAATGGCATAACTACTTTTTGCATAACCTGCTTCCAGCGCGCCTTGCGCGCTTCTTGACCAGCCACCACACCCTGGCGCTCCGCACCTTCAAGTTCTATCAGTTCCAATCTAATTAACTGATCAATCAAGTCGACTAAATCGCTCTGGCGCGGCAGCGGCTGTACCTTCTGATCAACCATTCTCTGCCAGATGCTTTGCAGATCGCGATCACCATCAAAGCGCCTAATAATCTCCCAGGCATAGCGGCTAAACCTATGGCAGCGGCCACTGTACTGATCCTGAATAATAAAGGTGGGTTCACCGCGATAAACATGCCGCGCTGTGCGGGTCTGTGCCGAGAGACGTGGCTTTAACTGAGCGAGTAGATGCCAGTCGCGGTGATACAGATGCGTGGTACTCATTAGATGCCAAACCAACGCCATAGCCAGCGTTCGACTACGTAGGTGAGCTGCCTGGTCCAAGACGTCAGCGCTGAAGCACGACCCACATCAAGGCGTGCAATTCCAACCATGCCAGGCTGAAACCTGTCATCGGCCCCTGCACCGCCCAACATTGCCTCAGCCAACAGAAAACTGCCACCTTGCTCGGCAACCAGATGGGGTTTGATCCCAGTGACCTCAAATTCATAGGTTACCTCAGTGCGCGCATTGAGAAATAATTGACCGCGGTCACCTACTTTTACGTCACTGAGACGGTATTCAGGGATCTTTATCTGAATTTCAAAATCATCCAGTGTCGCCAATACAAACAGTAAGTCGCCACTGCGCACCGGGTCGCCCAACCGCTGTGAAAGATCACCACTAATTACCAGGGCATCGACTGGCGCCAATACCTTTAGCCTCTGCAGTTGCTGGTCGACTAATTCAAGTTCTGCTCCAGCTTCATTTAGCCGCGCCTTAACAACCGCCATATCACCCTGTAAACCCTGTGCTACAGCCTGTAAATACTCACTCTCCAGGCGACTATAGCGAGAGAGGCGCTGAAGGCGCTCCAACACAAGGTCACGGCTATCCAGCTCAGCCAATAACTGACCAGCAACTACCCTATCTCCCTCCTTGACGCTGGCATTGCGCAGATAGCCATCCATCAGCGCAGAGACACGCTGTTGGCGCTGAGGGAAGAGCTCGGCGCCCGCCGAGAGTTGCTCGTCTACCTGCCAGAGCGAACTGACCAATAAAAATATTATCAGACCAATCAAAGCCAGCTTAGCCTTTAAAAACCCACTGCCAAGCAGCGCGGCCAATGTTGCAGCCAAGTCATCTTTTAATCCAACCACAAAGGGTCTGGCTAGTTTTTTCCGCGCCAGCAGAGCTGGAATGGACAGAGACAAGACCTGCTCTAATTCGATAGTTTTTTGTTCATCGAGAGGCTGCTCGTGAAGGAATACCACAGCACCTAAAGGTTCTTGCAGCCGATAAGATGGTTCTTCACTCTGAGTGGAAAATTGGTCGGCAAATAATGGCATTGAGCTTATAGTTAAGGGAGCAAACTCACGACTAAATGCCTGCTGGGCCAAACGCACAATGCCGTTATCGCGATTATCCCCCTCGACCACTGCCAACTGCTGATCAAATGCTTCCTCGGCTGCATCGGTGGCCAGAGATAATAGGTGGCGCTTACCTTCAAAGTGACCGATGCCAGAAACCTGCTCTAGTACTAACTGACCGCTACTCTGTAAAAACAGTAGCGAGCGCTGCGCATCGACGACACTATTGAGATCGACTAGCCACCCCTGACAGGCAGCTGAATAGTGTTTAGCAGCCAACACCCTCCCAGCCAAAAGTAACCCAAGTTCATTTTGTTGACTGCCATGTGCAGCACGACTTGCGGCTAGGCCAGCGTCAAATGCACGCCAAAGTAGCGACCATTGCAAAGCGCGATCAGGTGTCTTCCATACGGTTGTAACCACAAGCTGACTGCGCTGTAGATAAATAGCCTGCAACACCAAACCATCGCCTATCGATAGCTCGACATTAATTAATCCTTCAGTTTCAACGGCATCGATCTGACTAATCTCACTGAACAGTCGGTCTACCGCCTCTAAATGATGATCTATAAACTGGGGCTCAGTGTGTGGTAACAGGCCTAGGGGATAACTCTCTTTTGCACGGGCTACTGCACCGTCAAACACCACTGCTTCGAATAGTTCGGGCCACTGGCCGAGTTGCTGATCTAAGAGTCCTTGAATCTGCTGAGTAATGTCGCTGTCATCACTCAATGCCGCTCCCTCATATCATCGGCCAATGTTTTTTCATGGCTCTTCTTTAATTGCGTAAGATGCGCTGCGAGTGAACGTAACCCAAGGCGCCTTGAATGAAGGCCTCGCTTGGCCACTGCCAACCCAGCCACCGCACCGATAACCTCTTGATGCATATCGGTAGACTGCTCATCGCTATCTGAATCAGCACTCTCAGAGGCAGTGACAGGCAAGTTTTCTTCGCCTACGATTTTTGCCGGCTGACTAGGCAACGAGCGCAGTTCAACCTGTGAATCTATGGCTATAGGTTCGATCTGGGTCTGCTGCTGCTTATTGGCCACGATACCCTGTTCAAGCAGATCCAACACTGTACGGTCTAGTCGAATACCCTCTGGTGCTAGCAAATTGACTGGCACTGTTGATTCCATTTCTATACTGCTTTCAAGTTCGCGTACCTGAGCAGAGGCAGGCATGTTGCGAATAGCCGATTGCAGTTCAGTGGTGTCCCCTACAGCCACAGCCACCTTGCGATCACCCAGCAACTCGGCTTGCGTCGTGCGGAAAACATCGTGCTCAAAGGTGGGAGAGCGCAAATAGACAAGACTCTCAGCGCCTTCGGCATCAATTTGCAACAGTACTTCCTGGTAGTCTCCAAACAGCAAATCATTTGCAAGATCGCCACCCAATAAATCGCCACGATGACCAGCAAGAACAATATCGCCACCACTGCCACTCTTTAATTGGTCGACACCACCCTTACCGATATCATCGGCCATGATCCACAGGCTGTTGGCATCTCGAGTAATGATACCGTGATCACCCAACACAACATCATTACCGCCACCTGCATTCACTGTATCATCACCGGCTGAAGCAATAATAAGATCGCGACCTGAACCACCAATAATAGTGTCGTTACCACCACGGGCGATGAATCGATCATCAATAGAGATATAACGGCCCTCGCTATCAGATAGGATCGTACCTAGGTCAGCCAGTATTATCGTTTCACCAGCGCCATTAGTAATAACATCGGCACCATCGCCCGCAATAATTTGGTCGCGACCACCTCCCGACGTAATATGATCATCTCCATCAAACGGTTGCACCTCAAAAAGTCCATTGACGGTTCTGCGAATGCCGTCAGACCAATACATATCAGCTAGATCGCCAACCAATGTATCGTCTCCATCACCACTGTCTATGACGTCAGAGCCGGTTCCACCCATCACGCTATTATCACCATGCCCTGCATCAATAATGTCATCATCAGCAAAGCTATGATCGAGTAGTAATGGCGTAATAGTGGCCACAACACCCTGATCCAATCGTATATCGGCAAGATCGCCAACAATAATATCTTCGCCATCTCCGGCAATAATAATATCGCTACCCGTACCACCAATTACCCTATTGTCGCCATGGCCTGCATCAATACTGTCATCGCTATCAGTACTAATAACACCCGCCAAATAATCAGAGGGGAGCACAGATAAAACCAAGCCTGCATCGTCTCGTCTCAGGGTCAATTGGTCGCCAGCAATGAGATCATTGCCAACACCAGCGGTAATATTATCGCCAGCCACACCGCCGACAATAATATTAGAGCCGCCAAGAATACTAATAGTATCTCTGCCGCCAACGGTAAAGTCAGTGTCTATAGTTATCAGGTCAGTCACTATTGAAGCCTGGTTAAGGAACAGACTCACATGGTCACCAGCAACGATATCACTATCGATACCAGCAGTTATTTCGTCGTCTGAGGCGCCACCAATAGCAATATTAGATCCGTCTCCCAGGTGCAGACTATCGGCACCACCAGCGGTCACAGTTCCAACGTCACGGCTGAGCACGGTCTCTAGTAAACCTTCAATGCTCCATTCAAATCTAGCAAAGTCGCCCGCCACCACATCGTCACCAGTACCAGTGACCACGGTATCATTACCATGCCCAGTCAACGCAATGTTGTTATCAACACCAGACGCCACTGCGAAACGAGATGCCTGAGGACTTTCGGTCTGACCAGACACCGTTGGTTCGACAAATATCGTACTGTCAGCAGTTTCTGACAACCTTAACGTGTCATCGCCACCCGCACGACTTTGGTCGTAATCAAAGGTCACCGCCGAGGTCAACACACCCTCATCCGTCCAGATAAACTGACCCACATCACCTAAGGCATAGTCGGTACCCAAACCAGCATAGATACTGTCGCTACCCACACCACCTGCAATCAGGTTGTCACCCGAACCGGCGTTGATCAGGTCATCGCCACCATCCTCATTCACCGTGTCGGTGGTCTCTAGCAACACCACAACACCGGCATCGGTAAAGTCCAACAGCACATGGTCGCCAGCCAACAGATCATCACCCTCACCCGAGAGGATGCGGTCTGCACCAGCGCCACCAATAATAAAGTTATCTCCATGACCGGCATCAATCAAATCGCCGCCACCAACAAGCTTGCCCTGATCATCACGGGTTGCAGCATCGTTGCTCACAAGCAGGCTAATCACACCCGCCGGAGTCCAGGTAAACGTACCAAAGTCACCCGCCAACCAATCAACACCACTACCACTGGTAATCTCATCGGCACCGCCACCTGCCAGCGCAACGTTGTTGTCTGAGCTGCGATCTACGCCAACGAAATAGCCACTGTTCAGGGTCAGTGCACTCGCCGCCGCCGCTGCACTTAATGAGCGCTCGCCAAGCTGTAAGCCGGCCGCAATCAAGGTTGAATCCTCAATGATAGAGGTAAACAGAAGATCAGCCGCCTCGCCAGACTCGGCGGCCCAAGGCAGCGTCTTGGCGCTGACTAGTACTGCGTTATCCCATAGGAACTGAGCCTGATCACCTGCGACTACATCACGGCCCAAGCCACTCAATAAGATGTCACTTCCGACACCGCCGGCAAGTACATTATTACCTGCACCAGCCACAATAATATCGTCATCACCGGGCATGTCGGTGCTGTGGTCAGTGGTGATCAGTGACACTGGCGTGTAATCATTGTTGCGTTCAAACACCCCATGATCACCCACTAGCCAATCATTACCCGCTCCGGCGCGAATATCGTCGCTACCAGCGCCGCCGATGGCCATATTGTTACCACCACCGAGGTCGATAACATCGCCTGCCGCTGTGACGTCATAAAATACGTTGAAGGTAGTGGTGGCACCAAACTCAATGGTGCCATGATCGCCAATCGCAAGATCGTCATCGGATTCGCCAGCAACACTCTCATCCATCGATATAACATCAATGCCACCGCCGCCAATCACAATATCAGCACCACGGCCGGTCCTTATAATATCGCCACCATCATCACTACTGGCTAATGCTGTTACAAAGTCGAGGGTTGTTGCATCAGTGTCATCACCATATTGGAAGTCAAAGCGACCGAAGTCACCGAGTACCAAATCATCACCGTACAGTGCCGAGCCATCGACATCTCCTGTGATGGTATCGGCACCGGCGCCGCCCACTAATATATCGGCGTGATTACCACCACGAAGGATGTCTGCGGCACCAAGGTTAATATCTTGTGTTTCAAAGAAGTTAAGTTCCTGAGTTTCGTAACCGACCAAACGACCCCAAAGCCAGCCATGTGTCTCAACGATACGGGCGTAGTCACCGACCAACCAATCAATACCATCACCGCCATCTAGCGTATCACTGCCAGCGACGAGCAGATCACCGGACCCACTATCTATCTCAGCCTCGCTAGCTGAGGGCAGAGTCACCAACACTCGGGGCAGGTTGATATCTGTCTCTGCATCAACTGGCAGCAAATCGATACGCACATTACCGGTAAGGTTGAGGCCCTGATCGCCGAGTAAGGTATCATTTCCGCCGTTACCAAACAGTTTATCGTCACCGCCGCCACCGAGCAGCATATCTTCACCGCTGCCACCACGAAGTGTGTCATTACCGGCACCACCATAGAGCACCACCCCACCGCTGCTGCCAGATGCATCGAGGACATCATCACCGCTGTGGAGGAACGCCGTAGCAAACGCACTGTGCTGGCCTGTGCTGGGTAGATAACGGTTAGCGTTCTGATCTGTGTCACCGAAGAAAACAAAGCTGCTGGTGCGCAATGAGCTACCGACAATAGTAAAGGTATCGCTACCCACTACGTCGTCAACTAACTGATTGCCGCCACCATGCACGGCAAATAATGGCGCCTCGCGCAAGACATTACCGCTGATCGCAGTATAGGATCGATCTGATATTAGGGTGGTCGAAAGCTGAGTCAAAATGAGTGTCAAGCCATCGGCTGATAGGCCCTTGAGATCGTAACGGCCATTGACAGAGCTATTGACGTCGGCAAGGTTAACCACGTCGCCCTGACGGAATCCGGCTGCATACCAATCCTGATCACCGCTGCTGATGTAAACGAGATCAGTTGTGGAATCAAAGACAAAATCAATATCGATATTACTCAGTCCAGACTGAGTAATATCGACATTGATTTGATCATCACCTGAACCCATCAGCAGCTCGGCAAATTCGACGCCATAGTAGGAGATTCCTGCAGGTATACTTGCGGTTATATTGCCCGCTTGGTCTTCCGCTTCAACACCCACTAAACCCATGCCCAGTCCAGTGATAGTGCTGGTAGTGATGTTGGCTGTGTCATTGCCGACACTGGAGTCATTGTAAATAAACAGACGATCTGTCGCCGTTGATTCAGACTCCGCCACATCGACACCCTGTGCAGCAAACGGTGTCTCGTCGGGTAACATGATCGCAGTATTTAGGGCGCGTTCAGCATTCGTGGGGCCACCCTCAATCACCAACGGACCCTGAACTTTAGATGTGTAATGCCCTGCCTGTGGGAACTGCATGTTCAGTGAGTCAGCCGCTGTCAGTACAAAGTTACTATCACCTGCCAACTCAACAGTTTTTAGTTCAGACCAGTCGACTGCAGTGAACGTCACCGCCGGCGTATATCCTGTCACTACGACGTCGGTAAAGTCACCATCGCTGGTCATATCGTGCGGGGTAGCCAACGTCAGTAGGTTGCTATTAATTTCGTTAACTTTGATATAGGCATTTTCATCGAGGCCGACAATCCCAGAAATCTGCACATAGCTGCCTTTACGAACGCCTTCACGACCCCAATTAAAGTCGCTATCGGCCGTTAGTAGCATTTGATCTCGACCACTGCCAGCTATTGACAAAGACACTGTTTCAGAGTCGCTTGCCTCGATAATAATGTCGTTGGTCAGCGGGTCTTCACTAACATCTAAACGAGTAGTGGTAACGCTATCATAGTCGCCGGCCAAGGTCGGGGTGTAGTCACCACCAATGGTGAGAGTCAGCCCGTCTTCGGATATTGAACGCACTAGGTACTGTTCATCAGGCGCGTTATCAACCTGAGCATCTAACCCACTAATACGAATATAGTCAGCCACTTCATAACCGTTCCAGCCATCAGCACGCGTAAGCGCCAGAATGGAGTGATTGGTTTCGCTTACCGTAATGTCGGCGAGGATTAATTCACCTTCAGTGATCTGGCGCATGAACACATCGCCAGCAATTTGCGGAGTACTGGTACCATCGGTCAAAATATCGACGGTAACATCATTGGTCGGTGCCTGAGATAATCGCAGCTGATAGCTATCGTTGATAGCATCAACGCCATCGGCTGCGGCAACAACTCGCGTGTTGCCATCCGACTCAATCACCACAACATTGCTCGAGTCATTGTCATAAACATCGACACCAATCTCTTTATTGGCGCCGGTAAATCGACTCTCAGTCTGGTCGGACGTCAGAGCAATAATGAGCACCTCAGTTTTAAGGTTCTCGACTACATTGTCATCGACCGCCAACAGATACACCGTTTGTCCAGTGCCCCAGTTACTGTCATCAAATGTGAGTGCGAGGCTCTGCCACTGGTCGGCGTCAGTCTGCTGTGAATCATTGAGGTCAGTCACTGCGATAACACTGGCCGCATCTAAACCCAGTTCGAGCAACTGGTGGGTAATTGTCGCAGTCACAGTCTCACCACTGTCAGGGGCAACTGAAAGACGCACCTCAATAGAGTCTACCAATCGGTCAGTGACATCTCCCTCAACGACGATATTGTTGGAATTGCTCTCAGTCACAACGACAGCACCACTGTCATCATCAATGATGCGTAGTTCCATGTCAGAAATCAGCGCGAAGTTAAGTTCCTCGACTGGATTATTATCTTGATCATAGGCGGTGGCAAAGTGGTTGATCATCACCGTGCGATCACCCTCTACTGCGGTGTCGTCAACGGCTTTGACATAGACTGTCTGCGCAGCCCAGCCACCATTGCCATCAGCGATAAATGTGAGGGTAATCGCGTCAGCATAGGTACCGTCGCTGGTTATTGCCAACTGCGCAGTGTCAGCATCGGCCGCGCTGCGTCGATCCTGACTGGATGACCGCACTGCCGACACAGTGATAACCACTTTCGTGCCGACCGCCACTTGAGTTTCACCTATCGAAAGGCTTACCGAGTAGCTATCGGCACCGGTATCACCCTCTACCACTTTAGTGTCGCCATCAGTGGGTGTGACAATAATAGCGCCCGACCTAGAGCCCGCTGCACTCACCGCGACGCCATTGACGAGCAGGCCATCATATTTGGCGTCAGTCGAAGAGACGCCGTGACCAACCACGCCTGCTACACCATCGGCAGACTGGCTAACTACACGGTCGATAACATCACCGCCAACGATGAAGGTATCTTCACCTAGGTTACCAATCAACGTCGTAGCAACACCAGCCCTAGTTGAGAGCACATAGAAGATGTCATCACCCTCTAGCCCATCAATTTCGATTGCCTCTTCAAAGCCACTGACACTGATGTTAAGTCCAGCACCAAAGACACCTCTGTCAGTCACTACAAAACTGTCATCAGCTTCCGAACCAAGCACCGCGATGGTGTCAAAGCCAGAGCCACCATCGATGCTTATCGGCGCATTTATATTGTACTGAACAGTATCATCACCAGCACCGGCATCGAGCATTAGATTTTGCTCGGCGACAAAGGCCCACACTAAGAAATTATCATTACCGTCTTCGCCCTCCATGCGCATAACGGCTTTATTCGAGTAGATGAAAAATGAATCTGCATCTTCGCCACCATACATAACAATAGGCGCCGAATTACCGAAACTGACATAGCCGCGCGTTATGCGTGTGGTATTAATTTCGTCGCCAGCGCGGACATTGCTCGAGGAATAACGTCCAGTTTCCTCATTGAAGTCAGTTGGGTCGCTTGGATTAGAGCCGTACACCTGCCCAAGCTGGAATGTATCCTGCCCCTGGCCACCATCAAGAGTGAATATTGTCGACGTGTCATCAACAACAAAAACATCATTGCCCTCATAGCCATTGACAGTGATACGACCATTAATGGACTCATCATAGTTGATCCGCTCAACCTCATTGCTATAGGTATTGACCTCGAAGCTGCCGTGCATGCGTGCGATAAAGTTGCGCCGGATCAAGAAAATATCGTCTTTGTCAGTGGAGTAACCGGTAAACTCATCTTCCCCGGCAAACGCCTCGTAACCTAGACCTTCAACAAATAGGGTGTCTACACCATCATCGCTTTCACCGCTATCGAGTACGCTGAGTATGTAGTCACTTTTAGCCTCTGCCTGGTCAATGTCACTGACCAATACGCGCACCATATCAGACCCACTCTGACCGTCGAGATGCAAATGGCCGAGTCGTGAATTGAGATGGTATAGGGTCATTTGATCTTCGCCACTGCCACCGAGGAACCTGGCGTCACCGACAAAGCTGGTTCCGACCATCTCCAGGATATCGTCGCCGCTACCCATATCGATAATAATATCGGCAACCATTGCCTGTGCCTGCTCTGCCGTCACCGCACCCTCGATAGGGGCAGCAGACTCGAAGCGCTGATCGTAAAGTGCCAATATGTCGGCACCATCACCAGTTTCAATAGTAATGCGGTCATCCGCTAGCAGCGCACCGCGCAGCTCAAATTCGGTAGCAGCATTACTATTGAAACTGAAATCGGTCGCCGCCGAAACTAGGCCACCCTCGGCCAGAGTAAATTCGCTTTCACCGGCCGCCATATCAACTGAGATCGCACCGCTAGTGGTGCTTAGATCACCCTCGACTATGACCCTATTATTGTCATTGCCCGTGATGATTGAGAGATTGTTTTTTGCAGTAACGCTTGCGGCTGCTTGCACCAACAAAACATTGATGCCGGCACCGAGAGAAAACTGTATATCATCCACGGTGGTATCAATTTCTGCGTGCTGTGAAATGGTTATGTTGTCATCACCATCGCCCGTTGCGATTAGTATATTGTCCACCGAGCGGACAATACCATCCAGCGTTATCTGATCGACGTTGTCGCCGCCGTTGATAGTGAGATTAGTGACAGCTTCAACACGACCATTTTCCAACAACTGAAGCTGATTGTTGTCGGCACCTAGTTCGAAGGTAACTGTACCCAAAATGGCCTCAACAACACCAGTACCAGTTACCTGCACAATGTCATCGCCCGCGTCTGTTTGAATCACTACATTTTCATTTGCAGAGTTTAGACTGCCGGCAACCGTCACCGTATCAATACCGTCATCGCCTTCGATGGTCAACCGTTCCTGCGCTGCTAACTCACCGCTTTGGGAAATCGCCAGGTCATCTTCGCCGAGTCCCAAATCAATGGTTAGGTTTCCAGCGCTGGCTGTGAGCGTGCCGTTAATAGTCAAAACGTCGTCATCGGCCGCTACATCCACCACAATGCTACCGGTCGACGCCTGCCAGCTACCTGTCAATTCCAAGGTATCAACGCCGTCACTGCCAAGATAATGAAAACTACTGGCATTAAGGCTACTAGCGGCCGTGTCGCTACCGTGAGTAAATGTCACTGCAGCACTGCTACTGAAGTCAAAGCCTATTTCATCACCAGCACTCCAGTCGCCCAACAATGTCACGCGATGGTCACCAACTCCTGCAGACGCCAGGGTAATGTCTCCCTCGTAGGCACGTAGGACGCCATCCAATAGTGCCTCTGTGACTTCGGTATCTGGATCATCTACGCCGTCCAGTTGGTAGTCCATAACTATTGCTATGCTATCTCTGGCTCGCAGATCAACGTCACTGCCAATGGTCACATTATCACCACTGTTTATAATGACATTGCCATGAGTAGTACCGCCATCAGCCGCGGTGATGAGATTGCCGTCACTATCAACGCCAGCGTAAACCTTCACATCACCAGTAATGCTGACGGTATCCCCACTACCCGCCTCATCTGTAGAATGCAGGTAGATGGCACTGGCGAAAACATCGGTTGAGACAGTGATCGGTGAATTGCTCTTTAACCAGAACAAATCGTCTGTGTTAACACCACTGTGATCAATCGTTATACCGCCGAAACTTTCTAAGTAGGCTCTGCCGGTAGTTGAGGAAGTCTCTAGCTCAATAGTCCTGCCGTCACGATCTTCTTCGGGAATTAAAAGCCTTATCGGCGTTGCCACGGTTCCAATATTATCTCTGGCAAACAGATTAACTCGACCACTGAGTATCATCGATGCGTCGCCGTCAACGCTGGTATATTCAAAAATATTGCCGGTGGCTGCCGAAATGAATGCACGCTCTGTGGCAACAACCGAACGTAAATTTAGATCACCAAAGATCTCACTAATATAAGTATTGCCTGCACTGACCGAAATAAACCCATCATCGGCAAGGTCTATATCTAGATTAGCACCAAAGCCGCTATCAATATCACCCGACAGGCTGCCAATATCAATACCTGCATCTATAATTAGATTTCGCGCGCTAATATCTACTACCACATACTCACTTTCCCAGTTCGCCGCATAGGTAACCGAACCGACCGCCGTATTTTCCGACGCGTCCAGCACACTTCCTAAAGCTTGGAGATAAGCTGTGGTGCCAGCATTTATGGAACGTATATTGAGATTTCCGTTTATCGCGTTGAGAGACACAACACCTGTTCCAGCATCGGCGTAAATAGAACCAAGACTGGGGTTGTTAACACTGACTTCAATCGCGTCAATTGTGCCTCCTTCTTCGTACTCACCAATTGAGCCGCTAGCCTCAAGAATAATATTATTGGCAAGCAGTTTTCCCAAGCCATGGTCGAGCACATCAACAATCGAGCCAAAGGAATTAGACAGGTAAATATCACCTGATTGGGAATAGCCATTCTCCAACAGCAAGTCGTTAACAACGGTCCAACCAGTGGCGTAACCATTATGATTGCCCAACCAATCAACGTTACCACCGACCAACGCAATGCGAATATCGTCACTAGCGCGCGCCACCATGCCTCCGGGCTCGCTATCCACAGTATTGATTAGCTGCAGATACAATGGTTCATCTATGGCGCCAATACCGCCAGTACCACCTTCAAGAATTACGCGCTCAGCGCGGATATGGAAATCGGCTTCGCTACCGAGCGCCTTAGTTATCAGGCCCTCTTTGGTCTTGATTCGCGCTTCACCGAGAATATCGAGATAGCCAACCGAGGCGCCACTTGTACCAAGGGTCAAAATACCTTCGGAGCCTATATCAACACTGCCATCTGCAATCACTTTGAGTACACCAATGGAAGAATCAATATCAAAATCTTCTCGCTGCTCAACGGCGATATAGCTGACGGTAAGCGCCTGGGCCACTTCGATCATGCGCAGCTGCCCATCGACAGCGGCCTCTTCGGTAACTGGATAACTACCAGACAGAGTCGCGCTATTGCCGTCTAGAGCGGTAATCAGCCATTCATCTGATCCGCCATTCGCCGTATTTCCACCAATAAGGATGCTCTGCCCAACTTCATAACCAATGGTTGCAAAACTTTGCCCATCGTGGCGCGCTAGAGTGCCTTCATTGCCACCCGTGCTGACGAAGGATGCATCAAAATTCTCTATGATCGGCGCAGCCACGACCTGACCCAAAGTAACCTCGACACCAAACTCGACAACGGGAGTCGCCACACCGCTCAGTACAATATTGGTCGATGAGACAGACTCAACGACAGCATAATCCTGCCCAAGAATCTCGTTTTCGGTCTCACCCATTAATTTGACCTTATCCAATGCGGAGAAACGCTCGGCAAAATTGACGCTGCCGCTGTTATCGGTCAGGACTAAGTTGCCACTACTCGCACTGGCATCAACGGTGGTAGTTAAAATAGTTCCAATCAGATAGGCCACATCCTGTCGCTCTGCGACAGCAAGCGCTAGCCGCTCGTCCTTAGTGAAGTCACCATCATTAGTAATGATTGTGACTGTACCGGGCTCGCCGATGGAACCGCCGCGACGATCATCGCCTGCGCCTGTGGCGGTCAAACTTAGAACCACATCACCTGCAGCAGCTACAATATTTGCTGCCTCAATAGTAGTTTGAGTCGTTGTGGTCTGCTTGAGCGCACCAGCACCCATCATGTTGAGTAGCTCTGCATCGGTCCAGATATGAACGTCGGGTAGAGCTGCAATCTGATCTTCACTTAACTCATAGCTAAATTCGCCATCTCGAACAAGCAAATCACCACTGATATCATCGCGGGCAAAGTAGTCCACCAGATCACTATGGGTTGCGTGATACGAATCATTGCGCGCAGTATTTAAAGTATCGATGGCACTATTAGCTTCGCTATCGGTCAAGCCCTGTTGTTCAAAAGCTGCTCGATAGGCAGCCTCTTCCTCGCTCGATATTGAGACCATGGTGTCAGCATCATAGGCAACAGTACTGCGCAAATAATAGGCCTGACCATCTGCCAAAGTACCCACACCCAGATCGATTTTGCCGGTTACCAAATCATCAAAATCAAAGGCAATAGCTGCACTAACATCATTAATATTGCTGCTCAGATAATAGCTAACACCAGTGGCATCAGCGTCCGCCAGCGCAAGGTCAATAGAGGATGGCGCAGCAGCAGTATTATCACGGGTGAAAAAGCTATAGGCCTCTCTAGCGCTAGTATCGAGTGCGCTCCATGCAGTGGTAGATATTAGATCGCCACTCTCACTCAGCCATACATTCGTCTGATCATCCAATAATTCAAGATCGGCGCGCTCGGTGATAGAGGCGGCAACCAGCGCGGCACCTCCCACCTGTACAAAGCGATAGCCCCCGTTACTCTGGGCTTGCTTGCTGTAGCGGGTATAACCATTCTGCTCACTCTCGCTAAGTGCTTGATAGGCTTGCAGGGTCGCCAGTGAGCCATCCTCGGCCACCAAGATTATCTCTAATTCGGTATCATCTAACATGGCCAAATCTGAGTCGGCATAACTATCGACATTGAGAGAGGCCTGGAAATTACCCGGTCTGTATAGAGAGTATCCATCTGCGGTTTCAGAGACTAGATAAAGACCGCCATCCACTGCTCCACCCAGGTCGGTGTCGGCAGTAGCCAGGCGCATATCCCAGTAATCGTTATAACGCTTTTCTTCGCTGGTAACTTTGGAGGCTTGTATTGCCGCAATTTTTTCATTGGCACCAGTAGCTTCCGTTAAGCCAAGCTGACCCCAAACGGTATTGGACAATTCGGCCACCGCTCTTTCGTCAGTAACCGACTCACCATTGACATCCAGTAAGTTGCCGCCACTGACTGACAGAGTCACCCCGTCAGTCAATGAATGAATTCGATCGACACGCACATCCCCCGCCGACTCGGCTAGGGCAATACTATCTCTGGCGACAACCTTCAGCGAATCGCGCAGTTCATCTCCCATCGACAGATTGAGCAGACCATCACCACCACGCTCATAAACACCGCCGGCGGAGGCATAGAGATCCGCCGAGCCACTGGATATACCAGTCGCCGAGGTGGACACAATATCGCCTCGCACGGCCAAGCTGACATCACCATCTACTTCAATACCGGCGATATTGTTGTCATCCACCAGTTTGACACCAGCACTGCCGATCACCAACGATACGTCATCACCCGCCTTGACGGTAATATTCATCGCAATATTATCGTCAGATGCAGTCATACCAAATCCGTTGACTAGATCAACCGCCGTGGTCGCCTCACCCTCACCAGCAACTACTGAGAAACTCGATTCCCCACCGATACTACCCTCCGCCTCGAGGGTAATGTTATTGGTAATAACATTTTGTGTGCGCAGGGCTGCGACATATTGATCATCAAAACGCGCCATGCGGCTATAGTCGTTCAACTGGGTGATATTTCCGGCAGATTTAAGACTGATTGCACCGTTGGTTGCTTTTAAATCACCGTCAAGCAGAATCGAACCAGAGCCGTGCTGAATAATGTTGATATCACCGCTGTTGTAACCAGTAAACTCGAGATTTACCGGCTTATCGGCCTCTATCGAATGGCCCTGTACCGTTTCGTTAAAGGTCGTCTTGACCCACCTCTGGTAATAAGTTGTCGTACCGTACCAGGTGCTCTTTTTCCAGTTGCCCGCGGAAACCACCTTCGGCTCCTCGGTTAGGGCAGAAGTTGCATCTGGGCTATAGTATTGAGAACTATCATTCGATGAAAAGAAGAAATCACTGCCCTCTTTTAGCCCGGTATTAACGACCTCAGAGCTTCCCCAATTAACATTCTCTGGGTCCCTAGCAGCCCAATCGGCACCCAGCCAGCTGCTTTTTCCAGTTACTGTATTCCAAACCTCTCGATCCAATGTCACCACAGTCCAGCCATAGCGCTGACCCGACTGAGGGTTGTACGTTGATGTATCCAGACCAACAATAATTTCGTTGTCAATTGCCGGATCATCATAGGCGCGGTAAGCCTGACCATTAATAAGAATTAGTCCCTCACCACGGAAGGATGCATTAACATCAGATACCAACACATCGTGATTGGTGTGATTGTTCACAGTGACACGACCGTAACCACCAAGAGCCTCTAGCTTGCCGCTGCGAGTGGCCACTACCTCGCCATCTAACTCAATCTTACCGCCCTTGACCCGAATATCATCGATCTCAAATCGCTGCTCAGCCTTATTAAAGTAAACCCTTGCAAAATCGGTGGAAGCGCTGCGGATAAAGATATGGTTTCTGTTACTTGCAGAAATTTCAGCGTCTGCTGCCGTTTTATCAATGGTGATTTCATAGTCAGCGAAACCTGCTCTGACGTAGCCATCGATATTAATATAGTTAGCGGTAATACTTATTTCATTGGCGCGTAAATTGGGGTCGTTGGGCACATTGTTGAGGTAGTCATTGTAGTCACCGCCGTTAATTGGCTGACCCCAGCCGGCACTGTTAGCATTATTGCCATCGCGCACATTTGTCGACGGCTCTCCAACAATATTGTATTTAATACCACCACTAATGGTCACCGTTCCAGATGCCTCTGCATCTATGGCATATACAGATATTTCTCCCCGCGCAACGAAGTCTGAGTTCACACCCTCGACAAGGACACTGACCGATTCACTAGGAGCATTTAAGGCAAAGCCATCCGCATCAGCATTGAGGAAGATTTCTGCGGTGGGACCGCTGTAGCTATCGAGGCTGCCTAACCAGTCATCCAGCGATGAAAGGATAATACTCGGTGGTGGTAACTCTCCCGGATCAACCGTGCGATCCGCTTCAAGGGAGACATTTCCAAAAAACCGGTTTTGTAAGAAGCTTACATCGGCAATGCGGTCGCCATTGAAGTAGACGCCTTTAATCGCATCAGGAACGGTAATTCCATTGGTCCTCAAACGCGCTGGCGTATTATTAACAACCTCTATATCGACATAGGTCGGCGCAATCATTGAGCCATTGCTCGAGCCAGTGACAACATCGCCTCGCAAGTCTATATAACCAGTTTGAGCAAAAATGGGCGCAACATCGATGTAAACCACATCGGGAGAAAGCGGTACAATATCGTTGCCAACCTGCTCAGCTAGCCCATTATCTAATAACTCCGCCTCAATCTGCGCAATCTGATCGGTATAAAAAGAGACCGCATCATCACTCAGAGCCCCCGCCAGACTGGCCATAGCACTTTGGCGATCATGAAACAATTCTGTTTCTATTGCCTGCGTAGAGTAGCTATAACCGAAAGGTTGATCAGCACCCGTATACTCCTGCCAGTCGCCAGCGTTATCTTTGCCGACATATTGCGTCGTGGTAATGACAAAATCGCCGGCACTGTCAGTTGTTGCATTACCGTCGCCATCAAGGGTTAACTCAAACGCGATCTTTCTAGCTCGGTTATGACCAGTTTCAACTTTGCCATCTACCGTAACGACACCAGTACCTCCTGAGCTACTCTCCTCTTTAACCATGTCGGCACCAGCAGCAATAGCGGCGATCCAGCTATTTGACTTAGCCTTGGCCAGCATATTGCCGATACCTAATTTATCGGCCCAAAGGAATGCGCTGCCACTTGTAAGGATATCTGCATTAGAATGAACAGTAACCGAATTGGCAGGCGTCAAAGTCGCCCGTGCATCGAGATTATCAATTGGTATTGCACTGCCAGCAAACGAATCCAGCCTCGCCGTAATATCATAGTCATCGTAATATAAATTCTCGTCCAAACCTGCGAACAGCTGAACGTCACGTACCGAGGTTAGGTCGCCATAGATATCAACAGTATTGACTGGATTTATGTTCACATCTGTCGAATAAATACCTATAGTGCCGACACCGTATATTTCGGAATTAACTTTGGTCTTAATATCGCCGCTGCCATTGGCGGCGAACCGGGCACGCCCCTCGGTAGCAACCATCGATCCGCCACCAAGAACCGCCAGTGCTCTATAATCACTCCCCGTCGATACATCAGTTGAAACTCCGGCACCCGCCAAAGCACCGCCCGTCGAGAAGTTAGTTAGATAATCAATATCAAAACTATTAAGTGCGGTGACAGTCAATTGACCCAGGCTTTGTTGATCAGCCTGTCCCGTTTCCCAACCGATCACATCGATGGTTATATCATTGCCAGTCAATGCTACCCAGTCTTTGCCCGAAAAATCGACAGACGTCAAATCAAGACTTACCTCTTCATCGGCCCCGTATCGATAAATATTGCCATCATTAGTAGCCACTACTTCACCGGGACGCACTGTCACCTGGACAGGGTCATCACCTTGAGATTGATAGTGACTGACAGCTTCGCCGATCTTAGCCTGAGTGTCCAACTCCATAGTCAACGAGGCGCTGCCACCAGCAGCCGCTGCGATACCTCCTGTCGAAGCATCAATATTGGCCTCTGAACTAGAGCTATTGACCTTGCCAACAAAGCCGGCGGCCGTAATGACCAGATTACCCGCATCTAGGGTGACATTGTCACCTGTGCCAGCATAGGTGACCGCATCAATACTGTGCTCATCCACACTACCTGAACCACCGATAGCGCCACCACTGAAGACTTCGCCATAGCCATTAACCCTATTCGAGCTATTAGCCGAAATTGTCACGCCTTCAATGCCAGTTATATTTATTGATTTATTGTTTGCGCTAGACCATGACGAAGCATCGGAATCACTCGTGGGTACAGAGCCCACCATGGCGCGAACCGAACTGTTTATCTCAGTCAGCGTCTCAAGACCAGCTCCAGCAAACACACCACCAGAACCAGCAGTGGCCCTGGCCACCAGCTTGGGATCACTGCTCGCACCAACAGACAGAGACCCAGCATTTACACTACCACTACCGCCCAAATAGGCTTCGCTGCGCAACTGAGCCCGCACTCGAGAAATCGCCGCACCGGCGGCAACAAGACCTCCAGCATAGGCAGACGAATCTATATCTGCGGTGAAGTTAACATTGCTGCCGATATCAATTGCGCCATCGACATCAATGCGTTGATTACTGTCAACGCCAGCGCGAACAATCATATCGCGACTGTTGCTGACCGTTGACTCGTTACCAACAAACAACTCTGTCTGCGTAGCGGTAACACCAACCAGAGCACCGGCAGAGCCCGTGGCATCTGCATTAAATGTATCCCCGCTACTGGGCGTACTGACCTTGGCGTCAACCAGCATAGAGCCTGCATCAATTGTCCCATTGCCAACCTTGGCAATCACCCAGGGCATGTAGTTTATGGTTGCTACAGAGGCTGCAACTGCAAGTCCACCAGCAGCTACACCAAACATATCGGTGGAAATCTTGGGCGTAGCCTCAGCCTTTACTGACAGGGCGCCAGTCAAATTAATAATAGTTTCGGCCCCGACGTTCGAAGAGGTGTTCGCCCGGTAAGTGATGGTGGCCCCCTGGCCGGAACCGGCACCAATACCAGCCGCAACTGCAAACATATTTGCTGTCAGCGTATCTACCGATGTAGCACTCACCTCCAGAGAACCAACGGTATTATTACCGTCAGTATCTAGGCCGACTTTGGTAAAATTGGCAACAGCTGCCTGTGTTTTACCATCAACAGTAATTGTGCCAATCGCTGCACCTGCTGCGACTGCCCCAACCTGAATACCCGCTCCACGGACTTTATGATCTCTGGTGACCTCGGCAGCTACTTTTACATTATCGGCTGCATTAATGACCAGCCTACTATTGGCATCTGCTCCGTCTAGAGTCGAAGAGTCACCAAAGGTACCATCGCTTTCTGTCACACCAATCAACGCCAGCTGCTCAGAACTATCGTTAACAATAGCCACCTGGGCTCCCAAACCGACAAATCCGCCGATCGCACCACCCACGGCATAGACATCAGTGATCTCGTCGGCTTCAGCACTAACTGTCAGATCGCCAACAGCAGTAATTTTTGCCCCTTTTTCGATATAAGCATAGGTGCCTCCGGCAAGCGTTACGATACCCACCGCACCACCGATGGCTGCGTTTCCACCCGCGGCAGCACCGCCGATAAGACTGTTGACCCGAACGTATTCGCTGGCATCTAAACTGATGTTATTACCATCGACTGAGGCATCTTCGCCAATGAAAGTTCGCGTTCCACCCAAGCCTGACGTGCTGTTTGTATCCGTGGCACTTATATTCATGGCCAGCTGAGCCGCCTGAGCCGAATTGGTGCCTTGCGCAGCGACGCCATCGCTGTTGTCGCTTTGCAGTCCACCGGTATTTACCGCAAGGACTTCATCGACAGCGACCTGTGCGTTACCAGCACCACTGTCAGTCAAATCATCCGAATTACGATTCGAACCTATGGTAATCACTGAAACAGCACCGGCAATACCGCCGACGAACCCTCCAGAGAAGGCAATAACATTGGAACTGGCCCGCACGTCACTAGACGCATCTAAATCTATGTCACCCGTAACAGATAGCTCCGCATGGTCGCCTATGTAGGCATTAGTTCGCACATCTATGGTGACAACATCCACTGAGGCCCCAGCACCTACACCACCAAGACTGACTGCGCCAGTAACCGCGGGAATACCCCCGGGGTAGCTCTCATTAACCTTAATATAAGAGTCGGCATCGATGTCGACAGACTGAGCTGATATCGTCGAGAAGTTAGACTCGGTTCCATTCTCGATACGAGCCGAGGTTTTATCTGTAATGTCAGCTACAAAAACTGACCCGGCAACCGCGCCTGCACCAACTGAGGCTGTGCCAACCACTGAACGGAGCTCGTCATCTGTCTTGGCGCTAACATCTATTCTGCCTGTTTCGGCTGTTATCTCAGAACTACTAATTGCAGCATTTGTAGTGCGATCTAAGATAACCACAGCAACAGATGCACCTACACCCACTGCGCCGCCGCCGAGTGCACCACTTCCCATGGTTATTAATGAGGTAGAACTGGAGGCTAAAGATAGGTCTCCAGTTAGCGTCATATCCACATCGTTGATTATTGCTTCGGTAAGAGTCGTTGACTTAACCACCACCCCCGCTCCGGCCAGACCCGCATAGAGGCCCGCACCGCCAGCGACAGCAACACTATCAACCTCTTCGTAGCTGTGCGCACCGATAATCGCATCAGTGTAGTTATGGTTATTATCATCGCTGGCGCTAGAGCTAGAGATGGAAGCATTATCCAGCCAAGCTTTCACATTTCGGGAAAAAATATTGGTGTCGACAGATGCGCCGGCACCCGCAGTAGTCAGGCCGACGCCAAGCGCACCGCCGTAGGACTTAGAGTAAGTGCGGTGCAGAGCCTGAACATAGAGCGCGCCATTACCAGCTCCCTGATTAACCGTAGCGCCTTTGACATAGGCTTCGGTACCAATATTATTACGATCATTGCCGATCGTATTGATTGATAGATTCAGACCAATACCGACTGCACCACCGACGGCGACTGATACAGAAACTTGCTCCGCGATCTCTATCTCAGAAGAAGCAACCACTACCAATCCAGAGCGATAAACATCCTGGAAGTCGTTGGCACTGTCATTCCAGCCGCGGGTAACAACATTGCTGTTGCCTGTGTTAATTGTGCCGCCATAAACGAAGGCCCGAGTGCTATTGGTGAAGTCATTTACAATCACGGAACCAGCAGCACCAACGGTACCACCTGCACCAAGGGTGCCTACGTAATTGTTTAGCAAATCATGTGAGCGGGCCTCTACGCGCACCGCACCAGCACTATTCACTGTAGAATTTAGTATTTCAGCTTTTACCTTGCTTTTTACAAGATTGACCGAGGAGGAACCGGCAATACCTGCAGTGCTTCCTCCGGAAATACCAGCGGCAAAAATCCCCAAGGTATTGGCCGAGGTAGCTACCACCTCAACCGAGCCAACCGTAGTGTCGACCTCAGAGTCGGCGATAGTAGAGGTCACCTCTGTCTCGAGCTCATTGTAAGCAACAGCCCCACCTACAGCACCAGTGCCACCCAGTGAAATCTGGCCAGCTCCTGAGTGAATCTCAGAGGCATCTTGACTGATTACATGGACACCATTGATACTGGTAACATAAGAGCCACCTAATATTCTGGCCTCTGACTTGCGGTTCATAAAATTAAGCGAAACAGCGCCACTGCCAGCGAAAGTACCACCACCAGCTATAGATATAGCAAGCGCATTGATCGTGCCATCTGAGATCGACCGTATGGTCAATGAATCCACAACCAGATCTGCATTATCGACCTCGGCTTTAACAAGGTTACTGGTTTCACTGCTGCTAGTACTACCTACGCCATCATCATCTGGTGTGCCACCCAAGAAGTTGAGGGATACGGCAATACTTGCGCCCAAGGTCCCTCCAAAAGAACCACCTCCAGCAAAGGCAGATAAACTGGCTCGGTTATAGGCCTCAACCGTTACATCTCCAGCACTACCACCGCTACTGTTACTGTTACTAGCTATAGTCGCATCACTTATGAGTGCCTGGGTAGTATTACGTATCCAATTAAGGTTCACAGAGCCAGCAAACCCTACATAGCTTCCACCACCTACACCGATAGAAAAAGACCATATCTGCGCATCTAAATCGATGGGATTATCGTCAGTGCTTCTTGTGTCAAAGCGCGCGTCTCCAGACATGCCCACTTGCAGCGTGTTGGCGGAGACCAAGAGGTCATTAGAGCCTAAATTAATTCTCGTATTCTGGCCAGATATGTTAGCTACGACGGCATTGGTAACATCATTGATCGCCACAGCAGCGCCGGCACCAACACCCCCAAGTCCGGCGGCGCCACCAAATGCCAGATTAAACAGCTTGGGCGTAAAGTTTGCGACCACCTCAACACTATGCTTTCCGTCAATACCATCTAAGGGGCCAGTCGTGTTCACTGTAGTGACCAGTGACGAATCCTCAGTATCATCACCGATTTGGGCATATATATTTTGATCAACAAAATTAACCGAGGCTGATCCTGCAACAGCAAAACCGCTGCCGCTGCCAGCACCGCCAACAGTGATAGAAAGCATATCTGCCATCGAGTCGGCACGCACACTGACCGCTCTGGCATTTACCACCACGCCCTCAATACTTGCGGTTATATTGGCCGCCGAATCTGTACTGGTCGTTCGTTCGTCGCTTGAAGTATCTGTGAAATCAACATTGCGACTGGATAAATCATCAATATCAGTAATTGGCGCTCCACCGATAAAGTTATAAGCAACCGCGCCGCCTAGGCCCGCAGTACTTCCATAGGAAAGTGCTACCGCAACTGACAATATATCTGGTCGATCAATGGCCAGAACATTCACATCGCCGCTAGTGGCATTAACTGTTTGAGTCCCATCACCAATAATCTGCGCAACCACATTGTTGCGAATCGAGTTGACTCCCACAGCTGCGCCCCCGGCGAAACCACTGCCAGAACCGCTCCCAGCTACAACCACATTAAGGATCTGTCTAGAAGAGTCGGTATCGGCTGCAAGAACAACACCTCCTCCCTGCAATGCCGCCTTGGCGTCCGGCATACTAAAGGACGCTGTAACATCGATATCGCCACTGCGCGCAGTTGCATCAGAATCTTTCAAAAGCGCCTTGCTTTCGCTGGTAATAGTTGCAATTCCAACACTGGCGCCAAATCCACTCGAACTGCCCACCGCGACACTGCCAGCTATAGTCACGATCTGGCTGAGATCAGCTGCAGTTATCGAAATAGCATCAGCCGTAATACTTGAGCCATTGCGAACAGCGGCATAGGTAAATCCACCAATTTCACTGTGCGCCGCAGACCCAGACAGCCCGACACCACCTGAACTTACCGAGACGCCGACAGCAACATTAATAAGTTTGAATGTCGATGTTGCACTGACACCTATATCTCCGCCAGCTGTAACAACTGAGCTGTCAATAATCGCCAGCGAACCTCCGGTCGTTCCATCGGCGCTCACTATCTGGGTACCGACCGCCGCACCTAGAACGGTTGCTGCGCCTCTCACAACACCGCCGGCTACCATCAAACTAGTTGATGTAATTGTCGACGTTACATCTACATCATCCGCTGCACTTAACTGCGAGCCAACAACTGAGGCCATGGATAGCTGCTCGTTGCGCAGGACCGCAGCACTGCCGGCAATACCAACCGATTTGGAAGAGCCCAAACCAAAACCAATCATGTAGCTGGAATTTGTGCTTTGAGCGGTGACTTTGATGTCATCAGCATCATCTACATGCGAATTGAGCAAGGTGGCATTAACACTGCCTGAATGGGTGGTGTAAGCAAAGCCTATACCAAAGCCTGCCTGACCACCGAAAGCGACCGCACCCGCCACTGATACAAAGAACACTTGTTGCTTGGCTGATACAGTTAAATCATGTGTTGGCACCGAGCTATCCGCGTTCATATCGATATAGCTTCGAGCGACAGTCGCACTTTCTTCAAGAGCAATTTTTACCAGGCTTACCGAGCCTGCCGCTGAGACACCGGTGCCACCACCAGCTGCCAACGTCCCTGCCACTGAAATTATCGACAATTGATTATTCGCAGAGACAGTAACATCGCCATAGAGGCGCAGCTTGCTCTGATCTGTACCCAGATCCTCGATAACGGCTCTAACAGATCCCAGGTTTTCCGCGCGAGCCAAACCTGCACCAATACCAGCCTTACCAGCATAGGAGATCGCGCCGCCAATAGAAATAAGAGAGGTATTGTCTACGGCCGTGACGGAGAGTCCACCGGAGTTTTCTCCGCCCGGATTTGAGCCAATGTTATCAACAACCGACTCAGTCAACTCGTCCTTTCTCAACCAAGAGGCCGACCCGGTGATCGCAACACCTGAAGCGCCAGTGGCCACGCCGAGTCCAACTGCAGCACTGACCATTAAACCAGCTCTTGTGGTACTGACGATAATATCGCCCGAATCTATGATGCCGATGTCTCTGACACCTGAGATCGTTGAGCCCTCAGTAATATTGACCGAAACCGCTCCAGCTATACCTGTGGCAGATGTCCCTCCCTTTGCGATCGCAACGCCACCAGCACCAATATGCTGCTCAGTTGTGTTTGAGGCGCTGACCGTGACAGCACCGGAATCAAAAGCCTGGAAGCCCTGAACTTGCGCTAGCGTATGATCCTCATTATCTATAAGCCCAAAAGAACCGGCCACACCGACTTTTGCCGGAGTTCCGGCAGAACCTCCGGACGTTGACCCAGTCGACGCACTACTAGAAGATCCCGCAATCGCAACAATTATATGGATGCCAGAGTTTTTCGCTGTTACCTCAACACCACCAGCAATATCAGCCGTGCCACCAGAATTAAAATCTACCTCTGCTACTGACTCACCTTTAACACCACGCTCATCATTACCAAAGAAGGCAACGGTATCTCGTTTTACCTCCTGCCAACCAATACTAGCGCCAACACTTGCGCCTTTGCTTGCAGAGTATGTTCCAACCACCACCACAGGAGCCGAGTTATCTTGGGCCGCAACATTTACCGCTGTGGCATCGGCATAGTTCAGATCATAGGAACCCTGCCCCACTAACGCATAAGTCGTATTATCAACGTATTGGTTAAATACCGAACCCAGGAAGTTAGCTTTCCCGCCACTTGATTGGCCAGCCGCACCGACTGTAATAGCGATACCACTATTGTCGGCGGTGACATCAAGCTTCTTCGCAGAGAGGACTACACCATCGTCAATTTTAGCCAGCGAATCAGAGGATAAATTCACCTGAGAATAGCTAAAACCAGCACCTGCTTCGGCACTCGAAACAAACGGAATGAGATTGTTATTGTATTTTAAATAGTCATTACGAGCCGTAGAAGCTACAGTGACATCACCAGCCGCGCCTCCATTTTGGCCTGCAATACTGGCATTATTTGAAATAGTCGCGGATGCCTGTTGACTAACGGTATTAAGACTAACCGCTCCTGCTAAACCGTACTCCGATTCGTCAGTAGTGGCTCCCACCCAGCTATCTATCCAAGGAATTGCACCTATGTTGGCGCCCTTATCACCTACTGCAAGAATTGCGTCAATAGCCCTGGAAATAGTATCCCAACTGGGGTCTGCGTAAGCTTCAAATTTAGACGAATCCAAATCCTCAGAACTATAGGTAAACTCCTCTCCCGGCCCTGTATAACGGTAGATTGCGTCCCGTGCTTTAATAATTTGCCCCGGAAGGAGCTGGTATGTCTCATCCCACTCAAACTCCACATCAAAGACAGAGGCATAGAATGATTCCCAGGTTTCGCTATCGGCAAAGTCAGCGGTTGTTAAATCTTGATCAGCGATACTGCCGTCATACTTAAACGACTTTCCATCTAATCCACTGCTGGGGCCGGTCACCACACGGACAGTATCATCGCCGCCAATCGCAACGTCCTGCATGGCAGCAATGCGGCTCTGAGACAGTTCTAACTTGGACCACAGATTGCTGTCGCTATAATCGGTTGCTCTCAAATCCATAGAGCCGTCGGTATCACCAATAAAGCGGTAAATAGTGCCTGCATCAGCGGCGCTTTTAGCCCCTAAAAAGCTCGGGTCGATGAAAACAAGATCACCTTTTTCAATCTTGACCGCGCTCTCTCGCCCGCTATTAGCCAGCACACTGAGCGCAAGATGAATGGCACCGCCAGTCAATGCTACCCAGTCGTCGCCCGAAAAATCGACAGACGTCAAGTCAAGGCTTGCCTCTTCACCGGCCCCGTATCGATAAATATTGCCATCATTAGTAGCCACTACTTCACCGGGACGGACTGTCACCTGACCTTGAGATTGATAGTGACTGACCAGATTAGATTGCTCGTTGCTCAGGCTTTCGAAAAGATTTAAAACATTCTCATCCCAAATCGTCGACCAACTGTCTCCACTTACCGAACTTGAGGTAACGGAAATATTTTCGCCTACTTTTAAAGAGGCTCCTGAGCCGATATTTGCTTGAGCTGCATTCGTCGAATCTATTATTCCTACGGCTACAGCACCCGCAAATTTGGGTTTTACCACTTCACCTTTGCCAGAAATTTTTTCACTTACCGATGCGGTTGCATCGTCCATCGGCGTATTCTTGCCGCCGCCAACCTCCGCGTTTACGCGCAATGAGGCCTTGGCTGAAGCCTCAGCATTTACTAATACATTGCCACTGACGTTGACCCTCAAGGCAACGTCATCACCAAGTATCGCTGTGGTGTTGTTAATATCCTCGTAAACACCCACAGAAGCCCCGACCTGGATAGTTTTTGCATCCTCGATCGTTATGAGTCCAGCTAATTTCGAAACCACAATAAATTTGGCAAGTTCCCCCACATCACCTTGCGCAACTTCCGCGCCATCCTGTAATAGCTCAAGACCGAGGGCTTCCTTGGCCCGAGCAAACTTTTTGCCTATTCCATCTGCACTCTCAGCATTAGCCTTTAAACCAGATCCTGCAGCGCTATGATCAGCTTGAACACTGAGATTTCCCAAGACCGTTAATTCGCTATCCCCAGATGCAGAGACTATGGATGCGGTTGAGTCACTAGACTCGTATCCGACAGCAATAGCTATTGCGACCGGCGAATTATTGCTTTTGGGCGCTGCCACCGCCTTCACGGTGTAATCATCAATTTGTTTTGCTTGAACCACCAAATCACCGCCAACATAGCCAAACTTGCCGACTGTATAATTGGCAGTCGTGTCGCTATCTGATAACCCTATGGCCAATGCGATGGCAATCTTGCTATCCACTGTTGAGTCAGCTTCAAGAGTCGACTTGGTTTTAGCGAACAATGTGGCATCAGCGGCAACGAAGAGCCCGCCGCTCACAGATACTGTTGTATCAGCATCTAAAATCGCAACAGCGGCACCCGCAAACTCGGTCGCCGGAGTAGCGGTCGCTGACGCCACATTTAGTGCATCAGCTGAGAAGGTCGAAGACACCATCAGCGACTGCTCATCTATTGTAATAGATGAGACTGTCGTCGTATCGGCCATCCCGAACAGCAGGGCCGAGCTATCAGCATTAGCCAGCATGTCACCAAAGAACGGAGTCGACGCCCAGTCATTCTTCCATGAATCTGAAGAGAGACTGCCATCTGGGTCTCGATCCTCCAGAATAACCTTATTATCAACGGACGCATCTATATCGATGTCACCAGCGTGGATATGTGCGTTTTTAAGCGCGACGGTTGCTCGAGAAATATCATTGTTATAAATCCCCAAAAAGGGACTGAAGGAACCTATGTCTTTAGCATAGATTGTAACCGCACCAGCATTAGCTGTTGCAGAGGCAGCCGATGCTGTCATGCTAATTAGCTGGTCACGATGGGATTCAGATGTCACATCTGCGCCTAGCACAGTGGCCACAGCAGAGGTAGAGTTATCATCGACAAACTGCACTGCGTTATCAACGGGAGTCGCAATAATAACGACATTTTCGAATTCCACGTTGCGTCCGTAAAATGCCAGGCTAGACGCCGAAGTCATGTCAGAATCACGAGTATCAATGACCATCAAATCAGCACTGCTGGCCGAACCTACATATAGAGAGTCGGAGACAAACTGAATGGTTGCCGAATCCTGAATCAGGATATTACGACTCAGTGTTATGTCAGTTGCCGCATAGGTGACCGACGCTGGCGCCCCACTAGTCCAGCTTATGGCTGAGTTACCAGCAAGACTCATCAGGGGTGTCGACGCCGCGCTAAAGCGCAGATCAACAGCCTCTCCGTCAGTGCTAGCAATGGTAAGGTCACGCGGATTGCTGGCCAACGCAGCGAGCAGGTCAACAGACTCACTTTGAGATAACTGAAAACCACCGTCTACATCTGTGATAGCCGGCCTAATATCTTCATTTCCTGGAACAAACTCGAAAGAGAGCCCATTATTTGCCACGATGGTGTAGACGGTCGGCGAATTTAAATCGTTTGGCGTCACTGAAATATAATCAGACCAATTGCCGTCCAATAGATTTTGGTGCTCTGTAGCAGAGGTAATAATAATTTCCTGCCCACTGCTAAGAACGAGCGCATAAGCAAACAACGCGTTCTGGGCTATTTCGATGGTGTCGCCTTCGCCTGTGGTGGTAATAGACGCTCCCTCAGCCACCAGAGACGCCACAGCAGTGGTAAGATCACCTAGATTCAAGGTCGATGCACTTTCGGCAATAAGGGTAATAGTTTCTACGCCTGCGAAGGTCAGACTGCCCGTCTCACCATCACTGAAAGTGAGCGACTCATCCCCACTATTGATGGAGGCGTTTACGTTCGTGGCTACGGTAACCACTCGCATCAAATCGTCCCCAGAACCACCCTCTACAACTCTGGCCCCAGCATTAGAAATAATAAATTGATCATTACCTTCAGTTCCTGTTAACTCATCATCACCACCCAGACCATCTAGTTTGGCATAACCAAATTGGATAGACGCACCCTGATAGACGTCTGCATTAGCGGTGGTAATCAATCCCTGTAGACCAATATTAGTGATGACATTGGAATCCGAGGCACTCTCCAACGAATTGACTGCTATGCCTCCAGTATCAATAATAAAGCGTCCTCCGCTGATAGAGCTGTCAGCCAGGTCCTCTTCACCATCGCCATCTAAATCTGTTGCCTGCAGGATCAATAAAATGTCCTGCATAGTATTTGCGCCCTCAAGGCTAACCTCGAGACGCTCATCGCTCATAACGAAGGCAAAATCAAATCCAGCTCCTCTCTCTAGCGCTTCTCCACCCAGGTCTGCAAGCTCCAGAGACTCATCGAATGCGTTAAATCCACTAGCATCTAGAGATTCGGCAGCCGAAGTCCCAATTAAGGATGTTGAATCAAAACCATGGTATGTAGCAGAGTAAAGGTCATTGCCAGATCCATCGGAGACAGTGACTTGGTCAGATAAAAATGCCACCTGTGAAGCGGCGGCGCCCTCGACGAGAGCGACACGCAATATATCTTCGCCTTCGTGACCGTACAGAGTATCACCGTCACCACCAAACCCATCAATTAGATCGTCGCCGGTGTTGCCGAGTAAAATATCAGAATTAACAGACCCAACGATGATGTCATGACCCATTTGGCCATCAATAATAATACCTTGGGCAAACTCACCCTCAGCTACCGATGCTGCGGTTATGTAGTCTGTTAATGAGGACCCACCGACCTCAACACCATCGATGTCATACAAAAAGTCCCGAGACGACGAGCTTTCCTGATAGCTTTGCAAGGTGACAGAGTCGCCGTCAACACTGAGCACTGGCAGAGCCGTCTCTGCCAAGCCCGCATTTTGACCCGTGTAATAGATGCGGAATATTCCGCCGTTGTCATCGGAAGCCTCGCTCGGCAACCAAATGACTTTAAAATCAGTTTTCTCTATCCCCTCAAGGCGAATAATGGCCTGCTCAAGCTCGTTAGCGAGAAGGTTTCTCTCGGCGTTAGCATCATCCTCAACTAGCATCAAAGGCGCTAACTGCTCACCACCAACGCTAAGTTTAAACGCCCCGGCAGCGTTATTGTCCACAACAAGATCATGGTAGCCAAGGCTCTCTAGATGCCTCAGGGCCGAGGAGCCCAGAACAGTTGTCAGGCTGTCACTATCTGAGATTAACTGCGGACTATTGGCGGTGACGGCACCTTGCGACGAATTAGACAGAGCAGCAGTAACTGTTGGAAGATTAGTGCTAGCCGCAGTGTAGCCGCCAAAAAACACCAGTTGAATTTTGCCATCAACCACTACCGCCTGAACCCTGTAATCTGCAAAATTAGCGGCGGTTAGGCTAGCCTGAATCCTTTTTGCATGGTCGGCCGTCAAAGCGGCGGAAGAAACTGAAACACCAGCTAAGTTAGTGCCGTCGATAGTCACCACCAATTCGCCATCAACACCACTGTTAGCGTCGGCAACAGCAATCTCACTCAGCACTACCGATTGCTCACCCGACACTGAGAGCATATCTCCCAAGGCAGCAAATCCTGAAACATCTTCCGCTAAGGTATCATTCTCCTGTGCATTACCACCCTGAGAATCGCCACCATAGATCCAGTCAGAGCCTCCGCCTCCAGTCAGCCTATCGGCACCGGCACGGCCCACCAAAAGATCATCTCCAGAACCGCCATCGAGCTCGTCATCTGTTGCGCCACCAATAATACTATCGTTGCCATCATTACCCCGAGCAACTATGCCCATCCCGCTTATCGCGCTGGCGTCAATGGAATCATCGCCAGCATGTCCCTCGACAACCACAGACTCAACCTCAGTTGCCTGAATATCACCAAGCTCAGTGGCATTGTTATAAACCGTTGCTATAACAGGGGTTGAAGCGCCGCTATCTGCCAGCACAATGGCATTAATGGCGTCAGACATTTCGAAGTAGACTGTGTCACTGCCAGTGCCACCAAGAATACTAGCCTGAGAAATAGAAGATGCATTAAGAGTGGCGACCAGAATATCGTCTCCCGCCCCACCAGTTAGGACGTCGTCGCCGCCACCCCCTCGTAAAATGTCATCATTTACGGTGCCGATGATATTATCGTTACCACCCCCACCAGTCACTTCAAGCTTCAATGCGCTGTTATTTGAAACCTGGGCTCCAGAAATAGACATATCATTGGTAATCCCCTCCCCTGACAGGAGAGAGAGCAACTCAAGATTGGCAAAACTAATACTGCCGTCGTCTCCAAAGTCTACCGAGCTGTCGCTTATTTGTGCCTGGTCGAAGCTATAGTCAAGAATGACCAATCGATCATTATCATCTCCGCTATCAGGCTGCCCTCCATCAAACGAGGAAATAAGATCGCTGCTAGACACAATTAGGTGATCATCTAAATCTGAGCCGATGAAATGTTTAAAGTTGCTTATCTCGCCAAAGCCATCGGCTTCAACCGCCGTAGCAAGACCCGCTCGAAGATCCAAATTTAACTCAGACCCAAGGGCCGAGTAATCGAACACCTGAGTGCCATCAGCGTCACCTTCAACGGCATCTACGCCGCTTATTAGAAGGCTGCCATCGGCCCCGGCGTTAGCACCAAACCGAATTACACCATCGGCAACAGCCTGCCAGACACCACCGACTAATTCCGACGACAGCGAATCCTGATCACCATCTACTGTACCTTCTACAGCCAGATTGAGCTGTTCGATGGCACTGGCATCAAACCAGCTAACTTCGCCTACAGCATAAACAGCCGTGTTTTCACCGACCACCCAGTCAGCATCAAAATCACCATGAATTTCCAGGGCATCGCCCTGGCCGCTACCAACAAATGTCACCGCCACATCGTTGCTACTATCAGAATCTAAACCTGCGGCTGTTCGCCAGGCGGTATAGCTTTTATCAATAATGAAACTGGTGGCGTAATCGGCATCGGACGTTACCGATAAGTTTATTTCAGAAGTATCTGCAATCGCATTTTGAGAAACCACATCGCCATCGTCATTGACCAGCTCGAAGGTGGTTTGGGTCTCATCGACACGCAGCGTAATGGATTCAAGATTTGCCAGCGCCCCCTCACCGATAGTCGCGCTGAATGGGTCTCCCGACAATAGAATGCGAGGTTCAAGAGATTCACCACGAAAGAGAAAAGCATGCGGCGCAAACTTGCGCAAAATACGCCGCCCACGACGATTAAGCTGATTCCGCCGAGCGAGCCTGATCAGCGCCGGCAAAACAGAACGTTTGCGACGGCGATCGAGACCCAGCTTGACGATATCTAAGTAGCTACCCATAACTCCAACAAAATTAGTTCCGACCGGCTGGTAAAGGACATTTTAATACTCCACCAACCAAACAGTCATTTAAAAAAACTATTCACTCACCGCCGCCTCGGGCTGCTCCACCGATGCATCGCCTCCCTCAAGACCGCGCTCACGAGCCCGATCAGCAAGCTGATTGATATTGCTCAACGAACTTAGATGCGCATGAACTGCACGCAGCTGACCACTGCGAGCCATGCCCAACAATTGCTCATCGGTCAATTTGTTAAGCGCCGCCTCATTCACAACCTTAATACCACCCAAGGTTCGCTTGCCAGCATCACCCAGGTCAATCTGAGCAGTACCATCCATCAATAGGTCAAGCTCTTTGAGCTGAGCGCAAAACGCTTTGGTGACAGAAAATTGCCGCTCATAATCCTGCAAAAATTCGATAATGCGAGCGAGGTATTCAGTGGTTTCACCCTCGCTATCGAAAAGACGCTCGCCGCGCCCCTCCTCATTCAAACCCTCGTAGCCTTCATCAACGCATACGGTCAACTCTTCACCGCCTTCTATCTCTGCAAACACAAAAGGATATCGGCGGATAAAGGCAGGAACATAGCGGGCATCCCACTTGTCTTCTGCCGTCACCAAGAGATTCTGCTTTTCGGCCAAGCCTGTTAGCGCAACAGGCACAACAGCATCCCCGGCTTCAATAAATACCACAGGCATCTCCTCGCTGACCCGCAAAAATTCTGCAACAACAATGGGAAAAGAGTTAACGCCTTTGGCAAAAGAAAGGTGTTTGACCTTCTGAATACTCTTCTCTCTATGGGCAACGCGGTTAACTGGGACGACGCTGCTATAAATCAGTTGTTGCATAAAAAACTCTCCAAAATGGCGTAAAAATTTGCTGTTACTTGATCACTGCAGTTTGATTAAATCTGCTGGCGTCAATACTCCAGCAGCATGAAGTAGGCGCAATACAGTTAGCTGGTAATTGCCAACTGCCTTTGAAAAACTGGTTTGGGATTGAACAGATGAACGTAAAGCCTGCAAATACTTGAACTCGTCTATGGTGCCTCCGTCTAGTTGGATTTTGCGCAACGAGGCAAGCTCAGACGCCGCAACCACTGCTGAGCGATAGCCGCGAATCTGGTCAAGACCAGCTGCGAGCTTGTCGAGGTTAATATCCACTAGCTGCTTAATGTCGCGACCAATCAACTCACTCTCTAGCTCTGCCGTGCGCAACTCACCGGAAGCGCGCCGCGCCCTAGCAATCGAGCTGCCGCCGTCGTAGAGGTCCCACTGGGTTCGCAGGTACACTGCAGCACCGCGAATAGTGGCGCCACCACCAAATAATGTGTCGTCTTTTGAGTCGCGGTTGTATTCTGCAGAGAGGTAAAACTTCGGCAGAGAGGCAGCTCGCGCACTCTTATGACCCAACCGGGCCATCTCACGGCGCAGTTCAGCGGCAATCAGTTGCGGGCTGTTCGCCTCGGCACGCCGCCACCAATCATCCAGCGCCAGAGGTGCATCTAAAGCAAGCCAGTTCTGAGTAAGCGGCATAGTCAGCTCAACTCGCTCACCGACAACCATATCTACTCGACGCTGCAGCTCGCTCACCTTTTGGCGTGCCTCACTGGCCTTAGCTCGCGCATTATCTAGACCCGCCTGAGCATCCAAAAAGTCAACCCGTGCCACCTCACCCTGCTCGAACCGCGCGCGCTGTACCAGTGCCAGACGCTCAAGCGCATCGACATCAGATTTCGCCAGACGTAACTCTGCCGCGGCCATTTCTTGAAAAAGCAGACCTTCAGCTAGACGCAGTAATAGATTTTGGTATTCGGCACGCAGATCTTGAACAAAAACCTTCTGCTCAACCCCAGCGCGGAGATACCACTGCCAGGCTTGGCGGTCGTAGACCACCTGCTCAAGACGAACCATGGAAGTGCGACTGACAAAGTCACTAGAACCCCCACGGTACACTTCATTCTCGGATTCCAAGACCTCTTGCTCGGTATATCGTTGATCGTGCGACAACATTAAATGAGGCTTGAGGGCACCGCGCGCCTCATCGTCCATATGACTGGACTGTTCAAAAACGGACTGAGCACGAAGATACTGAGCATCGTAACGCTCAGCAGCAGAAATAGCGGTCGTCAGGTCCAAGACTGCTGCATGCCCTGGAACTCCAGCCAAAAGTACACCCGCGAGACAAAATCTCTTTAATAAACTAGCCACTATCACCCCCAAAAAAACCCTTTCTGACACAGCGCATTAGCGCCTCTGCCAACTACGAGAGATTATTGTTATTATTATTTCTGTGGCTAAAACAGCCCCGTCACCATCAAAATATCACGCCTTTCTTTAAGACTGTCCACTAACTGGCCCTTGTGATTTTCACCTGAATAAAAACCAGTATAAACACTTTAATGAAAATTAGTATAAATTATGGCCACGCAGCTGTCACGAGCTAAATGACTGAAAACTGACAGTTATAACTAGGGCTGCAGCCGAAACATTGTTTATACGCAAAGCAATAATTTTATTAAATACTGAGGCTTAAAGCGCTACGCAATGAACGATCGGTAGCTGATTACCTTAGCCGAGACGCATTAGCCGGTCTGCATGGCTCCACCAGCGACGTAGATACCATATTCCGAACCCACCTGCATGGAATCATCCAGTCTTGGCTTCATTGCGCCCATCAGCCCCCGATGTATTTTCATTGTGGTGACGGCCTCATCACCCGGACCGGAAGCAGCCAAGGTATCCAAGTCAGCGGCAAAACTAATCAGAAGACCAAGGTTCGAAGGATTAATTAAAAGAGCCTTCTACTTTGATTAGCACATCATTTTCGCCTGGCGCTGGCATCTATCCATTAAAAATTTATAACTCTAATACGCCATCACTGGTTATTTTTGATCGTATTTCTTTTGAGCTTCGCTCTGACATTGTTGCTCTACTCCGAGTTTAAAATTTAAGTTTTATATTTGATCATTGATTGATAGCAAGTATGATATGGCCTTTAGAATGCTTTATACAAGTAGACACAATAATCATACTGGTATGTAAATATAGACTATGACTCAATGCAAAAGCCCAGTGACGACCGCCTTAAGCCTGATTGGCGGAAAGTGGAAAATAGCCATCATTTATAACTTGCGTGACAAGCCGGTGCGATTTGGCGAGCTAAAACGAATCCTAGCGCCTATTACTCAGCAAATGTTAACTAAGCAGCTGCGCGAGTTGGAAAGAGATCGATTGATTGATCGCAAGGTGTTTGAAGTAATACCGCCCAAGGTGGAATACTCCCTGACGGAATTTGGGCTATCTTTTATGCCGGTGTTAGTCTCTTTGTGTAAATGGAGCACTGAATATAAAGATCTGATGCAGTTCATCACTGAAGATAATCAGTCTTCATAACCACGCTTTTTGGTAAAGAGCGATACTTTCATTAAGCCTCTGCGCCGTGAACCCATTAAATAATAAAGACCTTAAATGGCAACACTACACCGAAGGGAGTAATTTCGATTACCCCATAGACTATTCCGATGCTGTTCTAAACGCGCGGTAAGATGGGCACTTGGAACTCTTGGCTAAATAAGAGCCAAATTGCTACTGCCATTTTCACCGGCACACTGCAGAGACAACCTGCTTGGTTTTCGAGGGTGAGCTTCAGGTTACCGATATTGATTTAGAAACTGGCAAAGAGCGGAGCAATCGCATAAGAATAGCGGGCGACTTTGCCCATAAAGAGCCGGGTGATGTGCATATGGAACAGGAAGGACCAGATGGTGCCCTGATACTGTTTAGTATTTATAACGCTGATGGGGAGGGGAAACTGGTTGAGGCTCTTACAAAAGATGGCAATCTTATGAGCACTTCAACTATAAAAAGTATTTTAAATCGGCGTTGATCTGCCATAAATCCCAGCAGCGCCTATTGACCACTTATAGCCTGGCTTATAGAGCTCTTAGCCCAGAATTAAAAAGCCCTTAGCCAAAGATTAAAGAGCCCTTTGCCAAAATTTAGTTTGATAGACAAAACCCAGATAGGCGCGAACAGAAAGTACATCCTCCTCCAACCAAACCTTACACTTATAACTGCCGCCCGTTTGCGGATCAAAAATAGTGCCTTGCTGCCAGATATTCTTCTTTAATGTAAGCCCATTAATAACTTCCAAACCAATGACCGACGTGCCATATAAATCACCTTCACACTTCTCGCAGAGCGGATTTTCCTCAGATTGATTATGTATGCTGACCACGGTTGCATATAACTTGCCATCTTCAATTTTAATCTCCACCGTCGATTGCAGCGTGCCAGCTTTATCAAAGGTATTCCAAAGCCCAGACGGATCGGCTGCGGATTCAGCCCACCCAGTTATGGCCCATAAAGATGTTATAAAAATAAATAGAACTCTCATAGATAGCATCTCTTATCCTCTAAATTGATTATGTAACGTTTTACTTGGCCCAGGAAAAAAGCGATTGGTCTGCTTTTGATAATCTGCATAACCGGGCCTTTTCTCGGCTGAAAAATGCTCAGATGGAACCGCACCAGTTATATAGACCAATGTGCGGTACATAAATCTCGAGGCCAGCAATAGCCCCAACCCAAGCAAATACCAAACCGGCTCAGTTTCAGAACCTCTCAGCGCCAACCAAGATGGAATTGCAGCGATTACCAAGCCATTCCAAACCATCCATTCAGCAAAGTAATTCGGGTGTCGGCAGTATTTCCATAGGCCAATATTGCACACCTGACGTTGCTTACCCGCCTTCTTCATGGCCTGAAGAAAACGTACCTTTTGCAAGTCAGCAATAGATTCCATAGCAAAGGCCAAAATCCAGACAACCAGCCCCACTATCTCCAGCAGTAGAAATTCTTCACTATTATTCGAGGCAATAATAAATACGGGGAACGCCAAAAATGAGGCATTCGCTAGCCCTTGAGAAATTGCATCCACCTGTAAAGCTAGGCCTGTATTATCTTTGCCCTCTTTTTCCCAAACAATGCGCTGATATTGATAGCGAGGGAATTCCTTCTTTAATAGGCCTAGTTGCCACATTTTTAAGGCACCCAAACCCATACGCAGCCCAACCAAAATAACCACCGCACTCACAATAAGAGACCGCAGCCAATAACCTTCGCTATACACCAAGCTAACAATGCCAAGTAAGACCAGACCCCAGGGCCAGCCAATATCGACATAGCTCATGCGCCCGGTGCGCCAAATGGGAATGCATACCACTAGAGTGAACAGAACTGTCTGGCCCAAACCATTGAGAACTGCCAGGCTAAAAAATGTTGAGGTGGATAAAATCAAAAGCAACCCTAAAAGGAAAGGGTAAAGCGGGCGAAAGTAGTGCATATAATGTCTCTTGAATTCAGTCTCTAAGCCTTAGAAATATTCTTATACTGACAGGCTATTGCTTACAGGCTGTGTGAATTATTGTTTTAATCGGTCTCTAGTCGAATGTTCTTTTGCTTTTAATCCTAGGTGGTTAGAGGCAGCCGCTAAACCGAACACAGGCATACTGCCATAGATAGCCCCCGCGTTGTCAGGCTCTATCTCATAGGTCTGATGCCAATAACCAAAGGTACAGTCAAGTTGAGTCTGCACCGCTAATTGTTGCCAAGACTTAAGATAGGGTTGATTCTTATCATGGGCAAAGGTTTCCAATGATCAAAGTCCTTCCAGTATTGCAGTATACCTTTACTCCGCCAATACAGGTATAAATAGCCGCAAAGGTAACCTTCTGGTGGGCTTATTTTTAGATGAATGCACAACCTTAATGTTTTAAACGTCGGTGAAAGCCATCTGTGTAAGGCCGGCAATCGATTAACCCGCATGCCTATCGCAAACAGGATAATTGGGGCAGCCACTTCTGCGGTATATCTCCCCGAAAAAACCCCCTTCATACTAGACTCCACTCTCTGTATCATTCCGGGCATCCTGTATATCAGCATTCTGTGACATACTAGCCACGCAGCCTAATTGGAACAATAGAAGAGTAAAGAATTGATATGAACGAAAAAAGCGACCTTTCAGCCAACGCAATGATTGAAGACAACGAGCCTGGGTGCACCAACACAAGCTGTTGTCCTCCCAAAACGCCTATTACACGGGATGCTCCAAAGACTGGGCGCAACGACCCCTGTATCTGTGGTAATGGCCGTAAATTTAAAAAGTGCTGTGGCAGAAACTTATAATTTATCTTAAGCCATTTGATCCAAGATTAACCATTTTATGTCTCACCTAAAAAAACACTATGCCTCGTATGGCGTGCTAATTAGAGTTAGCTGAATACGGTGATAAGGAATGTATATTGAGATTTTCAAGCTAAAGTAGCTTTTAGACTGCCTTGCTCGTTTTCTTATCAAAAGATGTAAAGGCAGCAGAACTCTCAGAATATTTAGTTTCCCCTTGGCGCATAGGTTGATTTGACGGTTTTTACACTACCCACAGCAGAATAAAGGAAGGCACGCAGCAGACGAAAATACTTAATAATTGATTGCCAATCGTTTGTATTAGTAGAGCTGTTCCAGCGATACGGTTTCGCCGCACTCCAGGGTATGAATAAGCGCGCTAATCTTGCGGTTAACCGGAACCTGAATACCTAAGATCTCAGCGCGCTTTACGACAGCTTGGTTAAGAAACTCAATTTCGGTTTTTCGACCCAATTTAATATCCTCCCACATTGAAGAGCGCGCAAGGGGATCGATATCCAACATTGCCTTAGCCAGACGCAGGAATATCCAATTGGGCAAACTTAGAATAGCTGGCATTAGGCTGGGCTTTACCGCGGTAAACTGCACCAACTCAACCCCCTCTGCTGCTGCCACAGCAAGCCATTCACGCTGAGCTGCGGCATATACCCTGCGCAGCTTACGATTCTCTAACTGGGTTTTAATAGGCTGATCTGCAACGGCATTAAGCGCATTGTTTAGGTTGAGCAGCAATTTACCATAGATAATAGGTTGCATATCGGTATGCAGCTGACAGGGAAAACCAATGGCACCCAACTGCTCGGCAAGCTGTTCTGTCACCGATGTCTGGTGAAATAGAAATGTTCCCTCAGTACCGCGGTGGAAATGCGCATTGTCCAGGCTCAGGATATTAAAGGGTGTGATGCCCTGCTTAAGCTTATCGCTCGGCAACTGGTGCCGAATAAGCTCCAGACTGCCGAGGCCATTTTGCATAAAAAACAACTGGGCACCATTTTCGGCAAGCTGTCTTAAATCAGACATAGCGGCTTCGAGCTGATGACACTTCAATGTCACAAATACCGCATCAAAGATTTCATCTGCCAACTGTGTAATCAGCCCAGTTGGCATAACCTTTTCATTCTGGCCCTTATAGTCAGTAAGGGTTATACCCCCAGCATCAACAATCGAATCACAAATACGCTGGCGACAAACTAGGCTAACCTCATGGCCGCAGAGCTGTAAAAGCCCACCCAGATAACAGCCGGTAGAGCCAGCGCCATAAATTGCTAGTTGCATGCGGTCACCTCAAAATACATTTCCAATTATTATATTGTCTTATTATTAAGCCTCAGCAACCCTGAGGTTAATAATAAAGGTTTGCCGCTAAATGCTTAGATCGCGAAGATTGTAATCCTTTAATTCCGCCTTGACTGTCTTGTTCCAATGAAAGGTCTTGCCTGAATCTATAAATGGCTGATACTGATAAGACGGCTCATCGGGGAAGCGCTGTTTACGCGCATCGATTGCATAACCCAGGGGTTTGGAGCGCTCTTCGATCAATGCATCGTCATAGAACATAGGTTCACTATACAAACCAGGCCCCTGAACCCCCAATACAGATGAACGCCGGTGAAAACCAAAGTTCACCGTTACTCTGGGTTCAAAGCCGCAGTTGGGAAATGATCCGTGGAGCAGCTGGCGATTACAAATAATCACATCGCCCGGATTACAAACCAGTGGAACCATGCCTTCAATACGCTCACTGCCAGATTCCTCGATCAACTGCTTAATATCAATTTTGCCCACCTTATGGCTGCCCGGCTTAACCCAAACACCATTGACTGCCGTGCTGCCATAGACCTGGGCCATAAAGTTAAAGCCATGAATTCCCTCATCAAAATTCTCACTCTCCCAATGGGTATTGCCATCCTGATGCCAAGATACTGCGGCGCCAACACCGGGGTCTTTGATAAATAGGCTCTCGTTAAAGGGGGCAAAGTCCACACCATTAATCGACTCGGCCACACGCAGCAACTGAGGATGGCCATAGACTCGCAAGCAGCTCTCTGAAAACTGTAAAGAGCCTAACAAAATAAAGGGCGCATACTCTGGTGCCGATTCACTGGCCTCTGGTTCAAATAACTTTACCTGATGACGACCGTTAGCAAGCTCTGTACCGCCCAGAGGATCACCCAAGGGCTTAGACCACACAAGATTGGGGCCAAGGCAATCCGCTCCCAGTGCCGGTTTGCCATCTTTAGTTAGCTTGCCATTGGGCTCGGCAGGGTAGGATTGACGTATGCTATCCAAATCACTTTTTATATCCTCTAGCTCATCTTGAGCTAACACGTTCTCAAAGATATAGAAGCCGTATTTAGAGTAGGCACTCAATATATCTTCCGCTAGGCTACCGTTTTGATCAAAGCGGATAGCGCCGCGGTTATTTAAATCATAGGCGTTTCGCTGACCCTCAATTAGATAGTCGCGCATAGCATCAGCATCTTCGCCATAGTGGGCTGCACAGGCTTCGATTGATTGGCTGATATCTTGTTTCATAAATAGGCCTTTGTTAATATTTTTTTTGGTTTTATTATATTTCCTTTATTTTTAGCAATTTTAATAGGTTATTAAAACTGTGGTCAAGATTTTTCTCAGGAGGCCGTCAATTGGGTAGTCAAGTCATAGCTCGAGGAAACACCACCCGCCAAGCAAATAAAAAATTGCGTCGCCAACATATCCTCGATATGGCTAAAAACCTAATAGCAGCAGATGGTTTTGAGGCATTTACTCTGACTCAGCTGGCCAAAGAGGCTGGCGTATCCGCGCCTACAATCTATAACCTATTTGGCAAGAAAAATGATATTTTCCATGAATTGGTGGCAGAGATGGTTGAGACCATCGGTGTGGCTATGTCTAATCCTGACACATCCGACCCCATTGAAGGCGCTGAAGTATTTACCGATAACTTGCTGCACCTGTATGAAAAGGATCAGGCTTTTTATCGCGCTGCTTTTATAGCTGCAGACCGAACAGGACTATTTGACCATGAATTGCCGACGGGAATCTTCCGCCAGTCATTGCAAATAGCGCAACGTATCTGTGTTGCAGCCCTAGAAGACGGCTGCCTTCAAGGCAATATCGAAAGCGTAAAACTTGCGGAGCAACTTTTTGCCTGCCAACGGCTCGCTCGCCAAGACTGGGTCAATGGCTATATAGATTTGAAGCAATATCGCCAACAGGTTTTGATGGCAATGTATATGACCTATGCCGCCGATGCCAGCCCCGACTTTCATAAAAGGCTCTGCGCAAAAATCCACCAGCTAAACAATAAATAGCGGTTAAATCTGTTCGAGTTTCCGACAAATTGCGGGTGCAGCCTCGTACAGGCAAGAGTAATGGGACAGGCCCTGCATAAACTCAACAGAACCAGAACCAGGAATGGCTTCAGACAGATACGATGCCATAGCGGGAGGTGACCAGTTATCTTCGCTACCCTGCCAAATGCTGACACTGGAGCAATAGTCTGCGAGGTCTCCAGGCCAGGTTACATAAAGATTTATATCCCTGATATAACCCTTAACTCTGCTTTGGAAGCAGTGCTTCAGCATCGCGCTAATATCAGAGTGAAATTCAGACCGGCTTAGCAGCTGCTTATCTGCATCAGCAGCACTGGCAAACAACATATTCACAAGTAGCGAGGGAGCCACCGCGGCTAAGAGCTTTTGAACGCGGGTGAGCAGCGAGAAAATAAATGGGCTTTTTATAGCCAGCTTAAATACCAGCCCACCTGCCATGCTATCTAAAAAACCACCGCCAATTAGCGGCGCGCCAGGCGAAATTAAATGTGTCTGACCCAACTGGCCCTGCAAAATTTTGCCTACCTCAAGGGCAATATGAGCACCGATTGAAAAGCCAATAATATGCACAGGTTGGCCAGCCGCTTTATGTCTAATCTGTTGAGCGAGTTGCTGATAATAGGTGTCAGGATTGTCTGTACTGTCTATCGCGAATCGATCAAAGGCTAATATTCTTAAGTTGTGATCTTTGGCGTGGCTATCAAATATGGCGCTTTCTTCGGGAGAACCGGGAGCCCCATGAAAGTAGACCACCAGCTGTCCGCTACTGTTTCCATATTCAATATAGTCCATACAATACTCCGAATAACACTTAGTAGTAGGGCTGCAACAATCCAGTCTATATAAGATAAGCAGATTACATTAACAGGATCTGGCAGCTTTTATTTTTTATAGTGTAACCTTTACTTCCCTAATTTTGCATGGTAAGTTTACGTTACATTATCTTTTAAGAGAAAACCTATGACCGATCTAATCCCTATTTTAGGCATAATCACTGGCATTACTGTGCCTGTGGCAGTCTTTATCTGGCTGTATTTGGAGGGCAAAGGAAAGAGAGAAACTATCCTGCAGATTGCTAGGAATATGGATGACCCATCCAAAGTGGAGGATTTGCTAGGTATTTTTGATGAAAGAAAAAAACAGCCAATCGATTATCGCAGAGGCGGTGTAATCACCCTGTTTGTCGGTATTGGCCTATACCTTCTCGGTTTTACCGCGATGGGACCTTTCTTTGAGGGCATTGGGCTGCTGGTGGGCGCTATAGGAATAGGCACTATGATTGCTGGGTATCTCTACCCTAATACCAGCGCAGAATTAACCGATGCCGTTGAAAAGTTTGAAGAGCAATAAACCTTGGGTAAACACCACAAAAAACTTTTAAACAATCTTGAAGACCTTAGAAAAGCTACCGGTTTAACTCAGCAAGAGCTTTCGGAAAGTGCTGAGGTCTCAAGAAAAAGTATTAATGCCATTGAAAATGGAATCTATGTTCCCTCGACTGTTCTGGCATTAAAAATTTCAAAAACCCTTAATTGCTCGGTGGAAGATCTATTTCAATTGCCTTGATTTCACAGCTGAGTCGATTTAGTTGTCCATAAAGTCGAGGGTCAAAAGCAGTCGGCGTGTTTGATCTGGCAACTGGGGTGAGCGGTGAATAAGCC
>ERZ1046568.79-NODE-79-length-80410-cov-72.411474_pt1 | contig 80410 bp, 72 predicted proteins | sample MGYA00383092_ERZ1046568 | MGnify/ENA primary metagenome ERZ1046568 (study PRJEB29581, sample SAMEA5548362) | metagenome | biome: marine; feature: coastal; material: water | depth 1 m | study: Short-term variability in the microbial, nano- and picoplankton dynamics... | reverse complement strand
GCAGAAATCATATTGTCGATGACATAAGGTTTTTGCGACATAGTACCCTCTTGAACTTTCCCTGGCTTTCTAGGACATCTTGCGCTCAGAGTCAGCGAGAAACACAATGCCAACGCACAATGAAACAAAAATTTTGCCATATTCGGCCCAGCGTATGTATGATTTGGTTGCAGATGTGGCCGCATACCCGGAGTTTTTGCCTTGGTGCGCCGCGGCGCGGGTGAAATCTGTGACCGAAGAGGGATCGCGGCAGATCATGGCCGCGGATTTGGTCATTTCGTTTAAAGTGTTTCGCGAGCGTTTCGGCAGTCAGGTGATCTTGCATCCCGATGAGAAATTTATCGACACCCAATATCTCGACGGGCCATTCAAATATATGAAATCAACCTGGAAGTTTGAAGAGGCGCCCGACGGCTGCGCAGTGACATTCTTTGTGGATTTTGAGTTCAAAAACGCAATATTACAGGGCGTTATCGGTTTGGTCTTTAACGAGGCCATGCTGCGGATCGTACGCGCGTTTGAGGCCCGAGCGGAGGCGCTTTACGGCCAAACCACGCCATAAAAAAGGCCCCCAGATGGGAGCCTTTTCAATTAGTTAACTTTGACGAAGTTACCTTTGATTTTACGAGGTGTGATCATAGGCGCGCTCGCCGTGGGCCGACAGATCCAGCCCGGTGTATTCATCCTCTTCACTGACGCGCAGCGGTGTGACGAGCGACACCAGCTTAACCAAGACGACGGTCACAACAATCGTGAAGATACCAACAATCACAAGGCTGCCGATTTGCGCGACCCATGTGCCCGCTCCAAAGACGGCGATCATAATGGTTCCAAAAATCCCGCCAACGCCATGCACGGCGAAAACATCCAATGTGTCATCAATTTTCAGGCTGTTGCGCACCAGATTGACCGCTTCTTGGCACAGAATACCTGCGACAGAGCCGATGACGAGCGCCTCAACCGGACCAACAAATCCAGATGCCGGTGTGATCGAGGCCAGGCCTGCAATCGTGCCGGTGACCATGCCGACGAGCGAGGCTTTGCCATATTTGATCCGCTCCCAGAGAGCCCATGTGAGCGAGGCTGCTGCCGCAGAAATATGCGTCACCGTCAATGCCATCGCAGCGCCGCCATCTGCTGCTAGTTGTGATCCGCCGTTGAAACCGAACCATCCAACCCAAAGCATCGCAGCTCCGAGCATCACAAAGCCCGGATTGTGCGGCGGGGTGGTGGTATTGCGTCTTGCGCCAAGCATCACTGCAATGACCAATGCCGCCAGCCCGGCTGTTTCATGCACCACGACACCGCCGGCAAAATCTTTTAATCCGGTGGCTCCAAACAGACCACCATCGGCCAAGAACCCGCCGCCCCAGACCCAATGAACGACAGGAGCGTAGCATAACAGCATCCAAAGGCCGGAAAATGTCATCACAAAACCAAAGCCAATCCGCTCCACATAGGCACCTACGATCAAGGCAGGTGTGATGATGGCGAAGGTCATTTGAAAGGCAAAGAAAAGCACCTCCGGCAAGGTCGTGCCATCGCGCAGTGTGGTGGTATCAACACCGCTTAGAAACATATGGCCCAGACCGCCCCAATAGCCAGTCGTGCTTGTGCCAAAGGCGATGGAATAGCCAAAGGCGAGCCACAGGACACTCATTAGACATGCAATGCCGAAACATTGCATAAACACGCTGAGCACATTGCGCGCGCGCACCAGCCCGCCGTAAAACAGAGCCAGTCCCGGCAGTGTCATGAAAAGCACCAAAGCAGTGGCAACGATAATCCAAGCGGTATCGGCAGCGTTCATAGTCATCTCCTAAATCACCCTCAGGCCTTCTCAACCAAAAGCGCCGGTGATTAAAAGCATGATGCCGAGCTGCCCGATGATTTTCCGGGCATATTCAGGGTTTGCATAAATATTAGGCGAAAATTAAGCGCCCGGTTCAATCAATGGGCTGAATTGAGATGCACACGGATTAAGTTTAAGGCATGATCTAAAGCTGCTTGGCGAACGGCAGGGCGGCCCAAGGCGCCAAACTCCTGGGTTTCGCTCTGGGTGCCTTGCGCGCAGGCGAGGGCGAAACAGACCCGGCCTTCGGGCTTAAATTCAGAGCCACCTGGCCCGGCGATGCCGCTGACGGAGATGGCAAGATCTGCCTGTGCCTGACGCAGAGCGCCCTCGGCCATCTCGCGCGCCACCGCTTCGGAGACGGCTCCGTAATCGGCAAGGGTCTTCTGGCTCACCCCAAGCATCTTTTGCTTTGCCCCATTGGAATAGGTGACAAAGCCATTTTCGAAAATGGCTGAACTGCCCGCAATATCGGTTAAAGCGGCGCTAATCATCCCGCCGGTGCAGCTTTCCGCACAGGTGATTTTGAGCCCTAAAGCCCTGGCCCTGCGCAAGATTTCTTCGGCGACACGGCTCACTGCATCACCATAACAAGACCCATTGCCGCCGCGGCCATCACTCCGGCAATCACATCGTCGAGCATCACTCCCAAGGGGCCGATGAGACGATCGGCCCATCCGATCAGACCGGGTTTTGTGATATCAAACAGGCGAAAGGCAGCAAAGCCGAAGAGATAGTAGAAGGCCGCACTGTCAAAGGGCAGGGGCCAAATCGCCAGTGGCAGCAAAGCAATCCATTGCCCGGCCACCTCGTCAATGACAATTTCCGAAGGATCATGGTCGCTCTTGCCAGCAGTCTCGCGCGCCGTGGCCCAATAGCCCAGAAAGCAGGCAAAAAAGATACCAGCGCATAGCCCAATGAGCCCCGCGCCATAGATCAAACCGGCACCGCAAATCAAAGCTGCCAAGCTGCCCCAGCTGCCCGGAGCCGGGCGCAAATGCCCGATGTAGAAAAAGGTGGCGATTGCATGGCTCATGGGCTCACCAATGCCGCAGTGGCCATCGCGGCAATGCCCTCTTCGCGCCCTGTGAACCCAAGGGTTTCTGACGTGGTGGCTTTGATGGATATTTGATCGCGGTCTAGATCCATGATCTGCGCCATCCGCGCCCGCATCTTTTGGGCATGGGGGCCAATTTTGGGAAACTCGCAAATTAGGGTGCAATCGACGTTTTCAATTCGAAAGCCGAGCTCTTTGGCCAGGTGCACCGCATGCTTGAGGAAAATATCTGATGGCGCGCCTTTCCATTGCGGATCGGAGGGAGGGAAATGTTGACCGATATCCCCCTGTGCCAAGGCGCCATAAATGGCGTCAGTGACCGCATGCATGCCAACATCTGCATCGGAATGGCCGAGCAGACCAAATTTATGGGGCAGGGTGATGCCGCAGAGTGTGATCTGTGTCCCCGGTCCAAATTTATGGACGTCAAACCCGTTGCCCAAGCGTAGTTTCATGCGGCCTCGCAAAATTCGTTCCGCCCGACCGAAGTCATCGGGCACTGTTACTTTCAGATTATCGGCATCTCCAGGGACAATGGCAACCGAATGTCCCATTGCGCGGACAACTTGCACATCATCCGTCGCCTGAGCTGTTGCGGCGGCATGGGCCGCACAAATGAGCGGATAGGAAAAACATTGGGGCGTTTGCGCCCGCCACAGGCCGCTGCGATCGACGATCGTCTCCACTGTGTCACCACAGCGCCAAAGCGTGTCTTGCACCGCCACAGCTGGCGCGGCCGCGCCATGGCTTCGCATGGCTTCGATACAGCTGGAGATCAAAGATTGGGTCAGGCATGGGCGGGCTGCATCGTGGATCAACACATAATCCGGTGCCTGATCTTTGAGCGCCTCAAGCGCGCAGCGCACAGAATCATCGCGGTTAGCGCCGCCCTCAACGCAGCGCGCCGCCGCTGGTAATTGCGAGATCAGGTCTTGATCCTCGGGGTGATGCACCACCACAACCGCGTCAATGTCATCATGCGACATGAAGGCTTCAACCGACCACGCCAAAAGTGGCTTGCCGAGAAGAAGCTGCCATTGCTTCGGCTGGGTGCCGCCGGCCCGCGTGCCGCGACCGGCCGCCAGCACAATCGCGATGGTTTTGGATGCGTCTGTCATAGGCTGTGCTTATATCTTTTGATATTCTGCATGCAATCCTTGGTTTTGGCTGGAGTTTTGCTCATTTTTTGTGCAAATGTATAAAAATGCGGATGTAACGCAATGAAGGGCTTGTGGCCCGCGGGTCAGATCGTGTGAGTTAATATCACTTGTGGAGTTGAAACCGTGACCTTCGTTTTGGGAAATCAAACCATCTTTCCGCCGGTACTATTGGCCCCTTTAGCTGGGATCACCGATGTGCCGTTTCGCAATTTGGTTCAATCTTTTGGGGCCGGTCTTGTCGTGTCTGAAATGGTGGCAAGCCATGAGATGGTGCAAAAAAAGCCCGGGGTGCGCGAGCGCGCGGAGCTGGGTTTTGGCATTGACAGCACTTCAGTGCAAATCGCCGGGTGTGACGCCTATTGGATGGCGGAAGCGGCGCGGATGATTGAGGCCAATGGCGCAAAAATCATCGACATCAACATGGGTTGCCCTGCAAAAAAAGTCACCAGCGGCCAATCTGGCTCTGCGCTCATGCGCACGCCAGATTTTGCATTGCAGTTGGTCGTGGCGGTCGTGCAGGCCACATCGCTGGATGTCACTTTGAAGATGCGCCTGGGTTGGGATGACAGCAGTCTCAACGCCCCTTTGATAGCCAAACGGGCGGAGTCTGCGGGTGTGAGAATGGTTACGGTCCATGGGCGCACGCGCTGCCAATTTTACAAAGGCGCAGCTGACTGGCAGGCGATTGGACGGGTGAAACGCGCTGTTTCCATTCCGGTGATTGCCAATGGCGATATTGTCGATGTGACCTCGGCGCGCCAAGCGTTGCAGCAATCGGGGGCTGATGGGGTCATGGTGGGGCGCGGAGCCCAGGGCGCGCCTTGGCGATTGGCGGAAATATCCTCTGCGCTTTATGGCACTCCGGCCCCTAAGATACCCAAGGGCGCTGCGCTCGCCCATTTAATTTTGCAGCATCACCAAGACATTGTTGATTTCTACGGAGGCACCCTCGGGCTCAAAAATGCGCGCAAGCATTTGGGTTGGTATTTAGATGGTTTGCAGGTGGCCCCTGAGCTGCGCCAATCGCTGTTGAGATCTTTTGATCTGTCTGAAATTCATGAGCTGATCTGGCGCGCTGTCGAGGCTCCTTCCACAGCAGGTGTGGCGGCGTGAGCCTCTACCAAGACCTTTGGTCACAGCTGCCGATCCCCGCCTTGCTGGTGACGGGAGATGATAATGTGCAAGAATTGAACCTGGCCGCCGAACAGTTTCTGGGAATTTCGGCTAAGGTTATTTTAGGTCAACCCGTTTGGAATTATCTGCGGGGCGAAGAGCTTTTGCCAGCAGGCTTGGAGCGGGCCCGCGCCACCGCGCGCCCCATTGTGATTTCGCAAATCACAACTCATGGCCGCGCAACAGAGCCACGCAGCTGTGCGGTCCATCTCTGTCCGATGATCGGGGCAGAGGAGCAGATCATGATTTTGCTGATTGCACATGAAACCCTTGGAAGTGGTTTTGCCGAAAGCGCGCCGCTTTCTGCAGCGCATTCTGCCATTGGTATGGCCGAAATGCTGGCCCATGAGATCAAAAATCCCCTGGCTGGCATCACGGGCGCGGCGCAATTTTTATCGCTGTCCCTGCCTGCTGAAGATCTTGAAATGACCGATCTGATTGTTGAGGAAAGCAAACGTATCGTCAGCCTTCTCGATCAGGTGGAGCAATTTGGCGATGTCACGCCACCAAATTGTGCTTTTGTAAATATCCATGACGTGCTGGATCGTGCTGCGCGTTCGGCGGTCTTCGGATTTGCCGGTGAGATCCAAATTCAAAAGACCTATGATCCGTCTCTGCCGGAGGTTTGGGCTGATGCGGATCAAATGGTTCAGGTCTTCCTAAACTTGGTCAAAAATGCCTGTGAAGCCTTGGGTTCAGAGGGCAAAGTGACCATTCGAACCTTTTATGATCCCAGCTTGCGGCTGCCTCTGCCGGATGGTGCGGGACGGCGCTTGCCGCTGCATGTGGAGATTATAGACAACGGTCCGGGCCTGCCGACGGCGCTCGCAAACCATGTTTTTGATCCGTTTGTCACCACCAAAAACAATGGCAAGGGGCTCGGATTGGCCCTGGTGTCTAAAATCATCGCTCAGCATCGCGCTTGGATCAGCGTTGCATCACAGCCAGGCCATACGAATTTCAGAGTATCATTGTCGGTACATAACGAGAGTAGGAGTTAACGCTATGGATGGAACGGTTCTAATCGCCGATGACGACCGAACGATTCGAACGGTCTTAACTCAGGCCTTCACACGCGCTGGATGTAAAGTGCACGCGACTTCCTCGCTGATCACCTTGATGCGCTGGGTCGAGGATGGCAAAGGTGATTTGGTGGTATCTGATGTGGTCATGCCAGATGGCAACGGCCTTGAGAACCTGCCGAAAATCACAAAGCTACGCCCCAATCTTCCGGTCATTATTATCTCTGCTCAAAATACAATTGTGACCGCGATACGCGCCAATGAGGCCAAAGCCTTTGACTACCTGCCCAAACCCTTTGACTTGCCCGAATTGATGCATCGTGCGGCCAAAGCATTGGAGCGCCGCCACCCGCCGCAAGCCATAGCGCAGATGACCGAAGCGCAGGATTCGGATATTCCGCTGGTGGGTCAATCGGCGGCGATGCAAACGCTTTATCGCCTGATCGCCCGCGCAATGAATGCGCCTGCGCCTGTTCTTGTGTTGGGTGAGGCCGGTACGGGGAAATCCTTGATTGCCTCAAGTTTGCATAAGTTTTCAAAACGCGCCGATCAACCAATGGTGGTTTTGCATCCTGAGATGATGGAAAGCCAATCGACCATTCGCGATGCGCTCATGCGCTGCGGCTCTGGGACGTTGATTTTGGATGGGGTGAGCGACCTGAGCCCTGCGGCCCAGTTGAGATTGCTGCATATTTTGGGGGAACCGGGGGATCAGAACTTGCGGTTGGTGTCGACGGCTGCCCCCAATATTTTGGCAGATGTCCAAAATGGAAATTTCCGAAATGATTTGTTTTTTCGCCTGTCGAGCCTTCAGCTGACCGTGCCAGCCCTGCGTGAGCGGGTTGAGGATATTTCAGTCTTGGCTCAGCATTTCATTGCAATGTTGCAATCGGACATCAAGTTTGAGCTCAGCCCGGCAGGCGTCGCGGCGCTGCGCGATTACAATTGGCCGGGCAACGTACGGCAATTGCAGAATGTCGTCGGTCAACTGATGATGGAATCGCCAAACAGCTTGCTCGATGGCAATGCTGTAAAAGAGGTTTTGAAAAAAGCAGGGCCAAGCAATGCGATGAGCGCATTGTTACCCTCAGAAAGCCTGGCCGAATCTGTCGGACTGCATGTGCAGCGCTATTTTGACCTTCACGGCGCCAACCTGCCGCCGGACGGGGTCTATCAAAGAATTTTGCGCGAAATTGAAGTGCCTTTGATTGAGATTTCACTGGCGGCAACCTCTGGCAATCAGGCCAAATGCGCCGATTTGCTCGGCATCAATCGCAATACCCTGCGCAAAAAGATCAGTGACCTTGAAATTGTCGTGACACGCCGGCGCAAAATGATGTAAAAGCGCAACAGGCGTGGTATTTTGGCACTTTTCCGAAGTGCGTGCAGCGCATGGTCATCAAAAGGGTCAGCTGAAATGCGCCAAGGGCTTGTCAGTTCTCTATTAGACAAAATTGCCGATCTGCGCGCAAACCCGCAGGTCAACTCAAACTTGACCTTTGTGCTGGTGGTGACCGGGCCGTTGTTGGTGTTTCTCACCTTCTATGCCATGCAGCCGATCAAAGGCGGGCGGGCCTCGCTGCGGTTTATTTTGACCGCAGATTTTGTTTATATTTTGTTTATCACAACCCTGCTCATCCGGCGAATTGTCCAGCTGGCCGCGGCCCGCCGGGCGCAATCGGCAGGCTCACGGTTGCATTTTCGCCTCACGACGGCCTTCGGTGTGATTGCCTTATTCCCCACTATTTTGGTTGCGATATTTGCGGTGCTTTCGGTCAATCAAGCCTTGGAAGGGTGGTTTTCTGAAAGGGTGCGCAATGCGGTGGGAGCCTCTTTAAGCGCGGCGCAAGCCTATGAGACCCAGACCCGCAACGGGGTCATTTCGGATGCGCAGATTTTTGCGCAACGTCTGAATTCAATGAACCAGAACGAGTTTTTCTCTAGCAGCATGGATATGGACAGCCAGCTCAGCCCTTTGCTCACCCGTCTTCAGACCCAGTTTGAGCGAGGCTTTAAAGAAATATACATCATCAATAATCTGGGAGAGTTGCGGCTACGCGGCCCGTCCTCCTATTTGTTTGATTACGAACAGCCAAGCGAGGCGCAAATTATAGCCGCCGATGGTCCAGAGCCGGTGATTATCACGGATTGGGCAAGCAATGAGATGCGCGCGCTCATCCGATTGCAAAGCTACACCAATCACTACCTCTATCTCACACGCAGTGTAGAGGGGTCTCTTTTGGCTTTGCTCGAAGAGACCACCGAAACCGCGCGCTACTATAATCAGCTGGAATCGGAGCGTGGACGGCTCTTGTTTGACTTTGGACTGCTGTATCTTGCCTTTGCGGTGATTTTGATTTTGACAGCGACCTGGCTCGGGCTTTGGTTCGCTGAAAGATTGGCCAGTCCCGTGGGGCGAATGGCAGCAGCCGCGCAGAAGGTGGGTGCCGGGGATCTGGATGCGCAGATTGAAAATATCAAGGGCGATGATGAAATCGCGATGCTGGCGCGTTACTTCAATCAAATGACCCATCGTTTGAAAGGTCAGCGTGACACTTTAATAAAGAGCGCAGATCAAGCAGAGCGCCGCCGCAGGCTTTTTGACTCTGTTCTGGCCTCTGTGACCTCGGGCGTTATTGGACTAGATCAATCAGGCAATATTACGTTTTTGAACAAATCTGCCCAACGGGTATTGGATCTGCCGGAATCTGCCGAGCCGCGCGCCTTGGCGGAGGCGGTGCCAGAATTGGCGGGCATGTTTACAGATTTTTGCTCCAGCCTTTCCGATGTGGCACAGCGTGAAGTGCGGGTGGTGCGCCGGGGCAAGCTAGAGAGCCTTTTGGTGCGCATTGCCCGCCGGTCCGACGAAATGTCCGATGCGGAGGGCTATGTGATCGCTCTGGAAGATGTCACCGACCTGGTGAGCGCGCAACGCATGGCGGCTTGGGGCGATGTTGCCCGGCGGATTGCCCATGAAATTAAGAACCCTTTGACGCCGATCCGCCTGTCTGCGGAACGCATAAAACGCAAATTTGCGCCACAAGTCGGTGGAGGTTCAGACCAGCTGGAACGTATGACCGATGTCATTGTGCGCCAAACCGATGAGCTGAGCCGAATTGTTGATGAGTTTTCGCAATTCGCGCGCATGCCAGAACCAGATTGCCGCCCAACGGATTTTGGTGACTTTCTTCGCGGGACGGTTTTGTTGCAAGAAAGCGGGCAGCCAGATGTGAAATTCACATTGGATTTGCCCGATGAAACGCTTTGGATTGATGCGGATGCCTCGATGATTGGCCGGGCTGTCACCAATTTGTTGAAGAACGCCGGCGAATCTATCGGTGATCGCAAAGCGCAGCAGCCAGATCACCGGGGTGAAGTGCGTATTTCAGCGACGCAGACAGATCGGTCGGTTGTTGTGGAAATATCAGACAATGGCACCGGTTTGCCCGAAGATCGCGCGCGTCTTTTAGAGCCCTATGTGACCAATCGGGTCTCCGGGACGGGCCTTGGCCTCTCGATTGTCGTGAAAACCATTGAAGAACATGGCGGCACATTTGCGCTTACCGATGCGGAGGCCTTTGACGAAGAGGCGCGGCCTGGCGCCAAAGCTGTCATTAAACTACCGCGTCTGGCCGATAGCGCTGCACAGAAAATTGATCTAGGAATACCAGCATGACAGATATTTTGATTATTGATGACGAGCGCGATATCCGCGAGTTGATCTCCGAAATATTGATTGATGAAGGCTATAACACGCGGCTCGCAGGCACCTCGGATGCGGCCATGCGTCTGATCGCGGATCAGCGTCCGGCCATGTTGATCCTCGACATCTGGCTAAAAGACAGCGCGATGGACGGGATCGATATTTTAAAGTCGGTGAAATCAAATTATCCCGACATCCCGGTGGTGATTATTTCCGGTCATGGGAACATCGAAATTGCGGTCGCGGCTATCAAGCAAGGCGCCTTCGACTTCATTGAGAAACCCTTTAACATTGATCAATTGATCGTCGTTATTCGCCGGGCGATGGAAGTGGCCAATTTGCGAAGCGAAAACACAGCGCTTCGCAGCCAATATCAGCACCCTTTGGAGCTTATTGGGCAAAGTGCAGTTTTCAAAACCTTGAAGAGCAATCTCGACAAGGTGACAAAGTCAAATGGGCGGGTTTTGTTGACGGGTCCATCGGGCGTCGGCAAGGAGACAGCGGCGCGCTATATTCACGTCAATTCCAACAGGTGCACGACGCCGATGGTCGTGGTCAACTGTGCGTCTTTGGATGCTGAGACGGCAGATGCAAAGCTTTTTGGCGTCGAGGTGAACGGTCGGCTGCACCAAATCGGCCTATTGGAATCGGCACATAACGGCATTTTATTTTTTGACGAAGTCGCAGATTTGCCGCTGGCGGTGCAAGCGCGGCTTTTGCGGGTTTTGGTGGACCAAAGCTTCACGCGGGTGGATGGCACCGCCCCACAGAAGGTCGACATCCGCGTCATTTCTGCCACGGCGAAAGATTTGCCTTATGAGATTGAGCGCGGCGCATTTCGCGAAGAATTATATCACCGCCTCAAAGTGGTGCCCATTGCCGTGCCCAGCCTAGAGGAACGCCGCGAAGATATCTCCGTTCTGGCGGAATATTTTTTGGTCGAATTTCACGAAAAGCTTGGCCTGCCAAGTCGCAGCTTGAGCGAAGACGCCGCCACGACTTTAGAAAGCATGATTTGGCCCGGAAATATTCGACAGCTTAAGAACCTAATGGAGCGCGTTTTGATTATGGGTCCGGCCTCGGGAGATATTGAGCCCGAAGAATTGCCCAGTGACACAGGGGTGGGCGACAGCCGGGATGGCCAGATTGTGATTTCGGGCAATGTTGCGACCTATTCGTTGCGTGAGGCGCGCGAGCTGTTTGAGCGGGAATATCTTTTGACCCAAATCAACCGCTTTGGCGGCAATATCAGCCGCACGGCCAGTTTTGTCGGTATGGAGCGTTCCGCGCTACACCGTAAGCTCAAATCACTTGGCGTCGTGACCTCAAATCGCAGCGGCGGGCGGCTTGCGCAGCTTGAGGCGGAGTGAATGAAAGAATTGACCTTCTGCATGCGGTCTGACACACCGGCGGGCAGAGTTCGTCTGATTTCAAGGGGGCACCACCCATGAAAGTGATTATATGCGGAGCTGGTCAGGTTGGCTGGCAAATCGCGCGTCATCTCGCCAATGAAAAAAACGACGTGACAGTTGTTGATCGCAACTCTGATCTCGTGCGCCGTGCGACTGATACTTTGGATGTGCAGGGCATTGTTGGCTTTGCCAGCTATCCAGATATTTTGGCGCGTGCCGGCGCAGAGGATGCCGATATGGTTATTGCGGCCACCCATTCTGATGAGGTCAATATGGTGACCTGCCAGGTGGCCCATTCGGTCTTCAATATCCCGCGCAAAATCGCGCGTCTGCGGTCGCAGAGCTATTTAGATGCAATTTATGCGGATCTATATCGCCGCGATCACCTGCCGATTGATGTGGTCATCAGCCCTGAGAAGGAGGTCTCCGAGGCTGCATTGCGCCGATTGCAAACGCCTGCTGCCTTTGAAACTGAATTCTTCTTCAACGGTGATGTGCAATTGCTTGGGATCACCTTGGATGACAGATGTCCCGTTCTCAACACGCCTTTGCGCCAATTGTCTGACCTCTTTTCAACTCTCTCGGCTGTGGTGGTGGCCATTCGGCGTGATGGCACCTTATTTGTTCCGAGCTCTGGTGACCAACTCTTTACCGGAGATTCTTGCTATATCTTTGTGCAAAAACATGATGTGCAGCGGGCGCTGGAGGTTTTTGGAAAAACCGCCCATGTGCAAGATCGTGTCGTCATCGTGGGCGGTGGCAATGTCGGGTTTGCCGTTGCTAAGAATCTGGAAAACCGCAGCAGCCGCATTCGGGCAAAAGTGATTGAGAAAGATCGCTTTTCCGCCGAACAAGCGGCAGAACTGTTAGAAAAGACTATCGTGCTGCATGGGGATGGCTTGGATGCAGATATGCTATCTGAGGCCAATATTGAGCGCAGCGATGCGATCTTGGCAGTGACCGATGATGACAAAACCAATCTTCTCGCAGCCATTCGAGCCAAATCCATGGGCTGTCCGCTGGCGATCTGTTTGATTAACGATCCATCTATGGAGCCTTTGCTGCGCGCGATGGGAATTGATGCGCATGTGAACCCTCGAGCGACCACCGTATCCTCTATTTTGCGTCATATTCGCCATGGGCGGGTGCGGGGTGTCTATTCCATCGGTGATGCGGAAGCGGAAGTCATTGAAGCGCAGGTCTTATCGACCTCTTCCATCGCGGGTCAGAATATTCGAGATATTGAATTTCCCGAGGGCGTGTTGCTCGGCGCGGTACGCAAGGGAGATAAAACCCTAAAGCCTTCTGGTAGGCTGCGTATTGATGAGGGCGACCATGTGGTCTTATTCGCCCTTTCTGCCGATGTGAGCGAAGTGGAGCGTTTGCTGCAAGTTACGATAGATTTCTTTTAACCATGTGGACGCGTTTTCAGAAATTGCCGCTGGCAATCTCAATTCCAACACTCTTAATTGTGATGCTGATGATCCCATCTGTGCATGGGTTTATATCTGGCGATTCCCACAAGGGGCGCAGCTTTTTTTATGCGGTACTCTTGGGGCTCTTTGGCCTCACTTTCTTGAGGTTTTCGCTGCAAGGCACTGTTTTTCCTATGCATCGCCGTGCGCAACTGTGGTCTTTAATTGCCTTTTTCTTGGGCTTTCCAGCCCTTTTGGCCATTCCGCTTTATGAAGTCAGCGGGACAGGGCAGTTCATTGATGCCTATCTCGATATCGTCAGCACGGTGACAACAACCGGTCTTCCGGTCTTTGCGCCTGGCAGTTTGAGCGAGACATTGGTCATTTGGCGGGTCAGCTTGGGCTGGGCCAGTGGGTTTTTGATTTGGGTCTTCGCCTGGTCGATCTTCGCGCCGCTCAATCTGGGCGGGTTTGAACACCTCAGTGCCCGTGGGGAGACGATGATACAATCGCGAAGTGCGCGTCGCTCCGCCGGACGACTCCCGGCTGAGAAATTCTGGCGCGAAGCGCTGCGCTTGGGGCCGGTCTATCTCTGGATCACCCTGGCAGCGGCATTAGCGCTTTTGATCGTCAGCGGCGATCCCAGCTATGCGATCTTGCGGGCCATGGCGACGATTGCGACCTTTGGAATTGAAATTCCAGGAAATAGTGGTGCGGGCGGCATCACTGGCGAGGGTATTTTGGCCGTCGTGATGCTCTTTGCCCTGTCACGTTCGACCTTCTCAACCGTCTTTGCCCGGGCGCGCAAATGGCGGGTGACCGAAGATCGAGAACTTCGCGTCGCCGCAGGCTTGGTTCTTTTGGCAAGTGTGATCCTCATTGCCCAAGGGGCGCAGAATTCAGAGGGCCTTCATGCGCGTCTTGAGCTGATCTGGGGCGCATTCTTCACGAGCCTTTCATTCCTGACCACAACGGGGCTGACATCCGACTATCTTCCGTCTGGGATCGTAAACTTAGATCCGGTGGAAATCATCCTGGTCGGGCTGGCCATGATTGGCGGCGGCGTGGCGACAACGGCAGGGGGCATAAAACTCCTACGCATTTTCATCTTGGCCGGTCACAGCCGCGCCGAGGTCAATCGCCTCATTGCACCGTCACAGGTTATGTCGGGGCAGATAGAAAGCCGCTCGCATGACCATCATAGCGCGATGTTGGCCTGCGTGTTTTTGGTGCTGTTTATTTTGGTGCTAGGGGCCATCACCTTGGCGTTAACGGTTTCAGGCAGCCCGGTGAAAGAAGCCTTATTCCTCACATTGGCCACGGTCACCAATACGGGGCCGCTTTTGCCGACCGGTGGCGGTGCTCAGACGCTGGTCATGGCGCTTCCAACGCAGGCAAAACTAACCCTAGCCGCTGCGATGGTTCTGGGCCGGCTTGAGGTTTTGGCACTCTTGGCCTTGTTAAATCCCGATATTTATCGCTGATGCGGCAATTTATGCCAGTTTGCTACTGGAAATTGATGAAAAACCACTACATACTCCTCACTCCGGGGTGTAATTTTGTGTGTCCCCGCAAGAAAGAGGGCTTAGCAAATGGCTTCCGATAAACAAAATTTACAAGACGCATTTCTCAATCAAGTGCGCAAGACCAAGGTTCCTGTCACCATATTTTTGATCAATGGTGTGAAACTTCAAGGCGTGGTGACATGGTTTGACAATTTCTGCGTCCTCCTGCGCCGTGATGGAGCCTCGCAATTGGTGTATAAACACGCGATTTCCACCATTATGCCAGCGCAGCCGGTTTCGCTTTATGACGGTGAAGAATAGGCAATATGGGCAATACGCCAGATGCGCATGAGACCCATGCCTGGGTTTTACATCCCGACATAAAAACTGATTATTCCGCCCGTGCGGCGCAGGATGCTTTGGCTGAAGCTGTGTCTTTGGCCCATGCGCTTCCTGGGCTTGAAGTGATGGGTGAAACAATTGTGCGCTTGCCGCGCGCCCATCCGGGCAAGCTGTTTGGCAAGGGAAAAATTGCAGAGCTGGCCGAGCTGTTCAAAGCCGCAGAGATAGAGCTCGTGCTGATAGATGGGCATGTCTCGCCCGTGCAGCAGCGCAACCTCGAGAAAGATTGGGGCGTTAAAATCCTCGATCGCACTGGATTAATCCTTGAGATTTTTTCTGATCGTGCGCGCACACGCGAGGGGGTTTTGCAGGTCGAAATGGCCGCCCTAAGCTATCAACGCACACGTTTGGTGCGCGCTTGGACCCATTTGGAGCGCCAAAGGGGCGGGCTTGGGTTCGTGGGCGGACCAGGAGAGACGCAGATTGAATCGGATCGGCGGGCGATTGATATACAATTGGTGCGGTTGCAAAAACAACTCGATAAAGTGTTAAAAACCCGAGAGTTACACCGGTCGGCACGGGCGAAGGTGCCTTATCCGATCGTGGCGCTTGTGGGCTATACCAATGCCGGCAAATCCACATTGTTCAACTATATGACCGGGGCCAAGGTCTTGGCCAAAGATATGCTCTTCGCCACGCTTGATCCCACGATGCGCGCGGTGAAATTGCCCAGTGGCATGGATGTGATCTTATCAGACACGGTGGGTTTTATTTCTGATCTCCCGACCGAGCTCGTGGCCTCCTTTCGTGCGACATTGGAGGAGGTGACCGCAGCGCAACTGGTGGTACATGTCCGCGACATCGCCCATCCCGAAACCGCTGAACAAGCGCAGGATGTGAACACGATTCTAGAGACTTTGGGCCTGGACCGCGACGTGCCGCGCATCGAGATGTGGAACAAAAGCGATATCTTGGACCCGGGCGCCTTAGAGGCGCTGCAAAACGCGGCGGAGCGGGCGGATAATGTCTATATCACCTCAGCGCTGAGCGGCGCAGGTGTGCCTGAGTTTTTGGACGCTGTGTCAAGGCAGTTGACCCCTGATCAAACCCAATCAGAGCTCTCACTTGGCTTTGAGGAAGGTCGCGCGCGGGCCTGGTTGTTCGAGCAAGGTTTGGTCAGCACGGAGCAACAAACTCAAGAGGGCTTTTTGCTGTCAATCTCATGGACCGCACGGCAAAAGAAGGCCTTTAGCGATCTGTTTGGTCCAAAATTGGTGTCAGGGTCGTAACGCCGGTTGCACCCGCGCGGGCCAAAGTTTCATCCAATGTCATGGGCACATATTCCCCGCGGCGCCACAATTTGCCCAGGTTGTCGTAGTGCCGCGACAGGGGATGGCCGCTTTGTCCGGTTGAAATGATAAAAACAGAGCTGTCCGGATCGGCAAAATCATAGACCCCACGATAACCGCCTGCATGGACGTTCAGATAGGGGTTTGGCCCGGTGCCGCTGGTTTTGCCCCGTTGTAGGGTGTGGTCGCCACCAGAGGTCGATTGCCGAATGTTTACAAACCACTTCAAGATTGGCACATCGCCCAAAACAGGGTGGTCATGGGTGGCTTGATGCGCCTCGCCCCAGCGCAGCGCTGTGATTTCGCTGCCATAGGTCTCGACCAATTCGGCAAGCGCATCATCCAAAGCTAAACGAGACATCTCAGCGCAGCTCTCCTGCCTGCGCGATTGCGCCACGTCACACCAAATACCGGCCCCTGCCACATCGCGAAAAACCCGCTCAATGAAGAGCGGCTCCGCATGGGTGAAGGCCTCATGCAACGGGCCAAGCTCATCGACTATGAGACGCTTATGCAAGGCACGGAGCCAGGCGGCATAGATCAAAGGCTCTGGCAGGTGTTCGTTCATCTCACCGTTCCAATTTGCCAAAAGATCCAAGGCGGTTTGATGTCTGCCGGCTGGGCTATCGGTTGGCACGGACTGTGATTGATACCAAAGCTCTCCTCCGATCAGCGGCAGAAGCGTGCGCGCGGTGGGCGATACGCTGTCCAATTGCGCTTCGATGAAACTGTCGCGGGTATGGGCTTCTCGGGTTTGCAACAGCCGCGTCATGCGCTGAACCCTTTGGCTGTCTCCCCAGTCAAAACTGATGTGTTCGGGAAAGCTGCGGTCGGTATATTTATTGTTGGTATGGCCCAAAACACCGCTGGCGGGGTTCAGAAAAACCGGGTTTACCGATGGATCAAACACGCCCTGCCAGCGGTTTTGTGCCAGCCAGCCGGCGCTTGGCAGGCGGCCTTTGGATTGATGGCGCGGATCGCGTTTGGGTAAGGCGCCTATGGTGCGCATCGCAATCTGTTTGGAATCTGCCAAAGTGAGTATCTGGCTTGGTGCTACAAAAGCGCGCGACGCGACCAAGCCTTCCTGTACCGATTGCGCGGCCATCAGATCAAAGCCGGCTTCTATGGATGTGTCCTGGCTGGATAGGAGTGTCCAAGCCACCGATGTGACGTGACCGGCGGGGGTCACGGCTTCGAGGTTGGCATGGCTTCCGGGCAAGACCGGGCCATTTTCGGTCCAGAACATCTCCAATGTGACGGGTGATTTGTCTTTAATCCGAACAATACTTTGCTTTTTGACAAAGGGTTTGTAGCCCTCTGGTGTTTTATATTCACTCGGATCCAGTGGGTTAAGTTTTTCGATAAATACATCCGTATCATCGAGATTAGAGCTGGTTAATCCCCAGCCAAGTTTTGCCGAGCGTCCGACCAAAACCAATGGGAGGCCAGGAATGGTGCCACCGATGACGCCGCCCGTTGAAAGCTCAAGCCGCGCAAGATACCAAATTGACGGCGCGGTGAGTTCGAGATGTGGATCATTGGCCAGAAGCGTCCCGCGTGTGGCACTGCGGCCGGGCAGGGCCGCCCAAGCATTCGATGCCCCCGCAAGGGCTATGGGTTTGAACGGCGAGAGAGCTGAGTGCTCTCGTGCAGATGAGGTTTTAATGGGCGAGAGCTCTGGAAATAGCCGCGTAAAATCTATGAGATCGGCTTGGCTATTGCCCGGCATATCTGGAAGCAAATCCTTGATGCGATCACCCTCCAGGACCAAAGATGCGCGCGCGCGCAGCACTTCTTGGTGCAGATGACTGGAAAGCTGAATTCCCATGAGCTTGACAATCGCCAGGCTATCGGCCGCAGTCCAAGGCGATATCGCGTTGGAAAATATAAAAAATTCAGGTGCGCCACGCCCCAGCGCACTCTCATTTATCTCACGGAGCCTGGCGTTTACCCCAAGCGCATAGGCATCCAGTTTCGCGAGCGTATCAGGCCGAAGAGCCGACAGAGATTGACGCGCGGCACTATAGATCGCCAAGCGCCGCACTGTCATATCAATCGGCAGAGTGGCCTCGCCAAAAAGCTCTGAGAGCCGCCCCTGCGCCGTTCGGCGCAGCATTGTCATTTGCCAAAGACGATCTTGGGCATGGGCATAGCCCAAGGCAAACAGCGTGTCGTGATCATTTTTGCCGAAAATATGCGGCACATTGGCCGTATCGCGCACAATCTCGACCGGGGCAATCAGCTGCTCGAGCTGCACGGTCTTGCTGTATTCCGGCAGGGATCTCGACAACACATACCAGCTGAAAGCAAAAAACAAGGCGCCTAGGACAGCCAGGCTGAGAATGAGACGCATGAGCCATACAAATATGCGATCCATAGGGTACTTTCACTGGCAGTTCGGCGCATCGCCCTGCATTTCGGCCTTAATATTGTTTATTCTCAGGTTTTTATGGTATGATCCGTGTGTATTTCGTCCCCTCAAGGGTGGCGCCGAGACGCAGTCCCGCCTGTGCGAAGACCACTGCAATCACGGGATTAAACGTGGTTGTGGTGTCGGCTGCGAAGGAGTCGCCTTGATCGCGGTAGGCATATTCAACATTTGCTCCGGCGACCCAGCCCGGTGACGATCTAAACCCAGCCAATGCGTCATCGGTCATGAAAAATAGAACATGTGAATATTGCTGCGCGCCAACTTGCAACCCGGCGCTGGCCCCTGCCGCAGAATAGTAATCCACGTTGGAGCCTCCAACCTTCAGCGCCCCGCGCCCAAAACTGCCGCCCAAGCCAAAACCAGCTTCGGTAATCAAAGGCATGACCAACATGCCGCTCGCGTTCTTAGCCAATTGCTGGGTGCCGGGGTAGGTGTCAAACATCACTTGCAAACTTGTCTCAACGGCCGCGTCGATTTGCGGTGCCTTATTGGACCCGATTGCATTGGAACAGGCCGCTGTGCTGCCGAGAGCAAGAAGGCCAAGTGAGAAATTTCGTCGTGTTGTCTGTGTCATGGGAGCTCCGCCTGTAGCTGTCCGATTTTTCGGATCTGCTTTCAAATTTATACCAATTCCTGATGGCTGTCACTAGGGTGCTCAGCTTCACGTCGCGGCGTTTAAGATTTCGGCAACCTCTGGCGCAAAATAGGTCAAAACCCCGTCACATCCGGCACGTTTGAAAGCCATGAGGCTCTCGAGCATGACCTGGCGCCCATCAAGCCAGCCATTTTGCACCGCCGCTTGCAGCATCGCATATTCTCCAGACACCTGATAGGCGAATGTGGGAACGCCAAATTCGCTCTTCACACGGTGGCAAATATCCAAATACGGCATGCCCGGTTTCACCATGACCATATCCGCCCCTTCCGACAAATCCCGCGCGATCATGCGCAGGGCTTCGTCGCTATTGGCCGGATCTATTTGATAGGTATTCTTATCGCCAGTCAGCGCTCCCGTGGCCCCAACCGCATCGCGGAACGGTCCATAAAAAGCGGATGCGAATTTGGCTGAATAGCTCAAAATATTGACGTTGTGAAAAGCATTCCGCTCCAACATGGCCCGCAGAGCGCCAACGCGCCCATCCATCATATCAGAGGGCCCCAGAATATCCGCACCGGACTGCGCCTGTGCCTCGCCCATCTTTACCAGCGCGTCAACGGTTTCGTCGTTCACAATCTCACCGTCGCGCACGATGCCATCGTGACCGTTTATGTTATAGGGATCCAAGGCAATATCTGTCATGACCATGATGTCAGGAACGGCATCTTTGATCGCACGAATGGCGCGGTTGGACAGATTGTCTGGATTCCAGGCCTCTTTGCAATCTTCTGTTTTCAAGGCGGGATCAGTGTAGGGAAAAATGCAGATTGCCGGAATTGCGAGCCTATGGGCGGCCTTGGCCAAAGCGGGCAAGCGATCAACCGTATAGCGATTGACACCTGGCATGGAGCTCACAGCTTCGCAGCTGTCGTCTCCGTCCATAACAAAGATCGGCCAAATCAAATCCGCGGGGCTGAGCTGTGTTTCGCGCACCATTGCCCGAAGCGCAGGCTGGGACCGCAGACGCCGAGGGCGCAGGGCAGGAAAGGGGGCTTGGATTTGAAAACGCGCCATGACTGGAACCTCATTTACCTAGATAGTTGGGTTTTCTTCTGATCGGCTTAGGTGTAGCAGAGACAAAATGCAAATTCCAAATTCAAGTGACCCTTCATGAGCCTCATCGATCTTCTTTCATGGGATGCCTTTGGCAGCGTATGGTTTTGGGCCCTCGTCGTGGTGCAATGGTTTTGGCATGGCGCATATGTCCTTGGGATGCCTGTGGATTGCCTTCAGTCCAAAGACGCGGCACAGCTGTCTACGATTATAAATTGGCGCGCCAAACGACGGCTTGATGCCGCGCGCGCCACGCCGCTTGCCGGGGTAGCAGCCATCTCATTTTCAGTATCGGTCATTTTCATATTGGGGTTTGTCTACCACATCGAGTTTTGCGCTGCTGCAAGTCTCTTGATCGTCCCTGAATTGATCGTTTTTCGGCTGGGCCATCATGCGGCGCAGAGCATTTGCGCCAATGGCGAGCGACTTGAAGCCGCGATCAAAATTCTCAAAACATTGCAGCTCAAAATTTATACCACAGGGGCCATGACAATTTTTTTCGCCGGAGTTTTCGGCTACGGGTTCGAGGTCTTGCAATGACGAAAAGACAAAAGGGTTGAGGCGCGACATGACATCCAATCACATCTTAATGAGCGGCGCCCCCGAAGGCTTTGATGCGACAATTGTGAACAAAGAAGCGCAGCAGGGTGGGGTGATCCATGTTGCGCGCGACGCCCATCGTCTACAGGCGATGCGGGCGGCCTTAGACTTTTTCGCACCAGAGCTGCCCGTCTTTCACTTTCCCGCTTGGGATTGCCTGCCCTTTGACCGGGTATCACCCAATGCAGATATCAGCGCCCAGCGCATGTCGAGTTTGGCCAGCTTTGTGGCGCAAATGCCAAAATCCTATGTGGTCTTAACGACGCTTTCGGCCGCCAGCCAGCGGGTGCCAGCCCGCGCGACCGTTGAGGCGGCGGTCTTTCGTGCCTCGGTTCACAGCCGCGTGGACGAACAAGCTCTGCGTGCGTTTTTGGTCCGCATGGGCTTCGTACAAACGCCGACCGTCATGGAGCCGGGAGATTATTCGATCCGCGGCGGTATAATCGACATTTTCCCACCGGGACTTTCAGAGCCAATTCGTTTGGATTTTTTCGGCGATACGCTGGACGGAATTCGCCAATTCGATCCCGCGACCCAGCGCACGGTGAAATCACTTGAGACAGTTGACTTGTCTCCGGTTTCGGAAGTCATCTTGGATGAGGCCTCAATCCGCAGGTTTCGTCAAAACTACCGCATTGAATTTGGGGCTGCCGGTACAGATGATCCCCTCTATGAGGCCATATCAGCCGGGCGAAAACATCAAGGCGTAGAGCATTGGTTGCCGTTCTTTCACGATCAAATGGACACGTTGTTTGACTATTTGCCCGATGCCACGGTCATTTTGGACGATCAATCGACACCGGCGCGTTTGGCCCGCTGGGACACCATCGCAGATCAATATGATGCACGCAAAACCGCCTTCACCCAAAAGGGGCGCTTGGATACGGTCTATAAACCCGCGCCGCCGGAATTGCTCTATCTCAATGATGCCGCCTGGCAGGACGCTTTGGCTGAGCGGCGGCAGGTTGCCCTGTCGGTTCTGCCACAACCCACCGGGCTGAATGCGCTGGATGCCGGTGCGCGTCTTGGGCGCAATTTTGCACCCGAACGTCAAAACGAGGCGCTGAGTCTGTTTGGTGCTGTCTCTGATCATATCAAGAAAATGGGTGCCACAAAGCCCGTGGTGATAACCTCATACTCGAGCGGTGCCAGAGAGAGGCTTTCGGGCCTGTTGCAAGATGAGGGGCATGGGGAGCTTCGCGAGATCCGCAATGTCAAAGACCTGCGCGGCGCGGGCACCTATCTGGCGGTCTCACAGCTTGAACATGGGTTTGAGACAGAGGATCTCATTGTCATCACGGAGCAAGACATTCTGGGCGATCGTTTGGTGCGCAGCACGAAAAAGCGCAAACGGGCCGATAATTTCCTGACCGAAACGCAAAGCCTAAGCCCGGGTGATTTGGTGGTTCATGTGGATCACGGCGTCGGGCGGTTCAAAGCCTTGGAAATTATCAGCGCAGCAGGGGCAGATCATGAATGTCTCTTGCTTGAGTATGCGGAAAATTCCAAACTCTATTTGCCGGTCGAAAATATTGAGCTTTTGTCGCGCTATGGCCATGACGAAGGCCTGTTGGATCGCTTGGGCGGCGGCGCCTGGCAGGCAAAGAAAGCGCGTCTCAAAGAACGCATTCGCGAAATGGCGGAGAAACTTATTCGTGTGGCCGCCGAGCGCGCGCTGCGCAAAGCGCCGCTGGTGGATCCACCTTTGGGGATGTGGGACAGTTTTTGCGCGCGTTTTCCGTATCAAGAAACCGACGATCAATTGAACGCCATCTCAGACGTGATTGAAGATCTGGGCACTGGCCGCCCGATGGACCGCTTGATTTGCGGCGATGTTGGCTTTGGCAAGACTGAAGTTGCGATGCGGGCGGCTTTTGTGGCGGCCTGTAGTGGTTTGCAGGTGGCGGTGGTCGCGCCAACGACGCTTCTTGCGCGTCAACATGCGAAAAGCTTTGCCGAGCGGTTCCGAGGCTTTCCACTCGAGATCCGGCAATTGTCCCGTTTTGTCACGACGAAAGAGGCCAATACAACCCGTGATGGGGTGGCCCGCGGCACGGTGGACATCGTGATCGGCACCCATGCTGTGCTCTCTGATCAGGTGCGGTTCAAAAACCTTGGGCTTTTGATCATTGATGAGGAACAGCGTTTCGGCGTGGGACATAAAGAAAAGCTCAAGCAATTGCGATCTGACGTGCATGTGCTGACGCTCACGGCCACACCCATCCCCCGGACCTTGCAATTGTCTTTGACCGGTGTGCGCGATTTGTCGATCATTGGGACACCGCCGATCGATCGGCTGGCCATTCGGACCTATGTCAGCGAGTTTGACACCATCACCCTGCGCGAGGCGCTGTTGCGCGAGCATTATCGCGGTGGGCAAAGCTTTTTTGTGGTGCCGCGCATCCAGGATATCCCTGATATGGAGGCCTTTTTGCGTGAGCATGTGCCGGAAGTTTCGGTCGTGGTGGGGCATGGTCAGATGCCGGCGGGTGAGCTGGATGACAAAATGAATGCATTTTATGATGGCAAATATGATGTGCTTTTGGCCACGACCATCGTGGAATCTGGTCTGGATATTCCCACCGCCAATACGATGATTATTTACCGCGCGGATATGTTCGGCCTGTCCCAACTCTATCAAATTCGTGGTCGGGTGGGGCGCTCTAAAACCCGTGCCTTTGCCTATTTGACCACCAAACCCCGCGCCAAACTCACGCCAACCGCCGAAAAACGCCTGCGTGTCTTGGGCTCCTTAGATTCCTTGGGGGCCGGGTTTACGCTTGCCAGCCAAGATTTGGACATTCGCGGCGCCGGCAATCTGTTGGGTGAAGAGCAATCGGGTCAGATGCGCGATGTGGGCTATGAGCTCTATCAGCAAATGCTAGAAGACGCGATTGCGAAGATCAGGTCGGGTGAGACCGAGGCCAATCTGGACAACGACCAATGGGCACCGCAAATCAATCTTGGAGTTTCGGTTCTCATTCCTGCGGCCTATGTGCCAGATCTGGATGTGCGCTTGGGTTTATATCGCCGATTGTCGTCTCTTGCCACGAAAGTTGAGTTGGAAGGCTTCGCAGCTGAATTGATCGACCGCTTTGGACCTCTGCCGAAAGAGGTGAATACCTTGATGCTCATCGTGCGGATTAAGGCCATGTGCCGCAAAGCCGGGATTGCCAAATTGGATGGCGGGCCGAAGGGCGCAACCATCCAGTTTCACAATGATAAATTTGCCTCTCCCGGCGGTTTGGTGGCATTCTTGGAGGACCAACGCGGTCTGGCGAAAATCCGTGATAACAAGGTTGTTGTGCGCCGAGATTGGGGCCGGACGTCTGATAAAATCAAAGGGGCCTTCGCCATTGCCAAGGATCTTGCCGCGCTCGTGGCCGCAGAGGCGAAGCGCAAAGCCTAGGTTTGCGTCAATTGCTCCTGTAGCTCGGAAATGATGGAGCTCCAGACCTCTGGCGGTTGCGCCCCTGGGACCGCGTGCTGATTGGCAATAATGAATGTCGGCACAGCGGTGACGCCCATTTTGCGGCTGTGGGCATCGCGTTCTTGGATAATGGCGCGGTCAGCATCGCCGGCCAAAAGCTGGGCAATGACATCACGTTCAAGGCCGACCACCTCGGCAATGTCGCATAAAGCCTCGCGGTTGCCGATGTCGATACCCATGCAAAAATACGCTTGAAACAGCGCATCCACCACCGCATTTTGTTTTTGTTCCAACCCGGCCCAGTGAATAAGGCGATGGGCATCTATGGTATTGGGCGTGCGCTTCATGGCGGCAAAATCAATCGGCAGCTCCAGCGCCTGTGCGGTTTGCTCAATTTGTGAATAAACTTTGATTGCGGCCTCTTTACCGCCAAACTTGCGCTCTAAATAGACGCGGCGGTCCATGCCCTCGGCGGGCATGTCAGGATTGAGTTGGAACGGATGCCATTCAAGCGTGAAGGGATGATTTGGATGTTCAGCCAGCGCTTTTTCAAGATGGGTTTTGCCGATATAGCACCACGGGCAAATCGGATCAGACATAATATCCAGCTTAATCATAACTTACGGCTCCACAATTGGGGCAGATCTGCCCGGATCAATTTTCCATTCGCATTGCGCGGCAAGGCGGGGACGCGTTGCATGATGCGCGGTTGTTTGTAGCGTGCCAAATCCCGCGCGGCCAGCGCATCGAGCTGCGCAAGATCGAACTGCTCCTCGGTCACGACGAAGGCGGCGATGACACTGACATCGCGGCGCACCTCTACCTCCGTGACGCCCACCTCTTGAACACCGGGGCATGCCTCCAATATTTGCTCTATTTCCCGCGGTGCAACGCGGTAGCCACCGGCATTGAGGATATCCCCGCTGCGTCCGGCAAACTCAATCCGCCCATCTGCAAAAATCTGCCCTTGGTCTGCGGTATGATACCAGCCGTTTTTCACCGGCAAGGTGAGGGCCGCATCCTCAATATAGCCCAGCATCAAACCCGGATCCTGGCTATCGACCGCAATGGTCCCGACTTGCCCGCAAGGGACCAGGTCATCGCCGTCAAAAATGGCAATTTTGCGCCCGGGCTGCACGGCAAGATGATCGGGTGCAGAGGGCGTCGCAGATAGGAAGGTCGAACATTCGGTCATGCCAAAGGCTTCACAGATCGGAGTTTGGGTATGGTCTCGCCAGCTGTCGCGCAGGGCTTGCGGCAAGATATCACCGGCACTCAACCCATGACGCAGGCTAGAGGGGCACGCCAACGGCTGTTGCAACAACCGCCGATAAATGCCCGGTGCGGCTGCGAAGATACTCGCCTTCTCCGCCTGCATGATCTGCCACAATTTGGCCGGCTCTTGCGTGTTGGGGATGACTGCGCTGGCGCCGATCGCCCAAGGGTCCATCAATCCTGTTCCCAATGTATAGGTCCAATTCAGGGCACCGGCGTGCATCATGACATCTTGCGATGTCAGTTGATACCAACCCTCCCACATCATCCGGCGCGCCCATACAGCGCGATGGGCATGCAAAACAGCGCGCGGCTGGCCGGATGTGCCGGAGGTGAAAATGATATAGCCGGGGCGATTGGGATCGCCGAGGACCGGGCGGGCGGGAGGAAGCGTTTGAAACGCCTGCACCTGCTGGGTCTGCAGCGTTTGCCCGTCAAATTCCTCCAATCCAAGCTTTGGATCACAAATCATGGCTTTGGGATGGGTTTTTCGGAGCAGCTCCATCACCTCGCGGTCTGTCAAAGCGACCGAACAGGGCATGGCAACAGCATCCAGCGCCGCTAGGGCCAAAAAGCAGACCGGAAAATCGACCGTATTGCCGATGCGCAGCAAGACACGATCCCCGGCAGCAATCCCCGCCTGGCGCAGACCCGTGGCCGCGCCAAAAACCGCCCGCGCCATGTGCGCGTAGCTGTAACGGCGCGGGATACCTTCCTCATAAACCGTCAACGCAGTCTTTTGCGGCGTTTGTGTCGCAGCACTCAACACATATGCCGCCAGATTGAAATTCTGGGGGCAGGGGGCCGCAGGAGAAAGGTCAATCAAGGCATCCATAGAGATCGGCTAGCGCGCGTCACTCCAGGTTGCAAGCCTTGTTCAGGCGGTTTATGACGGAGCCATGACAAAAAATGATCCCAACTCGCTCATCCAAATCGCTCGTGAAAATGGCAATTCTGAAGGCGGGTTGCCCTTAGACCTCGGGCTACGCGTGCGCGAGTTGCGCAAGGCGCGCAATTGGACATTGGAGCAAGCCGCAAGCCAAGCTGGTCTGGCCCGCAGCACCCTGTCAAAAATTGAAAATGGGCAAATGTCTCCGACCTATGATGCGTTGAAAAAGCTTGCGATTGGCTTGGAAATTTCCGTCCCGCAGCTTTTTACCCCGCCCGTCAACAATCAAATCAACGGCCGCTTGGCCCATACCAAGGCGGGCGAGGGGCAAAGCCATGTCACCGCCACCTATGAGCATGAGCTCTTGGCCAATTCACTGTCGAAAAAGCTCATGTTGCCCTATCGCACTGTGGTACATGCCCGGTCTATGGAGGAGTTCGACGGCTGGGTCCGCCATGATGGGGAGGAATTTCTCTATGTGCTGACGGGGGTCATCAAGCTGTATACGGAATTTTATGAGCCAATTGAAATGCGCCGGGGCGATACGGCCTATTACGACGCCTCAATGGGACATAATGTGGTATCGCAAAGCGCTGAAGATGCAACGATTTTATGGGTCACATCCCTCGGTTAACCACTTGATGCGCGCCCAAATATCGCGCGCACGCCCCAAAGCGCCAGGACCATCCCGATCAGTTGGCATAGGATAAACATCGGAACATGCGCCGGGTAAATGCCTGCAAAACTGTCTGACAGAGCACGGGCGATGCTGACCGCAGGGTTGGCAAAACTGGTGGAGGCGGTGAACCAATAGGCACCTGTGATATAGAGCGCGACCATTGCAGCAATGGCTTTGGAATTTTGCGCCAAACCGCCGAAAATAATTAGCAGCAGTCCGAAACTTGCAAAAATCTCCGACACCCAAAGCGGCCCGCCGCTGCGCGGGGTTTGCGACAGTTGAAACAGGGTTTGGTCAAACATTGCATGGGTCAAGATGACCCCGGCTATTGCCCCAATAATCTGCGCGGCAATAAAGGCGCCGGCGCGTGTGATCGGCAGATCGCCGCGCAGCAAAAAGGCAAGCGTGACAATAGGATTGAAATGCGCGCCCGAGATCGCGCCGAATAGGGTAATGATGCAATACAGCATACAGCCTGTTGCAATGGCATTGGCCAAAAGCGCCAGAGCAATATTTCCATCCGCCAGGGTTTCAGCCATGATTCCGCTGCCGACCACAGCAACCAAAAGGAAGCTTGCTCCTAAAAACTCTGCGAACACAGCATGTTTCACAACGGTTTTACTCCATAAATTGCCCCGCCCCCTATGGGGCCTCGTACCACCATACATCGGGCAAAAAACCAATCCAATCACCATACATCGGTAGGCGTTTGGGATATTTGATCTCTTTGATATGGGCCAATCTGCTAAATGAGCTCGTATGGATTGGAATTACATAGCGACCTGCGGTTAAAATGCGGTCGAGCGCTTTCGCGGCTGCAAGAAAATCTTCTCGACTGCTTGAGCCGACCAATTTGGCGATCATCGCTTCGGCGGCGGGCGCGTTCATGCCCATCCAATTGCGCGTGCCGGGTTGCTCCACCCCGTAGCTGCCCCAATAGAGCATTTGCTCATTGCCGGGGCTGAGTGACAAGCCGCGCCGATAATAGGCCATATCAAAGTCATAGACCTGCGTGCGTTCTTTATATTGCGCCGAATCCAGCACCTCGGTTGTGAGGGTGATCCCCAAGCGTTCAAGCGCTTGTTGATAAATATCCATCATGGATTGGCTTTCGGTGTCCCCTTGTTTCAAGGTCACGGTGATCTCAAAGGGCAAGCCCTCGGCGTTGCGGCGCAGACCGTTTTGCACAGTCCAGCCCGCTTGAGACAGCAAAGCATCAGCTGCACGAATGTTCTTGCGGTTTCGTGCGCTGCCATCCGATTGCGGCAAGCGGTAGCCCTCAATCGTGCCGGGCGTCAGGCTGTCTGCATAGGGCTCTAACATCTCAAGCACCCGACCCTTGGCCGGTCCCGCATCCATAGACAGCACCGAGTTTGAGAAATAGGAGGTGATCCGCTCTTGGCGGCCGCCGGTATTGGCTTGGTTGATAAACTCAAAGTTAAATGCCGCGATCAAAGCCTCGCGCACGCGCCAATCTGCGAATTTGGGCTTGCGCGTGTTCATCACAAACCCCGTGATGCCGCTTGGGCGTTGGTGGGGAATGATGGATTTAACGATCTTCCCCGTCTGTACGGCGTCAAAATCGTAAGAATTTTCCCAGCGTTCCGCGTTCAACTCTCGAAAAGAGGAGGATTCGCCCGCTTTAAAGGCTTCAAACTGCACCGATCCATCGGCGTAAAAATCCAATCTGATTTCATCAAAGTTATTTGTACCGCGCCGAAACCCAATATCCTTGCCCCAATACTCAGGGTTGCGCATGAGGCGAACATAGTTGCCGGGGTCAAAATCGCGAATGACATAAGGGGCACTGGAAATCGGGATGATATCCAGGCCAGAGTTCTCGAAATCTGCCGTCTCCCATTGTGCTTTTTTCAAAATTGGCCTCAGACCCACCAAGAGTGCCAACTCACGATCCTCAGCCGCAAAGGTGAATTTCACCCTGCGCGGCCCGGTCTGGGTGAGTGTTTCGATTTTCTTCCAAAGCCCATGGTAGCGCGGATGGCCAATGGTGCCCAATGTTTCATATGACCAAATAACATCCTCAACGGTCACCGGGCTGCCATCAGAGAATCGCGCCTCTGGATGTAGTGAAAATTCGACCCAGCGGCGGGTCTCATCGGTCTCAATCGATTCGGCCAGAAGCGTATAAAGGGTGAAAGGCTCGTCATAGGACCGGCCCATCAAACTCTCATAGGCCAGAAATCGAAGCTGCCAAGGCACCGAGCCCTTGCGGACATGCGGATTAAGTGACGTGAAGGTGCCGCCTTCTGCGGACACAATGGTTCCCCCCTTGGGAGCATTTGGGTTCGCATAGGGCAGGGACACAAAATCATGTGGTAATGCGGGGTCACCATACATAGCTATGCCATGTTGTGGCTCTGCGGCCGCCAAATTGGCCAATAGCAACGCACTGGCAAAAACCGCTCCAATAAATTTTGAATTGATCTGTTGTCCGTGTAGCATCGGGGGCTGGTCCTTTGATTTCGCCACGCTCTGGCCACAGGCTAGCGCGGGAATATTAAATTTTCAAACTTTTAGCTTGGAGCCGCGAAATAGTTTGTTTATAGTATTGTTACTGCTCGATAGGTTTCTTGCCTGTATGAAACCTGCCTCAATAACTTAACGCCAGCTTCGTGCTGGCGTTTTTTTTGCCCGCAGGCACGATGGCCCGGCTCAAGAGCTCAGCAATACTGCTGCGATGGCCCACATGGTTAGGCCAATCAAAATATCCAAAACCCGCCAGGCCTTGCTGGACCCCATGATCGGCGCCAAGAGTCGGGCGCCGAATCCCAGGGTGCAGAAAAACACCAATGAGCCGAGGCTGGCACCGGTCGCATAGGCATACCGCAGGCTGTCTGCGTCATATTGTGCCGATACGGCACCGATGAGACCTATTGTGTCGAGATAGACATGCGGATTTAGAAAGGTGAAGCCGGCCAGGGTGATCAGGGTCTTTTTAAGACTCTGCCGTCCTTCACCAAGTTCCAGACGATAGTCTCCCAGATAGGCCGCACGGAAACGCAGAGCACCGTAGGCCCCCAAAAACAATGCGCCACCCCATGTCATAAGATGGGCGATACCCGGTGCCAGTTGCGCCACAACCGCAAAGCCAACCACCCCAGTCCAAATGAGGAGCGCATCGCTGGCAGCGGCAAAGAGGCAAAGGGGCAAAACATGCTGACGCAGAATGCCCTGACGCAGGATAAATACATTTTGAGCGCCCACCGCCAAGATCAGCGACATCAAAGTGATGAAACCCGTGAAAAAAGCCTGTGTCATTCAGCGGTTGGCGCGGCGTCTTCCGGATAGACCAGCCCCGCCGATATAACCAGTTTCGCAGCATCCTCGACTGACATCTGCAGTTCCTTGATATCCTGGCTTGGGACAAACAAGAGAAAACCAGAGGTCGGATTAGGCGTTGTTGGCACGAAAACCGAGACCAATTGATCGCCATTCGGTGCATGGTTGGCAATTTCGCCGCGGGCTGTGGTGGCGACGAAGCCGATGACCCAGATCCCCTTCCGCGGATATTCAATCAAACACGCGCGATCGAAGCTGCTATTTTTTTGGTTAAAGACTGTTTCTGCGATTTGCTTGACGCCGCTGTAGATCGTGCGCACCACGGGCATGTGCCGCACCAAACCTTCGGCCCAGCGCAGCAAAGACCGCCCAACGAAGCCTTTGCCGAGCCAGCCGACGAAAAAGGTGAACACCAAAAAGACGATAAGACCGAACCCGCGAATGTCATACTGGTCGCTCAGGTGAATATCGAACAGCGTTTGGATATAGCGATCGGGCTGATAGCTATCGGGAACAATCGCCCAAACCCGCGCGTCGATCCAGCCGACGACCGACCAAATCAACCAAGCCGTCAGCCCGATAGGCGCGATAATCACCAACCCGGTAAAAAAATTGGAGCGCATTGCGCCCATCCAACCTTGACGTCTTTGTCTGTGATCCGGTGGCGTTTCCATCGAGTGTCCTATGTTCCTGTCGCCCGTGGTTTAGCCAGCACAGTCTTGTGTTACAAGATTATTTGCGCGCCGCGTCATGATTTTGGCAACTCCCAGCACGATTTGGCGATCTGAGCGGCCAGCCGTGCATTATTTTTCACCAAAGCAATATTGGTTTGCAGAGATTTTCCCTCCGTCAGCTCAAAAATGCGGTTGAGCAAAAACGGCGTCACCGCTTTGGCACTGATGCGCTGCCTTTGGGCCTCGTGCAGGGCCAGCTCTATCATCGGACCGATCTCTTCGGCGCAAATTTCATCGCTCTTGGGCACCGGATTGGCAATCAATTGACCGCCGCTCAGCCCCAAGGCTTGGCGCGTTCTGAAGCCGGCTGCAATCTGCTGAGGCGTATCGCAGCGCAGCGGGGCAGGGATATCACTTTGTTGCGACCAAAAGGCCGGCATGACATCCTGCCCGTAGGCGATCACAGGAACCCCATAGGTTTCGAGCACTTCCATCGTCTTGGGAATGTCGAGAATGGCTTTGGCCCCGGCAGCCACGACAATCACCGGGCTTAGAGCCAATTCGCGCAGATCTGCGGATATATCAAAGGTCAGCTCTGCGCCGCGGTGCACCCCGCCAATGCCACCGGTGGCAAAGACCTCAATTCCGACTGCCTGAGCCGCGATCATCGTCGCGGCCACCGTGGTTGCGCCGCTTTTGCCTGAAGCCATGACATAGGCCGTATCTGCACGCGACAATTTGGCAATCTCGCGCGCCTGCGCCAAATCCGCCAATTGCTCCGGATCCAATCCGATATGCAGCCCACCGTTCAGAACGGCGATGGTGGCCGGCACAGCTCCTAAGTCGCGCACCTCTTGCTCGACGGCCTGCGCCACATCCAAGTTTTGCGGATAGGGCATGCCATGGGTGATGATCGTACTTTCCAGCGCCACCACCGGCTTGGAAAATCCATCCTTTGTCCGAATAGCCTCAATTTCGGCGCTATAGGTCACTTTCATGCTTTATCCCTCTGATTTGCCTGAAACATAGGCCGCTGCCGCATTTGAGGCCGCTTGCAATGCCTGCAATGCGCCTGCGCCGCGCAGCTCCGCGGCAATATGTGCGGCCAAAAATGTATCGCCGGCGCCGGTGACACGGCTGGCCAAAACCGCAGGTGGCAGAGCCAGAACACAACCGTCGCCATCAGCCTTTGCGGCAGCTTTGGGGCCATGGGTGACCACTGCGCGATTGGCACCGCGCTCCACCAAGGCCGTTGCGGCCGCCCCCGCATCGCTAAAATCGCGTCCCAAAATCAATTCAGCTTCTTCGACATTGACATATAGCGTCGCGCCTGGATGCCCGAGCAGCGGCAGCAACCGCTCTGCCTTACCCGGAGAGGCCGGCGCGATCCGCAAATCGGCGCTCTCAAACAGTGGCGAGGTGGCGATCTGCGCCAATAGCCCAACGGTCAGATTGCCATCCAGCGCAATCAAGCCCTGAAACGGCCGATCGGCCCGCCCTAAACGACCGTCGGCAAGCGGGCGCAAAATTTTATCTCCCGCAGCTTCAAGTGAATGGGCATCTGCAATCGCAGCAATGAGCCCGTTGCTCCCTTCGATCGCCATGTAGCGGTCGGTGGGCAGGTCTTGGGAGCGGTAGAGATACTCTGTGTTGAGCCCCAAGACTTCAGCCGCCGCTATCAGCTCTTGACCATCAAAGTCTTGCCCTACCACAGACAGAAGGGCCGGTTGCAGGTCAAACCTCTTTAAGGTCATGGCAATATTCATGGCCACGCCGCCCGGCAGCCGTGTGATGCGGCCCGGAACATCTGATCCGGCCTGCATGGCACGGGTCGAGCGCCCAATGACATCCCACAGCACCGAACCGATGCACAATATATCTGGAGTCTGCGTCATAAGGGTTTGTGGCAAACTCATCTATCAGAGACAAGGTCTTTTGCGCATTGTGACGCAGAAGGCGGCAGAGCCGCCAGCGCCCATTTCAAACGCACCAAGCAGCTCCGCGAGGAAGCGCTTGCCAATTTGTCAAAATTATCTTAAACACAGCCTGCGACGTTACATCTATCGGCATAACTGCTCCTTACGGCTCAGTCTTTCGATCTAGCACTGACTTAGCCACACTGCTGCATTCCGCGGGCAGATCAAACAAGGAGAACGACGATGGCTACTGGCACCGTCAAATGGTTTAACACTTCAAAAGGCTTCGGCTTTATCGCTCCCGATGGCGGCTCTAAGGATGTATTTGTACACATCTCCGCTGTTGAGCGTGCCGGCTTGACTGGTCTTAATGATGACCAAAAAGTAACATTCGATATCGAGCCTGGCCGTGATGGCCGCGAAAGCGCAACAAACATCGCTTTGGCATAAGGGCCGGCCTCCGACTTGGAGCCGATATCTTTGAAATTTTGAAGGGCGTGCCGCAAAAGGCGCGCCCTTTTTGCTTTTTGGCTTGCCAAGGGGCAGGGCGGCGATTAAAGCAGCGTTACTTCGCAGGTGGGGTTTGGGCCTTTGAGGGAGAAATCCTCAAATGTCCGCCGGTTGAGAGCAATCTCTGACATCCCCGCCGAGGCATAAACCGGAAAGGAAATGGCAATGGCCGCAGATTTCACAATGCGTCAGCTCTTGGAAGCTGGCGTGCACTTTGGACACCAAACACAACGCTGGAACCCGCGCATGGGTCAATTCATCTATGGGGAGCGTAACGGCATCCACATCATGGATCTGACACAAACGGTTCCAATGCTCGATGCTGCATTGAAAGCCATTCAAGACACCGTCGCAAAAGGCGGCCGTATCTTGTTTGTTGGTACAAAACGTCAAGCGCAAAACCCAGTTGCTGAAGCCGCTGAGAAATGCGCCCAATACTACATGAACCACCGTTGGCTCGGCGGCACGCTGACCAACTGGCAGACCGTGTCCAAATCCATCAGCCGTCTGAAAGACATTGATGAGAAAATGGAAACTGGTTTTGCAGGGCTGACCAAAAAAGAGCGTTTGGGCATGGAACGCGACCAGGCTAAATTGCAAGCCTCTTTGGGCGGTATCCGCGAAATGGGCGGTGTGCCTGATTTGCTGTTCGTCATCGACGTCAACAAAGAAGATCTGGCCATTGCTGAAGCGAAAAAGCTCGGCATCCCAGTGGTCGCTGTGGTGGATACAAACTGCCCACCCGATGGCATTGACTATGTCATTCCTGGCAATGATGACGCGGCGCGTGCGATTGCTCTTTATTGCGATCTTGCAGCGCGTGCAGCCTTGGAAGGCATGTCAGCACAGCTTGGCGCCGCTGGCGTCGACTTGGGTTCTATGGAAGAGGCTGTTGCGGAAGAGGCCATCGTTGAGCCCGCCGCAGAAGACGCCCCAGCCGCTGAGGCTTAAGCCCAGATTAGAAGTTTACATCGGTTGCGGGAAGCCGCAGCCGAGAGTCTCTCTTAGAAAAGGAACACGATTATGGCGATTACTGCTGCAATGGTGAAAGAAATGCGCGAGAAATCCGGCGCAGGCATGATGGATGCCAAAAAAGCATTGACTGAAAACGATGGCGATATGGAAGCGGCAATGGATTGGCTGCGCACCAAAGGTCTGGCCAAAGCTGCAAAGAAATCTGGCCGTACTGCCGCTGAGGGTCTTGTGGCCGTGGCTGTGAGTGCGGGCAAAGGTGTTGCGGTTGAGGTGAACTCCGAAACTGATTTCGTCGGCAAAAACGCCGATTTCCAGTCAATGGTTGCGAAAATCGCGACGGCTGGCTTGTCCGCTGACAGCACAGAGGCATTGGCCGAAACTGTTGTGGACGGAAAGCCTGTTTCAGATCTCATCACAGATGCCATCGCAACTATTGGTGAAAACATGTCTTTGCGCCGCATGGCGACGGTTTCGGCTGAGACTGTTGTTTCCTATGTGCACAATGCCGCGACAGAGGGCATGGGCAAGATCGGCGTTTTGGTTGGTCTGTCTGGTGACAATGAGGCATTTGGCAAACAGGTGGCGATGCATATCGCTGCGGCCAATCCTGCTGCGTTGAATGAAGCCTCTTTGGATCCGGCCGTTGTGGAAAAAGAAAAGCAAATTCAGATGGATATTGCGCGCGAGAGCGGCAAGCCTGAAGCTGTGATTGAAAAAATGATCGTGGGCCGGATGAAGAAATTCATGGCTGAGTCCACTTTGATGGGTCAAGCTTTTGTGGTTAATCCCGATCTGACGGTTGAAGCAGCTGCCAAAGAAGCCGGCGTTGAGGTCACAGGTTTTGTGCGCCTTGAAGTGGGCGAGGGCATTGAGAAAGTGGTGGAAGATTTCGCCGCCGAAGTTGCAAAGACAATGAAGGGTTAACATACCCCGAAACTGCATGTGAAAGGCGTCCCTCGGGACGCCTTTTTGCGTTAGGGCGTTCTGCTAGGGCATATTGTGGCCAGCGCATACATAAGTTGCATAATATATATTATGTTAAATTATGCCAATGGATGAAATCCCTATGGCGCATGGCGATTTAGCCGCCACTCATCACAGTTAAGCCATTGGCAAAACGCCGCATATTGGTTTGATAGCCAATGGCAGATGCTAAGAGACCGTCAACTTCTGCCTCGGTTAAGCTGCGCACGACCTTGCCGGGTGCGCCGACCACCAGCGAATTGTCGGGAATGATTTTACCTTCGGTAATCAAAGCGCCAGCACCAATCAGGCAGTTGCGGCCAATTTGAGCGCCGTTCAAAACGATGGCACCCATACCAATCAGACTTTGATCGCCGATGATGCAGCCGTGCAAAATCGCCTTATGCCCGATGGTGCAATTGCGACCTATGGTCAGAGGAAACCCAATATCTGTGTGCAATACGGAGTTTTCTTGCACATTTGAGCCTGCGCCAATGTCGATCCACTCATTATCCCCACGCAGTGTCGCGCCAAACCAGACGGACGCGCCCTCCATGAGGCGCACTTTGCCGATCACATTGGCATCAGGCGCCACCCAGTAATCCGCATTGTCGGGAAATTCTGGTTTATTTTCATTGAGCTTATAGATCATTGTTCATCTCAAATTCAGTTTGCAGCGCCCGAACGTGCTCGACCAGACCGGGCTGTTGGCTCCGGCGCAGGCGCTCTGTTGCGACAATGGATTTTAACTTCTCCTCAGTTGCATCGAGGTCATCATTGATCAAGACATAATCATATCCGGACCAATGGCTTATCTCATCCCAGCTCTTTTGCATCCGCTTGGCTATGACCTCTGCGGTGTCTTGTCCCCTGCTCTCAAGCCGGCGTTGCAGTTCTGTGATGGAAGGCGGCAGGATGAAGATTGAGAGCACATGCTCTTGTAATGCGGAGTTGGAGATCTGCTGTGCGCCCTGCCAGTCAATGTCAAATAACACATCTTGACCCTGACGGATGGCGGCTTCTACGGGCGCTTTTGGCGATCCATAAAACTTGCCAAAGACATGTGCATGCTCAAGCATCTCGCCATCGCGCACTTGGCGTTTGAAATCCGCTTCCTCAACGAAAAAATAATCTTGCCCGTCCACCTCTCCCTTGCGCATCGCGCGGGTGGTTGCAGAGACTGAAAACGCCAGCGAAGGATCCCAACGCATTAACCGCCGTGCCAGCGTGGATTTTCCCGCCCCCGAGGGGGACGATAGAATAATTAACAGGCCACGCCGCATTGTTTCACTCCACATTTTGCACTTGTTCGCGCATTTGATCTATCAAGACCTTCATTTCAAGTCCAATGGCCGTCAACGCCGTGGAACTTGACTTGGAACACAGGGTATTTGCCTCGCGGTTGAACTCTTGCATCAAAAAATCAAGTTTTCGCCCAGACGGCAGGTCAGATGTTAGCAATGCCTGCGCCGCTGCGACATGAGCCTGCAAACGATCAATTTCTTCGGTGATATCACTTTTCACCGCCAAAATCGCCATTTCTTGCGCGAGGCGCTCGGGCTCAACCTCTTGTTTCAGACGCGCCACAGCAGCCCGGAAATTTTCCTCAAAACGTTCGGCGCGGCCCTCTAGCGTGTCTTGCGCTTGGCCGATCAGCTCGTCCATCTGTTGCACGGTGCCGGCCAAGATGCGCTGCAGCGCCGCGCCTTCGGCTTTTCGGGACGCTTGAAATTGGCCAATGAGCTCTGGTAATTTCACAGCCAAATCCTTTTGGATCTCTTGCTGCGCCTCGGTATTGGCGTCGGCATCAATAAACCCATTTTGCGCCGCAATATCTGACAGCCCAAGCGGCGCAACAGACAGGCCTTTTTGCATCGCACGCTCTGCCAAAATAGCGGCGTTGGTCAATATTTGCTCCAACTTATCGGGATCTATGTGCCGCTGCCCCTGCCCGGCGTCATGGGAAATCTTAAGCGAAAATTGCAATGATCCACGCGCAATCTGAGATGAAATAGCTTTGCGGGCTGTTTGCTCAAATCCAACCAGCCATTCAGGCACCCGCGTGCGGATGTCCAAACCTTTGTTGTTGACGCCACGCAGTTCCATGGACCAATCATAGGGGCCAGATGTGCCATTCAAAGAGGCCATGCCCGTCATTGATGTTAACATGTTGCCCTCCCAAGCCTGCCATTTTCTGTCTACGTTAAATGTTTCAGCAATCAAATGTTAAATTTGATTGAAATTATTAACACTCTTTTTACCAAACTGTTGAAAACGTGGTTATCAGAACCTTAACACCACAACCACAGTCTCGCCGTCATAAAGGTGGGCAATGAGGACGTAAGCAGTTGCAAATTGACACGGTCATCCAACCGAGTTTCACCCAACACCGGGTACAGCGTGCGCTTTATAGCCTGTGGAAAACCTATTGCCGGGCAGGCCAAATTCCCTTGTGGCAGTCCCTCCCCTGCCATGCGTTTGGCCCCTATTTACCTGCAACCTGTGTCATCGGCCTGTCTGCTGCGGACCGGAGTGTCATTCGCATCTCTGGCACGCAAATGGACCAGCTGTTGCGGCGCGATAGCCGCGGTCAATCGCTGGACAGCCTGTGTGCCCCCGCCATCAAGCCACGGTTTAAACGTTTGGTCTGGCAGGTTTTTGTCCGGCAATCCCCTATGAGCCTCACTTTGCTATCGCCGCGCTTTGGCCAAGAGGCGGTGCTCACAGTGCTGCCGCTCTTGGACCGGCAGAGGCAATGTCGCCGGGCACTGGCCGCGGTAGATCTCGCAGAGGGGCACATGTGCCAGGCGCCATCGCCGCAGACCGCGCCATTTTCTGAGCTTGGCCCGGTGCATTATGCCGCCTGCCCCTGCCCCAACCCACAAGAGGCTGTCACGCTTGTGCAAAATATGCGCCGCAAAAAGGGCGCACAGCCACCTGCGCGCCCCTATCTTAGATTGGTCAGTTGATCCTAAACGGCCAGACGCGCTGCGCGGGTCTTATTGGTCTGACTCAATTCCTCTGCGACCAAAAAGGCCAATTCCAGAGATTGTGAGGCGTTTAACCGCGGATCACAGGCCGTGTGATAACGATCTGACAGATTCTCATCGGTGACAGCGCGCACGCCGCCGGTGCATTCGGTCACATCTTGGCCGGTCATCTCGAAATGCACGCCGCCCGGTACTGTGTCTTCAGACCTATGGATCGCAAAGAATTCTTGCACTTCGCGCAATACGCTTTCAAACGGCCGTGTTTTATAGCCGGAAGAGGCCTTGATCGTATTGCCATGCATCGCATCGCAGGTCCAAACCACATTTGCGCCCTCTTGCTTGACGGTTTGGATCAACCGCGGCAAGTGATCGCCGACAGCGCCGGCACCGAACCGTGCTATGAGCGTCAAACGCCCCGCTTCATTCTCAGGGTTAAGTTTTTCCATCAAAACCTTAAGATCTTCGGCGGTCGTGGTCGGTCCACATTTCAGGCCAATCGGGTTTTGCACCCCGCGGCAGAACTCCACATGGGCACCGTCGGGTTGGCGCGTCCGATCGCCAATCCACACCATATGTCCAGATCCCGCCACATAGGTCCCGCTCGTGCTGTCCAAGCGGCACAGGGCCTCTTCATATTCCAGCAACAGCGCCTCATGAGATGTATAAAAATCAACGGAGCTTAGTTCGGCATTTTTCTCAGAGGTCAGCCCGGCCGCCTCCATAAAGTCTAATGCATCGGAAATACGGTTCGCCATTTCACGATAGGCCGAAGCCTTTTGCGATTCGGTGAACCCAAGAGTCCAAGAGTGCACCTGGTGAATATCAGCAAAGCCGCCTTTGGAAAATGCGCGCAAGAGATTCAAAGTCGCCGCTGCCTGCGTATAGGCTTGCAACATTTTCTGCGGATTTGGAATGCGCGCCTCGGATGTGAAATCAAGCTCATTGATAATATCACCGCGATAGCTCGGCAGTTCGACACCATTTTGGATTTCCGTCGGAGCCGAGCGCGGTTTGGCAAATTGCCCTGCCATGCGGCCCACTTTGACCACGGGCACTTTTGCGCCATAAGTCAAAACCATGGCCATTTGCAGCATCACTTTGAACGTGTCGCGGATATTGTCTGCGGAGAACTCCTTAAAGCTTTCAGCGCAATCGCCGCCCTGCAATAAAAAGGCCTCACCGCGACTGACCGCTGCCAATTGCTGGCGCAGCGCTCGCGCTTCGCCAGCAAAGACCAGCGGAGGATATTGCCGCAACTGTTGTTCAGCCGCAGCCAAGGCTGCTTGGTCCGTATAGTCGGGCATCTGAACTCTCGGCTTATTGCGCCAATCAGATTTTTGCCAGCTGGTCATAAATATGTGCTCCGGTATTATGTTAGCGTTATCTGCAAAGAGTTTATCGTGATTTTCGTTGATAAACCACCGAAAAATGTGCCTGATAGCATAAGTGGCTTGACCTAGTTTCTCATCACGGTCAAAGGGGGCCGTATTGCTCAGAATTGGGCAGGGTGAAGGACGATCCGTATGGACATAATTGATCAACTTGTGGGAACGATTGAAGCCCCCGCTAAGCCGCGGCGCTTTGTGTTTGTACTGCTCGAAGATTTCACCATGCTGTGCTTTTCTGCGGCGGTCGAATCTTTGCGGATCGCAAACCGCATGTCGGGCCGAGAGCTGTATACTTGGACTTTGATGTCTGAGAATGGCACGCCTGTGCGCTGCTCGGCAGGGATCGAATTTGTCGTTGAGGATGAGTTGATTGAGGTGTTGCGCGACGACACCGTCATGGTCTGCGGCGGTGTCAGCATCAAAAGCGCCTCCTCCAAAAAGATCGTCAATTGGCTGCGCCGCGAGTCGCGTCGTGGGCCCTTGATGGCAGGGCTATGCACCGCGGGTTATACGCTGGCGAAAGCGGGGCTGCTGGATGGAAAACGCGCCACGATCCATTGGGAAAATCAAGACAGTTTTATTGAGGAGTTTGAGGACGTCGAACTGACAAAATCAGTCTTTGTGGTGGATGGCAATCGTATCACCACCGCGGGCGGCACCTCATCCATTGATCTTATGCTGAAGCTGATTGCGCAGGATCATGGCGAGGATTTGGCCAATGCGGTGGCCGATCAGCTGATCTATTCCTCCATTCGCACCGATCAAGACACGCAGCGGCTATCCATTCCGACGCGCATCGGCGTGCGTCATCCAAAATTGAGCCAAGTCATCCAACAAATGGAGCTAAATATCGAAGAGCCCATCAGCCCTTCGCTCTTGGCCCGCGATGTGAATATGTCCACCCGGCAGCTTGAGCGATTGTTTCGGCGCTATCTCAACCGTTCGCCAAAGCGCTATTATATGGAGTTGCGTTTGCAAAAAGCGCGCAATCTGCTGATGCAAACAGATATGTCGGTGATAAATGTGGCTTTGGCCTGCGGCTTTGCCTCGCCATCACATTTTTCGAAATGCTATCGGGCTCATTATGATACCACCCCGTATCGAGAACGCGGCGCGCAATCGTCCCGTCTGCCATACTGAGGCGGCAACTCGCAGCACACGCGCGGTGATCGCAGCTGTTGAATGCATGAAATATAGCAAGAATCGCTTCCTTTTTTCGGCGAGGCCTTCTACGTTAGGCTCAGTAAATATAACAAAACGGGAGAATGTTATGAGAAAACTGCTGCTGGCCACTACGGCCGTTGCATTGTCCGCGGGTGCTGTGTCTGCGGAAGACATTAAAATTGGCGTTATTTTGGGGTTTACTGGCCCAATTGAATCGCTGACGCCGCAGATGGGTGCTGCGGCAGAAATGGCCATGGCAGAAGTGAACGCCAGTGGCGCGCTTCTCGGCGGATCAACTCTGACCTCTGTGCGCGGCGACTCCACCTGTATTGATGCGGGCGCAGCAACAGCTGTGGCAGAGCGTTTGATCACCTCTGATGGTGTTAAGGGTATTATGGGCGCCGATTGTTCTGGTGTGACCGGTGCGATCTTGTCCAACGTGGCATTGGCGAACGGTATTGTGATGATCTCACCCTCCGCCACATCCCCTGCCCTGTCGACTGCGGAAGACAACGGTTTGTTTTTCCGCACTGCGCCGTCTGATGCGCGCCAAGGTGTGGTGATGACAGAGGTGCTGATGGAAGAAGGCATCGACAACGTCGCAGTTACCTACACCAACAATGACTACGGCAAAGGCTTGGCCGATAGTTTCCAAGCAGCCTTCGAAGCAGCGGGTGGCACCGTGACCATTAACGCCGCCCATGAAGACGGCAAGGCAGATTATTCTGCTGAGATCGGCGCTTTGGCAGCGGCCGGCGGTGATCGCTTGGTCGTGGCAGGTTACGTCGACCAAGGTGGTTCCGGCATCGTGCGTGCGGCTTTGGATTCTGGCGCCTTTGACACGTTCCATTTCCCTGACGGTATGATCTCAGCCAAATTGGTTGAGAACTTCGGATCAGACATCGACGGCTCCAGCGGTCAGGTGCCTGGAACAGACAGTGCTGGCGCGGGGATCTTTGCAGCTATGGCTGGTGATGACTTTGATGGCACATCCCCATTTGCCGCTGAGTCTTATGACGCTGCTGCTTTGATCGCTCTGGCCATGCAAGCGGCCGGATCTTCAGACCCAGCTGCCTATAAAGAAAAAGTCATGGACGTGGCAAATGCACCGGGCTTGAAAATCGAGCCAGGTCAGCTTGGTTTGGCTTTGCAGGCCGTTGCCGCTGGCATCGACATTGACTACGAAGGCGCAACTGCGGTTGAGCTGATCGGTGGCGGCGAGTCGGCTGGCAACTATCGTCAGGTCGGCTATGAGGGCGGTGCTGAAATCACTGTTAAATACCGCTAAACACAGCCCTATAACGAACAACAGCCCCGTGTTATCGCGGGGCTGTTTGTATGAAATGACTATTGGAGACTTGGCATGATCAAGGTTGAAAACTTGCATCGCCATTTTGGCGGGTTTCACGCTGTAGATGGGGCCTCATTGGAAATTCGTGAGGGTTCTATCACCGGGTTGGTCGGTCCGAATGGCGCTGGCAAAACCACTTTGTTCAACGTGATCGCGGGCGTTCTGCCGCCCACCTCTGGCCAGGTTACTATGGCGGGGGAAGAGATCACCGGCATGTCTCCGCATGAATTATTCCACAAGGGGTTGCTGCGCACTTTCCAAATTGCCCATGAATTCAGCTCAATGACGGTGCGCGAAAACTTGATGATGGTGCCCGGCGGTCAATCGGGGGAAACGCTTTGGAACACCTGGTTTGGACGAAAGCGCATCGCAGATGAGGAGCGCGCCCTGCAAGCGAAGGCCGATGAGGTTTTGGAATTTTTGACCGTAGATCATCTGCGGGATGAGAAAGCTGGCAACCTTTCGGGGGGACAGAAAAAATTGCTCGAGCTGGGCCGCACCATGATGGTGGACGCAAGGATTGTTTTTCTCGATGAGGTCGGAGCGGGGGTCAACCGCACGCTTCTCAACACCATCGGCGATGCCATTGTTCGGCTCAACCAAGAGCGCGGCTATACGTTTTGCATGATTGAGCATGACATGGAATTCATCGGACGGCTTTGCGATCCGGTGATTGTCATGGCGGAGGGTCGGGTGCTGGCTGAGGGCACTATTGACGAGATTAAAGCCAATGAGCAGGTGATTGAAGCCTATCTTGGCACGGGACTAAAGAACAAAGGCGCAGCAGAATGACCGAACCTTTTTTGATCGGCGACGCGATGACCGGCGGCTATGGCCGGGGTGCCGATATTTTGCATGACTGTACCATTGCGGTAAATCCAGGTGAAATTGCCGTCATCGTTGGTCCCAATGGTGCGGGAAAATCCACCGCTATGAAGGCCGTTTTTGGCATGCTGAACATCCATAAGGGCTCCGTGCGCTTGGATGGTGAGGAGATCACCCATTTGTCACCGCAGGACCGCGTGGCCAAAGGCATGGCTTTTGTGCCGCAAACCTCGAATATTTTCACCTCGCTGACCGTTGAGGAAAATCTCGAGATGGGGGCCTTCCTGCGCCGCGATGATATTCGCGTGACGATGGAGCAAATTTACGATCTCTTTCCCATTTTGCGTGACAAACGCAAACAGGCGGCGGGTGAGCTGTCAGGCGGACAACGCCAGCAGGTCGCCGTCGGGCGGGCTTTGATGACGCAACCCAAAGTTTTAATGCTCGATGAGCCCACAGCGGGCGTTTCGCCCATTGTGATGGATGAGCTGTTTGACCGGATTATAGAGGTTGCCCGCAAGGGCATCTCGATCTTAATGGTCGAGCAAAACGCCCGGCAAGCGCTACAGATTGCAGATCGTGGCTATGTGCTGGTGCAGGGCGCAAATCGTTTCACTGACACAGGCGCGGCACTTTTGGCCGATCCAGATGTGCGCAAATCATTCTTGGGGGGCTGATTGATGATTGATCTTTTGAATGCTCTGGTCGTGCTGTCCAATTATGTCTTGATCCCTGCCCTCGCCTATGGGAGCCAACTGGCTCTCGGCGCGCTCGGCGTGACTTTGATTTATGGCATCTTGCGATTTTCCAACTTTGCCCATGGGGACACGATGGCTTTTGGCGCTATGGTGACCATTCTGGTGACCTGGCTGTTTCAAGGCTGGGGTATATCCCTAGGGCCACTGCCAACGGCGCTTTTGGCCATTCCCTTCGGCATCGCCGCCACGGCGGTATTGTTGCTGACCACAGATCGGCTGGTCTATCGGTTTTACCGACAACAAAAAGCGGCGCCGGTGATATTGGTCATCGTCTCCATGGGAGTGATGTTTGTGATGAACGGTTTGGTGCGCTTCATCATTGGACCGAATGATCAAAGGTTCTCTGATGGCGAACGCTTCATCATATCGGCGCGGGAGTTCAAGAAACTCACCGGGCTGTCAGAGGGTTTGGCCTTCAAAACCACCCAAGGCATCACCATTGTCACCGCCGTCATTGTGGTGGCCATATTGTTTTGGTTTCTCAACCGCACCCGCACGGGTAAATCCATGCGCGCCTTTTCGGACAATGAAGATCTGGCGTTGCTCTCGGGTATCAACCCCGATCGGGTGGTGATGGTCACATGGCTCATCGTTGCGGGTCTGGCCGCAACTGCCGGGGCGCTTTATGGATTAGATAAGTCCTTCAAGCCCTTTATTTACCTACAACTTCTTCTGCCGATCTTTGCGGCGGCTGTGGTGGGCGGCTTGGGAAATCCGCTGGGGGCTATTGCCGGGGGCTTCGTTATTGCCTTCTCAGAGGTTCTTATCACTTACCCGCTCAAAAAGGTTCTCGGCTACCTCCTGCCCGATCGTTTTGAGCCCGATACTTTGGTCCAGCTGCTGTCGACGGATTACAAATTTGCGGTGAGTTTTACCATTTTGATCATCGTGTTGCTGTTCCGTCCGACCGGATTGTTTAAGGGGAAATCCGTATGACCATCAATTACAAAAATATCGGTCTGTTTTTTCTGGTGGCCTGCCTCATTTTGGGCACGGGCTTTGTACAAAGCTGGAACACGGCGCTCTTCATCCTCAATATGGGACTGGTTTCAGCGATCATGGCACTTGGGGTGAATTTGCAATGGGGGTTTGCCGGCTTGTTTAATGTCGGCATCATGGGATTTGTGGCCCTTGGCGGTCTCGCGGCTGTGCTAATCTCAATGCCACCAACAACTGACGCCTGGGCCGCTGGCGGGATACAGGTCATTTTGGGCTTAATCCTAGGTGCAGCCACCGTAACTGGCGCAATTTTGGTGCAAACGCGAATGGCCCCAGGCCGCCTGCGAACCCTCATCACCATCGCCATTTTGATCGCGGGCTTTTTCGTCTATCGCGCGGTCTTTGACGGCGGCGTGGCGGCGGTGGAAGCTGTGGATGCGGCCGGCACCGGCTATCTTGGCGGGTTGAATTTTGGCGGCGAGAACTACAAAGACTGGGGCTTCATGACTTTGATCTCCTGGCCCGTCGGCGGGGTTCTGGCGGCAGGTGTGGCTTGGTTGATTGGTAAAACCGCGCTGGGGCTGCGTTCCGATTATCTCGCCATTGCCACGCTGGGGATCTCCGAGATTATCATCGCGGTGATGAAAAATGAAGATTGGTTGTCGCGCGGTGTGAAAAATGTGATCGGCCTGCCCCGCCCTGTGCCCTATGAGATAGAGCTGCAAGAAAGTGCTGGATTTGTCGAACGCACCACAGCACTTGGGCTTGATCCGGTCACCTCCTCTTCGCTTGTGGTCAAGCTCGGCTACGCGGGGCTGTTTTCGATTGTTTTGATTCTTATTCTCATTTTGGCGCAGCTTGCCCGCAGCAGCCCTTGGGGCCGGATGATGCGGGCCATTCGCGACAATGAGGATGCCGCAGAAGCGATGGGGAAAAATGTCACAGCGCGGCATTTGCAGATTTTTGTCCTCGGCTCTGCCATTTGCGGTGTGGCCGGCGCGATGATGACCACGCTCGACAGCCAGTTGACCCCCTCCTCTTACCAACCGTTGCGCTTCACCTTTTTGGTATGGGTTATGGTCATTGTGGGCGGATCGGGCAATAATTTTGGATCCGTCTTGGGTGGATTTTTGATCTTTTTTCTTTGGGTACAAGTGGAACCGATGGGTGCGATTTTGATGCAGATCCTGACCTCAGGCATGGCAGAGGACAATGGTTTGCGGCTGCATTTGCTCGACTCGGTCGCCCATATGCGCCTGTTAACCATGGGATTGATATTGATCTTAGTCCTCAGATTTGCGCCAAAAGGCCTGATCCCTGAAAAGTAGCTCTTTCCTTTCACCGCGGCGCAGTATAGGCGGCGCGGTGAGCAAGAAAGAGGCATCCAATGGACCTGCGCAATATCGCGATCATCGCACACGTTGACCACGGCAAAACCACTTTGGTGGATGAGCTTTTAAAGCAATCCGGCACCTTCCGGGAAAACCAAGCCACCACCGAACGGGCCATGGACAGCAATGACTTGGAACGAGAGCGGGGCATCACCATTCTGGCTAAGGCGACATCGGTCGAGTGGCAGGGCACACGGATCAATATCGTTGACACGCCCGGCCACGCGGATTTTGGCGGCGAGGTGGAACGCATCTTGTCTATGGTGGATGGCGTGGTCTTATTGGTGGACGCCGCAGAAGGCCCAATGCCGCAAACGAAATTTGTCACCTCCAAAGCACTGGCACTTGGTTTGAACCCGATTGTGGTGGTCAACAAAGTGGACAAACCCGATGGCGAACCTGATCGGGCTTTGGATGAGTGTTTTGATCTCTTTGCGTCATTGGACGCCAATGAGCAGCAACTAGACTTCCCAGTTCTTTATGCGTCTGGCCGCGCAGGCTGGGCAGATGAGGAGCTGGATGGACCCCGCAAGGATCTTTCCGCATTGTTTGAGTTAATCGTGCGCCACGTCGAGTCGCCCAAACAGGCGGCAAAGGCCGATGAGCCCTTCACAATGTTGGCCACCACACTTGGTGCAGATCCCTTCATTGGCCGGATTCTCACCGGGCGGGTGGAAACTGGCCGCCTATCCGCTGGCGATACGGTTAAGGCACTGTCGCGCGATGGCAGCAAGATTGAGCAGTTCCGCTGCACGAAAATTCTCGCCTTCCGCGGCCTGTCACAGACCGCGATTGATGAGGCCGTGGCTGGCGATATCGTCTCACTGGCTGGCATGACCAAAGCCACTGTTGCAGATACCATCTGTGCGCCTGAGATTACCGAAGCCCTGCCGTCCTTGCCGATTGATCCCCCGACTATTTCGGTGACCTTCGGCATCAATGACAGCCCCCTCGCGGGCCGGGACGGTAAGAAAGTTCAAAGCCGGGTCATCCGTAAACGCTTGATGGAAGAAGCTGAGACCAATGTGGCGATCCGCGTCACCGATACGCCAAGCGGCGAGGCATTTGAAGTCGCCGGTCGCGGCGAATTGCAAATGGGGGTGCTGATCGAGAATATGCGCCGCGAGGGTTTTGAGCTTTCTATCAGCCGCCCGCGGGTCTTGTTCAAAGAAGAGGATGGTCAACGCCTAGAGCCCATCGAAGAAGTGACCGTCGATGTGGATGAAGAATATTCTGGCGTGGTGATTGAAAAACTCACTGGCTTTCGCAAAGGTGACTTAGCAGAGATGAAATCCGCAGGTGCCGGCAAGACGCGCATCATCGCGCATGTGCCTTCTCGCGGCCTCATCGGCTATCAAGGCGAATTCATGACCGATACCCGCGGCACGGGCGTTTTAAACCGCGTGTTCCACACTTGGGCGCCGCACAAAGGCGCAATCCCGGGACGTCGCGCGGGGGTTTTGATCTCCATGGAGAATGGGGTATCTGTGCCCTATGCGATCTTTAACCTTGAAGACCGTGGCAAGTTCTTTATCGGCAGCCAAGAGGATGTCTACCAAGGGATGATTATCGGCGAGCACAATCGCGAGAATGATCTTGAGGTGAACCCGCTAAAGGGCAAAAAACTCACGAACGTTCGGGCCAGTGGCACCGATGAAGCTGTGCGTCTGACCACGCCAATCAAAATGTCCTTGGAAGAGGCCATTGCCTATATTGACAATGATGAGCTGGTGGAAGTCACGCCAAATGCAATTCGTCTGCGCAAGATCCATCTAGATCCCCACGAGCGCAAACGCGCCTCACGCAGCGCATAGACAGCAAAAAGGGGTGCAGAATTCGGTCTGCACCCCTTTTTTGATCGAGCCTGTGCTGATCGGCGTTTATTCGATGGTTTCCACAATCATCAACGAGCGCTGAAACCCGCCTTCTCCCAACTTGATTGCAGCTTGATAGCCCTCTGAATGATAGCAATCATGCGCGGCCTGCAAGCTGGGGAATTGCGCCACGACGTTGCGCGTATGATCGGGGCCTTCCAGTTGCTCATAGGCCCCGCCCCGGGCCAGGAATACCCCGCCATGGGCCGTGATGACCGGCGTTGCCGCGCTGGCATAGGCGGCCAGTTTCTCAGCATCCAGAACGTTAACATGGGCGATCCATAGAGCTTTTGGCATCTTTAGTCCTCTAAGAGTGTTTTGACAGCTGCAATAGCTGCGCTGGCCTCACTGGTGGACTTTGCACCGCCCTGCGCCATGTCAGCCCGGCCGCCGCCGCCCTTCCCACCAAGGGTTGCAACAACGGTTTTAACGATATCCACCGCAGAAATTTGCTCGGTCAAATCGCTCGTGACGCCTGCGGCGACGGCGGCCTTGCCATCCGCATCCGCGATCAGCAACACAACTCCGGACCCCATTTTGGCTTTATGCGCATCCACCAGCGCCGGCAAATCGCGGCCCGTCACCCCTTGTAAAACCTGCGCAAGGAAGGCCTTTCCAGCGACGGATATCGGATCCGCCGCCGCAGATTCTGCGCCACCGGACATCGCGAGCTCCCGGCGCAGGCTGGCCACTTCGTTCTGCAAGGCCTTGCGCTCATCGAGCAGCTGTTGCGCGCGGTCAGCCACCTCTGCGGGCTGCACTTTCAGCGTATTCGCCGCCGCAGCCATCGCAGCCATTTGTTGTTGAATATGATGTTCCGCGCCTTCTCCGGTCAGCGCCTCAATGCGGCGCACCCCGGCTGAGGAGGCCCCATCGCTCAGCAAAACAAAGCCACCGATATCGCCGGTTTGGCGCACATGGGTGCCACCGCAAAGCTCCAAACTATAGGTGTCTTGGCTGCTCCCTTTGCCAGAGCCAGGCAAATGGCCCATGGAGACCACCCGAACTTCATCGCCGTATTTCTCACCAAAGAGCGCTTGAGCTCCCAATGCGCGCGCATCGTCAGGTGTCATAATGCGTGTCTCGACCGTGCTGTTTTGGCGGATGAAACCATTCACTTCGCTTTGGACCTGTTTGATCTGCGCGGCCGTGAGCGCGTGCCCATGGCTGAAATCAAACCGCAGACGGTCATCTGCATTCAGCGACCCGCGTTGCGCCACATGCGCGCCCAATGTGCGGCGCAGAGCCTCGTGCAGAAGATGGGTTGCGGAATGATTTGCCCGAATGCGCGCGCGGCGCTCAGATGCGACCGCAAGCTCCGCAGCTTGCCCCAATTCAACAAAGCCCTTGGTGGCCTTTGCCATATGGATGAACAGATCCGCAGTTTTCCGGCAATCAGTGATCTCCAGAGTTCCGCTTTCTGTGACAATCACCCCGCGGTCACCGATCTGACCACCGCTTTCCGCATAGAAGGGTGTTTGGTTGAGCACGATCTGCGCCGTCGCCCCCTCCTCAACACGGTTCACTTGGCCACCATCCTGCACAAGTGCAACAATCTGCCCCTCGGCTTGTTCGGTGTCATAGCCCAGAAAATCTGTCGCGCCGTGACTGTCGAGCACATCAAACCAAATCGTATCATCCGCCATTTCGCCTGAACCGGCCCAAGCGGCACGCGCTTTGGCCTTCTGCGCCGCCATCGCGCTGTCAAAGCCGTCAACATCGACCGAAAGGCCTTTTTCGCGCAGAGCATCCTGTGTCAGATCAAGTGGAAAGCCGAAAGTATCATAGAGCTTGAAGGCAGTCGCGCCGGGCAAGGCGCCGCCCTGCGGCAGATCGCCAACCTCATCTTCCAAAAGGCGCAAACCTCGGTCCAAAGTGGTGCGAAAGCGGGTTTCTTCTTGGAGCAAAGTTTCTTCAATCATTGATTGGGCCTGCACCAATTCAGGATAGGCCGCCCCCATTTGCTGAACCAAAGCCGGCACCAGGCGATGCATCAAAGGATCCGCCGCGCCGATCAAATGCGCATGACGCATCGCGCGGCGCATGATCCGCCGCAGCACATAGCCGCGCCCATCCTTCGAAGGCAACACCCCGTCGGCAATCAGAAAGGATGTCGAACGCAGGTGATCTGCAATCACCCGGTGGTGGGTCTTATGTGGACCATCTGGGTCTGAGGAGGTTGCATGCGCCGAAGCCTCAATAAGATTGCGCACGAGATCGGTGGCATAATTGTCATTCGTGCCCTGCAATAAGGCCGCGACCCGCTCAATGCCCATGCCCGTGTCAATGGATTGCGCGGCCAAGGCTTTGCGTGAGCCGTCCTCGAACTGCTCATATTGCATAAAGACAAGGTTCCAGATTTCCACAAACCGATCGCCGTCTTCGTCTGGGCTGCCCGGAGGTCCGCCCCAGATGTGTTCCCCGTGATCATAGAAAATCTCTGAGCTTGGGCCGCAAGGGCCGGTCGGACCCATCATCCAAAAATTATCATCTGTGGCGATGCGAATAATCTTATCATCGCTAAAGCCGCCAATTTTCTTCCAAAGGGCGACGGCCTCATCATCATCATGATAGACGGTGACGACCAGTTTTTCTTTTGGAATGCAGAGCTCTTTTGTGATGACCTCCCAAGCAAAAAGAATGGCCTCTTCCTTGAAATAATCGCCAAAGCTGAAATTGCCCATCATCTCAAAGAAGGTGTGATGGCGGGCAGTGTAGCCCACATTGTCCAGATCATTATGTTTGCCGCCGGCGCGCACGCATTTCTGTGCGGTGGTGGCTCGGGTGTAATCGCGTGTCTCAACGCCTGTGAAGAGGTTTTTGAATTGTACCATGCCAGAATTGGCAAACATCAATGTTGGATCATTGCGCGGCACCAAAGGGCTAGATGGCAAAACGCGATGACCCTGGCGGTCAAAATAGTTCAAAAACGTGGAGCGGATATCATTGAGCGTGGGCATTTCTTCGCAAAAACCTTGTAAATTGGGGTTGTGCGAAGACTTACCTTTCCTTTCCACCAGTGTCCACGGCAAAGCAAAACACCCCGAAGCTTCAAGCGCCGGGGTGTTTTGTCTGACTGGGTTGTTTCGCCGAAAGCGCGGGTCGCAGCCGAGCGGCCTAGAGGTCGATCACATTGTCCTCATCTTTTGAGCTTGGCGCAGCCACATCGGCGGGCCGTTCGAACTTCAACCCGTGGGATTCGCGAATTTTCGCTTCAATATCGCAGGCCATAGCTTTGTTTTCACTCAAAAACACCTTGGCATTTTCGCGCCCCTGACCGATGCGTTCATCACCATAGCTATACCAGCTGCCCGATTTTTCGACAAAACCGCCTTTGACGCCCAGATCAATCAGCTCGCCCATTTTGGAGATACCCTCACCATACATGATGTCGAACTCAACCTGTTTGAAGGGAGGGGCCACTTTATTTTTCACGACTTTGACGCGTGTGGCATTGCCCACAACCTCGTCACGATCCTTCAAAGCGCCAATCCGGCGTATATCCAAGCGCACCGAAGAATAGAATTTCAGCGCATTGCCGCCGGTCGTGGTTTCCGGGCTGCCGAACATAACGCCGATTTTCATCCGAATTTGGTTGATAAAAATGACCATACAGTTGGATTTGCTGATGCTGCCGGTCAATTTGCGCATGGCTTGGCTCATTAAGCGGGCCTGTGCACCGACCTGTGCATCGCCCATATCGCCTTCCAATTCTGATTTCGGTGTCAAAGCGGCCACAGAATCGACCACCACCATGGAAACCGCACCGGAGCGCACCAAAGTGTCGGTGATTTCCAAAGCCTGTTCGCCAGTGTCAGGCTGCGAAATCAGCAGCTCTTCTAAGTTGACGCCCAATTTTTGCGCATATTGCGGATCAAGCGCGTGTTCGGCGTCGACAAATGCGCAAACGCCGCCCTTTTTTTGTTCCTCGGCCACGCAATGCAGTGTCAAAGTTGTTTTACCGGACGACTCCGGGCCGTAGATCTCAATGATCCGACCCTTGGGTAAGCCGCCAATGCCGAGGGCAATATCCAGGCCGATTGAGCCGGTGGAGGTCGCCTCGACCCCGGGGATGACTGCGCCCTCTCCCAGTGTCATGATTGAACCCTTGCCGAACTGACGTTCGATTTGTGCCAAAGCGCTGTCTAGCGCTTTTTGGCGGTCGCCTGTTTTTGGTGCCATGGTGAGTAAATCTGCCGTTGCCATTGTTTCTTGCTCCTTATTCCACACCCAAGACGGGGGGACAATGATGTAATGTTCGCCTCTTGTTCTTTTTATCGGATCAAAAGGGGAACAAATCAAGATTTTTCTTCAAATTCGTCTTTTATTGTTGTCAATAATCTTTAAATATTGGTGAAATTGATCTGAGTTTAAGAAATTAATGCTGATATTTTCGCGCTATAACCTTGTCCTCTTGGCTGTGCCTAAAACGGGCTCAACGGCTTTGGAAGTGGCTTTGGGCCAGGAGGCGGATGGCAGATTCGGCAATCCGCCAGAATTGAAGCATTTACCACTTTACCGCTACAATCGCTTCGTGCGGCCACTCTTGCAGCTCACCACGGGAAAGGATCCCGAAACCTTTGCGCTCATCCGCGAGCCGATTAGCTGGCTGCGCAGTTGGTATCGGTATCGTGCCCGCAACTCTATGGCCGGATCGCCGACCTCGACCTGTCATATCAGCTTCGATCAATTTGTCCGTGACACGATGTCAGATGATCCCTCGCCTTTTGCCCAAATCGGTTGCCAAACGCGTTTTCTGTCACCCGGCGGCAATGGCGGGCCCATCACCCACCTGTTTCAATATGAGCAAATGGATGTGGCCTGTAAATTCTTAGAAAACCGGTTGGAACTCGAGTTGGATTTGCCGTGGCTCAATCAAGCCGCCGCGAGCCCTGCGCCGCTGGATCCGGCGCTTGAAGCGCAGTACCGGCAGATCCACGCGGATGAATTTCAACTTTGGCGAGACGCCTTCACCTAGGCCGCGCCCTATGACACGGGCGCCGCAAAATCCAGCACAGCTTGTGTCAGGTCATTTAGTGAAAACGGCTTTGGCAAGAACACCGATCCTTCAATTTCAGATTGTTGTTTTTAAAACGCATCTTCAGCATAGCCTGAGACAAAAACGACACGCGTATCAGGCCGGTCCATGAGCGCAAGCCGGGCCCAGCTTGGCCCGTCCAACCCTGGCATCACCACATCGGTGACGAATACATCAATTTTCAATGTCTTATCTTCGAGAATCTTCAACGCAGCTTCGGCGCAATCGGCCTCATAAACCGTAAGACCTTTGATCCGTAACGCGCGAGATGCAAAGGCACGAACCGGAGCCTCATCCTCAACCAAAAGTACGACTTGTTCGCGTTGGGTCGGGGGGGACACGACTTCAGTGATCAATTTTTGTTCCTTCTGTTTGGTGCGCCGATCAACAGCTGGAATGAGCACCTCAAACACAGTGCCCTTGCCGATCTCACTGTCGACAAAGATAAACCCGTTCGACTGTTTCACAATTCCGTAGACCGTCGATAGCCCTAAACCCGTCCCCTCGCCCGTGCGTTTTGTGGTGAAAAATGGTTCAAATATTTTCTGGCGGTATTCTGGCGAGATACCGGCGCCAAAATCTTCCACTTGGATTTTCACATATTCTCCAGCTGGGATGACCGCACTCTCGCGCTCTTGTGCCTTCTCGAAGGTTTCGGATTGCGTGCGGATAACAACATCGCCCCCCTCAGCCATCGCATCGCGGGCATTGACCACAAGGTTCATTAAAACCTGCTCCAACTGCCGCTTGTCCGCCCGCACCATCGGTAAATTTGTGCCATGGTACAGCAAGAGATTTACCTTCTCGCCCACCAAACGATCCAATAGATGCGCCAAATCAGAGATAATTTCACGAATATTAAGCAGTTTCACTTGTAAATTTTGTTTGCGAGAAAAAGCCAACAATTGCCCAATCAAGGCCGCGGCCCGATTGGCATTTTGATGAATTTGCATCAAATCACTAAAATCATTGTCATTTTTATCATGACGCAACAAAAGCAAATCACAGTGACCGGATATCGCAGTTAACAAGTTGTTAAAATCATGCGCCACGCCGCCGGCAAGCTGACCAATGGCCTGCATTTTCTGGCTTTGCACAAATTGCCGCTCAAGAGACTTCAAAGCTGTGACATCGGAAAATGCAGCTATTAAAACATGCTCCTGCCCATCAAACACACGGCTTAAGGCCGCTTGAAAAATCGTTCCAGATTTGGCGTTTGGAAGTTGTAAAACAATGGGTTTATTCCAAACCTTTCCTTCAGATACGTCTGAAATCCAAGCCAGTAGCGACTGCTGATTGCTGATGAAAACTTCGAAATATCATGGCCAATATTGATTTTCTTACCAAATAAACTGCGCGCCGCGGCGTTGACGCTTGTGATGACCCCTTTGGTTGAGAGCTTGATCAAGGGGACAGAGAGATGCTCAAACAGATCCCAATAACTTTGGGTTGTGACCTGCTGTTCGTCATCTACCGGAAAGAAATACAACTCTTCCGTTTCATCGCCGGGCCAATGGTCTAAAACATGAAAACTGCGCTCGCCGTCTAAGGTCTTGAGTTTTTGCACCTGATTGCGCAGCACCCGGTTGCCATTGGCCAAGACATCAATCCAGCGCGGCGTGTCACCGAACCGGACTTGGAACGCCGCATTGGCGTCTGTGACGATGCGATCCCCGTTCATTCGGACCATGGGCACGGCGGGTTGTGCAAGTCCCGCATGCAGGTTCCGCGAAGCCACAGGCCTGAAACTCCACACCAACCGGCCCGCAGATCGGCACAGATCAATCGCAAGCCCCTGCCCGCCGATGGTCACAACATCTTGCGCCCAGCCTTTCGTGATGGCGAGATGCATCAAATTTTTTAGGGTCGGCACGACATCCCCCCAGGCTTTTGGCAACACTTGCTCCATCGGGCCGGGCTTTGCAGAAAAACTTTGCTCTTTTGCTGCGAGATTCACATGCGTCGCCATACCGTCCAGCCCGCTGATCACCACGCCATAGTTACAATTTTCATAGGTTTGCGCCAAAATTTCCGAGCGCCGCAACTGTGCAAGCCAGCGCAGCACCCAAAAACAGGCCAGCCCACCCGCGCAGATCACGATCGAGAGCGCCAGAACCAAAAGCCAATGCCCTGTGCGCAAAAAACCAGTTAAAACAATGAAGAATGCAACAGAAAGACAGAAACTAATGAGGGCAAAGGACTCATGCCAGGCATCAAATATTCGTAAAATATTTCTCATATAAATCGTGTGCTCGTTTGCAAAAACTTCAGGGCGACACATAATGAAAATTGGTTAATTGAATATTAATTACCACAGCAATGGCCGCGCTCAAACAGCTTTCTTAAAGATAACCAAATAAAGCCCATCCTGCATCGCATTGGGCAGATATTGCGCTGTGCTGCAAAAGGTTAATTCAGGGAAACTGTCCTGAACAAACTGCCGCTGCTCTTGGTTTTCTGAGGCAAAGATCGAGCAGGTGATTAAAGCCAGATGCCCGTTTGGCGCCAAATGCGTGATGGCTTTGGCAATAATATCGCGTTGCAGGCGCACAAAGGCTTCAAGATCACTTGGCGTAAGACTCCATTTGCTTTCCGGAGATCGGCGCCAGGCCCCGCTGCCCGAACAGGGTAAATCGCACACCACCGTGTCAAATTTTGCGCTCGTGGCCAAATCTGATGGTGAAATAACCTCGATATCATGGCCGCCCCGTGCCGCTCGCGGCGCAATTTCCGACATGCGCGCGGTGGAAATGTCATGGGCAAAAATTTTCGAGCCACTGCGGGCGGCCAGGGCCAAAGACTTGCCACCGCCCCCCGCACAATAATCTAAAACTCGCCCATTGACCGCAATCGCATCTGCCACAGCCTGTGATGCGGCGTCCTGCAGCTCAAACCAACCCTGTTCAAAACAGGGTTGAAGCACGGCGCGGCGGGGATTGCTCACGACCGTCAGCGCCGTATCAGAGGCAGGGTTAAGTTGGGTTTCAATCTCCGCCTTAGCCAATTCCGCCTGAAGCTGCTCACGCGTCGTCTTTTGTAAATTTGCCCGCAGGGTGATTGGCGCGCGATGCCGCAAAACAGCGCCCATCTCAGCCGTTCGGTCGGCACCATAGTGCTGGGTTAACAGCTCAATCACCCAATTTTGCAGATCCAATAGATCGCGGTCCGACGGAGCTGGGGCTACATCTTCAGCACTCAATGCCGCTGGCGCATGCCCAATTGCGGTAAAAAACTCATTTGGATCCGCGCCATTGGCGCGCAATGCCCCAATGGCCCAGGCCCGCGCAGATTGCGCCACCGGCCAGGCGCCAGCCGACCGGCGGCACCGCAGCGCCTGAAAGACCAAATCGCGCAAAGCTGCCCGATCTTTTGACCCCGCAAAACGATTGCCGCGTGCCCAATTGGTCAAGGCCTTTTCTGCCGGCACGCCAAGCAAAATCGCCTCTAAGATTTCAATCTGTGCCGCAACGCGGGCGCCGGGTGTCATCAGCCGACCCGATAGTTCGGGCTTTCGCGGGTGATTTGAACGTCATGCACATGGCTTTCCTTCAAACCGGCACCGGTGATTTTCACAAAATTACAATTTTTGCGCATCTCATCGACGCTCGCGCATCCGGTATAGCCCATGGCCGCACGCAGCCCGCCAACCAATTGATGCAATACCGTTCCGGCGGCACCTTTGTAGGGCACTTGCCCCTCAATCCCTTCAGGCACCAACTTATCACTGGCCGCATCTTTTTGGAAATAGCGATCCGCCGAGCCGCGCGCCATTGCGCCCAATGAGCCCATGCCGCGATAGGATTTAAAGCTTCTGCCTTGATACAGAATGAGCTCGCCGGGGCTTTCATCTGTACCGGCAATCATGGAGCCAACCATGGCACAGGAGGCGCCGGCGGCAATGGCCTTGGCAAAGTCACCTGAAAATTTAATGCCGCCATCCGCGATGACGGGAATATCATGCGGCAGGGCGGCGCTCGCGCAGTCCATAATCGCCGTCAATTGCGGCACCCCGACGCCTGCAACCATGCGGGTGGTGCAGATAGAGCCCGGTCCAATGCCAACTTTAACCGCATCCGCGCCCGCTTCAATCAAAGCCGTGGTCGCCCCGGCAGTGGCCACGTTACCGGCCATGATCTGTGTGTCTCCAGCCGCCGCCTTGGCCCGCGCCACCGCTACAGCCACACCTTCAGAGTGCCCATGCGCCGTGTCGATCACAACCATATCTGCGCCCGCCTCAATCAGCGCCATCGTCCGCTCAAAACCCGCGTCACCAACGGTGCTGGCTGCAGCCACCCTTAGCCGCCCAAGGTCATCTTTGCAGGCGCTTGGGTTCAATACGGCTTGCTCAAGATCTTTTAATGTCAACAAGCCGGTCAATTTGCCGGTCTTATCGGTCACCAGCAATTTTTCAATCCGGCGTGCCGCCATCAATTGCTTTGCCTCACGCGGATCCGCTGGCTCTTGCAGGATCGCAAGGTTTTCGGTGGACATCATCGCCGAGACGGGCGTTTTGGGATCTGTCGCAAAGCGCATATCACGGTTGGTCACGATACCGACAACGCCGCCACCTTGCACCACCGGAAATCCAGTCACCCGATACCGCTCCTGCAAGGCTTTCGCATCCGCTAGGGTTTGCTCCGGCGTCAGGGTTACCGGATTATAAACAATCCCACTTTCAAATCGTTTCACCCGCCGCACTTGCCGCGCCTGCTCTTCGATATCGAGATTGCGGTGGATCACCCCCATGCCGCCCGATTGCGCCATGGCAATCGCCATACGCGCTTCGGTAACCGTATCCATAGCCGATGATAGGAGTGGAATATTCAATCGAATGGATTTGGTGACCTGCGTGCGGGTATCTGCCGTGGAGGGCAAGACCGAACTTTGCGCCGGTACCAATAAAACATCATCAAAAGTTAAAGCCTCGCGAATCTCCATGGGAGTCCTCCTAGAGCAGGTATCACTTGGCGCTTTCCTATCGCATGGGTTGACCTGGACCGAAAGGGGGTCTGGTCGATTAATGCCCATTCGGGTCATCATGGCACATGCGACTCAGGTTTTATCGGACAATTTGCGAAACCCGGCGCTTGTTTCAACCCGATCTGCCGCGGAATGACCATTTTCAGCCGTTCCCGCCCTTTACCCTTGGCTGAAGCGCAGTAAATTGAGCGCAACTTCTTCTTTAAAGGTTCCCCATGACACAAGAGCATCTGGTGCTGTTCACCCCTTCTGGCAAACGTGGACGTTTCGAAACCGGCACACCGATCCTCACCGCAGCCCGGCAATTGGGCGTGGATCTCGACTCGGTTTGCGGAGGTCGCGGCATTTGTTCCAAATGCCAGATCACACCGGGATATGGAGAATTTTCCAAACATGGGATCACCGTTGCGGACGACGCGCTGTCTGAATGGAATGCGGTTGAACACCGCTACAAAGATAAGCGCGGCTTGATTGACGGCCGCCGCCTTGGCTGCCAAGCGACCGTTCAGGGCGATGTCGTCATTGACGTGCCGCCAGAGAGCCAGGTGCACAAGCAAGTGGTTCGCAAACGCGCAGAGGTGCTCGACATTACGCTCAATCCTTCGACACGGATTTATTATGTCGAGGTAGAAGAACCTGATATGCACAAACCGTCAGGGGATGTGGAGCGCCTGGTGGCCGCCTTAGAAAGCCAATGGCAGCTTAAAAATGTGCAGGCCGATTTCACCATATTGCCGCAGATGCAGCCAATTTTGCGCAAGGGCGGTTGGAAAGTGACCTGCGCGGTCCATCAAGCCGATGCGGACAGCCATCCGCAGATCATCCATTTGTGGCCTGGTCTCTATGAGGGGACGATCTATGGCATGGCGGTGGATCTTGGATCCACCACAATCGCCGCGCATCTATGCGATCTACGCACCGGTGAGGTGGTCACCTCCTCTGGGTTAATGAATCCTCAAATTCGATTTGGTGAAGACCTGATGAGCCGGGTCAGCTATGCGATGATGAACCCCGGCGGGGATCAGGAAATGACCCGCGCGGTGCGCGACGGTATGGATGCGTTATTCACCCAAATATCGGCTGAGGCAGAAATTGATAAGAGCTTGATCATGGATGCCGTATTTGTGTGCAATCCGGTGATGCACCATCTTTTCCTCGGGATTGACCCCTTTGAGCTGGGACAAGCGCCCTTTGCTTTGGCCACCTCAAGCGCCCTGCGCCTTTTTGCCCATCAGCTAGATATCAACATCCACCCCAGCGCCCGCGCCTATATTCTTCCGTGTATCGCCGGCCATGTGGGAGCCGATGCCGCCGCAGTGGCTTTGTCAGAAGCGCCCAATCTCTCAGAAGATTTGGTGCTGGTTGTAGACGTGGGGACGAATGCGGAAATTTTGCTTGGCAATCGCGAAAAGGTGCTTGCCTGTTCTTCTCCGACCGGCCCGGCCTTCGAAGGGGCACAGATCACCTCAGGCCAGCGCGCCGCACCGGGGGCCATCGAAAAGGTCGAAATTGATCCGGTGACCAAAGACCCCCGCTTCCGCGTGATCGGCTGTGAGCTTTGGTCAGATGAGGACGGGTTTTGGGAGGAGATAAAAAGCAGCGGCATCACCGGCATTTGCGGCTCAGGCATCATAGAAGCCATTGCCGAAATGCGCATGGCGGGAATTTTGGATCCATCTGGGCTGATCGGTTCGGCAGAGCAAACAGGAACCGAGCGCTGCGTGCGAGACGGGCGCACCCACAGCTATGTGATGTATGATGGCAGCCCCGAGGGCGGTCCCAAAATTACCGTCACAAATCCGGATATCCGCGCCATTCAAATGGCCAAAGCCGCGCTCTATTCCGGCGCGCGGCTCCTGATGGATAAGTTTGGCGTGGATAAAGTGGACCGCGTTGTGCTCGCAGGCGCCTTTGGGGCGCATATTTCGCCCAAACACGCGCTGGTTTTGGGCATGATCCCCGATGTGCCCTTTGACCAGGTGACCTCTGCTGGCAATGCCGCGGGATCCGGCGCGCGCATTGCTTTGATTGATACAGCCCAGCGGGCTGCCATTGAGCAAACGGTGCAGCAGATTGAGAAAATTGAAACGGCGATTGAGCCAAGATTTCAGGAGCATTTTGTCAATGCTTCGGCAATTCCCAATTCAGATGACCCGTTCACGACCTTGAAATCGGTGGTGCCCTTGCCTGATGTGAACTTCAACACGGGTGGCGGGGACAGCGCCTCTGGCGGACGGCGGCGCAAACGGCGCTAGGGCCGCCGCCAATCGCGGCTTGACCGCTTGTTATGAAGCCGCTAGGCATCGGCGCAGCGCGGGTATGGTGAAAAGGTATCACGCGAGCTTCCCAAGCTTAAGTTACGGGTTCAATTCCCGTTACCCGCTCCAAAACTGCGCAGATATATGGTATTTTCGGATTGAGCGCGTTGTGCCCTAGCCAAAAAGCTCGTGGCAAAACTCCAAACCCTCAACCAAAGCATCGACCTCCGCCGTTGTGTTATACATCGCGAAGCTGGCGCGGCAGGTGGCATTGACCGATAGGTGATCCATAAGCGGTTGCGCGCAATGATGCCCTGCCCGCACGGCGATGCCCTTTTTATCCAAGACCGTTGAGATGTCATGGGCATGGGCTGCGCCGTCGAGGGTAAAGGAAAAAATTGCGCCCTTGCTGGCAGATTGCCCTTGAACGGTTAACCAATTGAGCCCGTCGAGCTTTTGCCGGGCATAGGCGCAGATAGAGGCTTCATGGGCGGCAATTTCTTGCATGCCGATTTCCATCATATAGTCCACAGCCACACCAAGGCCGATTTGCTGAACAATACCTGGCGTTCCGGCCTCAAACATCATTGGCGGCGTGTTATAGGTGACCTCTTCACGGCCAACATCGCGGATCATATCACCGCCGCCCATGAAGGGTCGCATTTCAGCCATGCGTTCAGGTTTGATGTAAATTGCGCCAGAACCGCTTGGACCATAGAGTTTATGCCCTGTGATCGCATAGAAGTCACAGCCGATATCCTGCACGTCGACCGCCATATGGACCGCCGCTTGCGATCCGTCCACCAAAACCGCAACGCCGCGCGCGTGAGCCTCTTGGGTGATGGATTTCACATCGACCACCGTGCCCAACACATTCGACATTTGGGTGATAGCCACCAGCTTTGTCTTGGGCCCAATGGCGGCAATGACAGCCTCGGGATCCAGATCGCCGTTGATATCCACATCCACCCAAGTCAGCTTCACGCCCAGTCTCTCGCGCAGGAAATGCCAGGGGATAATATTGGCGTGATGCTCCATAATCGACAGGACGATCTCATCGCCCGCCTCAAAGCGCGGCATTGCCCAGCCATAAGCCACCAGATTGATGCCTTCGGTGGTGCCCGAGTTGAGGACGATATGCTCCTCTGAGGCCGCGTTTAAAAATCGTGCAAGCTTGCCGCGAACGGCTTCATATTTGTCAGTTGCAAGGTTAGATAGGTAGTGCAAGCCCCTGTGAACATTTGCATATTCAGAGCTATAGGCCTGGGTGATAGCGTCGATCACCACCTGTGGTTTTTGCGCCGAGGCGCCATTGTCAAGATAGACCAAGGGCTTATTGTTGACCTGCCGAGACAGGATCGGAAAATCTGCACGAATACGGGATACATCAAAACTCATAGCGCCACCTGTGCCGGAGCAAATCCGAGCAATACCAAAAGAAATGCACCGCCCAAAGACAGCGCAACCAAACCAAGAACAAAGCAGAGGGCTGCTTTGAGCATAGAGTCCAACTCAAGCCAAGCATTTATCAAGCCAAATAAGATCCAAAACATCAAGACCGTGGCGAATAGGCCAATAAGCCCGGCCATGGTTATAGAGATGACCATCAGCACTGTCTGAGCGATATGCAGCAAAATTTGCAGCACTTGGATCCAGGCAAATACCAGCAACCCATCGGCGAACCGCCCATTTTGGCTAAAGGCCCGAGATATCAGCCAAATGCAGCAGACGAGGCCGAGGGTGCCGCCCCCCATCAGCGCCGTCAATGCCCATGGGGAAAGAGGAACAAAGCCCGGCAGGACCGCCATACCCTGGAACCCGGACAGGCCGAACATTATGAGCACGGCTGCGATGATCACAAGTGCAAAGGCGCTCAAAGCCGTGCTGAGGGTAAGGCGCAGATTGACCAACATCTGCCCTGCGGCTGTTGGATTGGTCAGGCTTAACCGCAAAAGCGCTGGAAAGAGGTTCATTGTTCTGCCTCAATAAGAGAGTTGATTAAGATCCAAAGAAAAATCACCAGCCATAGCGCGCCCACGGCGGTATGGGCCGGTCCGGGCCCGATGAACCCTTTGGTCATCCCGGCCAAAACGACCGCTGGGGTACTGGCCAAAAGTGCCCAAAATAGCGCCAATCGCGCCGAATAGTAATCCGCTTTCGCGCCGATGGCGCGGGTCACCAGGCGCAATAGCGCAGCCAGGCCATAGGCCAAAAGCGGCAGGACAAAGATCAAACCCACCGCATCGTGCTGGATGGTGTCGGTCAATGTGCCGCCCGTCTCATGGGCCTGCCGCGCCCGGTAGGGCCATTGCGACATGAACAACAAAAGGCAAGAGCCCATCAGCATCGCGATCGCCCGATCTTCGCGCAGGCCCATGGCTAGGAGCCGGGCCATAACACGCCGTGGGTGCACATGCGCTTCCACAATATCCCGTGTCACAGCCATGCGCGCTACCGAGCCGACATTGTGTTGGTCAGATGATCGAGAATGTCCTGCGCCAAATCTGAATCTTCAATCTCTTCAATTGCTTCAGCCACGAAAGACAAGGTTAAAAGATCCACGGCCTTGGCCTCAGGCACCCCGCGCGAGCGCAGGTAGAACAACGCTTGCTCATCAATCGCCCCGGAGGTGGAGCCATGCGAACAGGCCACGTCATCGGCATAGATTTCAAGCTCAGGTTTTGCCAAAAACTGGCTGTCATCATCCAACAACAAGGATTGGCTGATCTGATAGCCATCGGTTTTTTGCGCCCCGGCCTTCACCAAAATTTTGCCCTGGAACACTCCGACTGCGCCATTGCGTAAGACCTTCTTAAACACTTGGCGGCTTTCGCAATTCACCGCATCATGGGTGATGAACACGGTATCATCGTGGTGAAAATCACCATCACCCAAACAGGCACCGGCCACGGACACAGAAGCGTCGTCGCCCAAGAGCTGCAAAACGCATTCGTTGCGGGTCAATTGACCACCCGCAGTCAGGGTGAAAGATTTAAAGACCGCCTCTGCACCGATCTTGCCAAAGATATGCGTGAGCATGTGACGCTCATTGCCGTCTTGCACCCGGATGTGGTGGAAGCGGCCTCCATCGGCGACGTCAACTTCCAAAACAACATTGGACCGCGCCCCATATTGCCCCGTTTCAATCAAGGTAACCTCTGCACCAGAGGCCACTTTGATCACATGATGGATAGTGGAATCGCTTTGGCCGGAGGAGCTGGCGTGGATATGAATGGGGGCCGCGACGGCACCCGTCACATTGACCAGCAACCCATCCCGCGCAACAGCGGTGTTCACAGCCGCCAGACTCCGTTGAACCGGTTTCTGTCCTGCCGCCTCCAAATGCCCGTAAATATCCCGAGCCCAATGCAGGTCTAAATCAGCAGCAGCGGACAAGCTCTCGAGCGTGCAATGGGCCGCGCTGGGAAGCGGCGCTGCCTGAATCTGCCCGTCTTCAAATGCAACCGAAATTGTGGCGCGTTGGTCGAACAAACCAAGGCTGCTGCGTTGAGATGCGTGAAGCGTCACATCGGCCTGAACAAAGGCATCGGGACGGGTGTATTTCCAATATTCATCCCGGCGCTGCGGTAAACCAGACGACTGCGCCCGATCAGAGGCCATCATGCGCGCCTCTTTGGCCCAAGCGCCTGAGCTGTCAATCAGCGGCGCATCGCGCAGGGCGCGGGTGGTTCGCTTTTGCTGTGAAGGTGCAGCCATTAGGCGATCTCCTCCAGAAGGTCCGCATAGCCATTTTGTTCAACTTCCAACGCCAACTCTGGACCGCCGGTCTTAATGATGCGCCCATTGGCCATAATATGCACCACATCCGGTTTGATATGGTCCAAAAGTCTTTGGTAGTGGGTGATCACGAGGAAGGTCCGCTTCTCGTCGCGCAAAGCATTGACGCCTTGGGAGACAAGTTTCATGGCATCTACATCAAGGCCACTGTCTGTTTCATCCAAGATGCACATTTTCGGCTCAAGCATCGCCATTTGCAAAATCTCATTGCGCTTCTTTTCACCGCCGGAAAAGCCAACATTCACGGGGCGTTTGAGCATCTCTGCGTCAATTTTCAAATCCTTCGCCTTGGCGCGAACCACTTTCAAGAACTCGCCCGCGCTCATTTCCTCTTCACCGCGCAATTTGCGCTGGGCGTTCACTGCGGTGCGCAAAAAAGTCATATTTCCGACGCCAGGGATTTCAACCGGATATTGGAAGGCCAGAAACAGACCGGCCGCCGCGCGTTCCTCGGCTTCCATATCCAATATATCTACACCCTCGAGCTGTGCAGCCCCTTCGGTGACTTCATAACCGCCTTTACCGGACAGCACATAGGACAGGGTCGATTTGCCCGAGCCATTCGGACCCATAATCGCATGCACTTTTCCAGGCTCCAAAGATAGGTTTACGCCCTTCAAGATCTGCTTGTCTTCTTCTTCAAGTTTAACGTGTAGATTTTTGATATTTAGCATTTTATATTCCCGCGAGCCCTTGTGACCCTCATGAGTTTGGACGCAGATCGCGCCGATGTTATTATCCGACTGAGCCTTCAAGCGAAATCGCCACCAGCGCCTGCGCTTCCATTGCAAATTCCATAGGCAGGGCTTGCAGCACCTCTTTGCAAAACCCGTTGACCACAAGCGCCACCGCCTCTTCCTCATCCATACCGCGTGAGCGGCAATAAAAGAGCTGGTCATCATCGACTTTTGACGTGGTGGCCTCATGCTCAACCCGAGAGGAGTTATTTTTCACCTCGATATAGGGCACGGTATGGGCGCCGCATTTATCGCCGATCAAAAGGCTGTCACATTGGGTGTAATTGCGGCTGCTTTTGGCCTTGGGATGCATGGACACTAAGCCACGGTAGGTATTTTGCGCCCTGCCCGCGCTGATGCCTTTGGAGACAATCCGAGACTTGGTGTTCTTGCCCAAATGCACCATTTTGGTGCCCGTATCAGCTTGTTGCATATTGTTGGCAATGGCGATGGAATAAAATTCGCCCTGGCTGTCATCGCCGCGCAAAACGCAAGACGGATATTTCCATGTCACCGCAGAGCCGGTTTCCACTTGGGTCCACATCACCTTAGAGCGATCCCCACGGCAATCGGCGCGTTTGGTCACGAAATTATAAATTCCGCCCTTGCCGTTTTCATCACCGGGGAACCAATTTTGCACGGTGGAATATTTGATTTCTGCATCATCGAGCAAAACCAGCTCCACAACGGCTGCGTGCAATTGTGCCACATCGCGCTGCGGTGCCGTGCAGCCTTCGAGATAGCTGACATAGGACTCTTTATCGGCGATAATCAAAGTGCGCTCAAATTGGCCTGTGTTTTCCGCATTGATGCGGAAATAGGTCGACAATTCCATTGGGCAGCGCACCCCTGGCGGGATATACACGAAGGATCCATCGGAAAAGACCGCTGAGTTGAGCGTGGCATAGTAATTGTCCGAGACGGGCACGACAGAGCCGAGATATTTGCGCACCAGCTCTGGGTGCTCACGGATAGCTTCAGAGATCGAACAGAAGATCACCCCCGCTTTGCGCAGCTCGGCTTGAAAGGTTGTGCCGACGGATACGCTGTCAAACACCGCATCAACAGCAACGCGGCGCTCGCCCTCGGGCGCCTCCACACCTGCCAAAAGCGCCTGTTCCTTGAGTGGAATTCCCAGCTTTTTATAGGTTTCCAACAGCTTCGGATCGACCTCATCTAAGGACTTGGGCTTTTCTTCCATGCTTTTGGGCCGGGCATAGTAATATTGGTCTTGAAAGTCGATTGTGGGATAATCGACCATGGCCCAATCGGGCTCTTTCAGCTCTAGCCAACGGCGGTAGGCCGCGAGGCGCCAATCCAACATCCATTCGGGTTCATCGTTTTTGGATGAGATCAACCGCACGATATCCTCGGACAGACCCTTGGGCGCGTAATCCATCTCAATTTCGGTATTCCACCCATATTTATAGGTGCCAGAGAGAGCCTTGACCGCCTCAACTGTTTCGGCATCTACACCGTCTTTGACCTGAACATCATCCATCGCCATCATATTCCCTATCTGGCCGCTTTGCGTGCCAAAAACCGCTCATATGCAGCCAACCAAACCTTGGCAAACTGCTGAACGTCCTCTTCAGTGGTCTCTAGCCCAAGCGACACGCGGATCGCCGAACTGGCTACGTCTTCATCATATCCCATCGCCCGCAGGACGCGGCTGGCTTTGACTTTGCCTGACGAGCAAGCAGAACCGGCCGACACTGCAAATCCCGCGAGGTCCATTTGCATGACCTGCGTCTCGCCTTTCCATCCGGGGGCTGCAAAGCAGGCGGTGTTGGGCAAGCGCGTCGAGTCAGTCCCGATTAAAATAAGGGGTTTTCCGCTGGCTTCCAGTGTCTTTTCTAGAATATTTCTAAGTTTCTCGATAACCGCCCATTTTCCGTCACTTAAATCGCGGGCACTGGCCTCTGCGGCGGCTCCAAAACCGGCAATGCCGATGATATTTTCCGTGCCTGCGCGCCGACCCATTTCCTGACCGCCGCCGCGCAGCTGCGCGGATACCTCAACGCCAGGCTTTAATAATAAGCATCCAACACCTTTCGGCCCGCCCAGCTTATGAGCCGATGCACAGGCCATATCCGCACCACTCCAGGAAAAGGCTAAGGGGAGTTTGCCGAACCCCTGGGTCATATCGCAAAATCCCAATCCCTGCGGCAGGGATTGCACAATGCCGGTTTCTGAATTGGCCAGTTGCAGCGCGGTCTGTGCCGGCTGTGCAGTGCAGACTTGCCCTGACTTTAGGGGTAAATCTGGCTGCACCCAGGCGGCGATGGCATCATGCTCTATATCGCCCGCATGAAAGCCACGATCCTTCAGCGCTAGGGCTGCGGCCTCCGTCGCGCTGGCGGTGAACACAATGTCATGAGCACCGACCCCAAAGGCCTCAGAAATTTGCCCGCGGGCTTTTTCGACAATGGCTTTGGCCGCACGCCCCTCGGAGTGAACCGATGATGGGTTGCCCAGGGCATCCATCGCGGCAAGCATAGCCGCTTTTGCTTCCGGGCGTAGCGGGCTTGTTGCGTTGTGATCGAGATAAACACGCCGCATCACTCATCGACCACTTCAAAAAGATTTGGCACAGCCGGACAGGGCGACAACGTATTGGCCACCACATCGGACAGGCGGGTTTGATGCAGATAGACATAGACCTGCGCGCTTAAACCCTCCCAGAGGCGATTGGTTACACTCTGCGCGCGGCTGCCCGACACACCGCCGGAGGCACCCGCCCCCGTTTGCAGCGCATCCACCGTTTCATCCACGGCTTCCAAAATTTCAACCACCCGAATGTCATGGGCCGGGCGGGCCAGACGATACCCCCCATTGGGGCCGCGGACGGAGACAACCAAATTTTTCCGACGCAGTTTGACAAAGAGCTGCTCAAGATAGGGCAGCGAAATATTTTGCCGGCGCGATATATCCGCCAAAGATGCCAGCTCACCGGCCTCCAAAAAGGCCAAATCCGCTAAGGCCACCATCCCATACCGCCCTTTTGTCGAAAGTTTCATATCAAATCACACTTTCATGGGGCCTCTATCACCCAATTCGCTCAAATTAATTGACCTCGGCTCTTTGGTTGCGTAACCCACGTCATAGAGCGGCGCGCCGCATTTGATTTAGAATGGTTCTAATCTTAGACTGACCGCAGGTCAAGCCAGAGTAGAGCCAAAGCACACCAAAGGAACGATATGCCCGAAGTGATATTTCCTGGCCCAGAAGGCCGCCTCGAAGGCCGTTACCACCCGCAAAAATCCAAAGACGCCCCAATCGCCATTGTGTTGCATCCGCATCCACAATTTGGCGGCACGATGAACAATAAAGTTGTCTATAACTTACATTATGCCTTCTATAACATGGGCTTTACGGTTTTGCGGTTCAATTTTCGTGGGGTTGGTCGATCACAAGGCGAATATGATCTTGGCGTCGGCGAGTTGAGCGATGCGGCCTCTGCATTGGATTATCTGCAGTCGATGAACACGAATGCAAAACATTGCTGGGTCGCCGGCTTCAGCTTCGGCGCTTGGATCGGCATGCAGTTGTTGATGCGCCGCCCAGAGATCACTGGGTTCGTCAGCGTCAGCCCGCCGGCCAATATGTATGACTTCAGCTTCCTGGCCCCCTGCCCTTCATCTGGCTTGATGATCAATGGTCTGGCCGATCGCGTGGCCCCGCCGGCCGATACGGTCTCTTTGGTCAGTAAGCTGCACGAGCAAAAAGGGATCACCATCACCCATGAGCAAGTCGAGGGTGCGGGGCATTTCTTTGAGGATCCCCATATGGATCCTATGATCGACTCCGTGCAAACCTATGTCAAACGCCGCTTGACAGAAAACTCTCGGTAAGATCGCCCCTGCGGTCCGCCGTCTCGGGCGGGCCCGCAAGACCGTGCTCGCTTTGCCGAAATATGCCCTATTGACGATGCCTAGCGCGTCGCGATAACAGGGTTTTGCAACCGGTTGCAAAACCATTTGAAAGGTCGGGACATGGGTAAAATTGGCATCGGAGTTATCGGTGGCGGATATATGGGCAAAGCCCATTCCGTTGCATTCGCAGCAGTCGCCAGTGTCTTCGACACCGCCTTGCGCCCAGAGCTGGTTTCAATTTGCGCCAGCAGCCCGGACAGCGCCGAGCGCTATCGCAAGGCCTATGGTTTTGAAAAGGCGACGCATGACTGGCGCGAACTGGTCGCCGATCCGGCCGTCGAAGCGGTTGTCATTGCCTCTCCGCAAGCGACGCATCACGACATTGCAATCGCGGCCTTTGCTTTGGGAAAGCCGGTGTTATGCGAAAAGCCCTTAGGGGTCTCTTTGGAGCAAAGCCGGGCCATGGTAGACGCCGCCGCGGCGGCCGGCGTGGTTAATATGGTGGGTTTCAATTACATCCGCACGCCCGCCAGCCAGCAAATCCGTAAAATGGTGGCCGAGGGACGCATTGGACAGATCACTTGGTTTCGCGGCGAGATGACGGAAGATTTCTTTGCAGATCCCGAGATCGGTGGGTGGCGCGCCCAAGGCGAGGCCAATGGCACCATGGGCGATTTGGCCCCGCATATGATCAATGCGGCGCGCGCTTTGATGGGGCCAATTGAGCGCTTGAGCGCTTCGGTTGAAACAATCCACAAAACCCGCGCTGGCGCGCCCGTCACAAATGATGATCACGCGCAAATGATGTGCCAATTTGCCAGCGGCGCTCAGGGACATTTATATTTCAGCCGCGTCGCAACCGGGCGAAAAATGGGCTATGCCTATGAAATTCATGGCACGAAAGGCCATATTCGCTTTGATCAGGAAGATCAAAACGCCTTTTGGCTTTATACCACCGAAGGGCCAGAAGAAGAGCGCGGCTTTCGCAAAATCCTAACAGGCCCGGCCCATCCAGACTACCTGCCCTTCTGCCAAGGGCCAGGCCATGGCACAGGCTATCAGGACCAAATCATCATTGAGGCTAAGGATTTTCTAACGGCAATTGCCGAGAACCGCTCGATATGGCCAACCTTCGAAGAGGGAATGGAAGTCAATCGCATCGTCACCGCCGCCCTTTCGTCCAGCGCCAAACAGGCCTGGGTGAACCTGGCGGATTATTAAGTTAAGAGGCAATCTAATGATCAAAATAGGTAATGCACCCTGTTCATGGGGTGTGGAGTTCGCCAATGACCCGCGCAATCCCGACTGGCGCCATGTGCTCAAAGAGAACGCCGAAGCGGGCTTTACAGGCATTGAGCTTGGCCCTGTCGGCTTTATGCCCGAAGATCCCGCCATTTTGGCCGAGGCATTGGCTGAATATAACCAAGAGCTAATCGGCGGTGTCATTTTCCGTGCTTTCCACGATCCCGACGCCTGGGAAGATGTCATGGATGGCTCGATCCGCACCTGCAAAGCCCTTGCGGCCCATGGCGCGACGCGTTTGGTCATCATCGACAGCATCTCGCCGCGCCGCGCCCCCACAGCCGGCCGCGCCGATGAGGCAGAACAGATGGATAAGGCTGAATGGACCGCCTATCGTGACCGGATCGCGCAAATCGCCAAAATGGGTACGGAAGACTATGGTCTCACCGTCGGCATTCACGCCCATGCGGCAGGCTTTATGGATTTTGAACCTGAACTCGAGCGATTGCTGGATGAGGTGGATGAAAACATTCTCGGCATTTGCTTTGACACAGGCCATCATTCCTATGCGGGGTTTGATCCAGTGGCCTTTATGAAAAAACATATGTCACGCATAAATTACATGCATTTCAAGGACATTGACCCAAAAGTCAAAGCAGATGTCATTGCCAAGCGCACGGGGTTTTATGACGCTTGTGGGCAGGGTATTTTCTGCAACTTGGGCGATGGCGATGTCGATTTTCCCGCGGTGCGTCAGCTCTTGCTTGACGCAGGTTTTGATGGGTGGTGCACAGTGGAGCAAGATTGCGATCCCACCGGCGACACCTCGCCCATCGACGATGCGCGGCTCAACCGCGCTTATCTGCAATCCATCGGTTTTTAAGGACAGCTGTTATGACAAAACTACAATGGGGCATGATTGGCGGCGGTGACGGCAGCCAAATTGGGCCTGCCCATCGACTGGGTGCTGGGCTTGACGGCCTGTTTGAGTTCACCGCCGGCGCTTTGGATCACCGGCCCGATGAGGGAATTGCCTATGGCCGCCGTCTGGGACTTGGCGACCGCGCCTATGGCAGCTGGCAGGACATGCTGGCCGGCGAAAAAAAGCAGGACAATCCGATTGATCTTGTCACCGTCGCCACACCGAACTCTACGCATTTTGAGATCACCAAAGCCTTTCTTGAAGGCGGGTTTCATGTTCTTTGCGAAAAACCAATGACCATGACCGTCGAAGAAGGCGAAGAGATCGTTAAGATCGCACAGGCCACAGGAAACATCTGTGCGGTGAACTATGGCTATTCGGGCTATTCACTCGTGCGCCACATGAAGGCGATGATTGCCCGCGGCGATCTTGGGAAAATTCGCCTGGTCAATGCTGAATTTGCCCATGGCCACCATGCCGATGCTGCTGATGCGGATAATCCGCGGGTGCGCTGGCGCTACGATCCAGCACAGGCGGGTGTCTCGGCGCAATTTGCCGATTGCGGCATTCATGCGCTGCATATGGCCTCATTCGTCACAGGTCAGGATGTCACCAAGCTCAGCGCTGATACCGTGTCTTGCATTGATGTGCGGGTCTTAGAAGATGACGCCATGGTTAATTTTCGCATGGATGGCGGCGCGGTCGGGCGTCTTTGGACATCCTCAATCGCAATTGGCCGCCAACATGGCCTGGGCATTCAAGTTTTTGGTGAAAAAGGCGGTTTACGGTGGTCGCAAGAGCAGCCCAATCAGCTCTACTATATGCCATTGGGCGAAAGGTTGCAGATTATTGAGCGCGGTGAGGCCAATCTCTCACCCGAAGCGGATCGCACCAGCCGTGTGACGATTGGACATGCAGAAGGGATGCCGCTGGCCTTTGCCAATATCTATGCGGATCTCGCCGAAGCAATTCAGGCCCGCAAGGAAGGCCGTAGCATTGACCCGGCAGCAGATCTCTACCCACGGGCTGAAGATGGGCTGCGTTCCATGGCGGCAGTTTTTGCCGTGGCGCAATCTGGTAAGGACGATGGCATCTGGTGTGATGCACGCCCGCCAATGTTCAGATAATCAAAGGTTTGCGGCCCGATCCTAACGGATAACGGGCCGTAAACTGCCGCGCTCAACAATATGACCGGGAAACAGCACCGCTTCCGGCGATTGCGCCGGATCGTTCAATATGCGCACCACAAGATCCACAGATTTTGCCACGACTTCAGCGATAGGGTTGTGGATCGTCGTCAGATTAATATTCGACCACTGCGCCATTTTCATGTCATTGAGACCCAAAAACCCGATGTCATCAGGCACTGATAACCCAAAACTTTGCGCCGCCGAAAGCGCTCCAATTGAAAGCACATCATCGCCGCAAAAATACGCCTGCGCCGGCCCGGCCTCGATCAAGCGAAGCATTTCTATGCGCCCCGCCTCAAAGGAATAGGCGCTGGCATAGGAAATGGAATGGCTCACGGCACTATGCAATTGCAATGCCGCCATAAAACCATCACAGCGATCCTGGGTCGATGTCGCTGACTTTGGCCCGCCCATGAATGCAATTTTCTCATAGCCCCGCGCCAAAAGTGTTTCAGCCGCCAACTGTCCGGCGGCAAAATTATTGATGCCAAGCGTGTTGACGCGCGGGTTTTCAGAGTGCCGACCAAAACAATGCACCACCGGAACACCGGCGCTGTCAAAGGCCTCTGCAAAACTTACCGGCAGGGTCGATGAGGCCACAATCACACCATCGACTGAATATTGCCGGAGCATACGGACCGAATTGGCCGGATCCACCTCATCGGACAGGTTGACCAGCAAGGGGCGCAGACCGCGTTCCTGCAACCCTTTGGTGACGAGATCAAAGACTTCCAAAAAGATAGGGTTGTGAAAATTATCAGAGATCACGCCAATAAGCTTGGTGCGGCCCGTGGTGAGCGATGAGGCCAAAGCATTGGGGCTGTATCCAAGGGCCTGTGAGGCCTTCATGACCTTTAGTCGAACCTTCTCAGAGACAGAAGCGCCTTCGGTAAATGTGCGAGACACGGCCGAACGGGACACGCCGGCCATCTCTGCTACATCTTTTAAAGTTACGGCCATTCAACCCCTGTCCTTATTCTTCGCCACCCTCGCTCGTATAATCAATTACGGCAAAGCGCCAAGCTGAAAATACGGCCAGGGCGGCAAAGAACGCAGCCCAGCCCTGCGCACCGGCGAAAAACTCAATCATTGTCCAAAACCCAAGGAGCACCACAATCGTGGTTCGAATCCAGAGCGGTGCGAAGAACGGATCTTCAAGATTGAGAAGTTTCTTCAAGCTACACCCTCATATTCAGCGCCGGTTTTCGCTCCTGTAATATAAGAGACCACATCTTCGCCGGTATAGTTGCCGCTTTTGATGTCAAGATTGGCGCAGATCCGGCCGCGGCGGAACACCACGATACGATCCGCCAAATCAAAGACCTGTCTCATATTATGGCTCACCAGGATCAAAGGTTCACCCTGCGCTTTCAATTGGCGGATGATGTTTTCCACCTGCTCAGTTTCCTGCACCCCAAGCGCCGCGGTCGGCTCATCCATTATGGTCAGTTTGGAATGAAAGGAGGCTGTGCGGGCAATCGCCACACATTGCCTTTGCCCGCCCGACATTTTCTCAATCGAATTGTTAATATTTGGAATTTTCACCCCAGTTTTTTCCAACGCCGCCAGGGTGTCCTGCCGCATCGCTTTGTAATCGAGAAGACGGAACGGACCCAGCCAATTCCATTTGGTTTTCTCCCGTCCCAAAAAGAGATTGTCGGGCACATCCAGATGATCGGCCAATGCCAGGGTTTGAAACACCGTCTCAATACCAGATTCCCGCGCCTCAATCGGGCCAGAAAAAGAAACTTCCTGTCCGTCAAAAATAACGCTGCCACGGGTGCGCTGCTCGACCCCGGTGATCTGGCGAACGAAGGTGGATTTTCCCGCCCCATTGTCGCCCATGATGGCGATATGTTCACCCTTGCGCAGTTCAAAATTTGCACCCTCCAGTGCTTGGACCCCGCCGTAATGTTTGGTCAGGTCTACCGTTTTTAGAACAATATCTTCGCTCATTTCGAAATCTCCTGACTAAGCTTTGTTGCGTTGGCGATATTGGTCCAAAATCACCGCTGCGATGATGATTCCGCCCATAGCCATCAACTGATAGGATCCGTCCAACTTGATATAGGTAAAGCCTGAGCGGATGACACCCAAGACCATGGCCCCGAGCACGGTTCCAATAATGGATCCACGCCCGCCAGAGAGGCTGATGCCACCGATCACGGCCATCGCAATCGCGAAGAGTTCATAAAATTCGCCCATACCGGCCTGCGCCGTTGAGGCTTTGGCGCTCAGAACGATCCCCGCAAAGGCTGCCAGCATCGCCGCAATCATATAGACCATGATCTTATGACGCTTGACGTTGATCCCAGACATGCGCGCGGCTTCTTCATTGGAGCCAATTGCGTAGGTGTGTTTCCCATAAACGGTGTAGCGCATGATAATGTGAAAAATAACGGCCAGAGAGAGAAACCAAACGACCGGCATCATGCCGCCTCCGATGGCGTGAAACTGCGCCGTTGGAAATGAGATCGGATTGCCCGAGGACCACCAAAGCGCAATGCCCCGGCAGATCAAAAACATGCCCAGGGTCGCGATAAAGGGGGGGATTTTAAAATAGGACACGAAAGTGCCATTGATCGCACCGATCATGGCACCGAAAGACAGGCCGATCACAATCGGCACCAGAACCGGAAGATCCATTGCCCAGGGCCCGAATAAAGCTTTGGGATTTGCAAATCCGTTCACCAATTCGGTTTGGCCAAAACTCATCGCAATCATCGCTGTTGCGGCCACTAAAGGCCCAGAGCTGAGGTCAATCCCGCCGGTAATAATCACTTGTGAAACGCCCAAGGCAATAATGCCAATGATCGCAACTTGTAAGATGATGATCTTTAGCCGCGCCTCGTTGAATATCGAGTCAAAACGATCACGTGTGTCAAACAAAAAGCTTTGGTCTTTCATATAGGGTAGAACCTGACCCAAAATCTCAAAAATAACGATGATAATGATCAATGCCAACAGGACGTTCAATTCGCTTGGCCAAGACCGCTTTGTCTTGTCGAATGTAAGCCCACCGGTTCCGTGACTGGTATCTGACATAAATAAGCCCCATGTTGTACGGTCAAATATGGCGAAGACGGCACAAGTTTTTTCGTGCCGTCCCCAGTTTCTAATGTCTCAAAAGACCTTAGTTTTTGTCGAGGAAATCGCCCATGTTATCAGGTGTCACCAGAACGAATGGGATATAGACTTTCTTGTCGACTTTCTCACCGGCGATCAGACGCAGAGCTGTGTCGATGGAACCTGTGCCTTGACCCACGGAGTCTTGGAAGACTGTGACGTCATAGTCGCCCGCTGCCATCGCCAAAAGCGCGTCTTGTGAGGCATCAACACCACCAACTTGAACATCGGCCATGTCCATACCGGCCGCTTTCATAGCTTGGATCGCGCCAATTGCCATTTCGTCATTATTGGCCAGAACGAAGTCAAATGGCTCGCCCGAAGACATCCAGTTTGTCATCAGATCTTGGGCTTCATCGCGCGACCAATTTGCAGTTTGCTCATCAATGATGGTCATGAAGTTACACATATCCATGCCAATCACGTCATGCACATCTTTCGAACGCTGCACAGCGGCTTGGTTCGACAGCTGACCATTCATCAGATAACCACGCGCACCGCCGGCTTTGCCATCGGCACGCAGGTTTTTGCAGATTTCAAATGCGGACAATGTGCCGGATTCAATCTCATTGGAGGCCACAAAGGCTTGCGTCGCAGGCAAGACATCCACATTGTCAGGTTCCCGGTTTACATAAACCAGCGGTGTATCCCCAGCAGCAGCAGACACAGCAGCACCAGCAGAGGTGTCAACAATGTTCACAATAATGGCGTCGACACCAGAGGCTACAAAGTTGCGCACCTGGTCGATTTGCTTGGCCAAATCATCGGAGGCATCTTCTTGCTGGTAGGATAAGCCATCAATTGTGCCGGCATATTCAACCATTCCGGTGCGCAAAACAGTCAACCAGTTGTCATCAAACCGTGAGAATGTTGCGCCAATTTCCTGCGCCGCAGCTGTTGTGCTCAACAAGGCAGTCAGGCCAGTCGTCAATAGTAGTTTTTTCATAGTTCTCTCCCAAAATGTGCCCGGCGCACAATGAAGTTTTCCGGGTTGCCCAAAATAGTTTGAGCGTTTGCCGCCCGCCAGCTCTTCCTTTTTACCAAGGATATTGTAGCGGAAACCTTTAAAAACACGGCTCCAAACCTCACGAACAGCAATCACCACAAGGACAGTGCGCCACCCGCAGGCTCGAAACATAGGCTGACTATAATCCGATTCGGATTTTTTGCAACCGGTTGCAAAACCGCAATTGCCAATTCAAAATGCGTGGGGTCAAAAAACCGAGACGCGCTTGAGCCCTATCGCTCAACCCAGCGTTTCAACGTTTCAAAGCTCTTTTTTGGGTGGCGCTCTAGCGTGTCAAAATCCACATGCACCAGACCAAAGCGTTTTTCATAGCCCAAGGCCCATTCATAATTGTCCAAGAGCGACCAGATATAATAGCCCACTAAAGGTGCGCCGTCCTTAATCGCGCGCAGGGCCGCTTGCAGATGCGCCTCAATATAGGCGATCCGCGCATCGTCGGTGACACGGCCTGAAACGATCGAATCGTCATTGGCCATGCCATTTTCCGTGACATAAATAGGCAAGCCTTTGGTATATTGACGATGGGTGCGCATAATAAATTCATAAAGCCCATCGGGATAGATTTCCCACCCCATTTGGGTTTTATCCAACGGCCCCTCAACCGCTTGTACATTTGGCCAGGCGCCATCTGTCGCTGCTATATTTGAACGAGTATAATAATTGATACCGCACCAATCAACCGGTGCCCCGATCAAGTCAAAATCACTGTCCCAACCTTTCGGCAAATGCGGCTCAAGCCCCTCTAGCACCAACTCCGGATAGGACTTATGAAAAATACCGCCCATGAAGAAACGATTATAAATCGCGTCATAGCGGGCGGCGGCAGCGAGAGATGCTTCGGTGTCATCGGCCGGATTGGCATATTCAAAATTGCACACGGCTCCGAGATTGGTCATGCCCAGGGCGCGCATCCGGGCAATTGCCGTACCATGGGCGCAAAGCACATGATGCATTGCCCGTGCGGTCGCGCGAATATCGCGCAGCCCCGGCGCATGGGCCCCTTCAAAATGTGACAACCAGCCAACGCACCAGGGCTCATTGATTGGGGCGACCGAAAACATCCGATCCCCAATTCGTCCCATGATGACATCGGTAAAATCACCAAACCAATTGGCAATATCTCGATTGCGCCAGCCGCCCTGATCTTCAAGAGCGGACGGCATCTCCCAATGATAGAGCGTCGCTGCGGGCTTTAATCCGCGCTCCAGCATCGCATCCGTGAGACGGTCGTAAAAATCCAAACCCTCTTGGTTGACCGGCCCCCTGCCCTCCGGCATCACGCGGGCCCAGCTGGTGGAAAACCTATAGGTGTCCAATCCTGCCGCAGCCACAAGATCCAAATCTTGCTCAAAGCGGTGATAGTGATCACAGGCCAATTGCCCATGCTCCGCGCGCACAACATTTCCGGGGGTGCTGGCAAAACTGTCCCAATGGGTAAGCCCGGCCCCGCCGTGGGCATGGCCTTCAATTTGATAGGCCGATGTGGCCGTTCCAAACATAAATCCTTCGGGAAAATCGCGCCGCTTTATCAAAATATATGCACTTTCTCAGGGTCATAAGCAAAACGCACAGTATCGCCAGAAGTCAGGTTTATCGCTTCTGCGGTGGCAAAGCGGAAGAGTGTGTTGTCAGCGGCCATCAGCTCAACGATTGTATCTGTGCCCAAACGCTCAACCAAGGACACTGTCCCCTCTAAGGGGCCCTTGTCATCCAAAACCAAATGCTGCGGACGAATGCCAAGTTTGACCGCATCGCCAATGGATTTCTCTGTTGAAACCAAGCGCACGTCGCCGGTCTCAATACCGCTGCCAGAAAACTGTCCCTGGTCAAGCGCATCAGACTTCCCAGACAAGCTGCCCTGAAAGAAATTCATTGAAGGAGAGCCCAAGAAACCAGCAACAAACTCATTGGCCGGTTTATTGAACAGCTCCATCGGCGCGCCCACCTGCATCACCTCACCCGCTTTGAGCACGACAATCTTATCTGCCAAGGTCATCGCTTCAACTTGATCATGGGTGACATAGATCGTTGTCGCCCCCAATTGGGCATGTAAACGCGCAATCTCAACCCTTGTGTCATGCCGCAGGGCCGCATCCAGGTTCGACAGCGGTTCATCGAATAAAAATACATCAGGATTACGGACAATCGCCCGACCGATCGCCACCCTTTGGCGCTGCCCGCCTGAGAGCGCTGCAGGGCGGCGATCCAGCAGGGTCTCCATCTGCAAGATCTTCGCCGCCGCCTCAACCCGGTCCCGGATCTCTTTTTTGGGCACCCCTTGCAGATCGAGGGAGAAGGCCATGTTATTATAAACCGTCATATGCGGGTAAAGCGCATATGATTGAAACACCATGGCAATGCCGCGTTTGGACGGTGGCAGATCCGTGACGGTCTTATCGGCAATGCAAATATCGCCGCTGGTGAGCGTCTCAAGCCCGGCGATCAGACGCAGCAAAGTCGACTTGCCACAACCTGACGGTCCAACAAAGACAACAAATTCGCCCTTTTCAATTTCCAACCCGACATTGCGAATGACTTCCGTCTTGCCAAATGCCTTATTCACATCCCTTAATTCTACCTGGGCCATTTAAATCTCCGCAATGGATGCTGTTAATGTTTCAAAATCGAAGCGACATCTTAGATTTTGCGCCTCTGAAATGCGATCAAAGACAATCTCTTTCGGGCCACCGGCCACTAAAGTCATTCTATTGGCGCTCATCATGGCTGGTTGCTGTTTCCGCCAAGCCAAGAACTCGGCAAATTGGCAATAGACTGAGCCGGGGCGCTCTGCCTCATCGAGGCCGGCGCGCGCGCGATGGGTGTCTGCGAGGGGCAACCAAGTGCTGGAAGCATCGGAAAACCCAGCCCATCTATTGCCAGACCTGCGCCAAACCATCGGCGTACGCGCGGTGTCACGACCAAGGAATACCGGGGCAAATTCAATTCCCCAAGGATCTTGCATCTGATCGAGTGGAATATCCTGCACATCGCTGAGCGCCAATTCCTCGCCTTGATAGATACAGGTCGAGCCGATCAGACAGGATTCCAATTTCAACAAGAGCAACTGCAAGGCCTCTTGGTGCTCTTCGCCAAGACCCAGAGGCGCCAATTGGCGTGTGGCAGAGCGCGGCACATCGTGATTGGAAAAGGCGAAAGTGAGACGCCCCGTTCCGTTAAAGGCTTCAATCGCGCTTGAAATCGCCTCCTCCAGACCGGCCACATCCAGCCCAGCCCATTCAAGCAGGTTAAAGTTATAGGTCGCATGTAAGCGCCCGGGGGCCGTGAAGGTCTGACTGGCCAACACCGGATCATCGCCGTGCAGCTCACCCATCAAAAAACGGTCCCCATCGTATTCATCGGCGACTTTGCGAAAGGCTTCAATGAAACCCTGAATGGCGGGTTGATTGAGCTGCGCGCTGTCATGCAACTGCCGAAAAAATGGTTGCTGCTCTTGCGGCAAGCTGCCCAGTTTAAAATTCGGTTTCGCCAGGTTGTTGCGATAGGGCGCGGTATCGGCATTGATTGCATGCACCGCATCCAAGCGAAACCCGTCGACGCCGCGATCAAACCAAAAGCGTGCAATATCCAAAAAGGCGTCAATAACGCTTGGATTTGCGTGATTGAGATTGGGCTGGCTCGGAAGAAAGTTGTGCAAGTAATACTGCTGGCGCCGTGGCTCCCAGGTCCAGGCCCGGCCGCCAAAAAATGAAAGCCAATTGGTCGGCGCAGAGCCGTCCTCCAGTGGATCCACCCAGTGAAACCAATCCGCCTTGGGATTGTCGCGCGACTGCCGGCTTTCCTCAAACCAAATATGTTGGTCAGAACAATGGCCCGGCACGATATCAATCATCACCTTGAGTCCCAGCCCATGGGCTTTGGCAATCAGCCTGTCAAAATCCGCCAAGCTGCCGTATTCAGGGTTTATGTCGCAGTAATCAGAGACATCATAGCCGAAATCCTTCTGCGGCGAAGGGAAGAATGGGCTTATCCAAATCGCATCCACCCCGAGATTGGCGATATATTCAAGCCGGGTGGTAATCCCCGGTAAATCGCCGATCCCGTCAGAATTGGAATCCTGAAATGACCGCGGATAGATCTGGTAAATAATGGCAGTTTCCCACCACTTAAGTTGGGTCATATTAAGTTGGGTCATAATCAACCTCCCTTCACAGAGCCGGCCAGCAGGCCGCGAAT
>ERZ1046568.73-NODE-73-length-83570-cov-11.962318_pt1 | contig 83570 bp, 71 predicted proteins | sample MGYA00383092_ERZ1046568 | MGnify/ENA primary metagenome ERZ1046568 (study PRJEB29581, sample SAMEA5548362) | metagenome | biome: marine; feature: coastal; material: water | depth 1 m | study: Short-term variability in the microbial, nano- and picoplankton dynamics... | reverse complement strand
TTGCGTTCAGATTCTTCTTTTTCCTTGCGTTCAGATTCTTCTTTTTCCTTGCGTTCAGATTCTTCTTTTTCCTTGCGTTGTTTTTTTTCCTTCAATTTACGTTGTGCTTCATTGCTTGCTGAATTATTCTTATTTTTGACTTTTGCTTCAGCCATTTTCTTAGCGATGTATTCTTCCATACTGATTGATATATATACTATTCGAACATAAATAAAAAAAATTATGTTATTTCTAAATAAGAGTTAATCTGAATATTTTTGTAATATCACTTCAGGTATAAGGTGAGATTTTAGATTTTCTAACTTTTTGAAACATTTATTGATGGTTACTTCACTAACTCCACACATATTGCGTATGTCTTGTTTTGTAATATTTAAATTACAATTGTATGCGGTAAAATAGATGATGCCAGAAGCAATTGCATGAGGAATATTGTCTGTAATCATGTCATTTGATTCAACTTTTTTTGCTATAAAGAGAGCTAAACATGTCAATTCTTGATTTATGTTTAATCTGCTACAATAGCGTTCTATGAATGAACTGGGCAATGTAATGCCTAATTCAGTTTGTTGGGATGGCTCAACGTTTCTTTCTATATTATGAAGAATATTTACAGCCATAGAACAACCCGTAGTAGCACTTGTTTTGTCTAATTTGAAAATTTCAGCAATTTCGTGAGCGGTTCTAGGACATCCATTTAATCGACACGATATATATATCGATGCTGACTTTATGCCATCGCGGTTCATCCCTCTAAACATTTTTTGTTCTGATATATCTTTGTGAATTGCGATAGCGTCATCAATAAATATCTTTGGAATTCCAGAATTATGGGCCATGCTTGTAATGAATTGAAATTCATCGTATAATGCTTTCTCACGGTGTGGCATAGATTGCCATTCAGTCCATTTCCGTATTCTCTTCATTTCATATGTAGATTTATTGCTACACAATACCTTGCATCCAAAAGATGATTCTACTAATAATGGGTTAATCGGATTGCCACACCGTGTTGGGTCTTTAGAATGCTTATCTTCGCCTGAATGAAAACGCCATTCTGGCGAATAATCTAACGTTTTTGTGTATATTATGCCACATTCTTTATTAGAGCAAGTAGGAAATTTGTCATCCATAATAACTAAATGTGAGTTGCATTCATAGCATGAATCCATCCCTTTAGTATATTGTAATAGTGATACATCTTTGTCTTGTAATCCATCATTGCTTATCTCTTTTTTGTCATCTTCAAATATGTCCCACATTTTATCCTTGTCTAATTTGGAAAGTTCTTGTTTCTTTTTTTTTGTTTTTTTATTATTATTTCTATGTTCTAGTTTTTTACTTATTGTTTCGTTTTTGTTACTTTTTATAATTTCGTCGCATGTTTGATAAGTTGTATTTATTTCTTCTATCATGCGTTCTACCTTAGTAGCAGAATTTTTATCGCTGTTTTTAACGGACAATTTAGAATCGTTCAAATTTTCATTCATATTTATGTATAAATATAAATAAAGTAAATATCAATTTTATATCAGGATATTATAATTAATATAAAATGTCAGATGAAGAGATTTCTAAAAACGCGAACGAAGAAAATATGATTGATAATAGTAGTGTGGTAGACATTCAGAATACAGGATCTATTACTACGAGATCTCTAGAAAAAGCTTTAAGTGGAGTTAGAGGACGTTCCGAGGCATTATTAAACTTTGTGTTTGAGACTTATTACAATAGCGACATTGGAATAAAAAAATACATGTCATTGCCAGTTTCGTCAGACACTATTAAAATACCATTGACAAACGCATGTTTAAATGTGTTAGTGCTTTTTACTCTGATTTCTGTAGCAGATGATTTTGAAAACAAAACATACAATATATTGGATGAAGAAAAAGTAGAAATAGACGCCACAAGCAAGAAACTTGTATTCAAGCATAGCAAAGGTTTATATAACTACATCGAACAACAATTCTTGAATCGGTCGTTAGATGGCACTCAGCATACCCCTTTAAAAAACATTCGCAAAACAATTCAAGAAGTCCGTTTCAATAACAACATTACAGAAGAATTAATACTCATTTCTTTGCTACAAAATGATGTTAATATGAAACGTATAAAGGGAATTACAAAAAAATACAATGACATTATTAATGAGAATAACACAAAGGATATTTCTTTCTTAAAAAAAATGAAAAAATATGCGAACATTACAAATATTAATATAAATGGTGGATGTGGGTTGCCAGAATATACAAAAGTCAGCGACCGATTAAACGACTCGATACGGTATTTTTTGTATGATGTAGTATATCGGACGACATTGTCAGATATAGATATATCTAAGGGTTTGCCTCTTAGAAGTGGTGGTGGGAATGAAGGTGAGGATGAAGGTGAGGATGAAGGTGAGGTTCCACAAGGTGATACTAGTGGAGATTCTGAGTTTGACGCAAACAAATTAGTCGAGTTTGTAGAGAATTATATAGTTTCTGTTATAGACAGCTTCAAAAATATTGTTAAACATAATGATGCTACACCTGAATCGTTTTTTGATATGGATAAAATTATCGAAAATCGTGAGGACAATCCAATTCATGTCAGGGAACCTGTATTTAAATTACTGGTAGGTGAGTGTGACGACATTGTATTAGATGTATTGAAAAGTAAACTGAAAAAACATGAAAAAAAAATCCATACTAATATGAAAAATCTTTCGAAAGAACAACTTAAGAATGCTATAGAAAGGTTAGAACGTCCATTAGAAGATTTTTCAGAAAGGAGACAACAAATCAAGGGGTTGTTAGAGTTATTTTCATCGATAGATAGTATCGATGGCAATAGTGTAGACAGTATATTATCAAACGACAGCGTTACTGATGTCGAAGGTATCAATAATTATTTTTACGATTTATATTCAAGTCCTGAAGAGGATGGAATACAACAACAATTAAATGCCAAATTAGAAAGCAATGATTCCATTATGAAGGCAGTCTCCGCATTCAAGTTTGAAGAAAATGAAATTATAAAAGATAATGTTAACGAACTACGTTTGAAAGTAATAAAAATTATGGTAAGAAATGTTGAAAAATATATATTAGTGCAACTAAATAAGGCTTTAAATAAAGTTATTACAATCGAAAAAAAAACGTCTATGTTAGGAAAAGGAAGAAGAAGGAGAACAAAGAAGAAAACGCAAAAGAATACAAAAGGCAAACAAAATAAGAAGCAAAGTAAAAAACATAACTAACCTATATAGTTTTAATTGTTGTCTGGATTAAATGTGACCTTTTTCTCTATTTTCTGTAAAATTTCTGGATTATAAACCAAACGACCTGTTGGTTTATATTCTGATATATCGTTATACTGTTTTTTTGGTTTTTCTAATACATTGTTAGTATCATTGAATAATCCAGCGTTAATGTCATCTTCATCAACGATTTCTTCCTTGTTACCCTTCTTTTCAATAATGTTTCCTGTATTATCTAAACTGATTCCGGTTTTTTTTCGAATTTCATCTCGTACATATGACGGTACCCAGTTATTCCAAGAGATAAACAGCGTATTTGGGTGTATATATTTAACAAAGAACCCATTCTCTTCAAGTTTTGCTACTAAATAACCAGTACAATCTTTGTTATCATATACAGATTCACCAAATATATATTCAGGAACATTGTAAAATATATAAGTTTCGCTTTTCTTTACACGAGATATATGCTTTATCCTTTTATTAATGCGACTTAATAATTTATTATATAAACTCAATTGTTTCATGTCGCGCCTATGTTGTTTTTCATATAATTCATCTATATCTACTGTATCTGGCTCTTCGTTGTCTTCATTATACAAGAAATATGACATGTATGTAAGATTATAATATAATTATAAATAGAAAAAACATAAGCATTTCAAACTATTTGTATTATAATACATGGATGTTTCGGGAAATAATATAATAAAGCATTTGGTATGTTCCGGTGGTGGGGTATATGGATTTACATTCTATGGCATTTTGAAAGAAGCTCACAAAATGGGTCTTTGGAAAACAGAAGACTTGACATCAGTGTATGGAACATCTGTTGGAACAATACTGTTATTATTGATACAATTAAAATATACATGGGAAGAACTAGACAATTATCTTATTAATCGACCCTGGCAACAAGTATTCCCGGTAGATATAAAATTATTGTTAGCATCAATGACAAATACAGGCATTTACAATCAAGATACTATACATAAAACCTTGTCGCCTTTGTTATTAGGGCGTAACCTGTCATTAGACATTACAATGAAAGAGTTGTATGAATATTCAAATATAGAATTTCATTGTTTCTCTACTGAAATAAACTCTTTTGTAATGGTAGATATATCTCACATAACGCATCCTGATTGGAAAGTCCTTGATGCTATTTACTGTAGTTCGGCGTTTCCTTTAGTTTTTAAGCCGATTATTGCCGATGGAAAGTGTTATAGTGATGGTTGTATAATAAACAACTATCCATTGAGCTATTGTTTAGAACAAGGGGCCAATCAAGATGAAACATTAGGCATTTATTGTGATAGAGACATTGATACTGATAATAGCATTAACGATGAATCTTCTTTATTTGATTATTTGACTAGCATTATGATAAAGACATACATTCATAGGGTAGATAATACAAAAAATAATAATCATGTTGTTCGTCATGAGTTCTGTATATACGTAGATAAAAGTGATGTGAACGATATCTATAGTCCTATTTGTAACCTATCCGACCGTTTAGCTATGATAGAAAGTGGGGTGAATATGGTACGCACAAAATATTCTGAAGATAGTAAAATTAATAATGATATAATCAACGAATCGTAACTAATAGATTGGTTTGGTAAAATAGATAAGTTTAATGGAAAACAAATATAACTTCGTTCCTTTTGCGTCAGTTTCAAATGATGTATTTGAAACTGAAAAGAGTATAATTATACATTCGAATAACAATGGTGTCATACATCTCATGACTGTATTTACTTCTTCTGTTTGCGGGTATTGGATTTATTTTTCTTTGATTTTGGTGTTTTCTTTTTTTGATTTTTTTTGGCAGTTGCTCTTTTTTTCTTTCCAAGACCAATCATACCCTTCATCTTGTTAATGGCATTGCGTTTTGTGATTTTATTTTCAGGCATTGTAGCAATCCAACCAACGTTATCTAATTGAATAGCATAATGTCTCTCATCGTTAGCCGCAAAGTAATATGATTGTGGACTATCTATGACACATTCACAGTCAGCCAACCTCCACGCACTCGGTTTGCGTCCATTGTCTAATGATAAAATCTGATCTAGATAGAGGCTATTTTCATCGGGGATCTCTGTGATAGTCCCATTTTTTTTGATGTTATCGTGATTTATTATGACTTTATCCCCTAAATTGAATTTAATAGGGTGTTTTTTTATCTTATTATTCAATTCCTCTCTTGATATATCATAGTCACGCATGACATTAGCCATGGAGTTATTGAAATCCTCGGTATCGGGTACCTTTTTCTTATTGCGACGTGTTAGAAAATCCATTCACGTATAGTATAATCATACATATTTTTATAATTATATATCATGCGCAATGCGTGCGTAATGTCTGCGAGTTAACATCATAAAAAGTAGACATTTCTATTTTTTATGTTAGGATATTAGATATGTGTTTATGTGACACTTATTCATTCAACATAGTAGTAGCAAATTGCTCCAATAAATCTGCTTTTACTTTGGAATCAAATTCAATCTTATTGTTGTCTTTCACCATCTTAATTGTGGGATAAGATTCAATGTTAAATTCCTCAATAAAATGGGATACTTCACTAGTTTCGTCCGTACAATTGACATCCACACATTTCAGTTTGTATCCATTCACTTCTTTGCCATCTAATTTCCTGGAAAACATATTCCATTCAGGCTTTGCTGTTTTGCAGTGAGGACACCAATCTACATGAAAGAAGTATACGAGCACTTCTTTATTTTGCCTATTTGCGTTCGCGACATCTTTAAATTGATTTTGTTTTTGCTTGCGTAGATAATTATAAGCAAATCTACCGACAATTACAAAAATAGTTACAACAACTGCCAATACAATATAATTGTAATAAGGACGAGCAGCACGACTAGCAACTTCTAAAAACCGGGGCATTATATATATTAGAACATACTTTTATAGCAATCGAAACGAGACTTTGCTAAATCTAATTTTTATTTAGTGATAATTAATTTGTCTTTATTTTATAACTGAAACTTCATAATGAAACATAATAAAACCCGCAAAATAAAAAAAAACGTATTTTCAAAAAGCGATTATAGTAGCAATGATGGTATAATGACTTCTATATGGGGACCCAGTATGTGGCATTCCCTGCATAGTATTAGTTTTAATTATCCAGTTAACCCTACTACGAAAGATAAGCGCAATTATCGTAAATTCGTATTGGACCTTCGTCATGTACTTCCTTGTGGCAAATGTAGAGAGAACCTGAAACAAAATTTTAAAAGATTGCCATTAACGATGGATAAAATGACCTCACGTGATACATTTTCCAGATATATATATGACCTTCACGAACACATTAATAAAATGTTAGGCAAGAAATCGGGGTTATCATATAACGACGTGAAAGAAAGATACGAACATTTTAGAGCAAGATGTACGTTAGATACAATTAAAAATACAACTACGAAGAAAACAAAAAAGGTAGAAAATGGTTGCGTTGTTCCGCTTAATGGTATCAAATCTAAATGCGTACTGAAAGTTATCCCTATTGATAATAAAAGCGAGTCTATTGAGATAAATGAGAAATGTTTGAAATCTCGCGTCTAAATATTATTATATCATTCGAACGTTATAATATTTAGAATATCTCAACGTTTAACGAAACTCTGTTAAGGAAATATATAGTAAAAATATATAAGTAAATTACTATGAAATCTAAACAGAATCAAGAAGCAGATATTGTCACTAATCTGGATGAAGATAAAAATGAAATCATCAATGAAGGTTTCTCAAATTATGAATCAGTGACCGAAAAGGCCGAAGTTCCTTTCTGGACCGAGAATCCCAACATTCTTTTTAATGGCAAATATGTGTTAGAATTATTCCCAGTGGAAGAAATGAGCTACAATCAAAAATTAAATGCTGTATCTAGAACAGTTATATTTTTAACGATCATCGGTTTTCTATTTTCTCAAAATATGAGAACGCTAATTGTTGGCTTAGTCACATTAGGGTCTGTATTTTTGCTTCATCATTACCATTCTAAAGAGATAATGAAAGAAGGAAATCGGAAATTAATATCAGACTCAATGAAAGAAAATTTCGAGAACCCTATAGACAAGTTTGTCGCAGATGAGACAGGTGAATTAATAGAAGGTGTGTTTGATGAACCAACCCCTAGCAATCCTTTTAGCAATGTTCTAATGACTGATTATAGTGATAATCCTGATAAAAAACCGGCTCCTCCTGCTTTCAACAAAAATACTAACGAGACTATTTTAGACAACGCTAAAAAATTGGTAGTAGAGGCAAATCCAGACCAACCAGACATTGCTGATAAATTATTCAAAGATTTAGGAGAACAATATGTTTTCGAACAATCATTAAGGCCTTTTCACTCTAACCCAAGCACAACTGTTCCTAACGACCAGAAAGCGTTTAGTGATTTTTGTTATGGAAGCATGGTGTCTTGCAAGGAAGGCAATTCTTTCGCGTGTGCTAGAAACCTTCCTCGTTATAATAATTATTAACTCTTTAGAACAAATCATGATAAATAACAATAAAACTATTTTTATTTATGAAAAATCCTTCTCTCTTTATAATATAAGTATGTCAAACGTGAGCTCATATATGTTCCATAATACCGATCGCATTGGGTCGGATTCCACAGACCAATCCCAACAGAATATTCATAATACCCGCTTTGCCAATTATAGCCTTTCTAGTTATTTTAGTGGCAACACGTCCAACCAGCATGTTGCTTTTGCTACCTCCCAACCTACTATGAATTTTAGTGGGATTTCACATGGGAATGGTGTTTCTGGTGCGGTTATTGACGCTGAATCAAAACTTGTAATCAGTGCCACTCAAGGCAACCCTGCTGAGAAAGTTCAACTTTTTCAGCGTCCTTTCGCAACTGTCCCATACCTTGGTCGCGGTAGTTGTGATCCTAATCTAGAATCTCAACTTCTTCACGGCGAGCCTGTCACTGAGAAGAAGAGTGTTTCTACTGTCATGGATAAATCATTTTCAGAATATTCTCTTCAACCCGCTGATGCTGAGATGGAAAAACGCGTAAATGATACATCTTTCACTGTAGAGGAATCTGCTATGGATGGTTGGGTTCGTGGTGGTGCTACTACTCGTTTTGCTCCTACCGAGGAAGAGAAGAAGGCATCAAGACCTAATAGTATTTTTTAAATCGGCCTTTTAGTTTATAATGTTTTGTATTTCTTATTACAGAACATTATCATTTGCTTATAAAATTATAATTAGGTATACGCATAGACGACGATAAAACCGGATTTTGGCTGAAGTCTCTCTCTCGCAAATAGATACATATATCATTGTAAATTTTTGTTACCGGACCATTGAACTCATTGTTTATAAGGGCAAATAAAAACGCATTAGTAAAAATACCTATGCCTATTTGATATTTTTTATAGTAAAGCTCTATACTTGTTTGTGAATCCAGACTACTGCTTAACAATGTTATATTTTTATTATTCATCTCTATAGTAGATATTTGTTTTATATCAAAATTATTATTTGTAATGTATTCGTACTTCCAAGGGAGATCACAAATTGTCCCACTATGACAACTATCAAAAATGATTATTGTTTTGCATATATATTCATTGATAATCCTATATAATTGGTCGTCTAATATGTATCCTCTTACTTTGTAATCTAACGGCATAATTACACTGTCATATGCGGATTCTTCATCACAATTCATGTCTTTTATAAAGGACCCATGACCGCTGTAATATAACCATACTTCAGTATCTTGTGATTCATTTTTTATATTATAGAGTTCCCTAATTATATTTTTACGTGTAGGCAAATATTTTTCGTTATCTACTTCGTCATTCATTAAAATTATATCTTTTTCTTCAAACGAATATTGGTCCATTAATAAATGCTTTATTTTATAAGAATCATTAATACACCCTTTTAAACGGATACTTTCATCTAAATCATTGTAATTGATTCCTATTAATAATGCTTTTTTCATTTGCATTACAATGCTATATTTTATTTTACAAATATTTAGAATAACTCTATAAGTAAATTAAGTTAAATAATATAAATCATGTAAATTTATAAGACCATTGTATATATGGAACAAAAAAATCAATTATTGGATAGACCTACTATCTATAAAGTACGAATTGTTACTGGAAAAAAAGATAGATTTAATGAAATTATTGAAAAAGAAATAGTTTTTGGGTCTAATGATGAATCTAACACTTTTAGCGAGCAAATTCAAGATGATAAAGTTGAAAATGACAGTTTGATTGGCGAATTAAAAGACACACAAATTCAGATTAAGGAACTTAGACAACGTTCTCATTCAGTTGATAGAATAATGGTAAATGATTTCATATACAAGGATGACACAATAGAGACAATTAAAACAAAGATAGCGAAGGCATTAGATATAAACAGTACCAGTTTTCAAGAGTTGTATTTGTATGCGAAATTCCGTTCAAATCTTTCATTGAGACAATTTCATGAAGAAATAACTAGACAAAACACTGAACCATTGACGAAAGAGAAATTAGAACAACTTTCCATTAATTGGCATTTTGATGAAGGTGAATCGCAAATACTATTATATGATAAACCAGAATATTCATACAATGACTTATTGAAGCATTTTGATAAAACACAAAGTCGCTTAATAAAAAAACCTATTGGATTTCAATTCGCAAAAAAATACGACCATCTCCATTGTGCGTCGCCTTTTGATATACTTGTTGAAAATAAGCAATATTTGAAGTCTAATGTAAATCCTTTGTTGCTATTAGAAAACTCGTTATTATTAAATTATGGAGAACCTGATGAAAATATCATTTACTGCTGCATGGCAGATAATGTGTATAATGGGTTTGTTCGCGATTCTAATTTTTCGGCCGATCTATTTGAAGAATTTACTAGACAATATTACCCTCATTTGAGTGATAGCAATATTTATAATAGTCAAACTCTTGATGATAATAGACAACAATTTATAGATGACTTTAAAAATACTAAGTTAGATAAATTTGACAAAAAAAACAAATCTATTGTTGGCATACATGAGCTTTATTATAAATATAAAGATACACTCGATTATGATTATTTTGGTGTAAAACGATTAGACATCACATTAGACAATTTCTTCTATAATCTACCGTTAGAGGTAATTTTCAAGAACATTCATTGTGACAAAGAAGTGCAAATGATAAAATATAATCCTGGTTTTCAACAAGATTCATTATATCGTCTATTTTATGAAAAACAAACAACAAAAGGGACAAAAATCCCCATTATAGAACGTTTCAAGTCATCTAATTTTTCCAAACAGTACGGCAAATCTAAAGAAATCGCATTATATATCAAGCCGTCTAACATAAATGAGCCAATATTTGTAGAAATGAAGAAAAATGGAGATCTTCGCATTGTGGTCGAACTGGAACAACCCACACAATTAGATGAGATCGATGATGTTGTTGTGAAACCGACTATAAATTCACTATTAGACAAACTTAATAAATACCTTAGCAAGACCGGAATATACTTTCAAAATTACAAAGGGTTAAACCGTGAAAATGTTCGTTATAATAATATTGATTACTCTTCTAGATTACATTCACATGCCAATGTGGCAAATAAAAACACGTTTGTTTGTGGTTCTTATGTATTTGATACCCACAATGATATGTTCAAAAAGAAAACAAATATTATTCGATACAAACGTGTCGATAATTACAGACATATGGAATCGTTACACGCATTTATACATGAGATATATCAAAAAGAACAAAATGTAAAAGAAGTAATAGATAGTTTGATGAGAAATAAGCAAATGACCCAAGAAGAAGCAGAGCTCGCATACATAGAGTTCTCCTCTAATTATGTAAAAATTGGTGATAAATATATTGAAAATAGTGGGTTTCCAGGCGAAGTTATAAAATATAAACTGGAAAATAAACTTTCAGTAAATGTAACTAATATACATGACCGGGGATTTTTAGATTTTATACACATTTTTACTAGTGCGTTCTTCATATATAATTTCAAATTAAACGAGAGTGAAAAACAGGCGATGAATTTATTATGTGATTTTGAAGACATACAAACGGATGTTGCCAAAAATGTTGTTGTGAATGTCATGGAAAAAGAAGAAATAAAGCCTCTTGGATATAACCCAAATGTCTTACCAATACAAGAGGATAGCGACGATGATGACGATGAAGACGCATACTTTATAGATGATGACAATGAGGAATCAATAGATGAGGAAGAAACTGATGATGACGACGTTATTGAAGGTGGCATGCCTAGAACAAAAAAGGGTGTTTCTACAAAACCAGATAAAGTCGAAAAACCATCTACTTTTTTCCTGAATCGGTTGAAAGAACGTGATGGTGATCTTTTCTTGGTAAAAGATGACAAACCTTATCGGGCTTTTTCTCGAATTTGTCCGGCAAATGTAAATAGACAACCTGTGATATTAACAGAATATGAAAAACAAAATATTGATAAATATTACAAAGAAGAAGTTACCAAAAATAAAGGCACTGATAAGGTAGTAAAGCCTCCTTACAAATACGCATTAAGGTACGGGTCAACTAAAGAAAAACAACATTGGTTTATATGTCCTCGTTATTGGAATTTCAATAAAAATATAGCAGAATCATACAAAACAGATAAAAATGACTTTGATGATGAAGATGACAAAGCCGATAAAAAAGAAAGAGATATTCACGCTTTTGGTGTAAAACCGGATGGCACTACAAAAGAGGACAATCGTCTTGATGGCATTGAAGGCAAATACAATATGTTTATGCCAGGATTTTTAGATACAAAAGTCCATCCCAAACATTGTGTTCCTTGCTGTTTTAGAGCACAAATGGGTGTGAAATCAAAAGACCAAGGCAAACGAAGAGAACATTGCGACGCAAAATTCGGAGATTTAACTGGATTAGACAGCGACACTGGTGACATGTTTGAAGTAAAAATTGATAGCAACGGCAATGAAATTCGGATATTCACTGAAGAAAATGGGAAGAAAATAAATAGAGATACAAATGATGAATACGACCAAGAAGGCAATAATATTACTAACATTGACGACCATGAAAAAGAAGAAAAAGAGAAGATTGTAGATGAAAAATCAAGCAATTATGTTTTAGCAATGGAAACCCTTTTATTATCAAACAATCGTTTCGGGTTTTTACAAAAGCCCGTCCAAAAATTGTTTGAAATTGACTATACAAAGGCAATCGATAAAACAAATAGGTCTTTAATCAGAACAAATTTGAAAGATAGTGTATGGCTACGTAAAGGCGTTGAAGGGTCATCAATGAGATCATTTGTTAGTTGTCTTGCTAGTTTATACTCTATCCTTCATAAAAAAGACACTTTGAGCATAGATGAGTTCATAAATATTATGATCGATTCATTGAATATAGATGACTATGTAAAATATCAAAATGGCTCACTTGTCAGCATATTCCGGCCAAAAAACATGGTTTTTCAAGAAATATCGAGTTCTGTTATAACACAATATAAACAAAGTAAATTATTTGATAAGATGAAGAAAGATGGCGACATTCCATCTGAATACAAAGGTGATTATGAACGCTTTGTAAAAGAAACATTGGCGTCTTTTAATAATTTCAAAGAATATTTGAAGAATGAAGATTCATGGGTCGACCATGTTTACTTATGGGACATTGTATGTGCCAAGAATAAGTCACTTTTCAAAAATGGCTTGAACTTAGTTATTTTTGATTTTGGTTACAGTGATGATGGCATCGTTGAAAAAGTTGACGTGTTATGTCCTAGCAATTCGTATTCGTCACAATTATTCGATGAAACCAAACCATCTTTCTTTGTTATAAAATATGACAATAATTATCAACCTATTTATAGAACCTCTTTTTTTAAGGATAAAACATTTAACATTAAACCAACCGCAGATATTGATGAGATCAAACAAATTCCATCGCTATATAATGCGCTCACTGAAATAAATGTAAAATGTAGCACCAATGTTATAGATCTTCCTGATTACAAGTACAAAGCAAATATATCTTCAATGAATATGTCGGGGGTTCTCAATAATATGATAAAAGACTACCCAGACAAATACGCCATTAATAAACAGGTTGTAAATTATAGAAATAAATGTATTGGATTTTTGGTTCAATACTATGATAATGAAATTTATCTACCATGTTTTCCTTCACCTACGTTAGCTAATAAAGAAGAAATAATAATAGATTTAGTATCATGGAGCAATTATTTTGATACCATGTCTTGTTTCCTTGATATACTACATGACAGTGAGAATCGTATATTATGCAGGCCAATGTTTAATGTTATTATAGAAGATGATGTAGTGGGTATAATAACGGAGACAAATCAGTTTATCAAAATAGAACCAACGATTAGTATGAATAGTGTTGACGATTGGTTAATGTTTGGTGAAAGTGATATGAGGAATTATCGTAACATTATGCGAGAGTATGACATTAATATAAATACGTTGATGATTGACAACAAATATCAGGATGATTACGATTTTGATACATACAAAGAAGTTGAACGAGCGTTGTCTACAAATACACAAGACATTGACATAGCAAGGCATTCTTCTATCGAAAATTTACAGATAGAAGATATATCATACAAATGCTTCCGCAACTGGACTAGAAAAGCATTGAATCTGCGTGAGAATATTGAAGACAAAATGAATTTAATCACAGCAATTGACAAATATCGCGTTATGATGACAGGCAACGCCGAAAATGATACTACTATGGAAGTATTCAAAGAAATTGTATTCTTGCTTCAAGGGTTACTGATAAATAAACATGTAGTATTTGTAGAAGACGATGAATCATTAGCCTTTATCAGGAAAAATACCAGCATTTGTAGTGTAGATGACAAAGAAAGATTATATTTATCAAAAATAAATGACTTTACTGACGAAGATAACAGCATAAAATATTTTATTCGTCTTTCAGATGAATTATGCCGCAACAACCGAGTCCGTGTGGTCGTTTTGAATGATGATAATTATTCAAATATTATTGGCATGGATACGGATGTTGACAAGAACGAGATAATACTTTCACAACAAGAAATAGATGATTATTTCAAGACTATTAATCGGTCAGGTGTTGTAAAAGAAGCAAACTATATTACTTATGACATTGCTGAACCAAGCACGATAAATTTTGTTCCCGATAATGAAATATTAATTACATAATATCCATGAACGTTGAGAAATAATAACCAATATGAAAATTGGTTACTATTAAAAATAGTATTTCCGAACTACTGGAATCGAACCAGTGACAACTCGATATTTGTTATAACCACTACAGTCAAGTGCTCTACCAACTGAGCTAAGCTCGGAAATGACCTCGCGGTCATTATATTACATAATCATTTCTTTATATGTTTTATCTTGACTATATATTCTCCGTATTGATGCATCATTCTTCTTAAGAATTTTTCAGGGGTTGGCGAGCTAGATACGGGAGAACTAGAAACACTTAATTCCCTTTCTCGTCCACGTATTATTTTTATTTTACAACTCATAAGAGTAACATTATTTGAAACATCGACTCCTTGTTTCTCATCTGATAACCTGAAATCGTTATTTATTGAATCAATAGAATTACTCCTCGATCCAAATACTGACATTAAATAAGGTAGATACTATATTTTTACATTATTTTTTTTCATAAAAAATGTATTGATGTTTATTATTGTCAATATATTTCAATTATTTTTAAAATCCAGCGTCATAATCATCATCATCACAATTATTAATATTATCTTGTTTGATTGAAGCAACGTTGTTTACAATTTCAATGTTCTTCTTCGAGCATGAAGTATTCCTATCTTCCAATGAACCAAACATTCTATTTATCTCTTTGTTGCTTTCCTTGGTGCTAGTTTCCTCATCATCTATAGAACTCATTTTCTCCATATCAAGCAACACTTGGAAGGAACCTGTACCAAAAGTGCCGGTTTGTCCCATCATTACACTTGCCGATACACCTCTCATGTGGTCGAACTCCGCATGTCTTGACGCATTAAGCAATACTTCTGTATGGACTTCGAATGTAGACTTAGAGATAGGTCCAATATTGTCATTCAAAATGCCTGATCTGAAGATTGATACCATCTCTTTATTGGAGGTCATGCGATCACATAACAAACTTAGATGATGGTAATTAATATACACACCACTAAATTCCATTACATCTACAAACTCATTGTAAATGATTTCGCGGGCAGCCTCAATTCCTAAAACTGAATACACTTCTTTAATGTCATTACTAATTGTCCTGGTGAAATCAATGAAATCCATTGCCAAACATGACATTAAGTTTGTACCGGTTGTATCCAAAATCCATGTATCCTTCCTCACATAATTGCTTTCATCTTTCACAACCATGTTCTGAAGCTTGCGAGGCATAACATTGGTAATTCCACACAATCCTCTTAATACAAGGTTATTCAATATCTTGTCTTGATATTCCCTTAAGAAATGAATATGGTCTGACTGGTCTAACGCTTCAGGAACGCCTTTCACTTTTTTTCCAGACTTTCCAAATACACTGCTATTCAAGCGAATGCGAAATACAAGATTGTCTGCGTTGAAATCCGAATAAATACATTTCATATCATTTCCATATTCACTATTTTTTATCGCATAATTTACATCATCCATCGTGATGTTTTTATCTAACATGCTCTCTGCGTTGAACTCCATACGAATAATCCATTTGGTTGAACCCATTTCTTCTTCATTTGCGTCCATCTCTAAACATTCATTCATCATATTTTCAAATTCATAATATTGTTCCATTAACAAGGTGTCATCAATGATGTTAGTCGCTTTATCATTGGGGTCAAAGCAGATTTGAACGGATTTGACAATATCAACCATCTTTGTGTATTCTATCATCTTAGAGTAGTGTGTTGCCTTATCCTGATGTGTCTCATCTTCCGGCTTCAAGAACACGGTCAAAGAAGGATTCTTGGGGTTCTTGGTAAGACGCAATATTTCCTCAATGCGAGGAACACCACGAGTAACATTTGATTTTGATGCTACACCTGACAAGTGGAATGTATTCAAAGTCAATTGAGTTGTTGGTTCACCAATGGATTGACCAGCCACAACACCAACCATCTCACCTGGATGTACGATTGCTTGTTTATATTTCAATATAACGGTCTCTAGTAGCATGGTTAGGGCTTTCTTATGGAAACGCTTTTGAACCAGCAAGCTTTTCGGTGTCAGATAATAGTAAAAGACTGTTTGAAATAGTTTATTCGGCTTTACCAGTGAAATTCTATTCAATTTATTGAAGCACTCATCAATCATCTCGAACGCCTCATAGGGCGTAACATCGACTATCGAGTTCGAATTCAAGCTTAGTTGCTCTTGGATGTTAGTTATGATGTGATTGAACGATACTGGGATTTTTACGCCATTTTCATTTGTAAATTTGAATACATTTTCAATCAAATTCTTCCTTTCTTCAAGCATCATTTCAATTAATGCGTGGGCTCTCTCCTTCGCCTTGGCATTCTGCTTTCTCATGCGAGTAACAGTACTTTTTGTATATACGTTAATCAATTCTGATTTTTGGTCGTTCATTCCAACAATATCGTAATGTAGATATATGTCTTCATCAGTCATGCCAACAATCGGAATTGCTTGGTTTTCAATTCGGGTAGAATCGAACCCATCGTCTCCATATTCAAATTGGATAATCTTACCCATATTATTTCTTACTGTCATATCATACTCTACCTTCAAATCTTCTAGGCCTTTAATCAATCTTCTTTGAATATATCCAGTCTGTGATGTTTTAACAGCTGTATCAATGAGACCAATGCGACCACCCATCGCATGGAAGAATAACTCTGGTGCGGTTAATCCTGAGATATAGGAATTTTCAATAAATCCACGAGCACCAGGTGTGTCGTCAAACTTATTAAAATGAGGAAGAGTCCTATCGTTAAATCCATAAGGAATGCGCTTTCCATCAACATTAGTCTGTCCTAGACATGAAATCATCTGGGAAATATTGATTAGAGTACCCTTTGACCCAGAGTTAACAATCATTAGGAAACGATTTGTCTTGCTAAGTGATTTGCGACCAATCTTGCCAGCTTGGTTAGTCGCCTCATTCAAAATATTATTTACATTTGTCTCAAACTCGACATTGTTAGTATTTGAAGTGTTGTTCTCAAATGAACCTAGATGAACCCTGTCTATAAGGGTTTGAACTTCCTGTTTCTGTGTAGTAATTGCCTCGATAATGCTATCTTGTGTTTTTCTATTCGCAATCAAATCACTAATGCCGACACTGAAAGAGCTGCCTTTCATATATTCGGTTACAATGTTTTGGAGATGGTCGATAAAGTTGGAAGCCTGCATGTTGCCATAGTCATTATTGATGCGATGAATCATTCCTTTTGTCCCAGCGCCCAATACAGACTTTTCTATCTGACCCCGGATAAATTTACCATTTCGTACTTCAAATACATTGTTGGAGGTTGCGGCATCCTCATTGTCCTCAAACAGCTTTGTCTTGAACTTCATTGTAACAGGAGGCAAGATTTGTGACAATACATCAAATGTTGATATTTTTCCATTTTTTATTGACTCATTCAGAGCCTCTGCGTTCACTTCTGGGTACATCATTAACAAGTTCATTGCCTCTCTCGGTGTGAATTTAATATTTGGCCTTGTAATACGGTAACTAGCCAACAACGAATCCTGGAAAATGCCAATGATAGGAGCATTTGAAGCCGGACTAATTAATTGATATGGAATCGCAGCCAAATGTCTTAACTCTGTTTCTGCTAATACATTTTGTGGCATATGCATATTCATTTCGTCTCCATCGAAATCAGCATTATACGGCTTCGTGCAGCCAACATTCATTCTGAATGTGTCTCCTTTTTTCATGATCTTTACAATGTGACACATCATAGACATTCTATGAAGACTAGGCTGTCTATTAAACAACACAGCATCGCCGTCCATCATGTGGCGATGGACGATATCTCCATTATCTAATCGAATAGAATTTCGGTCAACATATCTCAAAGAAATATTTTCTCCGTTTCTACGCTCCAATATCTTGGCACCTGGGTATACATCAGGACCATTTTGAATCAATTTCAATAGGAAATCACGATTGCGGTCGTTTACTTTAATTGGTTTTGTAATGTTCTTGGCAATCTTCATTGGAACGCCCAACTGACGAATTGACAGGTTAGGATCACCAGTAATAACAGAACGAGCACTGAAATCAACTCTTTTACCCATTAGATTTCCTCTAATGCGTCCACTCTTGCTATTCAAACGCCCCATAATACAATTCAATGGGCGACCTGAACGCTGTGCCAGTGGTTCCGCACCCTTTACCTTATTATTTACAATCATAGCAATGAAATATTGTAGATTTACAGTCAAACCATCGATCAAATGGGGAGCCGCGTTATTCGCTATTTTTTCTTTCAGATCTTGGTTGTATTTAATAATATTGTTGTATATTTGTGTCAAATCATCTTCACTTCTCTGCTGTGCGTCATGCTTTACAGATGGTCTTACCGCTGGTGGGGGTACAGCTAATGCTTGACATATCATCCAATCAGGCCTCGACCACGTAGGACTGAATCCCATAAAATGGACGTCATCATCTGAAATGCGCTTGAAGATTTTCAAAGCAGTCTCAGGAGTAATTGTCATATTTACCTTTTTATCTTCGTTATCAACCTTAATATTCTCCCATATCGCGATGATTGTTGCCATGCCTTCTAACTTGATCTTATCCGGCTGTTTCGCACCGCATCCATCTTCTGTCTGGTCTCCACATGCCTTCACTTTTGACGCCTCTTTGAATACATAGTTCCAACGATCTTCGGCGTTCATATCGAGCGCATGTTTATGTATATTTTTATTGAGTTTCAAACGACTGCATTTAAAACATACACATTTACATATTTTCATAATGTCTTTAATATGTTGAATATAAAAGACCGGTCTTGCCAATTCGATATGGCCGAAATACCCTGGAGTATCAATGTAAGTATAACCATCAGTAGGACAAATCATGCCTGGTTCCAGAACGCCCATTCTAGGATCAAATAATCCACCTGTTACAGGTTTATTATTATTGTAAGTCGCAGGCGTAGTTATCTCAACCACAGAATTCTTTCTGATTTCTTCAGGAGATAACATGCTGAATTGGACCCCAATAATCCTAGAGGGTGGCTTATGTTCCTTCATATTTGTTGTTTGTAATGACATCAAACTATCTATATTATATTATCTATATTTTTTATATTCATAATTCAATTTTGTATAATCTTGTATAGCATTTTTATAAAATTGAATACTTTATCGATGTATAATAATCTATAAATACACTTATAGAATTATCGTATACAACTAGTAATTATGACCCGCAACGAATCCCGCAGAAAGCAGACCGATTCTAAGATGAAGAAGAGAAACGCCAAGGACGACTCTTCTTCTGATGAAGAAAGTGATTACGAAAGTGAAGAACTCCTTTCTTCTGACTATGAAACAGTTGATTCAGAATCAGATGAATCGTATAAACCTCCTAAAAAAACTACAAAAAAAAACAAGAGACGTCAGGTAGAGTCGGATGATGAGAGTGAAGAAGATATTGGAGATGAGGACAGTGATGATGATGAGGAAGAAGATGATGAATATGAAGAAGATGAGGACGAGGAAGACGAGTCTCTATCACAGAAGGAAATCCAGAAAATTATTTCTAAGATGTTCCCGTCCAAATATATGAAAAGTAGAGTGGAGGATGATGATGAAGATGATGTAATTAGACCAACAAAAAAAAATACAAAGAAACATAAGAAGGCATCACATAAAAAGAATAAAAAGCAAAATAAAACAAAATATGAGAGCGAGGACGACGAAGATGATGAAGATTATGAAGACGTTGAAGAAGATGATGAAGGAATATTCAATATATTGTTGAATGTTGGTGGAGGCGGTGGCGCGGATGAAGAGGAAGAGTACGTTGATGACGACCAAGATGTAGATAGTGATGATGAGGCGATGTTTATGAAAGAAAATTATGAAAAAAATACTATGACAAAGGAAGAGACTGACAAGAAGAAACGCAAGAAGAACAAGAAAGGAAAGAAAACTGAATCAGATGATGAGTTTGCGATCAAAGATGTAGAAACAGATTACTTAGACATGGTAGATACTAAGAACCATTTGAAGAAACAATTAAACAATAAGCCGAATAACAAAGTTATGAAAAGGGCGTTGAAGGACTGCAATAAGTCGATTAAGCATCTCCTTAAGAAAGCCCGTTCAAAGAATGCCAAAACTTACCACAATTTGATTAATAGTGGTAGGAAACAGACTGATGAAGTGGATTATTTCAAGCATAAGTTGTCAAACAAGCAACAACTTCAGGTGATGAGTGAATTAAAAGAGATTAATAAACATATTAATGTAGACAAACCATATCGCTTGCGTTTATTGGATACTAATATGCCCGCTAAGTTCAAGTCAGTCGCACTACAGAAGTTGAGCGTTCTTCGTTCAATGGACCCAGCAGATAATGAGTATTTCAAGATTAAGAATTGGGTGGATGCTTTTATGAAAATCCCGTTCGGAATTTATAGATCTCTCGACGTTAAGATGGAAGACGGCGTCGATACGTGTCATGATTTTATGAAGAACGCAATGAATACTCTCGACGAATGTGTGTTTGGTTTAAATGATGCCAAAATGCAGATCATGCAGATGATGGGTCAGTGGATTTCGAATCCATCCGCAATGGGTACTGCTATCGCGATTAAAGGTCCGATGGGTACAGGTAAGACTACTCTTGTCAAAGATGGCATTAGTAAGATATTGGGTAGGGAGTTCGCGTTCATCGCACTCGGTGGCACTGGAGATAGCAGCTTTCTAGAAGGTCATTCGTATACGTATGAAGGTAGTACATGGGGAAAGATCGCACAGATTCTCATGGAGAGTAAGAGCATGAACCCGATCATTTATTTCGACGAGTTAGACAAAATTAGTGATACAGCAAAGGGCGAAGAGATCATTGGCATTTTGACACATCTGACTGATACTACACAGAATAGCCAGTTTCATGACAAATACTTTTCCGAAGTTGATTTCGACCTTAGCAAATGTCTATTTATATTCAGTTATAATGATGAATCCAAAGTCAATCCTATTTTGAAAGACCGAATGTATCGCATCCAGACAAAGGGATACGAACAGAAAGAAAAGGTTACTATCGCCAGGAATTATCTCTTGCCTAAGATTCGCGAGCAGGTAAACTTTAAAGAGGGAGACATTGTTATCCCAGACGAAACCCTCGAGCATATTATTTCAAATGAATTTCTCACTAAGGGTGAATCTGGTGTCCGTAATCTCAAGAGATGCCTGGAAATTATTCATAATAAGTTGAATTTGTTCCGTCTCATTAAACCAGGAGAGAAGCTGTTTAAAGATGATGTTGATTTGGAAGTTTCATTCCCATTCACAGTTGAAAATAAGCACGTTGACTTGTTGATTAAGAATGACACACATCAGAACCAGAGCTTCCTCGCAATGTATGTGTAATCACTTTGTTATTGTAATAAAAAAAGTAATATAAACTTTTTTTACTACTATTATTAGATGACCGAAGATATTGTGATTGTTCGTGAAATTGTTTCAATACTACAGCAATCTCAATCATTAAATACAGATGAAGAAAACTACCAAAATGTGTTAGATCATTGTCGTGAATATTTAAAAACACACTGCTCTCATCGGATTGTGACTGACGATATAGATATTGATCCAGATAAATCTCAGCGCGTTCGTTATTGCGATGAGTGTTATGTTACTTTCAGATGAGATGTTTACTTTCCAATTTCAGCAGGACCACTACTCATATTTCCACCTCTCGCAATCAACATTGTTTTATGGTCTTCATTCAGACATACATTCCCCATACTATTGGTAAGTCCAATGCCTTGGCAATCTTTTTTTCCTTCTAATTTACCAATGACATCATTTGTTTGGAGCGCACTATTCGGAGCACAATACAATCCATCAAACCCATATATTTTTCTGCATGCTTCATTGTCTTCACCGATTATGTATGAGTTATCCATCACGCCAAATTGTTCCACCGGTTTAGCAGTTTTTGCCAATCCAGGTTCAACATTTGGTTTATAATCTAACGCACAAGTCAGAGAACCAAAAAGTACTATTATTAATACTGTTATTATCACAAATCTATAAGAATCGGTCATTATACATATTTGCTAGATATTTTATATTAATTAATTTCTTTCGTTCAAAATCACATAAATAAAGATAGACGTATTATAAGAAATGGCCGATTTAAATGCTAGTGAGCGTATTCAACTGAAACGCATGATAAATGAGTCGAACTGCGAAGACAACACTCCACAAATTCGTCGATTGAAGCATAGTGTCCTCATTCGTGATGACATCCGCAAAATAGATACTTTGATGAATACCGAACTTCTAGATAAAAATTCACCAGCCTTCCGTTCCAAATGTATTGAAGAATGTCCGTTCTTATTCAATAGTTATACAGACCTCTTCAATAAAATGATAAAGAATGAGCTGGACCTTACGATAATGACTAAATTACTAACTGTCTTGAAAATGATTGAAGACGACAAAGTCGACCAACATGAAGGTTCTGTTATGGTTGGAAAAGTGTTAAAAGAATTGTATGTAGATAGTGCGACTAAACGTTCCGAACACTTAGATGCGGAATATGCTGATAGTAAAACTGTAGCCCAAGTAGGCAAAACCTTGTCCTGGAAAGAATATAAAAAAACTCATGCGTAATGGTTTAAAGGTTTTGATTTTATTATAAGAATAATGGATATATTAGATGCGCGTATATGTGCTGATGCGATCGAGCACTGTTCAACAAAGTTTGAATCCTTCTCAATATTGAAATTACATGTGTCCGATTTTGAATTAGAGGAAGAATACAAGACTCGAATTGAAGCTCATAATAAAAAGTTAATTGATGATCCGTATCCCGACTCTGGTTTCGATTTGATTGTGCCAATGGATAAAACTTTTACAAATCCTTTTCAAAGTGATATGATTGATTTTCAATTCAAATCTGAAATGCTTCATTATAACAATATCAATGGTAAATTAAAAACTTCTCCTTTTTTCTTATTTCCACGGTCTAGCATGTCTAAAACTCCGCTTATTCTTGCCAATCATACTGGCATTATCGATGCTGGATATAGAGGCAATATTAAAGGTGCGTTCAAATGGTTAAAACCCGATAGTGAGACATCGTCCAACTATGTTGTTGAAAAATATACTCGTCTTCTGCAGATTAGTCATCCATCATTGTGTCCGGTATATGTAATCCTTGTCCGTCAAGATGAATTGTCTACTACATTGCGGAATGACGGAGGGTTCGGTTCTACGGGGAAGTAATTTATTCGAAATTGTAATTAACTAATTATTATATATAAATAGTTAATGAATGATAAAACACAAAAGTGACAAAAGTTTAATAAAAACTTTCAAAGGTACTAATCTCAAAAAGAAAAATAAGGCGTACCCTCGCGCAGTTGTATTTGATTTAGATGAAACCCTTGGTTCTTTTTCCGATTTACATATATTATGGACGGCACTGCAGGACAAAACCAATAAATATTATCCAGTTGATTTCAATAAACTACTTGACTTATATCCTGAATTTTTACGATATGGTATAATTTATATATTGGAGTTGGCTTACAAAAAAAAACAAGATGGGTTATGTGATGGTTTGTATATATATACAAATAATCAATGTTCTACCGGTTGGGTTACGCTCATTACTAATTACTTTCAATATAAATTGAATATTAAGACAGACTTATTTGATAAGATAATTTATGCTTTCAAAATAAATAATAAACGTGTGGAACCTTTCCGCACAACTCATGCAAAAACAACCAAGGATTTTATCAATTGTACTATGCTACCCAAAAATACGGAAATCTGCTTTATTGATAACTCTCAATTTTCTGAGATGAAAACAGACCGTGTATATTATATACAACCTAGGTCATTCTCTCATAACCTTTCTACGAAACAAATTATTGACAGGTTCCATTTATCTGGCATATGTAAATGTATTAAAAATTGTGATGAGATTAAACAATTCATTTATTATTTTTTCACACAAAAAGATGCGTTTCATGGTGAAAATAATTCACTAGAAAAACAGGAAAAAGATATTTTAATCGCACAGAAAATAATGTTCCATATAAAGGAATTTTTTATGGTTACTGAAATGTCACAAAAAACACGTAAAAATAGAATGAATCTTAATCGTATTACCAGGAAAAAATATTAATCGACGGTGTTCTCATATGCCAAAAGAATAAGCTGTTCTTCGATCGATAACTTCTGAAATATAATACATTCGTCGAATTTTATTTGGATGAATTTATTACAAGCATTTCTACATAAGATTTGTGTTCCTGTATCCATAAACTTTACATCCATGATTATTCCACCATTAGTAAGTTTATTATTTGTCCTTCTTATCCACCGTATGTGTTTCCCGGCATGAAGCTCATTTATTTCTTCTACATATCTATATTCCATCAGCTTTTTGAAATAATTTTCTTTATTTTCAACACATAATTCATGCTCGTCAAGAACTTCCAAAATATCTTTATGAACGCTAGCCATTGTTTTATCCTCCAAATAGTCATTCTTTTCATTTTCTATGCTGTCTAACAAATTCTGTATATCTATTGTTGAAAATAGACTAGGGTCACGCTTTGCGTTTTCAAATAATCCGTTTAAATCTATATTTTCAGTCATTATGTTGATTACTAATATAATGACTTTCTATTTGTATATATTTTTTTTATCTTTATTCATTGGAATAAAAGGCAATAAGATTATTTTCAACTATCTTAGTGTTTATGTATTCTATTATTCCGGTATTTAACATTAATATAACCGCACTAGCAAATATGATTCGTGCGTCATGTTTCGTAACAGAATGTTCTCTAAAAGGATGAAAACGAATGAGTAAGAATAGACATATGAACCCATGAATCAATAATTTAAACGCATTCAAATATGTTACATTAAAATAAAATACCCCACTTAATATGCCAAAATACAAGATATAAAAAGATATTGATACTGTTTGAAAATATTTACTTGATATGTCGAGAACCTTTTCTATGTTATCAATGAAATTATACATAGTTATTATAATATAAGGATATTTTATTATGATTAGTAGAGATTTTTCGCAACATATGTATGTTAATAAATACGAAATAATAGCTAAAATTGGTTCAGGTATGTTTGGTTCCGTATATAAAGGTTCTCATAAAAAGACCGGCAAAATGGTTGCTATAAAATGTGAAACGATTGATTCACCTATCAAAATATTAAAAAATGAGTCGCACATATTAAAATACTTGTACGACCATGGATGCAGAAGTATCCCCCTCGTTCATTGGTATGGTATACATAATGATTTTACTTGTTTGATAATGCCATATTATGATTGTACTCTTACACAATATCTCAACAATGAAACCTTCACTCGAGAGAAATTAGATAAAATATTTGTAAATTTAATCGGCATGTTCGAGAACATACATACAAATATGGTTATTCATCGGGACGTAAAACCAGACAATTTCATGATAAAAAATGGAAATATCTATTTAATAGACTTTGGGTTCTCGATGTTCTATATTCAAGAAGATGGATATCATATTGAAAATGAAATATCAGATATATTAACAGGCACTCCCAAATACATTAGTTACAATATTCATTGTGGAGACATGCCTTCTCGGCGGGATGACCTCATTTCACTTGGTTATGTATATTTGTATATGCTTATGAAAGAGTTGCCATGGGACATCTTGCCTGAATTAATACAAAATGATAATTATGAGACAAATCATATAGAATATTATAGGAATCAGTCTATACGCCAGTATAAAAAAATAGAACATATAGAAACACTTAAACCCATCATAGGTGAGGAAATAACTTTGTTTTTTGGATACTGTTATTATATAAGATATGAAGCTCACCCAGAGTATAACGCATTAAAAGATATATTTTTACAAAAGTGCTTTAAATGACACATCTTAAGTGTTTCTTAATATTATGCAAAATACATAATATTAAACTATACATGACAATTAAAAAGTCGCAATATTCAATGTAGAACTAGCAACGCTTGGCTCTATCATTCTCTCTACTTTTTTATGAGCGTCTTCTTTGTTCTCCATACCTTCTTTGTCGCAACTCATACACTCTTTCTTGTTTTCCATAGTTTCTTCCATTACCTCTTCCTCTTCTTCCTTTTCCATTGCTTCCTCTAATTCCTTCTCCATGTCTTTCTTTTCGTTCTCCATGCCCTCCTTCAAACCCATCCCACTTAACATATCAGAAACTACAAATGAACCCACAATTACCCCTAAAAGGGAGAGAGCCATTGCCATATTTGAATTTGTCTTAAAAACGCGCATTCTATATATATTATAGTAAATAAAAAACTAAACAATATAAAAACTAAACGCTCTAAATAGTATAGCATAAACAGTTATACAATGAGTTCTACTGACGATGTTACTGAAGTTCACACTAAGGAAGTCCTTGGCCGCGTAAAGTGGTTCAATAATAAGGCGGGATATGGTTTTATTACCGTCTGTGATGGAGATTTTAAAGAGAAAGATATTTTCACTCATTTTTCTGCGATTAAGGTTACTAACTCTCAGTATAAGTACCTGATGCAGGGCGAGTACGTTCAATTTGATCTAGGAAAGTCTACTGATGGACCACACGAGTACAAGGCACTTAACGTTACTGGCGTTAAGGGTGGCGAGCTGATGTGTGAGACTGTATACAAACAGAAGCCCAAGCCTTCTCCCGGACAGCATAAGGGCTCAAATAGTCATGGCGAACATGATGGAGACGGGTTTGTTACTGTTAGCAAGTAAACGTTACAAATTATTTCATTGATACAAAAATAATAAGACCTATTTCAGCCTTATTATTTTTCAACAATCACTTCTTTTAATACATTCTTTATAATTTTATCTTTATTCTTCTCGCGGTCCGTACCCATGCCGCCCAGAGAATTTGTCATTATTTCTACAAACTCTTTGTCTTCTTTAGAGTCCATTACAGCATGATTCGGGTTTTCCTGTTTCCATGTATTCAAATTATTTAAGTTTTTATTAGCGACTAATTCGATTGCTGTTTTAAAATTAGATTTATCTGAACTCTCCTTTTCCCATTCATTATTCTGCTTAATATATAACGTCTCTCGTTTTAAATCAGTACAATGCATCGGTCTATCATATTCATCTAATTCTTTCAATTTATCGGCGAAGATTTTTGTTATCCCATTTATGTAGCCCAGCTTCCCTGTATTTTTTAAGTCATCGACTGTAAGGACCATATTGTCAATGAATTCTGATATATTCATTGCGTTTTTACATTGTTCGTTCAAAAACAAATTAAGATTGAATTTATTATTACAATTCGTGTTATTTGTTATATTCTTTCCTTCTTTAACTACCTCTAACAATCGACTTTCTGTCTCAAGTATTTTGCTTTGTAGTTTCATGTTCTCCTCTTGGTGTTTTTGATTCTCATTTTGCTGTTCTATAATAAGACCTTTGAACTCTTGATTCGCCAATAATAACTCTTGGTTTTGCGTTAATATTTTCATCATCATATCAGCATTTACTATACTATTTGTATCTACTTCTTTCTTGGGCTCTACACATTCGGAACTTTTCACATCAATGTTACAATTTTTTTTGTGTCTACTGTAACTCGATATATGCTTATATTTTTTGCCACAATTACAAATATATTCGTCAATGCTAAATAATTTAGCATTCTTAGCATTTCTATGTTTTGCTGTTGTTAAATGTCTGTCATATTGACTTTCTCTACTTGTAGTATAGTTACAACAATTACATATAAATTCGCCTGAACTTTTTGGAACTTTTTTTGTTAGCATTTATACAATATTATGCTAAATAAAAAGTTCCTAATTCATTTTATAGGAAAAATATTTATCGTAACAAATTGTTTTACACATTTTGAAAATAGCTGCGTATACAAGCAAAATCATTTTTTACGATTTTTTAGAAAAAAAACCTTTTCTATATTTCAAAATTGGACATTCTTATAAATGTCCAAAATGAAATTTTTCATCTACTTTTTTTTTCAAATTTTCGGCATTTATAGGATTATTAAATATAATTGTAATGTATATGGAACTATACACTGATTTAGATGTCTTTTTAAACAAATTCAATAAAAAACCCATGAATAAGCAGCGAACGAAAGATGATTTCACTGTAAAAACTCCCAAAAACAAGTTTCCGTTGACCGAATATCAAACCAAGAAACAAATCTCTAATGAAGATATTGTTTTATTATTACAAACAATACATAATCGAAATGACTATTTGAACAGATTTTATAAGTTATCACTACATGTAACTGAAAGAGATATTCATTTTGGGAGCCGATTGGTTCCAATGGAAATAAAGGAAATTAATAATAATAATGAATCAAAAATAAAGAATTTTATACGAAATATGCATATTGATGGAATATTGAAAGATACAAAATCTGGGATTGATAATGTGCCAACATATTTTGATGTATTAGACGATTTGTTTAACAACAATATAGTCGATTATAAAATATTAAGTCCAAGTTCTCGCCACTATATACGAAATAGACGGTTTGGAAGTGTGTTATCATCACTGTATTTCAGAGCATCTATTATGAACCCTTATCTAGTTTACTCATTGAACCAGAACTTATTAAAAGGAACAAAGGTATTTACACCTACTTTGGGTTGGAGCTCATACGCATATGGATTTCTAGAGACGAACAGCGTAACCGAATACGTCGGTACTGATGTAATCCCAAGTGTATGCAAGAAAACAGATAGATTTATAGGGAATTATTATCCAAATGTAGATAGAAAAATATTCTGTGTCCCTTCTGAAGACCTATTAACAAACACCGCATTTATTAAGTCATATACGAATCATTTTGATCTAGTATTCTTCAGTCCACCATATTACAAATTAGAATTATATAGTGGGAAGAAACAAAGCACGAATCGATATAGTAACTATCAAGACTGGTTGAAGAAGTATTGGGAAAGTACTATAAAATTATGCAAAAAGGTTCTCATGAAAGGTGGTAGATTATGCTATATCATATCATCTTATGGCTCTACCAATGTGAAAGGATCTTATAATTTAGTAGACGACATGAATGCTATAACCCAGAAATATTTTACATTGAAACATAATTATCCTATGTACAACAAGAACGTTAATGTAACAAATCATAAAGAACCCAGTGAACGTATCTTGGTTTTTTATGCGGATTAAATAGTATTTCTTCTATGTTGATCGATTTCATTATCCAAAAGTGGTCTTAATGTATTCTCCATACAATTGTAACATTTTTTACCATTGTGATCGTTGATATAAGCACAGTTATAATGAAAGTTTATATTACATTTGTCACATTTTAAATATCTATAACTCAACTCTTTGTTACAAAAGAAACAATGACTGTCTTTTTGTACGCTAATACAATTTCCCATAGTATAGTTATATATTATAATATAATTACTCTAGATTATTTAATATCTCTTTTGGATAGTTTAAATCTTTGAGAACACGGATAGCTCCTTTCAATTTTGAGATTCCTTTCCTAAGTTTATATTTATACACGAATTCACCGTCTTCGAGAACTTTCACATCCATTTTGTAGTTGTCTATCCTAGGTGAACCTTTAAACTTCTTACATATTTTAAAATAATGAGTTGTTAAAATGAAATCAACATTGCTGTATGTTGACAAGTAATCTATGAATGCATAACCAGCTTTTGTTGCTTCTTCTGGGTTTGTTCCAGAATACAATTCATCAAATATACAGAAGTGCCTGGTTGTATCTTTCTTTTCGCATATAATGTCAATAATATCTTTACAGCGTCTTGATTCTGCCTGAAATAGACTATCTCTTTCGGATGTGTCTGGTATATTCAAATAAGAATGGATATGGGTATATGGATTGATAATGGCGTCCTTGAAAAACCCACACCCAAGCTGTTGCGAGAATATTATATTCATTGTAATAGATTTCAACATAGTTGTCTTGCCCGACTTATTCGGGGATGATATTATCATATTTTTATCAAAGTTAACGGAATTCTTTACCATACTGTCGGTTATTAATGGTGGATAACACTGTTCGGAAAATTGGGTATCATTCACATTTGTAAATTTCGCAAATGAAATTAATTGAGATTTGACATTTTTATAGACACCTGACATATTATCAGTATATCCTTCAAACCCCATGGCATATGTCAACGCATCACTGTATTCACGATTGTCATATAAATCATAAAAGCATTTCATCATACATCCATTATTCAAATAATTTTTAACAGAGTTTGTAAAAGGCTGAATATTATCGATTTGCGTTACCAATGTAGCTAATACACTTTTATGGTTGTTTACATCATCACAAAATGTATTATATGTACTCTTGTCATTAGCAAAACTAATAAATTGTTCCATGTTATTGATAGAATAGATCGAGAACCTCTTTACATCTTGTATGGCCTTATTTATCTTTTTAACATTTTTATAGAATTTTATACAGGCATTCATATTTTGATATACCTGGAGGCAATATAACCCAAGAGTTACAATAAAATAAAATATTTTATCAAATGAAAAAGAGTTCATATTCAATAATGTCTTACCTATAAAATGATTTTTCGCGATGTCCTTGAGAACCTTGATATAGGCAGAAAATGTTATAGGAACTCTCTGTAATTTTAATAAGAAAAATGGAATAATCAAGAACATAACGGGCAGTAATAGACTCAATACAGGCGACGAAATATTTAATATTGTCAAAATTTGTAGTATTTCAGGATATTTATTTAAATGCTTAATTGGTTCCCAATCTATAAAAGAATACTTTTCCAAGAATGAAGAATCTTTTTGTACCATCTTCCATGCGCTTAAAAACTCGGTTTTGTTATCATTGTCATAATCGTCCATCCTTGAAAACTTAGACCATCTATCAATAATATCATTTGATTCTTTCAAAAATGTAGTATTATTTGTGAACTGGTTCGACCACTGTGGTATCAAACTTTTTCCAAATGAATTGCTTGGCAAGAACAAGTAATCATACATACATTTTTTATCTTTATTTGTAGCGTTTTCAATTAATTCCAAATCACTTTTAACATTTGTTGGAAGCGTATGGATATCAACCGGATTCAAATATTGTATAGGCAGTCTAAATGATGATACCTCCTTTGAAGGATTATAATCTCCAGTGTTTTTGTTTGTTTTTTCATCACAATTTTTAGACATTTTATCAAGATGATTTTTCAAGTTTTGTTCTACATTGTTGAAAAAATCGTTCATGGCCTTTATAATACAATGCGATAGTAAAGTAACATAACGAACGAATAATGTTTAACGAAATTATTGAATAAAAATATATAAACAATATGTAATATCTATATTAGTAGATATGTGTGTTAAACAATATAATCTAGATGATTACACTCGTGTTCAATCGAACTATAAATTCAAATTATCAAAAGAAATACTTGACATTGTTGATAATCTCTCTATCGAAGTAGACGAATATATAAAAACCATACCAGTGACTACTAATGACAATTACGATGATAAAAAACGGCACCGTCGCAACTATCGCAATCACTCCAAGGGTTCAAATGAAAACGCATGGGCCAAGAAAGAACCATTCAACGCAACTAAAATAGAACGAAAACAAGATAATGAAAAATATATAGAGGAAATTTCGAGCATCTTAAATAAAATAACTAAGAAAAATTACGATAACCAACGTGAGAAGTTATTTGAGATATTAAACACTACTTTGCAGGATGACATGGATGGGGACAATGACGAACAAGATAATTTAACAAATAATGACGTGTATATTCGGATAGCAAATGCGCTGTTTGACATCATTAAACGGACTAGAATGGGATTTGATATATATGCTATCCTTTTCAAAGATATGATAACACAATACCCAATGTTTGTTGAGACTATAACCGAACATATCGCAAACTATATAACTAGTTATTCGGATATACATGATATCGACCCTAACACTAACTATGACGCATATTGTGACATGAATAAACTGAACGATAAACGACGATCTATGACACACTTTATTGTAGAGTTATTCAAAAATAAATTAATAAAAGGTGAAGAATTATCAGACATTATTACAACCCGCATACAAATTGTATTAGACAGCGTTGACACAGAAGGAACAACATGTCTCATAGAAGAAGTTACCGAAAACTTGTTCATATTTATGACAACAATAAAAGGCAATGTGAATTTTGAAGACGTTATATGGCAAGGTGTATTAGATAATATATTTATATGTTCCAAACTCAAAGCAAAAGAACACACAAGCATATCTTCTCGAATGGTATTCAAGTACATGGATATTACTGATGCTTTGAAAAGATAACTATAAAAACTTAAATAAAACCATATTTATATTTACAAATATATATATGGTAAAATCAGTAATTTCACCAGATGAAGTAAACTACAATGAAAATAGAGACATTTCAACAGACGATATGGGTCATTCTACGACTATTTATCAAATTCATCTATTTGATACAGATGTAACTATTGGACTAGGCAAAGGGAATTATTCATATTCAGAAAAAGGCATAATTCATTATTCAATGTATCTTGTATATGATAACAAAATTAAGTCAAAAATTGGAATATTTGAAGTAAACTCAGACAATTTAATTAATATTTTAGATGACGATGGTGATGTTGCGCTTGAAAAAGGAAATATAATATTATTTCCATCGGAGTCTGTAGAAAAAGATATTTTGGAATCAAAGACTACCATGTCAAGCGACTCTGAAGATGAGAACGATTTAACTGAAAAAAACGACAATGATATAAATGAATATCAATATCCAGAAAGTGAGGATGAAATAACTGAATTTTCAGAAGACGAGGGAAATACATGGATTGAAAATTTCATGAAAGACGTGAATTATAGAATAATTGACAATGAAGGGCAAGGAGACTGTTTTTTTGCTGTACTTCGAGATGCTTTAAAAAATACTAACAAGAATACTAGTGTAGATGATTTACGAATGATGTTATCACAAGAAGTATCAGAAGAAGTATTTCAAGAATATCGTAATCTTTACATGAACTTTTATACAGAATATAAACGAATCGAAAGTGAAATGAGAAAAATAAAAACGACGTTGAATACCTTAAAAAAGAGAAATGATAACGCGAAAACCCGTGAAGAATCAAAGATTCTATTGGACCAAGCTAAAGAGTTCACCAACAAATACAAAAGTCTTTCAGATGAAAAAGCAATAACGAAGAGCCTAATGAATGAGTTTGATTACATGAAAAATATCGATACTATTGAAAAATTTGCTGACTTCATTTTGACGAACGATTATTGGGCGGATACATGGGCTATATCCACACTCGAAAGATTATTGAATATTAAAGTAGTATTACTTTCTGAAGAAGCCTATAACGCAGGCGATGTTGGTTCAGTATTAAAATGCGGTCAATTAAATGACTCATCCATTGAAACACAAGGAGGTTTTGAGCCAGATCATTACATTATGGCCGGTTATAGTGGCATGCATTATACACTAATATCATATGAAAAGTCCCTTAATTTTACTTTTAAAACGTTGCCTAATGAGATAAAACGTTTAATTATTGAGAAATGTATGGAAAAAAACGCAGGGCCTTATTTTTATATAAATGATTTCAAAGAATTGAAAGAAAAGTTAGGTTTAAAGGATGCTGCGGATGATGCTAATAATGAGGACTATTTGAATAACGATACTTTTAACGAACATATAGTATTCATGTACCATTCTTTATCCAACGCAAAACCGATTGCAGGAAAAGGGTCAGGTGAAACAATTGACGATAATTCTATTGTAGATTTTACTCAATTGAACCACAAAAAGTATTGGAGAAGAATGTTAGATGATTCTTGGGAAGCACCATTTATGTTACACGGAAAACGCTGGAAAACAGTTCATCATTATTGCCTAGCCTCACAGTTTAAAAAGGGTTTTCCCGATTTTTATGAAACATTTTCGTTAGACAGTGATAGTCATTTATCGAAAGATTTATCAAAAGCTAAGATCGCAGGAAGCAAAACAGGTTCATTAAAGGGGAAAACATACAGAGACGCGAACATAAAAATAGACCAAGATTATTATAATGTAGGCGTTGATTCAAGGAAATATACTGAAAGATATGACGCACTTGAAGCTAAGTTCACCCAAAATTTAGATCTGAAAGAGACTTTGTCATTAACTTATCCAGGAAAATTGATTCGGTTTATAAAAGGTAGAAACCCGGAAACTGATGTCTTATTGATGAAAGTTCGTAAAGGTGTAATGTAATTTTATAAAATTGAATACATTTGTTATAGATTATTAACAGCATCTTATAATACCGTTATATAGTTATTATTCATGTCCTCCTTTGCCGCCATGTCTTCTCAGTCTAACAAGTCAGTCGTTTATTTTACTCCTTCTAATATGGAAGTTCAAGGAGATAATATGATTGATTTTGGTGTATTGAAAATCACAGCGTTGCCATCTGAATACAACAATAAAGAAAAAGTAGTAGAACTATGTGAAGAGCTATTGAAACTTGGCAGGGTCGACCTAACAACGGTTGTTGTTAACTCAAGTAAACCTCGTTATAATGCTCGTCTATCAAAGGAAGTTGCGACCAATTACGCAATGGTCCATATCAAAGAGGCTCCATCAACCACATGCTGTCTTCAGATGAATGAGTCATTTGCGTCAGACAGCAGTGTTGATGTAATGACCGAACAGCAGTTCCATTGGCCCAATGGAGATGTAATGACTCATTTGTCTATTAAGAAGCTTGCTAATAATTTTGAAGAAATCGCAGAACAAAAAAATGTAAACAGAACAAATACTACAAAAAGCACTGAACCACTTGAACTACTGAATGATGATTGGAATAGTTTGTATGTATCTAACATTCCAAACATGTTGGGCGTTGAGTGTGGAGATAACACTTTCATGAGAATCCATCCAAAAGATATTGAGACGATAATTGAAACAAACCTTATGTTAGGAAAGGTTTCACGTGTGGATTATGTAAAGAGAGAGGTTGAATCCGGCAATTACGTGAATGACGCATTCATTCACTTCCAACATTGGTACAATAATAATGAAGCAAAGGAATTCAGAAAGGAGCTTGACGAGGGGAGCCCATCTGTTAAGGTAAGTGGATATCAGATTGGTTCAACTAGACGGAATTTGGTTGTATTTCAAAATAACGGCACGAGGAAGTCAGCATACCTCAATTTTAAGATTAACCACAAGCCGATCGAGGAAGTTGATGACACCGACTTGAACGTTCATCAGCTTGTTGCGGCAAATAAGTTCTTGAATGAAGAACTTGAAAGTAAGAATGCGATCATTGAAAAGCTAGAGAAAGAGCTACAAGCATTGAAGGACAGTGATTAGGAATATAATAAAATTAATAAATACTTGTAATAATTTAATAAATTTAATAAAAAAAAATCTTTTTTATTACATCACGACAGTTGGTTTATTTGATAAAATTGAATTCCAATAATACGACTATTATGAAAGAAAAAGAATACAAAAATGGGAATTAAATACCTCAACCGATATATAAAAGAAAACTGTACGAAACAAACAGTATGCAAAAAACATCTAAAAGAGTTTGCGAACAAAACTTTTGTTATTGACACTAGCATATATCTGTATCAATTCATTGGCGAAGGTTCTTTGATGGAAAACATGTATTTGTTTATATCTATAATGAAATCGTATAATATAACCCCTATTTTCATATTTGATGGAAAACCTCCAGCCGAAAAACGTGACCTATTAAAACAACGCACTGAAAAGAAGAAACTGGCAGAAGCAAAGTACATGGAAATGAGGAATACAATGGGTGGGTTGTCAAATATTGATAAAAAAGCGCTGGAAGTTGAGATGGATGCGCTTCGACGCCAGTTTATTCGGGTTCAGGATGAAGACATATTGAATGTCAAAGAATTAATGGATGCGTATGGTGTAAATTATTTTGATTCACCTGGTGAAGCCGATGAATTATGTGTATATTTTGTAAAGAATGGCTTGGCGGACGCATGTGTGAGTGATGACATGGATATGTTCTTGTATGGATGTCCTTGTGTATTACGCAATTTTAGTTTAATGAAACATACCGTTATTTGGTACAATACAGATAGCATTCTTACGGAGTTGAAGATGAATGAAAAGGATTTCCGTGACATATTAATCATTTCGGGAACTGATTATAACGTCAATATGGAAACATCTTTGGTTGAGACACTGAAGTGGTTCAATCAATATGTAGGTTACAGGGAAAAACAGAAAAAAATTGATAAAAAAATAGTGGGATTTTATGTATGGTTATACAAATATACCAAATACATAAAAGATTTTCAATTGCTTTTAACTACTTACAAAGCAATACACAATAGTATCTATAATACATTCAAAGTAGAATCATGGGATGTTGTAGCAAAAACAGAAGACTCGATAAAATTAAAAGAAATTATGAGAAAACAAGGGTTTATCTTCGGATAAAAATGAATATGTTCCTATATCATATATTTTTTACATAATAGTTGACAGAAAACACCCTCTATATTGCTCGGTTCCAGTATGGCTGAGATTTATAGTAACTTCTACAAATATATTACCTCCCATATTCGCCCACCGCTCACAAAATAGCCAATCTTCAGAGTAATAGTGATTGTTTTCAACACCACAATCAAACAACGCATATGCTTGTATATTTTCATCACCATTCAAGAAGTTGACGTCATCGATATATTTTGTATAAGGGAATCCTTCCTGCAATTTGTTAATCACGCAACGTTTTATCATCATAAACCCCGTAGCTAAATGCTTCACTTCAGCAAGATTATTCTGTATATGCAGCTTATTGTTCTTATAATTGATATTGTAGCTTAGACTTCTGAATTGTACTAAATCTTCATCAGATATAGTGTCTTTAAACACTGAGTTATCTTTTTGTTCTATCCATTTATTCGCAACCAACGAATCTTGACCTACTCTTGTTGAAAGTCTATTCCAGTTATATTTCTTCAATGGATATACACCACCAACTAGGTCTTTATCAGTAATGATAAGTTTCAATATATCAACAGGATCCCATTGTATATCATTGTCAATAAATAACATATGTGTTGTCTTTGGATTATGCATTGCCCTTGCTATTAAGTTATTTCTTGCTCTCGATACAAGACTATCATTATTACAAAATTCAATATGTGTTTCTATATTGTATTGTTTCATAGCTTCAACAGTAGACATCAAAGATGACACGAAACTCGTGTAGCATAACCCACCAAAACATGGTGTTAAAATGTATAGACATATATCTGTATGAGTCTCAAAATATGTTTTAATACGCATATCTAGACTATCTAATTTGTCACCCTCGGTTGAAGCATTTTCAGACGTTTTAGATTTTTCTTGATTTCGCTCTAAATAAATCTGCTCTTCATCCGAAATACCTTCTTTGATTGGTTCCATAAATATATTATTAAATAATATATTTATTTATATGGTTTGACTAATTGGTTAGATAATGTTTTCATTGAACGACGTCTTTTGATAATATTTATTTTTGTTTTTATGCGGAGACAGCAGGGGTAGCCTTGCTGAAGTGGATCTTCATGAATCTCTGAAGATTGAAGTAAGTAAGCTCGTCATCCTTGGAAAGCTTAAGAAGCTTGGAAAGCTTAGCATCAGCATGGATAATGCGGCCGTTAGCCTTGTCCTGAAGCTTGTGCTCCTGGATGTAAGCGTTGATCTCCTTGCTGACTGCGGTTCTAGCCATCTCAGTTCCAACCTCCTTGCCAAGGAACTTGGCAAGCTCCTCACTGATAGGAGTAGGCTTGATGAAACCGGAAGGCTTGCGGTTTCCAGTGTTGCGACGCTTCTTGCTGGCAAGCTTGGCAGCAGCCTTCAGCTCACGGGACACGAACTTGTCAAGGGTCTTGAAGTCGTTTCTCATGGAAGCGAACATGCCATTCATCTGCTGAAGCTTTGCGCTGAACTCAGACATCTTGAGGGCAACCTCAGATACCTTGTCAACGGGAGCAGCCTCAGCCTCAGCAGGGGCAGCGTCGGCAGGGGCAGCCTCAACAACGGGGGTGGGGGCAGGGGCGGCCTCGGCCTTGGTAGTCTTCTTGGTGCGCTTAGCGGGAGTCTCAGTAGTCTTAGTAGTTCTAACCATGTCTGATTATATATAGTAGTAAGGGTGACCTTTTTAAGTATTTTAATACTAACTAATTTATTTATTATATTTAAACACATGATAGATGCGTTTAAATATTTATAATATAGATTTGAAAATATTTCTATGGAGTGTAATTAATATTTTAGTAAGGTATCGAATTAATTCTATTCATACGAATTTGAAATACTGACTCATATAACCAAGGCACCGCATTTCTAGCATCACGAGAAACAAGTGTTAATGCGCTTAATACATGCATCGCCCCAATTTTACGACTATCTGTATCAGAACCTGTAAATATTATTAGCTCACATGCTGTTAGTATATCATTCTTTATAACTTCTATATTTAGTTCGACTGGTCCACGTTCATATATGTGGTCGAAAGGCCATTTGAAAGGAGATATTTTACTTTTCAATTGATGTGTCAGTCCACGATTTTCCCATATTTCGTAAAGGAACCTTACTAAATGTCTACATTCATCCATTGATAGGTTGTTAAACCAAGATTCGTTTGTATAGTTTCCAAGACTGTCTATCTCTAAAAATAATTGTCTGGTTCTCTCTGTTAATGTAGCATCTCGTTGTCTATCTATTAATTGATTATATCGACTAGTTACTTCAGATGGCAAATTTTCTAACAAATTGGTATAATGTCGATTAATGTCTGTATCTATCCTAGTTATCAGATTAGATACTATCGCATTTCTTTCAGTAGTTGCGTTTTCGTTATCTGCTTGTAAGTCGTTTAATTCCATTCTTAACATTCTAGAAGACCGTTGTAAATATGACATATTTGCAGAACGATGAGGATGGGACAAATTATTATTCATTGTGTTCCTAGATTGGAAATTTGTTCTAGCCTGCCTTAAACTCATTGGCGAATATCTTCGCCTATCATTTGAACTATTGGCTATTTTTAAAGGTTCGTTATTATTTTTATACGATGGGTTGATTATAAAATTTCCGTTATACATCTTTATCACCGCCCGTACTTGTTTCTTGCTAAATGTCGCTCTATTGTAAGGATTTTTTATGGCTCGTTTACGTTTATATATTTCTATTAAAGACGTTACATTGAACCCATATACAAACTCTGATTCATCTTTGTACGAATAAAAGTCAAAAAAATCAATATCTTCGAGTGGTTCTAGAGAACAACAATCTGTATCATTGGTGCATATGCTTCTGTTATTTAAAGCCGGTCCCTTTGATTTAAAAATAGAACGTACTAACCATCCACGATATATCTTTTGAATCGCAATTGTTTTTCGGATCTTGCCATATTTTGTGATAATCCTTTCAATCAATATCGGCTTCGTACCTGTTATTTTAACACAACACTGCTTCGCAGCTTCTTTCAGGTCAGTTATTTTATATGTCTTCAAGTCTAAGTTATATTTATCGAAATTTTCATATGTAATAACATGTGGGTTAACACGTTTCTTATATACTTTCTTTTTTGGTTTAACCGTATTTTCAAAGACTAATTCCATGGTATTTTACAATATAGATATATAATTAGATGGTTTGTTTTTATTATTGTTTTGTTGTTTATTTACCTACATTTACATGTCTGAAAATGACGACTTTTACTCTTTTATGTGTTTTGTAATAGTAAGTTTATAAAATTGAATTAAAGGATTAAGCTAATATATTGTATTAATACAACAGTTATTATTTATTATGTCTGCCTCTCGCGTTCTTAGTGTGTCTGATTGGAATCCTTCTGCTGTGCGTTACATGCAGCCCCGTGTAAATGATCGCGGTGGGAAGGGAATTACGATTATTAGTAACCAAACTGGTCGTTCCCTTCATCTTTCTACACCTTTGCTTATGACCTGGGGCGTTTCTGATTATACCGATGAGAAAACAGGTGAGTCTGATGGAAAGTTCACCATGTCGTTGAACTTCCCTAATGCTGATTATTCCAATAAACAGAGCGAAGCCTTCCTAGAGAAGCTTCTAGAATTTGAAGAGCGTATCATTGATGATGCTGTTAAGCATACTGATGCTTGGTTTGGAAAGGAGCGTTCACGAGAGGTAATCAAGGACAGCTTTTATCCTTTTGTAAAGTACCCTCGTGATAAGCTTACTAAGAAGCTTGATAAGTCGAAGTCTCCTAATATTCGTATTAAGGTACCTAATTATGGAGGAGAGTGGAAGAATATTGAGATTTATGATACCAAGCAGCAGTTGTTGTTTCCTTGTGATAATGATAACATTACTCCTATTGAGTTGATTCCTAAGAAGAGTCAGGTTGCCTGCGTTATTCAGTGTGGTGGCGTTTGGACTGCTGGTGGGAACTCATGGGGAGTCATTTGGAAGATAAACCAATGTGTTGTAAAGCCACCCGTTGATGTTTCTATCTTCGGCAAGTGTAATGTAATGTTGTCTGAGGGAGAGATTGAGACACTCGAGTCACAGCCGGAAGCAGACCAGGGCGATACTCAAGATGATGCTGCTGTTGCTGAAACCGTGTCTAAGCCGGTCGAAACAGTAGTTGATGACAGTGACGATGACTCTGAGCCCCAGCCTGAGTCTGAGCCTGAGCCTGAGCCTGAGCCTGCTCCTGAGCCTGCTCCTGCTCCCAAGAAGAAGGTTGTTAAGAAGGCCGCTCCACCTCCCGAGGACAACACAGAGGAGGCACCCGCACCTACCCCTAAGAAGAAGGTTGTCAAGAAGAAGGCTTCCGCATAAAAAATTAACTTAGCTTATTATTGTTTCCTGTAATTTAATCTAAAAAAATGAAAAATACCTCTTTTTCATTTTTTATATTGCCTCTGGAGTATTAGAATATATAATATGTTTCAACAGTCCACATTCTTGTTTCAAGATTTTACTAATCATATTCTTCATATCTTCCATGCTATTGAATATACACAGCTTGTCCGAATAGTATAATTTAAATATACCCAGTTTTTCTAATATATCAACTTTTGATATAATAACATCAGTCGTGCCGCTAATGTTTGTAGCCATAACCAATTTATCTAAATCCATATAGTTTACTTTTCGTTCGCGACCAGTAGTTGTACCATACTCTTTGCCTTCCATAGATATTTTTGTTAATTCTTCATCATCTAGCAAGGTTTCCGGAAATTTGTTGTCTATCCCTGAACGTGTATCGTAAATTTTGGTTGCACCAATTATTTTGCGTATCAGTTGAGGTGGAAACCCGAGGCTACATGAACTATATGGCAACGTGGAACTACTTGTAACATATGGATAATTCCCATAATCAATGTCTAACCAAAATCCCTGTGCTCCTTCGCACAATACATTTCCATATAGAACATTGTCCCAAATATAACCTTCGAAATCTTGTTTTACATCCATAACTTGAGTTCCAATTCTGGCATATTTATCACGATAACAAGGTGCTATTCCTTTTGATGTACTACCTTGTGTGTTTTTATATTTATGTATATCCTCTTCTATATGGTCGTCTGTCACAACATGGGCTTTTTCTGATATTTTTACTAGAGATGTATCGAAACCATGACTTTTCAAATATTCTATCTCTTTGTAAAAAGAACCCTTGTGTATTACACAACCTGGTCCTATTATTGACATCTTATTGAAAAATACACCTGACGGAATCAAGTGCGTTTTATATTCTACACCGTCTATATATATCGTATGACCTGCGTTGTTTCCTCCTCCCCATCTGCATACAAAATCATAAAAGTCATTTTTGCTTAACTGTGATACTATTTTTCCTTTCCCTTCATCACCCCACGATAAACCACAACATATATCTACTAAAGTTATGCTATTATTCATCCAATGTCACCATAATAATGATTTATATAAATAATTCATTATTTCTACACGTTTAGTCTATTTTTAAATGTATAATTATGTCACCTCGCCTTGTCACATCGTACATATCATTATAATTAATTTTACTCATCCCTCTTCCTTTGAATATATATTGTTGATTTGTTTTCATAGATAGTTCTTCTCTCTTTATAAAGTATTTACGAGAACCTACACTTATAGTCACCTCATCATCTTTCCATATTTTATCTATTGTGCTTCGAATATACACATAAATATTATTTTTTGAATCTATTTCAATGTTATCATCTAATGCTGGAGAACATTTTACATACGTATCATTCCCAGAATTGTCATACACTAGTTCATTGTGCCACAAAGGAACCATAAACGTATGGTCTTGAACTTTTAATTTATATACATTGTCGTTTAACAAATCATCTATATTCGGTTTCAAAATAACACATTCGTCTTGCTCTATCTTCTGATTTATAAATTCTTTTATTCTTTCTATAAATTCTTCTTTCAAATGTAAACACTCTTTATTTTTTTGGTATATTTCATATAATTTTATTAATGTATTTTTTTCTAATCCCTCTAGAGATTCTAGAGCTTTTTCTTCACATAAAAACGTTGTTTTTTTTAAAACTGAGTATAATAACTCTTCTTGGTTCACACCTTGTATAATATTTTTGAAAAATTGTGTTACAAAATGAGTATAATCGTTCGGATTGTCATTTTTATCGATTGCCTTATTTTCTATCCTATTACATAGGAATTCATATGATTCAACTACCTCTTGAAATCGCTCTTTCGCATCCGGTGAATTATTCTTATCTGGGTGATAATACAATGCTTTTATTCTATATTGTTTTCTTACATTCTCGGAGCTAATATCATTTTTGTTTATTTCTAATATTTGACATGCCTTCAACATACTTATTTTCTTTTCTTCCATTATTGCTATATTTTGCTTATTATATAGAACATAATACTCTCTAAATGATATATCGGTCTATAGTTATTGTTATATTGCTTGAAAAATGGATATAACCTAACTAAAATATCTGTTGTACTGCTACTATCTATTTCATCATTTTCTATAAAATCACACAATATGTACCACATACACTCAAATATATTTACATCATATGTTAAAATATCATATAACGTGTCCCGAAATGCTGTGAATTTCAACTTTGGGTCCTTCATATCCTTTATTAAACTATCACATACTATGTTAAATATATCCTTCGGCAAATTTTCCATGTTGTCTATAGTCGGAAACCATCTCATCTCTTTCATATTCATGATTCCGTCTACATCTAATTGTATTTCGGGAAATTCTCGCTGCCCTTGAGTTATTACATTTGTGGGATGGAATTTTGACACCTTTTCTAGAAATTCATTCGAGTTATTTGTATTAGCCGTTAAATAGTTCATCTTATTTAGATTATTGTATATTTGTTTTGATGGTCGCTTTACATTCACCACATAGCAATTGTCTATAATTTGACTAGGAATAAAACTGATTTGCTCTGTTATTACTATGAACTTTATCATGATTGAGTACACGTCACTAAAATGATGCATATAACTATAGAATACTTCAAGCAATTCATTATTTATTGTATGAAAGTTTTTACATACGATAATTCCTATTTTATCCTTCTTAACAGATACTACGTCTGCTATTTGAAAAAATATTTCATGCCATAATGTTTTTGAATTGCACCCTAATAATGACATATCTACTTCATAATGAATGTCACTTACTCTATACACATACGTCTGTTTGTCTGTAGACGCAGTTATTTTTTTGTCGTATTTTAGGTTACTTGGACTGTAACTTTCTAATATCTTCAAACATTGAGTATATTTCCCTGTGCCAGAAGGCCCATACAAGATTATGTTTTCGAAGTTTCGAGGATTCCTTGGCAATTTCGATATTTGTTCGTCCAATTCCGGATGAGCGTTTAATAAATTGTTGGATTTCAAATAATCTTCGTAACTCGTTTCGTAATATTTCATCTTTATAATATTCTTTATTGAGAATATTGCAAATAGTTTCTATACGAATTTATTATTTTATTAATAATTTTCTACGTTGCCTTATAAATTGATTTGAATAGTACACTTCTTGTGATGTTAATATTACCAGGACAATTGATAGTCCTATTATCAAATTGAATCCAATCCTATCGCCGTCCATAAATCCCGCGAAAAAATTAAGCAATGATTTATTCATGTTATTCGGGAAAAAGATTATTGACATTATTATTGTAAAAGTTATCAAAAATATGGGAATTAATCTGTTTTTGTAAGCATCTAGGTAACGTTGGTATTGTTTACTTAATGTTATTGGCGATCCAGTTGTTTCTATAAATTTGTTTCTCAATGTAACCAGCATTAGTATTATAAATATTAATGAAACTAATTGTAGTGTCATACCTGACAATAGCAACCCGATAATTAACGCCATCCCACCATTAACTCTATCACTTTGTTCGCCTTCAGTGTTTGTGAAATAGTCTTGTAACGATAATAATAAACCTTTGCCCGAGAACGCAATAAACGCGGTGTGAACGATGGTTAACATAAAAAATCCTATTATTTCTGTATATTTTGCGAATACGTACATTAAACTTAATATATAAAAACATGTAAATGAGCCATAATTCAAATAAGTGTATATCTTATCCATTTCTATACACTTATTGTATATTTTATTCTATTTCATATGTTTCTATTAACCAATTCACTAATTCGTCTATTTCACATTCAAAATAGTTCCCTTTGAATTTTTTTATATTCAGGAATTTTGGAGACTTCATTTTTTCCGTTTTATAATAGACATAGGCACCATATTTACCTTTCCTAACACTTATTGTATTTGTTAATTTCCTTAAAACATTCTTTTCCGGCGTTTCTTCTGCCAAAAGTATATCAAGAGCTTCTTGTTTATCCATTTTTTTCATTTCACTAATTGACCCTTTTACACTTTTCTTTTTGTCCCCCCATTCCAAATACAAACCATATCGTCCATTTTTTATATAAATAGCGATGTCTTCGTGAACTCCAATACATTGATCGTCTTCTTCAATTATTTCTTCCCATTTGTATTTCCCCTCTTTTAATTCCGAAATATCTATGTGAATGTCCTTTTTTACATTGTAATATTCGATTATATCATCCCCCTTTTTCTCTCTAACAACCGGACCGTATTTTTCGAAAACTAAATCATGATTGTCATCGAGCTTATAGTAATGTTTTGTTATGTTTTTTATAGGCTTAGATAAGTCCGTTATTTGATTGTAACAATCTCGACATATTGTTTCCCAATCACATATATCTCCGTTGCTTATTAAATCCAGTTTATCTTCCATATTCTTGGTATATTCATACGAGAACATCTCATCAAAATGAGTCGATAAAAATTCTAATGAGAGAACCCCAATAGTTTCTATCGTCAATTTATTTTTTTCGTTGCCACACTCTTTATCTTCTCTCGTTATCGTAAGTCTGTTTTGTTGTAACACATATTTGTTTGTTTCCACCTTTTCTCCAACAATATCACCTTTTTTAACATACCCCCTATCTTTGATTGTTTCGACGATAGAAGCAAATGTAGACGGACGACCAATGCCTAACTCTTCTAATTTATTGATTAAAGATGCTTCTGAATAATGACTATGTCGAGAACCTATGAAACAATTACTTTCTATGCTATTATACGGGATTACATTGCCTTTTTGAGACTCGAAATAAAGCTTTTCTGACGACGGGTCTTCTTGGAGAACGGTTGTTGTCTTGGTCGCATCCACTTTTTTCCAACCCAATTGAACCGGAATCTCTAATGTATATACGTATTTATTCCCGTGTGGAGCGGTTATTTCGATAGACGATGCTTTGAATAGGTAATCAGACATACAACTCTCTATCGTATTTTTCCATATTATACGATACAGCGTACTCATACGAGTGTTGTCGGCAGTTATAGTTTTGACACTTGTCTGCGTTACTCTTATTGCTTCATGTGGATTAGATTCATTTTTATTTTCTAACTTATGAATATCAGATGTAAGAGAACCTTTCCCATAATTTTCTTCGATGTATTTGCTAATATTATCTAAAAAAGGCTTTGAATACTGATTGCTTTCTGTTCGCATATATGTTATGTATCCATTCTGATATAACTGTTGACATAAGTCCATTGTTTCTTTGGGTGATGCGTTCATAACGTTGCTTGCTGTCTGAAGCAAGCGAGAGGTATGAAAAGGCTTAGGTGGACTTCGAGAACCGGGTCGCTCCTTTCCTATGTTTAATACATGTTTGAATGTTTTCGAATCATTGAGAAAGGTTTGTAGTTCGGTTTCATCCGCATAGTCCTTATTCAACTGAAATTTTTTATTTGCTGTAAAAAATTGTCCGGTTGTTTTGAACGACATTTCTTTCTTTTTTTCTTTTGATTTCAATTGTTCGTTTTCATATACAAGTCTCAGCGCAGGAGTTTGACATCTTCCGGCTGACAAGGAATTGTCCTTGTTATTGTACAAATATTTCCACAAAAAAGGCGACACCTTATAACCCACAATCACATCGAGAACCTGTCTTGCATGTTGGGCTTTTATTAACGGCACATTCAACAATATTGGTTCGTTTATAGCCTTTAATAGCGCGGGTTTTGTAACCTCATGGAATATGATTCTTTTGGTTGTTTCAATACACAAATCGAATACTTCACATATATGCCATGCTATGGCCTCTCCTTCCCTATCATCATCTGTAGCTAATAATATATTTTCCTTCGAGAACTTGGTTATTATTTTTCTCATCTCTTCCACATGTCCTTTTTTTTCATCAATAAACTCAAATGTTGGGTGAAAAGTATCTTTTGTGTCTATTGATTTCAACCCTTTTATGCTACGTATATGTCCCTTTGACGCAATACAACAATAATCTTTCCCTAGATAGGTCTCTATCTTAGAACATTTTGAAGGAGACTCTACTATCAATAAGTATTTGGCCGAACTTATATTTGTACTGTTAATTTTTGAATTCCCAAATGGCTTTTTTTTATAATATTTAGGAGGCATTGCTACATTTTATAGTTACATGTATTTAAGTGTATTTCTTTTATTACTCTAATGAACCGTTTTAATACATTATTTCAATATGTCCTACATAATATTTAATCTCTTTTCATAATATAATGGAACCAAAAATATTAGGTCAAGGCTCTTATGGTTGTGTAATTAAACCATCATTAAAGTGTGATAGTAAAGATAAAACGATTGTTTATAATAACAAAGTATCAAAAATAATGATGCATCGTGAAGCAATAAAGGAGCAAGCAGAAATGGAATTTTTTAAAGATTTGAAAGAAATGCATAAATACGCAGTAGGATATCCAGAATTATGTAAACCAAAAAAAACTCCTATATTCCGAAGAGTGACTAGAGCATGCTATGTAGAAGAAGTACAGGCGGATAGGCGAATGAATAAAGGAGAAAACATATCGATGTTATTATTAGATGATGCTGGTGTAGATTATAAGTACGTAAAAAATTATTTATTCGAAACGTTGAGTGTAGAGGACAAACAAATTTTTTTCTGTTCCATTTTGAATTTAATCGAAGGTTTAAAATACTTTAAAGAACAGGAATTGATACATCATGATATAAAGCTAGAAAACCTTGTGTATAATGTTAAAACGGGGGAGTCAAAATATATAGATTTTGGATTAGCAGAAAGAAAGAAAGATTTTATTAAACAGGCAAAAATAAGTAAAAACAAAAATGCTGAGTCATGGTATAATTACCCACCAGAAACAAGTTGTGTTAATGCAAACAAATTTAAGAATAAAAAAGAATGTGAAGATTATCAAGAAATGAGTTATACTGATTTTTTACAGCGAGCAGCGGATGGTCTAGATATATATAGTTTATCAAAATGTTTATCAGATATGTTTAGACTAATACGCTATGTGAAAGAATTTGATGTAAATTTTTTGAAGGAATGTGGAAAACTTTTTTCGTTGTATTGCAATAAAAATATGAATCTTCGTCCAATAAATATAGATTCATTATTCGCAGAATATGATGAGTTATTAAAACGATACAATGTAAAAATTAGCAAGACACCTACACCATCAGTAAAGACATTGAAGTTAGCAGAAGAACAATCAATCACAAAGAAGACATTGAAGGAATGTCGCCCGGAGAAGCCGGTAATAAACCCAAACACAAATAGATGTGTAAACGCATGTAAAGACGGTGAAGAAAGAGATAAAAATTTTCGTTGTTTAAAAACAAAAAGGGAAAAGCAAGCAAATAATAAAACAAAGAAAAACACAAAGAAAATATGTAAAGAAAAACACAAAGAATTGAATCCAAAAACAGACAGATGTGTAAAACCTTGTGAAAAAGGAAAAGTAAGAAACGAGAAATTTAATTGTATAGTAAAAAAATAGAATAATTGAAACAAATCCTTACACCCTTGGTAGTTTGAAACGAAACAAACTAAAATGAAAATACAATAAAAAGATAAAAATATTTTTATTATATAGTATCGCATGGATAATGAAGGAATTATAACGCATAAAGTCAGGGAAAGGTTTGTTAAACTATTCAAAATAATATAAACATACTAGTCGTGTATATATAGACGATGAACTATACTTTGCAAGTACATAACCGCAATTATGACAATTGGAATATAACCGACTGTCACGGCGAACAAGTAAATATTGATTGGTTTTCACCGACACATCTCAAGATGTTTAATAACGATGTATTTTATGTATCCGACCAGGACGAACCGGTTATAGTAGACTCGGCGATTAGACACGCAAAATATATGCCAGGCATTTTGGTATTAGAAAATAATAAAACATATGGACTTTGCAAAAATAAATTGTTGTATAGGTGCATTCCTCATGATAAGACTATTCCCACGTTCCTTGTTCCATATGAGATAACAAAAATAGGATTTCATAAGATTTTTAAAAATAAATACGTATTGTTTTCGTTCGCCGAATGGGTTGACAAACACCCTATAGGCAAATTATTTGATACTATTGGCGACGTTGACAAGAAGGAAAATACCTATGAATATCTGCTACATTGTAACAACCTGGTTGAATCGTTATCAAATTTTAACAAGGAAGCTAATGATATTGTTCGGAAGCAACCGTCCATGAATCACCTTGCGATGGAATGTATACAAAACACAAACTTCTCCATTCAAGACCGCCGACAAGACTATATATTTGCCATTGATCCATTGGGAAGTACCGACTTTGATGATGCTTTTTCGATAGAATGCCTAGAAGATGGAAACAGCCGGATTTCTGTTTATATCGCAAACGTTGCTCTATGGATGGAACATTTGAAATTGTGGAAGAATATGACAAACCGCGTTTCGACGATTTACCTGCCCGACAAAAGACGATTGTTATTGCCAGGTGTATTAAGTGACAATGTATGTAGTCTCAAACAAAAACAAGACAATGTTGCCATGTATGTTGATTTTGTTGTTGATCCATGTGGAAATATATTGCCAGAGAAAACGAAGTGCGGCAACGCATCTGTAAACATTAAGAAAAATTTTGTGTATGAAGAAGAACGATTATTCAAAAACGAACACTACAAAACTCTCCTGAAAACAACAACATCTATCGACAACTCTATAACTGAGAGTCATTCACTTGTTTCTTATTGGATGATTCAGACCAATGTATTTTTTGCTGGATTATTGAAGACAAAGAATGTTGGCATATTCAGATCATCCTCCCTGAAAACAGAGATAACTGACATTCCAAAAACACTTTTCACAAATAGCGAGTATAACATGTTAAAGTCTTTTAAGACCACTCATTGTGAATATGTAAATGCCAATAAGGATTTACATCATGTTGTTATGGGTGTAGATGTATACACGCATATAACAAGTCCTATCCGTCGAGTGGTTGACATTTATAACCAACTCTGTTTTCAGTATTATTACGGATTGATTGATACACTGTCACAAGACGCATCATGTTTTTTAGAGTTGTTTGGTGAGATGATTCATGATATTAACGCCCAGGCAAAGAAGATCAAAAAAGTCCAGAATAGTTGTAATTTGATTGAGATGGTATCGAACAAACCAGAACTATTGAACGCAGAATATGCGGGAATTGTGTTTGACAGGAAAGCTTCTAAATTGGGATACGAATATAACATATTCATACCTTCCCTTAATATATTTTCGCGCACGAAGACAGACGTATCCATCGATAATTATTCAAAGGTAAACTTATCTATTTATTACTTCTCTAGCGAAAACCAAGTCAATAACAAGGTCAAAATACAAATCTTATAAAAATTGAATATGCGTTTATAATTTTATTGTCAATACTAAAATTATAAAATATGTGTAATTTCTTGATGGCTTATCTCTTGTGCTGTTGGATTATTATCCTAATTAATTTAAGGATAATGTTCGTATTTTACGGAGATGGACCTTTTCCTGAATTGAATGCCAATTTGGATAACTCTTATAATAATACCAATATTCCAACCGTCGTTCATCATGCTTATGTTAGAAATATATAACAGTTGTAAGCAATCTGTGTCAAATATATGAAAAAATATTTTCTATATTTTTTATGTGAATGATGTAGTTTAATCAGAATTAAATGTCGTCCACGTCAATTGCGTCCCCTGTGTTCAACTCAAATGAATCTATCTTTTTTTCTTTTATCGCGTTTATTACAACTTCTTCTTTGTCATCAGCAAAACTAATAGAATCGTTTGTATCTTCAACACTAAACATGCCTCCATTTGTGAGACGCAACTTAATAACATTGTCAATTTTTAGGTTAGGCATTTGTTTCAACTGTTCTATTTGTGAGTCGCTATATATTTCCATTATATCACAGTTTTTATAAGGATTTTCCCAATCCCGCAATCCAATCATAACAATCGTAGAAGGACTAATCATATTATGTCTTTTTTGTCTTCCTCTGAATTTGTTACGAATGTGACCGATTAACTTTGTATTGTCGTTTGTATAAACTTCGCACATTCCGTTTCCATACATCTTTGTTACACAACCAATGAGTTCTAGTTCATTTGAGGGAGTAATTAATCTTCCATCACTTCGTGTTTGATGCTTGCGTGCGAGACTCTTCGTTCCGGTTCCACCAGTAGTATTTCTTACCATTTTATTATAGGTTTTTATCATATTATATATTTATTTATGCAAATCAATTTTATAAATATTATGGTTGAAAGAAAAGAAGTGAGTAGGAGTAGGAGTAGAAGTGTAGGAGTAGGAGTAGGAGTAGGAGTAGGAGTAGGAGTAGTAGTAGTGGGTGTAGGAGTAGGGTGTGTGGGGGGGGGGAATAGGAGTATAAAAACAATATTTATTAATTAATTAATGAGTTTCGTTTGCGTAATATATGAAAGAAGAAATAATAGAGCAACAAGGTGAGCTGTTTGATTAATGAGCCATTTCTGATTTCATCACTCATTTCTGATTTCGGGGCTTTTCAGGTTCTCGAAGGCCCAGTGAAAAGAATATTTATAAGAGTATTATAAATGTTACACCATAGTCAGATGATAATAGTTTCAAGTCTATCAAAAACTAGATTCATCAGTGTCAATAGAAAACCTTGCATTATTTGAAAAAAAAAGTCTATGAAATTTTGGGAAAAGGACATTTTTAAAAATGTCCAAAATGAATATATTGAAAAGGTTTTTAATTTTGGAAAACGTGATTTGTAGATTCCACTAATAAATGCTGTAAAACGGGGAATATAAATTTTGGTGGGACATGATAAATATTTTTTAATAAAAAGGTTTAGGAACTTTTTTTGTTGTCATATAATAAGGAGAATGACAACAAAAAAAGTTCGTAAAAGTTCCATTGATTTTTATTGTAGTCAGTGTAACTATGTTACGAGTAGAGAAAGTCAATATAAACGGCATTTATTGACACGTAAACATCAAATGACAACAAATGACAACAAAATAGTTCCAAACTACATATGTGATATATGTGACAAGGTATTGGCTGATAGAGTGAGTTTATGGAAACACAAAAAGACATGTAAAGAAGTTTTAAAGAATGAGTTACGAGAACCTGAAAAGGTGGTAGAAGGAGTACCAGACATATCAAAAATGATAACACCAGACATGATAATGACACTGTTAACACAGAATCAAGAATTCAAAGAATTAATTGTAGAGCAACATCAAGAGATGACAAAATTACAGAACAAATTGTTAGAGAGAGAAGACAAACTAATAGAGGTAGCAAAAGAGGGTAAGACAATCAATAACAATTGTATGAATAATAGCAACAACAAGTTCAATTTAAATTTCTTTTTGAACGAGCAATGTAAGAATGCGATGAATATAGCGGATTTTGTGAATAATATGGTATTGACAGTAGAGGATTTGAAGAACACGGGAGATTTGGGGTATATAGACGGGATAACGAAGATATTTACAGACAAATTGAAAGAAATCGACACATATGATCGTCCGATGCACTGTACGGACCTGAAACGAGAGACATTATACATAAAAGAGAATAATGAGTGGGATAAAGATGGAGACAAAGAGAAGATGAAGAAAGCGATAGAGTGTGTAGCAAACAAGAATCTGAATAACTTAGGAAATTGGAAGGAGGAGAACCCAGGACATGAAGTGATGGATTCAAGAGAGGACCAGGAGTTTGTGAAGATAATGACAAATTCATTGGGAGGAATGGGTTCAGATCGTGAAAAGAACAAACAAAAGATAATGAAGAATGTGATGAAAGAGGTCATTGTCGATAAGTAAATATGGAAGAGACGTTGTTTGATTAATCACCCATTTCTGATTTCATCACTCATTTCTGATTTCGGGGCTTTTCAGGTTCTCGAAGGCCCAGTGAAAAGAATATTTATAAGAGTATTATAAATGTTACACCATAGTCAGATGATAATAGTTTCAAGTCTATCAAAAACTAGATTCATCAGTGTCAATAGAAAACCTTGCATTATTTGAAAAAAAAAGTCTATGAAATTTTGGGAAATGGACATTTTTAAAAATGTCCAAAATGGATATATTGAAAAGGTTTTTTATTTTGGAAAACGTGATTTTTAGATTCCACTAATAAATGCTGTAAATGGGATAATATAAATTTTTGTATGAGATGATAATTATTTTTAATAAAAAAGATTTAGGCATTTTTTTGTTACCATATAATAAGAACATTGGTAACAAAAAAATGCCAAAAAATGCCAAAAAATGCCGATAATTTTCATTGTGAATATTGTGACTTTACTACGAGCAAACAAAGCAATTGGAATATTCATTTATCCACACGTAAACATCAAAAGGTAATATATGGTAACAAAAAAATGCCATTATTCGTATGTGACATTTGTGACAAGGAATTAGCCAATAGAGCTAGTTTATGTAGACATAAAAAGAATTGCAAAGCTATTTTAAAAAATGAGTTACGAGAACCTGAAAGTGAACCAGTGAATGAGGAATTGCCAGATGTATCAAAAATGATAACTCCGGAAATGGTAATGAGCTTGTTAACACAGAATCAAGAATTCAAAGCTACAAGGTCAATTGTTAGAGGTAGCAAAAGAGGGTAAGACGTTGTTTGATTAATGACTCATTTCTGATTTCATGACTCATTTCTCATTTCGGGGATTTTCAGGTTCTCGAAGGCCCGGCAAAAAGAACAATTATAAGAGTATTATAATTGTTACACCATAGTAAGATGATAATAGTTTCAAGACTATCAAAAACAAGATTCATCAGTGTCAATAGAAAACCTTGCATTATTTGAAAAAAAAAGTCTATGAAATTTTGGGAAATGGACATTTTTAAAAATGTCCAAAATGGATATATTGAAAAGGTTTTTTATTTTGGAAAACGTGATTTTTAGATTCCACTAATAAATGCTGTAAATGGGAGAATATAAATTTTTGTATGAGACGATAAATATTTTTTTGAAAAAAAGATTTAGGGTTTTTTTTATTTCCATATAATAAGGAAATGGAAAATAAAAAACCCCTAAAAAACCCTAAAAAATATGTATGTGGAAGTTGTAACTTTAGTTCGAGTAATAAAAAAGATTATAACAGACATATACAGACACGTAAACATAAAGAGGAAATAAATGGAAATGAAGGGAAAATAAAAATACCCCTATGTGAAAATTGCAATAAAACATTCAAAACTGAATCAGGATTATGGAAACATAAAAAGAATTGTAAAGCTATTTTAAAGAATGAGTTACGAGAACCTGAAAAGGTGGTCGAAGGAGGAGTTCCAGACATATCGAAAATGATAACACCAGACATGATAATGACACTGTTAACACAGAATCAAGAGCTAATGATGTCGAACAACGAATTCAAAGAATTAATTGTAGAGCAACAGCAAGAGATGACAAAGCTACAAGGTCAATTGTTAGAGGTAGCAAAAGAGGGTAAGACAATCAATACGAATTGTAACAATAATAGCAACAACAAGTTCAATTTAAATTTCTTTTTGAACGAGCAATGTAAGAATGCGATGAATATAGCGGATTTTGTGAATAATATGGTATTGACAGTAGAGGATTTGAAGAACACGGGAGATTTGGGGTATATAGATGGGATAACAAAGATATTCACAGACAAATTAAAAGCGATAGATACATACGATAGACCGATGCACTGTACGGACCTGAAAAGGGAGACATTATACATAAAGCAAAATAATGAGTGGGATAAAGATACAGATAAAGAGAAGATGAAGATAGCAATAGAGGTTGTAGCAAACAAGAATCTGAATAACTTAGGAAATTGGAAGGAGGAGAACCCAGGGCATGAAGTGATGGATTCAAGAGAGGACAAGGAGTTTGTGAAGATAATGACAAATTCATTGGGAGGAATGGGTACAGACCGTGAAAAGAACAAACAAAGGATAATGAAGAATGTGATGAAAGAGGTAACCGTTGACAGGGAAGTCCAAGTCAAACAATAAAATATAAGTAAAAAATAACATAGAAGAATCCGGATATGATAGTATGTGTGAGTAGTATAGATAGTGTAAGTAAAAACGAATTAACGGGGGTAGGCAAGGAGAGAAGCTCTCATAGCTCAGTTGGTTAGAGCATCGGTCTTATGAGCCGAAGGTCTGCGGTTCGAACCCGCATGGGAGCATTTCCGCTATAGTCTAACGGTTAGGATGCGGCCCTTTCAAGGCTGAGGTTCGGGTTCAATTCCCGGTAGCGGAAAGCAGGTCAATAGGGCTTGCTTGTATGTGTGTATATAGTTGGTACCAGACCTGAATAAGTCACAAAACTGTTTATTAGAGGAAGGACGAATAAAAACCGTATTGTATAAACCTTGAAGAGGGTATAAAAATGTGGCGTTCTATTGTAATGTGGGTGGGCGGGACACATTACAACCAAAGCACCGATGTCCGAGTGGTCTAAGGAGGCAGACTTAAGACCTGCTGTTGTGAAACGCGTGGGTTCGAACCCCACTCGGTGCAAACCTCTAATATACGGGTGATAGTATATTAGGCTCCTATAGTGTAGTGGTTATCACTCAGGACTTTGAATCCTGAAACTTGGGTTCGAATCCCGATAGGAGCTGATGTGTGCGTAATGTATACATCTGGCGATCGCACTACGTTACCTTTAATAAAAACAATAGTTAGCCTAATTTGGGCTATATACATAAAAATGTGTATATAGCCCAGTTCAATCCCTAGACTAATATGTGACAATTCACATAAATTCAAGCCAGTATAGTATGCGTGTATGGGCGAGTGTGTGTGTGTAAAAAAATAATATCCAGTTGTGGATATTATTTTTATGGGTCAATACAAGTGGTTTTAAAGATGATGCCGGTAACAATATAAGGATCACAGTTAGAACTAGGTCGCCTGTCTTCGAAATATCCTTGTTTGTTTCTGTAATTTTCATTTCCAATCCTCACGGATGCGCCTCTATCAGCAATGCCGTACGAGAAGGTATCAAATGACGAAGTTTCGGAGTTGCCTGTCATGCGTTTGTGGTTTCCTTCGCCATATACGAGCATATGCTGGGGATGCGTAGATTCGAGCTTGTGTATGGCTTCATAAATGAAATCGATACCGGGCTTGGTGTGAGAGCCTTCTCTCATGTGCTTGGTGCTATAGTTGGTATGACAACCAGAGCCGTTCCAGTGGCCGGCCAATGGTTTGGGTTCAAGAGTGACAGATACATTGTGGATTTCGGCGACCCGGTGTAAGATGTATCTCGCCATCCATAAATGGTCGCCTTGCTCGATGCCGAGGCAGGGCCCAATTTGGAACTCCCATTGGCCGGGGGCGACTTCGGCATTCATGCCGGAAACCTTGAGACCGGCGTTGACGCAGAAACGCATGTGGGTTTCGGCAACGTCTCGTGCGAAGGCGTTGTCATTGCCGACGCCGCAGTAGTATTGACCTTGGCTCTTGTTGTCGTCATACCCAAGCGGAAGCCGTGTATGGGGGTCAATAAAAAAGTATTCTTGTTCCAGGCCAAACCAAGGCTCTTCTTCGGGCTTAGCGTCAAAGAGGGAAGCGGCCCAGTGTCGATGGTTGGAGGGCAGGGGTGTATCTAGGGGCGTATAGGTATCGCAGAGCACCAGCTTGTGATGGCCTTGACGAAATGGATCGGCAAACATAGCTCTAGGTTTCAAGACAACCTCCGAGTCGTTGCCGTGGGCTTGGTCGGTAGAACTGCCGTCGTAATTCCAATTGGGTACTTGGTCGAGACATGAAACGTCACTATAGATAACCTTTGTCTTGCTACGCAATTCGTTGTTGCCACCAATCCAAACGTATTCGACGAAAGTGGGGGTCATGTGTATTTACAGAATATAGTAGGTCCAACTTTAAATGAGTATATCATAAAAAACAATGACATGCGAGCCATTGTTTTTTTGCCAGCCACGTCAGCCGGAGTAGGGAGTCACGCGGTTATTGGAAGAAACCATCTTGCCGAGTACCATAACAGCAATCACCCCCAAGAAAATCAGACCAACCATAAGGTCAGCCATGTCAGTAAGTTAGTTATATTATTTATTTAAGTAAGACATATTTGGGTGGGAAAAAAGCTTCAATTTTATAAATCAGGGGAGAAAAGGCGACGTGCGTCATCGCTTTCAAGTATAACCTGTGGAGGAGAGTCCCATTCGACATAAGGGACAGCCTTGGTGGTAGGGCGCTCGAGGGATAATAGTTCATGTAGAGCCTGCATTCGGCGTTCCAACGGAAACATGCGGGCGGGGAGTTTGCGCGACAACTGTTTCCACCTCCATTCGAACTGGAGAGCTGCCGGCCAGTCGGGGAATCCGGCCACGTGACAAGCACGATGCCAGGTAAGCCCTTTCACGACCTTGTTCGAGGTAGCGATAGCGCCGCCTTTAATCTCTTTGTTGTGCTGTCGAAGACGCTTATCGAGGTCGACAGTAGCGCCTACATACGTTGAGTTGTCTTCGCACACCAACAAATACACGTAACTCATTATATATACAACGGAATTTTTAAGGGATAGAAACACGAGTCAAGATAAGTGTATTGAAATAGCAACCATTCATACAACGGAATGGGGGTTGTCTGAAATGTCAACGAAACTATCATAGAAAATGGGGTGAATGACGAGGTGAGGCTGCGTGTATACGCTGGATAAGTCAATAACCAAGTCCGTTGGAGGCGAATCAACAGCGTCGTCTTGTATACAGTCAACGATCTTGCACTCGTCAACGCAAACTACTAGGCATAACAGAACGACAATGCCGACTATGAATAAAGAAATATCAATCTCAATCGCAACTGACATAGGCCTATCTACATTCCCCTGTCATTTTATTTGAAACACATTAAATAAGCCATTTCACCCATTTCTCATTTCCTCACCCATTTCTCATTTCATTACTCATTTCTTATTTACACACATTGCCGCGACCTGGATAAATGCCTGGAAAAGACCCTGGAAAGGGGGTTAAAGGGGTGCGACTGACCCCTGGAGCCGGGATTAGCGGGGACATAAAAGCTCTATGAAGCGCACAGGGCAAGGACTTGGAAAGGTGGGCGGGTGAAGTGGGACATCTGGTGCTGAGAAAGTGACTCCGACGAATCGTAAGCATAACAAACATAAAGAAACCCGAGGATATATTGTATTAATATGATATTTGTATGGTTATTGGTATTGGGTTCAACAATCTGTGTTTCAAGTACACAAACAGTGCCTGAATTAGACGTTAACAAATACGTTGGTCTCTGGTATCAAATGTATGCTGACAGTATCGTATATAATACCTTTGAGAAGGACTCATTCTGTGACACAGCAACATATGGTCTCCAAACAGATGGGTCTATAGGAGTCCACAATTACGCAAAAGTCGGTGCGCCAAACGGTACAGATTATGTTATAGATGGATATGCTTATATTCCAGACACAAAAGAGCCAGGTAAGTTGAAAGTACATTTTGATTCAGACCAAGCAGCTCCGTTTGACGCGTCTTATTGGGTACTCGCCCTGGGGCCAGTGAATACAGAAAACCTGTATGATTGGTCTATCGTGAGTGATAACGTTTCCCAATTTTTGTTTGTACTAGCTAGGGATGTAGATGAATTCAATCACGAATACGACAAACAAATATTAAATATGCTGAAAGAATTAGGATTCACAGGAAGAAAAAGACCTTTGCCAACTTATCAAAACGACGACTGTATTTATGAGAAGTAATTAGTAAAAAACATACAAAAAATCTATAAAATTGAATGAAAATGGCTCAATAAGTAAACACTAGTGAAAAATAACAAGAAGAATATCAAAATGGAATTGCTAGACAGAGTATCAACGTTGCCGACAGACATGATGAGGGACATCAAGAGTTATCTGGATGTGGAGACATATACAGAGTTGTTGTTATGTGATAAATTGAAATATAAGGAAGTAAAGAAGACAGTAAAAAACAATTATTATGAGACATATGTAGATGATGTAAATGGTTCGCTAGATGCGATAATAACAAACAAAATTCCAGCCGAAGTAGAAACACTAAACGAACATACAGGTGACCCGTGGCACTTTGCCATAAATTGCCCGTTGAAAATACCAGATGAACGCCTTTACAATATATTCAAACAAACTCTGTATAATCCACTTGAGAAGTTAATTAACGAAGACAAAACCCTAGTAGGTCAAATGTATATTGGCGTATCGCGCCCGGGTGGCGTATGTGCGCGTGGGATAAAAATGAAAGAGCCAAAGCATCCTCTACTAAATGAACTGAAGACCATGATATATGAATATCACTTAATGACAAAGCCGAGAAACGAACGGATGCTAGACCGATATAATGATATCAAGAAGTCTGTTATGGCGAAATTAAAGACAAGCCCAACATCACCCAGTAGTATAGTGTATTTATTGAAAGGAGTGAAGTCATTCAATAATGAGTTTGACAACAAAGTCCAAACTATCTTGTTGAAGTACCTCAAAGCGTTAGTTGTGTTGACAAAACCATATTGTAGCGGTCTGGTAAGTAATCTGTTGACAGGACGTACAAAAGAAGATATCCAAGTAGATGAAGATAGAGAAGGTTGGAAGAAGGACTTGAAAAAGGCAGTAAAAGAGAATTCCATGATGGGACGTGAAGAGCGTTATGAAAAGAGGCGATTGGATAATGTAAAGCGAATGGAAATCATCGAATCAAGACGCCAGATAAGACGTAAATTGACCGAAGAAAGACGTGAAAGGAAGCAGGCAGAAGTCAATAAGAAGAAGGAACTCATGAAGAAGAAAAAAGAAATGGCAAAGGAGAAAGTGAAGAAAGCAAAAGAAATAGAGAAAAGGGCTACCGAAGAGAAAAAGCAGAAGGCAAGGCAAGATGCGAAGGCATTAAAGAAGGCAGCGAGTATGGGACGTACTTTAATAGCAGCGTTACCAAGTGTAAGAAGATTATTCAAGTAGATAATAAAGGATTGTAAAGGATTGTAAATAATTTTTTATGGTGTAAAAGACCATAAAAAAGGAAGCATTTTTATTTAGTATTTTAACGATAAAATAAATTATACAGTTACATCTTGGTGTTATGGCGGGTTTTATCAGAAATCCGTCCCAAGTTCTGTTGACGACGGGCACGTTCGATAGAAACAAGATGATTCTGTAGAGACAGCGTACGAGACATCATGCCGTAAGAACGATAGAGTCCAACCAACTTATCAGCAAATTCAATAGCCATGTTATACTTCTTTTGTCTGACAGCAGTAGTAAAACACCTGGTATAGTTATGAATCAATGTCTCATCGGACACATTTTTATCCTTTTCAAGGAGTTCAGTCTCGTGATAAATCGCGTTCTGGCGGACGCTCAACCGCTCGAGACGGCGCTTAGTACTCTTATCAAACTTTCCCATTTCGAATAAAATAATAGGTTATTGTGATATAGTAGCGAAAAGTACAGAAATTCAATTTTATAAAACAACTGATAAAAGGATATATATATAAGTTACCAAATAGTCCAAACTTGTTAGAATAATGGCAACGGAGACTGAAAAAACGAAACAAGCAGAGACGGCTTTCATCCCGATTATACTGGCAGGAGGGTTGGGAAAACGAATGAATTCTGAAGTACCAAAGGTTCTCCATCAATTAAACCAGACACCAATGATAATCCATGTTCTCGAAAAGGTGATAAGAATGAAACCAAAGAAAATAATGATAGTTGTAGGGAAATACAAAGACATCATCAAAGAAACTGTCGATTATTATATGATAGGACTGTCATCATTAATACCGACAATGATAGGAATCGAATATATATATCAAGAAACAGCACAGGGAACAGGTCACGCAATAATGTGTTGTAAAGAGTCATTAAAAGGAGAGTTGCCAACAACAAAGATTCTCGTTTTATCGGGGGATGTACCACTAATACGTAAAGATACGATAGAGGGGTTAGTGCGGAGCAATGGAAAAGTAACTCTGTTGACAACAAGAATCAACAACCCTCATGGTTATGGACGTATACAAAGGAAAGACGGGATGTTTGAACGAATAATAGAGCAAAAGGATTGTAACGATGTGGAAGAAGAGATTCAAGAAATCAATGGAGGAGTATATTGTATAGAGAACAGATATATAACGGGATATATCGATAAATTGACGAACACGAACAAATCGAACGAATATTATTTGACAGACTTGGTAGAGATTATAAAAACACACGAAAACGAGAACATTCAGATTATAGAAGTAAAAAAGGAGCGTCAATACGAGATAATGGGTGTAAATACACCCGAACAGTTGAAAGAATTAGAATTTGTCTGTAAGGTTCTCGACCGTTGATAAACAAAGAGTAAATAGAACATATATTATACAAATGAAGATGAAACAATTATATGTTTTGAATGAGTTGTATAGCAAGGGCAATATCTGAACGACGTTTTTGAATAAGGGTATTTTTATCAAGTGAGGAGAACCGTTGATGAATGGATGAAAAGTTATCTAATATCTTCTGGGTAATAGTCAATAAATCAGAGTAATCAGACCAAATAACCATGTTTTTAATGTCGAGTTCATCCGCACATAATGAATACTCTGATACGACCAGTTTATCCGCGAATAGCATGCGGTCACATCGGATATGCTGAAAGATGGTGTAGCATTCGAAGTGATGAACGTTGACAATGACTTTACATTTACGAATCAATTCATCGCGTTCTTTTCCCCAACCCAGAATATTGAGACAGTTCCATCCGGATTCCACCATTTGTTTCCATATACGGGTTCTCTTGTATGTCAAATGGGAACTGACAGAATCGTCCTTTTTAGGGCAAGCATTAACGATTCCGACGTCATATTCATAGACATTATCATTGTTTTTCAAAACAAGGTTCTCGACGTGATTAAATTGATAAGGTAAAAGGATAGGTGTATGAGTATATTGTATATGTTTATTATTAGGATTATCCAATAATGTTTCGATGATACGTATATTGGCATGGCTGTAATCAGCAACACGTATATTATTTTGTAAAAGGCAGAAAAGATGGTCCCATCTGTGTTGCTCTGTAAGGTTCTCGACATTCAAGAAGATAAAGCGAGGAGAAGACGAAATAATCTTAGGAAAAGAGTCAATATGAAGCCACATCTGTGTGAAAACATAAATATCATCAGATGTTAAGAATTCGTCGACAGAGAAATCGCGGTCAAGTTCTAGGATACTATCAAAAAATCCAAGAGATTGAATATAGTCTTCAAGGACTTGCATATTTTCTTTATAAACTAAATGGACTTTACGAGATGGGACAACTTCCATAAAAACGATATAAAATAAGCCGAAAAGAAATAAGATAATATAACGAAGGAGGAATATCTCATGATAGTGATATGGATGGATATGTGGGCGGATTCATGAGTGGTGTAGCGCAGACATTATTGGGACATCCATTAGATACGTTAAAAACATGGAGACAGAATAAGAATTTATTGAAACAACCCCCGAGGACGTTTATGAATCTATGGAAGGGAATACAATATCCGATGATCCAGTTACCAATAGTATGTGGTGTGAGTTTTGGGTTATATGAGAATATCTATAATATGTCGAATGACCGCGTTACAGCAGGAATGGTAAGTGGTTTTTTACGGACATCAATAATAACGCCATTGGAATATTATAAAATCAATATACAACAACAACTAAAACCAGTATGGAGAGAAAGTTATAAAAACATGGCGGTAGTGTCATTAAAAGAGATGCCATCCGCAACAGTATATTATACATCATATCACTATCTAAAAGAGAAAGAATATCCAATATTACTATCGGGTTCAATCGCAGGAGTAGCATCTTGGTTCTCGATATACCCATTAGATACGATAAAAACACGTCTCCAGTCTGGATTAGCAAAGACGGTAAAAGAAGCGATGCGACAAGGAGGATTATGGAAAGGATTAAATCTGTGTTTGGCGCGTGCTTTTATAACAAATGGGATAGGATTTTATGTATATGAAGAGACGGCATCGATATATAGAACCAGGTTCTCGAACAAGTATTAAAAACAATAGAAAAGAAAAATAAAAAACATAGAATGACTATATTTTTTTATTGAATCATGGAATTATTTATTACATTGTTTAAAGTAATTCTGGAAAAGGGAATCTGTAGTGAAAGTACAAATAACAGAAGATGGCGGTGTATATGAAGAAGTAGCAACAATATGTGGAATGGATGGTATGCCAGAGGCTTTGAATTTGACAACGCATAGGTTATGACAGTTAATGATGTGTTTCATGATGATATGTAAAGGTATAACTATGATAAAAAAGGACAGCAAAAAGAGGTCAATTTTATAGTATTATGTGTAATGTTTATTCTGTGACATATTAGAAGACTTGAAAGATAATAAAAATGAATTTTATAAAAATTACAGGAGAGAAAGAATCAAGAAAGGTCATTATTAACTACATTAACGAGGGGTACAATAAGTGTTTCGGCTAGGTCATCTGCGTGATAGAGCGTGGTTACCTCCTCGCGACACAGGGGGCACGAAAGGGACGGAGGTTTATTTTCATTATACGCCTTTTGAAGGACCGCATTCATCGTACTTTCAATACATGAAGCACAAAACCCATGTTCGCAGGAAGGATAAACCCGAGTCTCATCAGTGAGTTTATCCCAACAAATGCCACAATCTTGATTCAAACATGGTGTTGTTTTCGGATGAATCTCAGTAACAAACTCGATAGGAAAATTATAATCAACCTTTTGTCGTCGTTGAATAACTCTAGAGCGGACACCTTGAATAATACCATCGGCCATATTAAAATATGTTTGAATAAGAAGAACTTCAATATGGGAGCGAGTATATCCAATAGAATATTTGAGAAGATGAGGGTTGATTAGTTGTTTTGCGAAAGTCGACTCGCGATGGTACCAGTCAGTAAGACTAAGAAACGGGTGTTCCTCATTCGGAATATATACATCATTGGCATAAGTTTTATAAAGTTTCAAAAGCATTTTTATGGGTGTTTCTCTAATGGAATCAAGAATGTTATTGAAAATGACAATACAATCCATATTGTCACCAGGAACGCCTTCATGAATAAGGTCTCTATACATGAAAGAAGCATTGAACAATTCACAATGTTTAGTTTTTATGGAAGGATCGTCGCATGTTGTAATATTATGAGTAGTGCTTTGGCAAATAGTACATGGCATATTAGGCGATGTAATGAGTATAATAGATTGTAATGTTATTAATATGTATAAGAAAAGTGAAAAAGCCTTCAATTTTATACAAATATGTTATAAAATTGAAGGATTTTTACATAAACATATGAAAGCAGTAAAAGAACAATCAATAATCAAAATGAGTACTACCCAGAACAATCGTACTATTACCAAGAAGCTTCCTGTATTGAAGACCCTAGAGAAGGGTAAGAAGCAGGAGTTAGTAAAGGTATTCAAGGCAATCGCAAAGACGGCCAAAAACCAAGTAAAGGAGGCAGTAAAGCAGGCGAAGATTGAGGCAAAAGAGGCGGCGAAGCAGGCAGCCAAGGCTGAGAAGGAGGCGAAGAAGCAGGCAGCCAAGGCTGAGAAGGAGGCAATCAAGCAGGCAGCCAAGGCTGAGAAGGAGGCAATCAAGCAGGCGAAGGTAGAGGTGAAGGAGGCGGCGAAGCGTTTGGTGGCTCAAACGAAGATAGTGAATGCGGCAGTGAAGGAGTTAAGGTACGCAGACGAGATGGTTGCCAAGCAAGAGTCCAAGCTACTTCGGGTGATTAGTCGCTGTAAAAAGGTGGAAGTATACGAAGAGTCAAGGACATTTGTAATGAACTGGTGCGAATACGTAAGTGGATGTATTGTATCAGAAACAGTTTTGAACGCGGCAAGAGCAAAACACGAAGAGACAAAGGATGTCGTACAATAATTGATTATGTAAGGAAGTTAAATAAAATAAAAATAAATAATAAGAAGTATTGCTTATTATTTTTTATGAGCTGATAGTAGAGAAGAAGACGAATGGAAAGTCCATTTGAGAATAATAAAACAGTAGGGTTTTATATAGAGCCAATATTGAATCCATATAACAAGGCATATCAAAATATCATAACATTAAGTACAATGCCGGATGGTCCATTGGAAAACATGGTTTCTAGGCAATCCTTTCCAAAGTTATCACCATTTAATCAGAATAATCAAACAATGAGAGATCAATGCGTATATGCGTTGTTAAGGTATCCAAAAAGTACACGTCAATGGAACGGAAATGATAGAGAATATTTTATGAGTGGAGAAGACGTCCCTTCGCTATTTTCATATTTATCGTCGAATGGGTATACAATAGAGTCAGATTTGACGAGATTGATGTTTGATAGTAATATAAAAAATACAAGTATGGAGAGTCACCGTCACCGCAAGCTGATATGTTATGCGACATTTAGAAGTTAGAAACAAATAGTATAAGAGGTTATATATAGAGGTTCAAATGTCAATAAGTAAGTCATTAATAACGAATACAGTAAAAAGTGGTTTATCAAGGTCGTTGATAAACCCAGTAAACGATATTTTCAGGACAATATCATCATCATCATCATCATCATTAGAAGTATTAAATGCGGCTTATCTAACAATGTTAGAACGAATAAAAAATAATTATGGTAGACACATAGTAACAAAAACATATGAATCCATACCGAGGTCACAAGAAGAATACATCAATTTATTGACTCAATTAAGGGAACTTCAAGATGAGACGAAAAATAACGAACAATTAACGTTACTACTGGACATAGTAGAACAGACGTTAATAGGTTCAATAAATTCGTATACGTTATATGGTGAGAATGTAATAATGGCAGTAGATAAATCGCGTTTAGAAAGGAAGGTGGAACAGATATTATCGGAGGTGAATAAAGAAACGACAACGACAAGTGCGAGTATAACAAATACATTTGCGATTACGCAGAACGTACAGTTAGCAGCGGTATATAATTACTATATAATGATATATGGTATGCCGTGTGCGGATGAAGGTTTCGACCCAATAAAATTAACATTTTTGGTGGAGACATTAAGAGGAAAGGGAATAGATCCTTATGCATAAAGAAAAGAAAGGATGAATATTTTTATAAAATTGAATGATTTATATAAAAATATTCAAGGAAGAGAGAATAACAAGAATAATTAAGTAAAAAATGGCATCTATGATGGCAACCAAGGAAAGGACACCATATTGTGGAGTATGTTTCAAGGCAGGCAAGGAGAAATCAATGTATACAAGTCATTGGACGCGGGCTTCACCATTAAGCGACAGTGAGGTGACATGTCCGACGATATTGAATACGGTATGTAAATATTGTAAAGAGCAAGGACATTCATTAAAATATTGTAACATATTGAGGGAAAAGAAGACAAGACAACATTCTGAAAGAGGACGGCGCGTCGAAGTTGAATACCCACGATTGATAGGGACAACAAGGCTCTATAAAGATCTATCAGACAATGATGGATTTGTCAAGATAACGCCAGAATTAAATGGCAGTGAAACAACCTGGGCCAGTATAGCAAAAAATGAAAGAAAAATGTCATTAACGAAGCCAGAATTGTGTGAGGGTTATACGGAAGATACACTTGACAAACCAGATGTATCAATTTCCCGAATATCAAATTGGGGAGAATGTAGTGACGACGAATCAGAATGTGACTATGACTATGACTATGACTATGAATATAATTCAAATAGCGGTAGACCTTGTACGCCGATAGAATTGCCCTATTAAAATAAAGAAAACAAAAACAAAAAGACACAAATGCCGTGTTTTTTATGAAGGCGAAAAAAATGTTAAAACCCTTTATCTAAAAAAACAATAAATACAAGAAATGGTGGAGGTAGCAAAATCCCAAAGGCGAATTGCCAATAAGTGATAAATAATTATATGAGTAAAACTAGAGAAATATTCATATAATTTACAATGTGTCATCTTCATGACTGAAGATATGAATAGGTAAATCGTTGCGTACAAAATAACAAATGCCGTTCGGGTTCCAGGTTACCTGTAGAGTTTTGATTTCAACCCCACTGAGATACGCTTGTTGAACGGCTTTTTTATAAGTAGGATCAATATTGGAAGGTTGAAATCGATCAACATCAGATCGTTGGATAACAAAACATAGAATGGCGCGTTTATCAGTGGTAGTTACAATTTCTTCCAACTCTTGAATATGCTTGAGAGCACGAGGACTAACCACGTCAGTATTATTTTTACGATAACCATCAGGGAAATAGGCAATTTTGTTATCAAATGGGATAGCATCAATGGTTTCTTTATGTGAATCCATATATATTTTTTTTTCTTTTTTTGGCATGTCAACATAGTCGGCAAGGGGTACAGTTTTTATTTCCATAACAAAGTCAGTGCCATTTGCGTCAACGCCAACGAAATCGAATCGCGAATTCAATAAGGTTTTTTCGCGTTGGAAACTCTGGACGTTCTCCAAATCCGCAATACAATTATGAACGAGCGCGCGTTCGGCTACAATTTCCGACAACTTAGGGTTAATGCCAACAATGACTTTATAGTTGTCTTCTTTATAAATGGAAAGTTGTATAGCATGACTGCTTTTTGTATTTTTTCCTTCGTTGCTAGTCATGATAACATGAGATCCTTTTTCTGCCAGCCCGCAGCAACCGAGAGATGGAGAATGTGCCATGATTTCACTGGATTGGTCGGAATCTAATATAACATCAGCCATGTAAGGTGTCTTACATAGTTTGGAGGGACGTTTCACGATTTCGCCAGTGAAAACTTCGCCGAGCCGGTAGAGTTCCATATTATATGTGTCTGACGATTGTAAATAAATTGTTTAAGGTGATTACAATAAATATTTGGTTCAAAAATGATTCAATTTTGTATTATAATAAAATACAAAAGTGAAAAAATATAGGCATAATAGAAATGGAGTGGTCGTTAACTCAAGAGAGAATGTTATCATCAATAGAGGTAATGAATAGACATCCGAAAAAGAAAGGATTTTGGTATTATTGTTGCTATTGTACTCGTGAAAATTATCGATAAATCTAAATATCAACGTCCATAATATACCTTAATATCAGGGTAAATACAACAGCATGAACCGCAATACCAAGCATTGTAGGACACCCGGTTTTCACATCAGCGATTTTACCGATAATGCCTCCTAACAGTTTCTGAACGAGTCTATATGTCATGGGGTGGACGACTAGGATAAATATAAGGGTAGTTAAAAGGGTATATTTCCATTTATCAGCATTGGTGGGTTTTTTATTACAGCTAGGGCAACTAGTTACACTCATAGTAATATAGTATACATATAGAAATTATAGAAAATAAAAAGAGTAAAAAATCTATATAAAGACGGATCACTATAATAGTATGTGTGTAAAAGCACCGCCTGCTTTCATAGCTCAGTTGGTTAGAGCATTCGACTGTTAATCGAAAGGTCTGAGGTTCGACCCCTCATGAGAGCGAATTTTTATAATAGAATAAAACGTTTTATTATAAAAGGACAGAGAAATATTTATCAAAAGATAGTATAAATGGAAACTTTAAAAAGTGGTAGTGAAGCATTGCTAAATAAACTAAGAGACGACGTAAAAGAAATACAAGGCGCACAGGAATATGTAACAGATATGATAAGAGATAGAACCGTTTTTAACACGAAATCAGAAGAGAAATATACACATAAAGTACGTAAAGAGACGACCAAAACAAAACGCGAAGCAGAAATAGGTTCTATCATAACAAAAACCGCCCATTATGATAGTTATTTTTCACCTGTAGAAGAAACTTCATCATTGAGTCAAACAACAGATGACAGTAAAGTTACCGTGTCGGGTCGAATGAAATATGTAGGAAAGGAGGATATCTATAAGTATTTGATAAACGAGTATACCAACTATCCAGCATTCTTTATGACATCAGTTATTTCGTCGATTACACATTTATTGGATTCAGCCTTAAAATTAGAAGAAATGAAGGTAGTTCATTTTGACATGAAAGGAAAACATATTATGATGGACGAATATACAAAAGAGCCCAAGATAATAAATTTTGGAGAATCATTCAGTGAAGATATGTTGGAGAACCCAGAAGAATGTTTTTACATGTATGAGCCAAATTATACACATTGGTGTCTAGAAATACATATATTAAGTTATTTATTGAATAAACAAAAAGGTAACTGGAGAGCAGAAAAAGTATCGTCCCAGACATTAGAAAATATATTGAAAGAGGCAATTGACGGGCGTACGTTCAAAGAATATCATTCATCAAGGGAAAAACTACAAAGAATCATGAAAAGTGATGAGAATGATAAATTACGTGAATATATGGAAACATTAGAAGACAAAACCGGCGAAGAAGTATTCAATGACTTACTTGAAACGAAGTATATGTGGGATATGTATAGTATTTCACTAACAATAGTAAGTTTTCTCATTGAAACAAATTTATATAAGAACGTGGAGAACCCAGTATTTCAGAAAATAGAATGTTTCTTAGAAAAAATAGTAACAAGTCCACCGAATTCAAGAAAAACAAACGCGGAATTAAAGATAGAATGGTTAAGTATTATAGAAAATATGGAGAACCAGGAATGGGAAAGTATGAATGACAAAATAATGAACGCCGCAAAAGAAATATCAGAAGAAATGATTCATCAAAATATATTATTGTCTCGCAAGTCAGAAATAAAAAACGTGTTAAAGTCACAAAAGGAGACGTAAATAAAAGGATTTATATTATCATTAATAAGATATTATAAATTAAATGTAGTATCGGGGGTGACGAAGGAGATATTCAATCATATGAACGCTCGAATGATTATGCTGAAAACATAGTTGTAGAGATTTCAATGAATGGAATGTATTGCCCGACAAGAATATGAAATGATTGTCTAGGTCTTCCTTATGAATATCAATAAGATTTTGATTACCAATGTTCCAAAATGCTACCTTTGGAATACGACAACGAATATGACGAAAAGAAGATTCAATGTGTGCTGGAAATTTCTCAAAAAAATCATCTTCTTTCTGAAAATCAGAGAAGAAAACAATCTTCATGTCATGTACTAAAGAAGACGAAAAACTCATACTGTTTGTCAAAAAGGAAATACTATTGAAAAAATGCGTTTGAGGGGAACAATGATATGTTAATATATCAAAAATGTGTTTTATGGTAGAAACAAAATCTCCACAATCATCAAGTTGTATCCATATGGGTGTACTATCTATGGCTAACAACCTTTTTCCAAAAGACGAATTATGGCATGCGACAAGGGCAAGTCCAACTGCGTCATATAATTTCGAGCGGTTATTTTGCTGCATAGAAATAGATATGTCTACGACTGGTAGTATATTGAATTGGTCGGACGTCTTCATGAGGAGGACATTTTTGGACCATTCATTACAAATCTTGTTTCGGTATTTGAAGTCAATTGTAGGAGATTTGATTATTTGTAACGCTTCTTTTACGTAAAATCCGGGCGTAGGTAGAGAGAACCATTCGCACTTGTTAGATGGTGAATCAATGACTTCTTGATAAAATGAATGATAACGGTCAACGCAATGTTTGATTTGAAATTTAGTTTTACTAGAATAGTCGTCGACATGAAGTTTATTTTGGATCTGACGCATTTTATGGAAAGATGTCCGGGGGATAGAATGTGGTTGAATATCATAGTAGTTATGCTTACATAAATGAATCTCCATTGTTTCAATGGCTTTATTCAACATAGAAAATTTTTTGCGATACATTCGTTTTGCTTTATTCATTGCTTTAAAATAGATTTCGGGACGAATCGCCGTTTTAAGAATGTTAGGATGTGTGGTGTTAATCCAGTTTTCTACGAGGAGATTGTAGAGCCAATGGAATCGCTTATTTTCACGTGGTATCCACTTAGCCACCATACTAATATGTTCGGGAGACCTACAATTGGCTGAATAAATCCATGTGTGAATATCATCATTCAACTGTTTATTCATAATGGTAACACACTTGGCAATAAGCGGATCATTATCGCGCAAAGGGCTAATGAGTTTAACCATTTCACAGAGATATTTGATGTCGCGCCAGGACCCGAATGATGGTCGGTTATCGTCATACTGATAGAGGAAACTTTCCAACGCGTTAACTGCCATGTCAGGAAATACTTGATGCCACGAATAAACAAGCATATAACTGAATGTTTGGAGTCCCTTGCCGATAAACAAGTCTCTAGAGTGTAGAATGAGGGCATAATATAATCGAAAATAATGTTTCCATTCCCCAGTAGAAGGGTCATCATCAAGATTCTGAAACGTATGTAATGTGTTAATGACTCTATTAGAGAGGGTTTTCAATGTAGAAATATGACAATGTGAGCTGGAAACAAAAAATAAATATGTGAGCTCATTTTCAAAAAATGTATTATGGGATTGACGATTACTAATTATTTGTTCGGGAAGTGGGAAATCATCATCGCATAATAGGTCCATAAGAAAGAATGATAAACTCGTTCTAGTATAATAACATTGAAAGTTTTATATAGTATTTTATAAAGATTGAAGGAATCGTTATGAACCATAATGGGACATTTAAAAAGCGATTTTTCTTTTCGTTTTATTTTGTAAATGTCTTTTATGTCGTCGAGAACCCGAACCAGGTTCTCGAATGTGTACTTTTTTTGTACTAGTACCGTCATGTTTTTTCTTCTTCAATATAGATTTCAACGTGTGGCTATGTGTTTGTTGTGGTATCTCCCAAAGAATAAGATAAATCGCGTTAATTGAGTGAAATATGAAGATAGAGTCAGGAATCATAATGTCGGAGGTTCTCGATACTGATTTAAAAAAAGGAGAGGGGTATTTGGTATTATATTGTGACAATGCTTGAATGTGTTTTGGTTCCACATCAACAATAAAAGATTGAATATCATGTAACCGGTATTTTTTGTTGTATTCGGTGTATTTGCGTTTCATAGTCTCGATAACGCGCATGATTCTGTCTTGCGTGAGAATAGATTGATTATTTGACACATCACACTCACAATCTTCGGTATGTATATTATCAATGTAATGATTTTGATTAATAAAGATGGAATGTACGGTAATTTGATTCATAGGTTCTCGACAGTAGGTATTTTGAACGTCTAATAGTTTTTCTTGTTCTATAATCCATGATGTATCGAGAGTTTGGTCCAACATATTCTTTTGAATAAGTAAATAAAAAGAATTGAGAAACTAAACATAAAACAATTTAAAAAAACGTATATATATCATTATGTCTCGGTACAGCAAAAGTAGAGTAGTCTTACCTAAACAAATCCGAATGAAGAAAATGAATATATGTATTTATAGAAATACATGATGATTCTTCTATGGCACCTAATAACAACAGTGAGAACTGGTTTTAGGTGGGGGAATAATAAATGGTCTTAACCCTATATTAAAAATGATTATAACTTGGTTTATAATCAAACGTTTTTATTGTAACTACGGTTACAATATACAGGTCATTTACCCGGATTGTTTAAAAAAATATTTTATGATATGTTTTAATACTTAATTTATACGAGACAGCAACTTATAACAATATAAGTTTACTAGATAACCAAAAAGATTACTCATAAAATGGTTATTGAGAATGGGAACGACGGAGACTTAAAAATGAGAGTGGTGACCTCGTGTGGGAAAGGGAATGTAGAGAATGGGAACTGACGAATGGGAACTGGCGAATGGGAACTGGCGAAAGAATTGTTAAACAAGACGCGTCTTTATAAAATTGAAAAAGGCAATTCTATAAAGAAGATAAGATAGATAATAGAATGACAGTAAATATGATGTTTTCATCTGTGTGTATTCCTCGCGTAGACGTTGGAATTACGAAAGAATATATATTTCAAAAAATCAAGGATTTGAAAATAGGATACATCGAGAAGATCAATGAAATTCCTTTACGTAATGATCCGAACCATAAACGTATCATCATTACATTCAAATGGAATTATAAAAACGACCACGTAGATACATTGAAAAAGACAATGACAGAGATGGGTTCACTGAAGTACGTTCATAATATGCCTTGGTATTGGCGTATCTGTGACACACGTATAGCACAATGTTAATCTTGATATAAAAACGAAAAATGCTTGGCAATATTGGGGTCAATATTATCCAAATAGGTCTCAGTTAGGGACCTTTTTTCACAAAAATAAAGAGGAATACAAAATAAAAACGAAATTTTCTTAGTTTCAGCATGTCTAATTTCTCTAGCAAAGATATTATCTAAAACGCCATATATATTTTGAACGTCTACAATTTCTTCGTGGATTTGTTTTTTCAAATCGTATAAGTAATTTAAACGAGATGTTTCTTTCATATGTTTGCCATTGTTAAAGCTAGTATCATAATTGAATTGCGGGTTCAAAATGCGTTGTTGTTCTTTTTTGTCCCATTTAAAATGTATATATTCAATTTCGTTTTTGATGGCAAGGAGTTTTTCGATAAGTTTCTGACGATACATTTTGTTACGTTTGATGAATGAAAAGAAATCAATATGAGTAATAACTGGGAATAATCGTTTTACTTCCTCGGGAATAAGGAGTTTATTATTGGCCTTGAATTCAGTAATTTTCTCTTCAACTTCATTAAATTTATCGATAGTGAGTTGTTTAATATCATTTTCTGAACCGGTCAACAAGAATTTACTGTTAGCCAATTCGAGAGATGTTTGAATCGCATCGAGATGAGTAGCCATTTGGAAATACGCCTCTACCATGGATTCTAGTTTCAAATAACTAATGATAGAAAGGAGGAATGTGACACATGCGTTCAATCCCGACGTGATTTCCAAGTTCCACGGATTACAAGAAAGATAGGGCGACGTAATGGTGAGAGCAGCACTGATAAAGAGGGCCGGGAACGTCAGGCAACTGAGCTTTCGCTGCGTGGAAATCTTTGAATAAATATATAGACTTTTTTGTCCTTTTATAAAGGTGGTAAGAATGTCGATTTCACTGGAATAGTTTATATCGGTATCGACTCCGTGGTATTTGTTAATGGATTTCTCAATGTCTTTGAAGCGAAATTTTTTGAACCGCTTATTATTATGTGAGATTCCGTTGGCGGATGATCTATTCATGTGAGATACAGGCATGGTAGATAAATTATCCATTTGAATGTCCGACGTATCTGTATCAGCACGGTCGCTAGAATTGTCAATGTCGTCGTCGTCGACGTCGCTATTCGTCCGACTACCATATTGGCTATCTAAAATCGACATAACAGGACTGTTGCTATCTGAGCGAAGATAAAACAAATCGTCTATGTTCTGATCTTGATAGAATGCGTCGTTGGACGAGATGCTATGTTTTTTCATGTCATTACGTATTTGATTGAGATCATTGTGTGTTTTACTCATGAAGTCGTCCTCACCGTACCCGATGCTCGAAATGTCTTGTTGATTATTATCAATAGAAGAATCTTCTTTAATTTTGATAGTGATAGGAGAACTAGGACTGGGCGGACGTGCGTTATATGAACTCATAGATGTTGCGGAATGAGTGAAATTAATATTCATACTTGGATCCATTCTTGAAGGTGTTAATATTATATATGTAAAGTCTTTACATATCTAATGAAGTATAATAGTAAAATTACAAAGGGAGAATTTATGCGGATTCCAATGCGGATAGACGTGATAAAATAGCAGCGTTTTGTGTTTTCAACGTTTCTATTTCGGTTTCCAATGTGGCTATCCTTGCTTTGTCTGCCTGCTGTTGTCTGTCTACTTCTTGAAGGGCAGCTGTTGCTACCGTCCATATGGAGTCTTTATTTAAACTATGAAAATCATCTACTTTCTTTCCATAAACAAAGATTATGTCAGTTTCGTTATATCCGGTTTCGTCTTTAAACGTGGTTTCTTCTTCTGTAAACACTTTATTTATTTTTATTGTGTTTGAATCTATTATTTCAATCACAGATATGTCCTGTATTTCCATACCATAACTATCTTTACAAGAAATAATATCGTTTACTACTAATTCATGTTCTGCTGCGATAGTTAATACACATGAACTCGCATCTATTAAACTTACTTTTCCCTGGGTCATAATGCTAGGTATATATTCACTAATTAATGTGTGCGAATTAGGAATGATTGCGGCAACCTCCTGTGCGATAAAACCATATACAGGTTGGTCACCAAAACGATTTGTATCCCGGTATGAATATGTTTTAGGTTTCAATTGTCTAAATTTTAACAATGCTTCATCGTCTACTAGGTCAACAATATCCTTTTTGATTCTTTCGTCAGAATTAAAATATTGTCGCTGACACATTATGCCCTCATTTACTCTAAGGCCAATCTCATACCCATTGCCCCCGAACCCAGTCCACCGACTGCCACCGAAATATCTCCACTGGTCTTGGGCGTGATGATATGCATACAGGTCTTCGTATTGATAACTCCCACCGGAACCAACAATATGAAGGGGATGATTTGGACTAGTTGTTCCAATGCCGACAGCGCCACTACTCGCTACCGTCATTCTTATATTGTCGTTCTGTGTTCTAATATAAATATTCCCACTTTCTTTATTTGTTAAGTAAGAGTCGGCATTATATTGTTCGAATACCATACCAGCAGGACCACTTGAATTCAGTATTTGTAGTCTAGGACTCGTTGCATGGTATATAGTCAACATCTGTTGTGGACTCGTTGTTCCAATACCGACCCTGCCGTCACCATCCACGACCATTCGTTGTATGGGTAAATTATACCCTGCACTGCTCCCACTTGTATATATGCGGAACTGTTGTTTGGTTGCATCCAGATTCTGCGGCCAAAATCCAATTTGTCCACCAAATTTACCCCACCCAATTGAATCTGTATTTACAAACCCGATCGACGCATGTTTAGTTGTGTTGTGAGCTGACTCTTTATTTATAAGTGTGATTGTTGATCCAGTCGTTCCCGTGTCATTCACGAACTGCCCCACACCCAATTTGGCATTTCCAATACCATATTCGTTACTATTGCCACCCGCACCCTCCCCATCAGGATAAATTAAAGTTAGATTGGTATTTGGGGTGTTTTCTGCTAGGAAAACACCCGATTTAACGTGAAGTTTTGCACCCGGATTACTTGTCCCAATGCCGACATCACCATCTACCGACATTCCGCCATTGAAACTAGCGTCACCATTTACAGTTAAATTTTCGAAGCTTAGTGTCCCATTTGTGCGAATATCACCATTGGCACTGATGTCACCACCAGCGTTAATATCACCGAAAGTACTAATCGAGTTGCGGTAGACATCACCAGAGAGGTCAATATTAAGAGTAGTACCAGTTTGGTCGAATTGAATAATATTGGCAGTATTCAATGTATCGCTAGTAATATCACCAGAGAAAGTGACATTTTTGACTACACTGAAACTATTGGCAGAAATATCGCCATACACGGATAAACCTTGACGAACTTCAAGTTTATCAAAGCGAGCATCCGCATACAAACGTGTAGCAGAAGTATCAAAAAGATAATCATCTTGGATAAAAATGCCACCATTAAGTTCTAAATCTTTGTGTACAATTAGATCACCGGAAACAGTAAGTGTTCCGTCGACACCCGCACTAACGCCTCCACCGCCACCGCCACCGGCAAAATTAGATAGACCTTTCTTGCCAATATATGTTGTTATAGTTAAAGCAGGTGGATGGGTGCTATTTATATCGCTACTAACAAGAGGATAATCCGTAAAAAACAAAACACCATTTTTATTGTCTATAAACCAATTTCCGCCACCTGCTCCAAAACCAAGTTTAGTATTATCTTTTGTCTTAAATACACTATATAAATAAGGTTGATCGGCGCCGATTTGATTAGTATTAAATTGTAGAGAGTTTTGTAATAAATTAGTGCCACTAGGTATCAACTGATCTTGATTTATGTTACTATTAATTTTATACCAAGATTGTAAACTACCTCCAGTTATATCCTCCAATATTAGTTTTTTAAAACGAATAAGAACACCCGTAGAATCTTTAACTATACTAGCAGTAGTGAGATTAGTAGTATTATAGTCTAAAAATTCAGAACTTGTAAGTCCTACATCATTGGCATCAACAATCGTGTTAAAACAGATATCTGTATTTGAAGGAATGCTTTCAATCAAAATATCATCACCAACTACATAATTATTGGCTGGAATCGCGGTTTCAAGAAACCATGCTTTATTTTCATTTGTTGATGGAAATCCAAAAGCGCTTTTGATAAGAATATCAGTTTTTTCTTGGATATCAAATTCTGTGCCAGAAGTTGTCATTAAATATTATAATATATAAATAGAATACATTAAATATTATAAATTAGAGCGTGTTGAAATAAAATATTTGCGTATTTATTTCATTCCTACAAATAAATAAAATGAAGATTGTACCTGATCTTTATCAATTAAAATACCATTTTTATTACTACCATATATTAATTTTGCGCTATACTTGAAATAGTTATTATTAGAATTTGTATCATCATTAGTTAGTAAATTATTTAAGGTTGTAGTAACAGAGCCAGTTGTAGTATATGGAGTTGTGGCGTCCATAGTAACTTTGAGAGAACCAACGTGACTGCCTTCAACTACTACAAAACCAATATAATCAGTGTTATTAATATTAAATAAGTTTGATATCGTATTGGATGAAAATACATTAGACAACATATCTTCCAACGGTAACGCAATATTACCATCGCTACCATACGCTTGTAAAGAATAACTCGAACTTGGTGCGTTTTCAAAAGAAAATGTATCATTGGCATTTTTATTAATTTTGAAAACAATCCATTTATATCCGGTACCATCTGTTTCAGCAGTACCACTTATATTCAATCCTTTATTGACAGCTCCGTAGCCACCATTTAACAAAGTAGCGTTGTTCCATTCGAAATCATTATGAGGAGTAGGATAAGTAACAACGCTTGTTGGTTGAAATTTGCCTTGTATATACAATAATGTATGGTCTTCAACTAAATTATTATGATTCGTATATTGTGTTACACCAAGTGATGTAAGGTCACTATTAAATTCACTTAAGGTAGTACTATTAATCTCATAAATATCTGAACTAATAGAAAGCTTAGGACTAGTAGTAGTATTATTAGCAAAACTATCTTTATCATAATAGTGGTTCAGTGTAATATTTATGGTACCCCGACTCTTTATACCATACAAAGAATACATTTGTTCGTTAAAAGATACGTTGAAATTAGCTGTACTTGTCCTTGAAGAAGTATGATATAATTTACCAGAACTACTAGTATAGTAAGTAGGTGTAATGGAATAGCTGCCATTAGAATTAACACTACTTATATATTGTGTCCCGTTGTCATCACCATCAACATCACCAATGTCGCCAAATTCCGCGAGTTTTTTATCACCACGAATATACCCATATTGAGTATTAATGTTACCATAAGTACGGGTCAAATCAATATTAAATTTATTAACACTTGGAATACCCATACAATATTTGACAGTTTTTACTTCGGATGTGTTCGATTCCGCAGCAACTACGGGTTCTCCAATCAAATTGTCTACATATATGTAAGTTGTATAACTACGGCTACCACTGTTTGTTTTGGAAGAATCGCGTGAAAAACTAAGTGTCAAATTATATGCTGTACTGCTAGGTGAACCAATAACAGTTTCAACATCATCATTAATAATATCTTTTACATGGAAACGTCCATTCAGACGGAAACCTTTTTGATTATTATCACTATTAAACGGGTCATATTGCGATATGTTGTCAAAAAAGTCAGTATTACCAGTTTGTGTTGGTAAAGGCGTGCCTGAACCCGGAGTAGAATTGAAACCGTGATAATTGATAGTCTGCAAACCGGTACCATTGACAGAAGCAGTAATAGTAACTATATCAGTGACATCGTTCAAATATTTACCGATGCCGGTTGATACGCTGTCGAGACTATTGCCGACTATGCTTGTATCAGAAATCTCAAATGTTTCAAGCAAGGCACTTTTACCTAACGCGTCAGTATTAACAAAATTTTTATTCATATAAATGTGTGTGTCGTCATTATAGTGTGTAGTAGTATTGCCAACATAGAACCCACTGGAATTCTTACTATTTCCTTGACGTTCATAAGATAATTCATCATTGGATGGTAAATGGCTAGAACTTGTACTTATTCCACTAGTTACTGGTAAATTCGTGTATACAGAGAGTGCATCTCTATTAGTAGTAAAATATGTGTTTGGTGCTGTATTAATACTGATGGAATTCCAACTGGAATCACTAATATCAAAAAGCGTAGTAAAGTTATTGCTAATACGGGTTAAGAAGTAAAAGTTAGAACCATAAGCCAAATTGGGAACTTCAACCGTGAATGAACCAGTTCCAGAAGCAGTTTCTTGTCCGTCTTCTTTGATTGTATTATCAAACTCATAATGTGACAAAGTAGTATTTAAATGATATTTTGTTTGAGTATGGTCTAATTGAGCGGAAGAAGATGTTTCACCAGCTTCAATTTCATTGACAGAGTAGTTCAATAAAAGTTGGTTATTGCCCTGTAAAGTTGTATTTGTAAAATTAGGATTACTAGGCGCAGACGCTTCTTTGAAAAAAAGTTGTTCTATAACAAGAGCACGGGTATTTTCATCAGGATAATTAATACTTTCATTGACACCATAAATACGAAGATCAAAAGAATCCGTGGAAGACAAAAGACCCTCAATACCACTACCACCGGGACTAGTTTGTTTTGTGATGCTAAGAGTCTTATAAGCAGTTCCGGAGTTATAGTCATTATTGCCAACGGTCTTGGTAAAATCGCTGTAATTATTCCAACCAGCATCTAAGCTACTATGTGATAAATCAAATTTGATTTCGGTAATGCTGGGTAAATAACGATTCGTGCCGGTAGAATACAAATTCAAAAGGGCTCGTTCAGTATGGCTGGTAATATTTGGGATGAGGTCATCAAAGTTCCAATTTACTGTGATATTGCCGGTAGTATTAGAGCTGGAATCAAATTCAAATTGATGTGGTTGTTGAGTAAGCAAATCAAAAAAAGATTGATTTTTATTATTGATTGTAGAACTACCACTGCCACTGCCACTGCCACTGCCAGAACCGTGAAAAATAATTTGTTTTTCACCGCCCTCAGTAGTATTTGTAGAAATATCCATATTATTGCCAGCAACAAATGTAACCGAATCTAATCCTGAAGCGACCAAATCATCTTGACCGTCAACCTTCCAAGTTTTGAATGTACTATTCATACCAACCTTTACAACACCATTTGATAGGTCAGTAACATCAAACCCAGAATCGGCGTCAAACCGCAAAGTATTGATATTAGAATATTCCGTTCCAGCAACATCTCCTTGAATGGTGGATACATTCAATATACCACCACTAATGGAGGTACTCGGAATGGAATTATCAGGGTATTGAGCGTAAAAATTACCACAAACATCCATATGGCCGCTGAAAGAAGCATCTCCACCAAGTGACAAATGTGAATTCAACGATACATCATCTGCAACGAATAATTTGGTATTCAAGGAAGCGTCTCCGCCGATAAAGAGATGTGCGTTACTAGAAATATCTCCGGTGAATAACGCTTTACCACTAGGTTCAATTGCTTGTAATTTTTTCTTTTGGTCTGCGCTATGACCTTTTTTCAAAATACTGATGTCTCCGCCATCGAAAGTAAGGGAACCACTGTCATTATCTGTAGAACCTTCAAAGAATATAGTATTATTTGAAATGTATAGAGAACCGAAAGGCTTGGTTTCAGAACCGAGATTACTATTGTTGATATGAAGTGGTAGAATGTCACCAGATATATTAGTATTGCCTTCAATATAAATATCTTTATTAAAAGAAGCATCTCCGTCCACTGTCAGGCCCCCATTAAGGGATAAATCATTTGTAATAATGACTTCATAGTTGTTGACTGTGGTATTAATAACAGAATTATTTTGTTGTTGATATACCTCAAGATTACCTTTTACAGTGAGGTCACCATTGAAAGAAACATCGCCGCCTACCGAAAGTTTGTTATTAAACGATACATCGCCAGTAGCCTCTAGAGAACCAGTGAAATTGGGGCTATTAAGAGGAGCTTTCAAATTAAGAGAGACATCGGTATCAGTTTTAACCGCTTTCAAATCAATCTGTGTTTGTATATTGCTGGTTACTCCATTCAAATAACCGATTTCATCATTCGTTACATTTTCCACGGATATTTCAACTGCTCCATAATTACCCATATATCCATGATTAGCACATTGGTAATACAATTGAACCGGCGTGGAAGATGTAATTTGTATTTCTACATATGAACCAGAAGTTCCTGCGGTTCCCGTTGTTGTTACACCAGAGGTATATTGAGTATTTTTGCCGGCATCATTATAAAACAATATAGGATGGCTACTATTAGTTGAATCGTCTTGATTAAATCTATATGTTTTACCCACCTTAAATTGAATAATTGGTGATTCATATCCATTAACATAATAGCCAGAACCACTGCCAGAACCATTATACGGATGACTACTAGTTTTTGAAGCAACAGTAACATCAAAAGTTGTTTTATGTGTCAATGACGCATTATTGAGCTGTGATTGTATATTGCTTGTAGTGCCACTCAAATAATCTAATTCAGTAGTTGTTATATTATTTATATCTCCAGTTATAGAGAGATTACCATTAGCACTAATATCGCCATTGCGAAGTATTAAATTGCCTCCACTAATATCAATGAACCCTTTTGTATAAGTATCACGAAATCTATTGGCACTTGCATCATATAACCAATCACCAATGACCGACATTCGAATTATATATATAATCGTTTTTTTTTTTTGTTTATTAATACGATTGAATAAACAAAATAAATGAACGCTCACTTACTAAATCAACCTAAATTAGAATTGAAAGATAGAAGTGTTACTAATAACATTAGACATAATATCACCGCTTACAGATAGATTGCTATTGAACGAAACATCATCATTCACAAATAATTTACTATTGAATGACGCATCATTCGCAACAGACAATATCCCGTTAAGAGAAATGTCTTCTGTAATAATGAGCTGATAATTATTTATAGTAGTATTGATAATTGCGTTACTTTTATTTTTGAATACAGATAAATTACCCTTTATAGTAAGATCTTTATCAAAATACGCATCGCCACCAACATTAATATCGCCGTTAAATGAGACATCGCCTAGATTAAATAAAGAACCATTTAATGAAGCATCGCCGGAAAGCAATAAATTGCTTTGTAAAGTGGTGTCATTAGAGACATTCAGGGTAGATTTCAATACACTTGAACCACCAATTGTTAAACTACTATTAAAAGAAGCATCTCCGGATGCGAAAAGAACACCATTTAATGAAGCATCGCCGGAAAGCAATAAATTGCTTTGTAAAGTGGTGTCATCAGTGACGTTCAATGTGGATTTCAACACACTTGAACCGCCAACTGTTAAACTACTATTGAAAGAAGCATCTCCGGATGCGAAAAGAACACCATTTAATGAAGCATCGCCGGAAAGCAATAAATTGCTTTGTAACGTAGTATCATCAGTGACGTTCAATGTGGATTTCAACACACTTGAACCGCCAACTGTTAAACTACTATTGAAAGAAGCATCTCCGGATGCGAAAAGAACACCATTTAATGAAGCATCGCCGGAAAGCAATAAATTGCTTTGTAACGTAGTATCATCAGTGACGTTCAATGTGGATTTCAACACACTTGAACCGCCAACTGTTAAAGTACTATTGAAAGAAGCATCTCCGGATGCGAAAAGAACACCATTTAATGAAGCATCGCCGGAAAGCAATAAATTGCTTTGTAACGTAGTATCATCAGTGACGTTCAATGTGGATTTCAACACACTTGAACCGCCAACTGTTAAAGTACTATTGAAAGAAGCATCTCCGG